>Ga0080026_10000055_pt1 | contig 22989 bp, 16 predicted proteins | sample OrgsoiDNA2013045_FD_70941 | JGI IMG/M metagenome (GOLD analysis project Ga0080026, IMG submission 70941) | Permafrost soil microbial communities from the Arctic, to analyse light accelerated degradation of dissolved organic matter (DOM) -... | ecosystem: Environmental > Terrestrial > Soil >... | reverse complement strand
CGGTCAGCCCGAGGCGGACGCCATCGCCGCGCTCCGCCGCCGAGTGCACGGCATGACCCGTCAGGACGGGGAACTGACCCTCTACCCGGGCCCGCAGCCAGGAGGCGCCGGCGGGACCGAGAGCCGTCCGGGCGCGGAACACCCGGGTCCGCTCAGGCAGATGCCGGAACAGCTCGGGATGCCGGGAGTAGAACCAGGTGGTCCAGCCCGAGCCCAGCCCGGCCTCGGGCTCCTTCATCCGCTGCAGCAGCGGGCGGTCCGGGGCCAGCGGCCGGCCATTCCACACCAGCCGGTCCGCCCGGGCGATGAGCTGCACCTCGGCTCCGCCCTCATGCAGCAGGGCGGCGCTCTCGAGCGCCGACTGGCCTGCCCCGACCACCACCACGCGCTGGCCGGCGAAGGCCCCGAGATCGGTGTGCGCGGAGCTGTGCGTGCACGCCGACGGCGGCAGGCTGGCCAGCAGGCCGGGCAGCCGCGCGAAGTGCTCGACCCCGGCGGCCACGATCACGTTCCGGGCCTGGACTTCCTCACCATCGGCCAGGGTGACGCGGTAGCCACCGCGGTGCCGGGAGACCCCGGTGACGAGCATCTCCTCCAGGCCGGGGGCCAGCTGATCGGCGAACCACTCGCCGTAGCTGATGAAGGTGTCCAGCGGGACGGGCAGGCCGTAGCTGGCGTAGGGACGCCCCGTCTGGCGGCAGAACGCCTCGAGGGTGTGGCTGCCGCACGGGTCGGAGAGGTTGGACGCGAAGCCCTGCGACTTCAGGTACATCCCCCGCGGCATGGCTTCCCGCCACAGCCGCATCGGCAGGCCGAACTGGCGGAAGTTCATTCCGGCGGCGCGCAGGTGCGCCCCGGCCGACAGTCCGTACGGTCCCGCTCCCACGATCGCAACGTCGACGGCGTCGCTCATGCCCTTGCCTCCTCCTTGATGGGGTGCGGCCGCTGCGGCCGCCCGGTGGTGCCAAACGCTGTGGTGCCAGGCCCCGTGGTGCCAGGCCCCGTGGTGCCAGTTGCTCTGGTGCCAGGCCTGGCAGCGCCCAGCCTGCGCGCGGGCCGCGACGCCAGGCGCCAGCCCATCCGCAGGCACATCAGCCCGAACGGCCGCAGGTCATCGCGGGCAAACCAGGCCACCTCGTCGATCCCCCGCAGGGATCGCAGCCAGGACGCCGGGCTGAGCTCGCCGCGCCGCCAGTAGCCCAGCGCGGCCAGCGGGTCGTAGTTCTCCACCAGGAACCGCCGCCCGGCGGCCTGCTCGGCATCGCCAATCGCGGTCCCGGTGAGATCGAGGTAGGCGGCCATGGCCACGTCCAGGCCCGCCGTCGTGCGGAAGAGCCGGAACTGGGCGCCCAGCCGCGGGTTGAAGTCGAGCAGCTTGTACTGGCCGTCGCGGCGGTCCAGGCGCAGGTCCAGGTCGAGGATGCCCTGGTAGCCCAGCCTGGTGAGCAGGCCGGTGACCTGGTCGCGCAGGGCCGCGTTCGGCTCCGAGCGGCCCAGGCTGGTCAGCCCGGCATGCGCCGGGTAGGACCGCTCCTTGACCCCGGTAAAGGCGGGCCGGCACGTCGAGCTGACGTCGCAGTACCCGTGGAAGAACCAGTCGGTGCCCGGACCACCCGGAATGAACTCCTGCAGCATCAGCCCGGCGCCGGCCCGCGCGCAGTCGGCCACGACGCGGTCCAGCCCATCCCGGCTGGTCACGATCGAGGTGCTGCGCAGCTTGCCGTCCTGCCACGGGGTGGTGAGCTTGGCGATCAGCGGGTAGCCGGCCTGCGCGGCGAATCCGCGGGCCGCGGCCACCGAGTCGGGCACCTGCGCGGCTGGCGATGGCACGCCCAGGCTGCGGCTGAGCTCGTGCAGTGAGTACTTGCCGGCGACCTGCCGCGGCAGCCCGGCGGGCGGGTCCGGGAAGAGGAACGCCGACCGCAGGTCGCTGCCGTGCTCGGCGAGAAAGATCGCGCCGGCGTCGTCAGTCGGCAGCAGCACGGCGGGCTGGCCGATCCGGTCGGCCAGGGCCAGCAGGCCGGCCCGGATCCGGCCGGAGTCGGCCGTCCCCGGCTGCCAGAAGTACCGTCCGCGCAGGTAACGGGAGTTCGCGGCCGGCGCCAGCGGCCCCTCGTGCACGCCGTAGACGGGAACTCCCATCCGGCCGAGGCTGCGGATGACCCCGAGCCCGCCGTGATGAAGGACGTTGGGATCGAGCTTGAGCACCACCGCCGGCGTGCTGGTATCGACCCCGGCTAGCCCGGCGGGCACTGGGTGCCGCCTGCGGTCAGGCATCCTCATCTGGTTCCCCCCTGATGGCGAGACGGCGTCATGCCGTCACCGCACGTAGGGGAGACATTGCCAGGAGTTATCCTGGGGATCACCCTGCATCGGGGTGAGGAAATGTACCCAACCGGCCGAGTCATGCCCTCCGGCGGGCAAGACGGGACGCCAGATCGCTGCCTGGCACGGGGTCCGGGCGCGAGCCGCGGCGCCGGCCCTGCCGCAAATTAATCAGGTCCGGAAGCGGCCGCCCAGACCGGAACGAGAGGTTTGCGCGGTTTTACCGGTCACCAGTTCGGGGGAGCCGGCCTCCGGCCGCCCGGCGGCGGATCGACGGGGACGGCAGGCCCGGCCCGCCCCGGCCGGGATAAGAGGCGTGCACGGGGGACGATCCTGCTACCGCGCGGAGCGCCCGGACCGGTCTCATGCAGCCAGCCGACAGCGAGCTGGCCACCGGCAATTCCGCAGCCAGCCCGTGCCGGACGGCGAACGAGGCCGCTTCCAGGCGCGAGTGCACCCCGAGCTTAGAGAGCACGGCGTGCATGTGCGAGCGCACCGTGGTCCGCGACACTCCGAGGATCTCCGCGATGGCCGTGGTGTCCAGGCCGGCCACCAGCAGGGTGAGGCACTCGCGTTCGCGGCTGGTCAGCCGCGACGCCAGCTGGCCGGCCGGGCTGACCGGCCCGCGCGGGCCGGGCTGGGCATCGGGAACGTCGACGACAATCTCCCCGCCCAGCATCCGCTCGAGCGCCGAGACGAGCACGTTGACGCCGCGCGACAGGTGGATGTAGCCGGAGGCTCCTGCATCCAGCGCCCGACGCGGCCCGGCCTCTCCCCGGTCCGCTCCGATGATCACGACGCTAGTCCGCTCGCACGCCATCCGCACGGCCGCGATCGTGTCGCCGTCGTCTGCCTTCGCCCGGTGCCGCTCGATCAGGCACAGGTCCGGTCGCTCGCGAGCGACCAGCACCAGCATCTGAGCGGTATCACGGGCCACCCCGGCGACCGTGTGCCCGTTCTGCTCGATGACGTCGGACAGTGCTTCGAGAAATACCACCTGGTCATCGCCGACCACGACGGTTGCCACTGGGTTACCCGCCCAGCCTGGCGTGCCGGGTGCCTTTTATGCCCAATTGACGATTCATGACCCCCCCTAGTGCTGACGACTTCAGCTCGTCAGCTGCGCGTACCGCGCTCGGCCGTCTCAGCTCGCCCCGGCCTGCGCGGCCCCTGTCCCCACCGCGCCGGTCATGGCTCACGTAATGAGGACGCCCGGGAGCGCTCAGACGTTTACGTAAGCCGCTACAGCCGGACAAATTTTGCCGGGCGGCCGGAACGGCTCATTCGGTGACGTACCTTCGCTGACCGGCAGCGGGGCGGCAGCCAGCCGGCCGAACCGCTTACCGGGCCGAGGTCGTGGGCACGGACCGCGCGCGCCGGCCCGGAACGTAGGCCGCCAGCAGAGCGTCCAGCAGCTCGCCCTCCCGGTACCGGCCGCCGACCCGGGCCAGGGCCGTCGCGGCCAGGCGATCGGCGACGACGGGAAAGTCGAGCAGGTACCGGACGGCCGCGGCCAGCGCGGCGGGACGGCAGGGCGGGACGAGCAGGCCGGTCTCGCCCGGCACCACGAGGTCGGGCACCGCGTTCACCGCGGTGGCGATCACGGGGACCCCGCAGAGCATGGCCTCGACCACGGCCGTCGGAAGCCCTTCGTAGCGACTGGGCAGGGCAAAGATGTCGAAAGCTGGCAGGATCTCGAGCACGTCGCTGCGCTCGCCGGCCAGGATCACCCGGGTCCCCCGGATCTTGCGGGCGCGCCGGGCGATCTGCTCGGCGCGCTCGCCGCTGCCGACCCATACTCCGATGGCGCCGGGCCGGTTCAGCTGCTGCAGTGCGGCCAGGAAGTCCTCGGGCGCTTTCTGGTACGTCAGCCTGCCCACGGCGCCGACCACCGCCGCCTGCGCGGGGATGCCGAGGCTGATCCGGGCCCGCTGCCGCGCCAGCGGGGACCCGGCGGCGGCGACGGCACGGGCCCGCTCCGGCCCGTCAACGGCTACCCCGATGGTGACGATCCGGTCGGGGGCGGCCAGCTCTCGCCGCACCGCCTCCGCGGCCACCCCCGCGCCTACGCACAGGGCGACATCAGTGATCCGGCCCAGCCGCCGCTCGATCGCGAGGTAAGCCTGGCGACGCGGCCCGGACTGGAACTCATGGAAGGGGAAACCGTGGTAGGTGTGCACGATCCTGGGCACCCCGGCCCGGCGGGCGGCCAGGCGGCCGACGGCTCCGGCCTTGGCGCAATGGGTATGGACGACGTCGAATGTCCGGCTGCGCAGCAGCCTTTCCAGTCGCTTGAGGGCTCGCAGGTCGCTGCCCGGCGCTAGCGGCGCGCGCAGCGCCGGCTCCACGATGACCTCCACGCCGGCGGTGGCGGCCCCCTGAGCCAGCCGGCCGCCGCTCCCGGTAATGATCGTCACCTGGCAGCCGTGCCGGGCCAGGGCACAAGCGCCGCGGAGGGCAAGCACGCCCGCACCGCCTTCCAGGCGCGTGATGACGGTGGCGACTCGCAGCGCCTGGCCATTCCCGGACCCCGGATCTGCCCATCCGGCCACCGCGTGGCCGCTGGTCACGTCCGCTGCGACCGGTCCGGGCGGGCGGGAACGGCCTTGGGGCCATCCGCCCCGGCCTGCGCCCCCGACTGCGCCGCGGCGGGCCCGGACAGCCGCAGTCCCGCCTCCCGAGCGACGCTGACGGCCTCAAGCCGCGTATGCACATCGAGCTTGTAGAAGATGTTCCGCGTATGCGTGCGCACCGTGTCGGTCGAGATCATCAGCTCTTCCGCGACCTGCCGGTCGCGCTTGCCCTCGGCCATGCTGGCCAGCACGTCGCGCTCCCTGGGACTGAGGATGGCCAGCGGATCCTCGTCGTCCTTGGCCCGCCGGACATCCTCGCGCAGCTGGCGAAGGACCTCGCCGAGCAGCTCGGGCGGGTACCACGACTGCCCCTGGCAGACACCCCGGATGACGGCCTCAAGCTCGTGCGCGGCCTGCCGCTTGGACACCCACGAGGCCGCCCCGGCGCGGGCGGCGTCGACGGCGTGGGCGGGGACGTCGTCAGCGCTGACGACGACCACGTGCGCCGCCGGCCACGCCTCCCCGAGGCGCTGCAGCACGTCCGTGGCCGCGAACCCGAGCGGCTCGATGTCGATCAAGATCACATCCGGGCGCAGCCACCGGGTCATCTCCGGCAGCCGGGCGTCGTCGGTCCGTGCGCACCCGACGACCCACAGGTCAGGCGCGGCCGACAGCCGGGAGGTGAGGGCCTCAGTCACCATCTGATAGTCATCAACCAGAAGCACCCGCAGCACATTCACGGTATCTACTTTGACACCACCATCCTGGTTTGCCCTCATGCAAATGAATGAGGCCATCTCGTGCAGTTAAATAGTGATGTGCGTGTCCTTCCGGTAGCTCACAGTCATCGGCGCCCGTCACCGCCCTGCGCACCCCGCCGCAAGCACGCGCTTGCGCCTGCAACCGCGGCCCGGCCTGACCCGGGCCTCCGGGCTGGCTGGGCACTGGCACATGGCGGAAAGCCGGATATTATGAATAAGTTACCGCGATAAGCTGCTTCATACCGGACAAGATGTGTATATCGGCTGAATAGCTAGTGGAGTTCGCATCGCACCGAAGACCGGCCCACCGCCCCGGCAGGACGCGCCCCCTGCCGATTCCGCGGTGGACAAGCCGCAGCGATCGCCGGGCGGCTGGACCCCGGCGTCGCGTCGCCGGATGCAGGCCGAGCGCCGCCAGGCGGCGCAGACCGCGGACGCGGCACGAGACCGGCTGGCCGAAGTCAGCGCCCAGCTCAGCCAGGGCCCGGCTCCCGATCGCCTGGCCGCGGTGCAGGCCCTGACTCAGCTGGCTGACGAGGACCCCTCGGTCCGGCAGGCGTGCGTCGACATTCTGTGCTCGGCCCTGCGCGCGGCCCCCGCGAGCAGCCCGGACACCGGCAGCCCGGACACAGGCGCCCGGTCCCGCGCCCGGCACGAAGACCGCGTATGCCGCTACGTCACGGTCACGGCCATCGTGGCGCATCTCCGACCCGGTGCCCCGGTCTCCTGGGCCGGCTGTGACCTCGACTTCAGCGGCGCCGTCTTCGACGCCCCGGATTCGTCCCGGCTGGCCGGCCAGGCGCCGGGCCTCGGGGGGCCCAGCGATGCCGGCGAGATCAGCTTCGCCAGGGCGCAGTTCTCGGGGGCCGCGGTCACCTTCGCCGGCGTCCAGTTCAGCGGGGCCAGGGTCAGCTTCGCCGGCGCCCAGTTCAGCGGCGGGGACGTCAGCTTCGCCGGCGCCCAGTTCAGCGGCGGGGAGGTGAGCTTCGCCGGCGCCCAGTTCTCCGGCGCGGCCGTCAACTTCGCCGGCGCCCAGTTCAGCGGGACGAAGGTCACCTGGCTGGGTGCCGAGTTCGCCGCCGGCACCGTCAGTTTCGCCGCGGCCGAGTTCGGCGGCGGCCAGGTCAGCTTCTGCGCCCGCTTCACCGGCGGCGAGGTGGCGTTCATCGGCTCACGGTTCACCGGCGGAATGGTGAGTTTCCTCGAGGCGGAGTTCAGCGGCGGAACCGTTGGCTTCCTCGACGCTGAATTCTCCGGCGGTCAGGTGGGCTTTGCCGGGGCTGTCTTTACCGGAAGCGAAGTGAGCTTCGTGGGCGCTGAGTTTACCGGGGCGGTGGTCAGCTTCGCCGGAGCCAGAATGATGAAGGGGATGATCAGCTTCGTCGGTGCCGAGTTCGCCGGCGGCGAGATCAGGTTTCCCTGGACCGAATTCAACGGCGGCGAAGTGCGATTCTCGGGGACCAGCCTCGCCGGCGGCCGCGTCCTGTTCACCCAGGCGAAGTTCAACGGCAGCATGGTCGATTTCACCAGCGCGCACTTCTCGCGCGGCCTGCTGGATCTGTCGGATGCCGTGATCTGGTCGTCGCCGCCGGCTTTCGACGACGCGCCCGCCAGCCCGCCCGGCGTGCGGCTGCTAGCCGGATAAGCAGCGGCCGGGCAGGAGCCGATCCCGGCAGCACTGGCGTCAGGACCTCATCTCGGCGTCCTGCACCGCGAGCGCCTCGGCCGCCTCGGCCCTGGCATACCTGACGTACCGGTAATGACCGCGGCCGATGAGGCCCGCTGCCGCCAGCGCCAGGGCCAGGACGCCGATCCAGATCAGCGTGCGGTAGTTCCTGGCCGCCGTCAGGCTGTAGTCGGTCGTGGTGATCGTGCCGGCGGACTTCGCCGCCAGGCCGAAGCTGATGGCGGTGGTGCCTGCGGGGACCGTGGGCGTCTGCCAGAGCGCGTGCCGCCACGAGCCCGAGGCGGGGAAGGCCGGGCTCGTCGTCCAGTAGACCCAGCTGCCCAGCGAGGTGCGCCGGTAGATCTCCATCTGCGGCTGGCTGCTGGCCTGGTACCAGATTCCGGCGCGGTAGGCGTGGCCGGCCACGACCGACGGCGCGCAGAGCCCGAGGTCCATCCTGGGCAGGAGCTTGGCAATACCCGAGCCCTGCCTCGTGGTGCGGACCGTCTCGGCCGCCGCCCCCTGAGGGCCGCCGCCGGGGCGATAGGTGAAGCTCGCGACGGTGTGCCCGTAGTTGGCGGCCTGGAAACAGGCCGGCAGGCTGCCGCTGCCAGCCGCCAGCCGGGCGTTAGCCACGCCGGTGCCATGCAGCCGGCGGGGCGCGGGCCCGGGCACCGCCGGCCGGACCGGCCCGCCGATGACCGCGGCCATGGTCTCCACGAAGGTAGTGCCGGCCTTCTGCTGGCCGGCCAGCCAGCTGAGCACCTCGCTCAGGATCGCGGGCGTGGTTCCCAGAGGGCAGTTCTCCTGGCAGATGTCGTGAATGGTGAAGACCACCCAGCCACCCCCGTGCAGCTGGGCTTCCCGGACATCGTGCTCGTAGGTGCCCGCCGTCCAGGTCGTGTTAACGGAGTTCACCTCGATCGGAGTTCGCACGTCCAGGGGGTCCTGCGGCGGAATGGATTCCGCCCAGGCGCACGTCAGGCAGAGCCCCGCACCGCGGAGGGTGCCGGTGCCGAGGCCGGCGTTATAGCCACAGGCTCGCGTCAGCGTCTCCACGGCCGGGTTCACGGCCGCGAACGGGTACGCGAAATCGGTCGGGCGGAAGCCCCACCGGAAGAGGTTCGCCCGGTCGTCGCAGACCTCGCGCTTGGCCTCGGCGACCGGCGTCGTCGTCAGCTGCTGATGCAGCACGCTGAGCCCGCCGATCTCATTGCCCGCGGCGGCGACCTTACGGATGTCCCCCAGCGTCAGGTAGGGCGAGGATCGGTGGCACTGCTGCTGGGCCAGCACGCAGACCAGTCCGGAGGGCACGAAGTACGTCGCGTGCATCCCGTACTTCGCGAACATCGGCAGGGACGGCATCTGATCGGCCAGGCCACCACCCCAGGCGAACGTCACCACCGTCTTATGCAGCCGGGCCGGCTCGGCCAGCGCCACCGTCCTCGGCCGGCCAGCATGGCGGGCTGGGCGGGGAGCGGGCGGGCCAGTCAGCCACTGGGCCGAGCTGGACGGCAGGGGCGCGGAGGACGTGGAGGGCGCGGGGCGCGGGGACAGCGCCGGACTGCCGGAGCCAGCCGCCGTGGAGCTGACGGACGGGCTGGCGGTAGCGCTGGAGCCGGCGGACGTGCCGTGGGCCGGGCTGGCGCCGGCGAGCGCCAGGCCGGCGGGCGACGCCAGCAGCGCCAGCGCGGCCCCCGCGAGCTGAATTCCCCACCTAGCCGGACGCATGATGGCTCTCCGCTTCTTGTCCGTAGGCCGCTGCCTGCTGCGCCGCGGCCGGCGCAACAGCGGGCTCGATCAGGTAGGCCGCGCTGCGGATCTCGGGAATGATCGTCGCGGGCACCGGCCGCGGGGCGAGCCTGGCGTGCAGCCCCGGCGCGCGCCGTCGCGTCGGGCTCCTCCACACCCCGTTCGAGCTCGCCAGCCAGGCCAGCGGAATCGCCGACAGCCCGACAGCCGCGTCCAGCACGCGCATGAACGGGAAGAACGGTGCGGACAGCAGCAGCCGCGGCCTGCGCTCCACGGCCGCGACCAGGCAGGTCAACGCGAGGTCGGGCACGACGACCCCGTAGAGGATCCTGGTCAGGTTCATATGGCTGGACACCACGGCGTACACCGGGCCGAAAACGGGCCAGGTCACGGCGCTGCTGACCAGGTCGGGGACGATCAGGACGGCCACGACCAGCGGCAGGAAGATGAACAGCAGGCTGGAGGTGACGAGCTCGGTGAGCATGAGCGCGAGCATGGCCGTGAACAGGTTGAGCCGGGGCGGATGCCGGCGAACTGTCTGCCACAGGCCGAGCGCCCACCGCCTCGTCTGGCGGATGTAGTCGTGCAGGTTGTCGGGGTCCTGGGTGATCGCCACGGCGCCCAGGGTGAAGCCGACCTTGCCCAGCGCCTTCTGGTAGACCTCGAACGTCATGTTGAAGTCCTCGATCACCAGGCCAGGCGGGTTGATGTCGATGGCCGGGAGCACCGAGGTGCGGTAGAGGCTGGCGAAGCCCGGCACGATCGGCGTCGCGTTCACGTAGCGCGAGGTCTGGCCGAATTTCATGAGGCGCTGGCCGGCTGAGTAGATCCTCATCCGGTGGCCGACGAGCAGGTTCCCGAGCGGCGACAGCATCCGGCGGGTGTCGGTCTTGACGCAGCCCGCGACCGCCGCGATCTTCGGGGAGTCGAACAGCCGCAGCGCCGCGAGGAAGTAGCGGGGCTGCACCCGGGTGTCGGCGTCCAGGAGCATCAGGACCGGGAACCGTTCCACGATCTTGAAGCGCTCGATGGCGTCCTTCAGCGCCCCGGCCTTGCCGACGTTCTGCCGGGTCTTGATGGCCTTCACCCCGCAGCTCAGCGCGATCTCGAAGGTATCGTCGGTCGACCCGTCGGACACGACATGCACGTTCCGGCGCGGGACCAGCTTCGTGATCGCCTCCACGCTGTCCGCGATGACGGCCGCCTCGTTGTGGGCCGGGATCAGCACGGCGACGTCATCGACGGTCAGGTGGATCCGGCGTGAGCGCCGGCCGGCCGGATCATGGCGCAGCGCGACCACGTTCTCGTGGCTGGCGGCGGCCAGGGTCGCGGCGCGCCGGCGCGAGCGCCACCGGCCCACCGTCAGCTGGTCGACCAGCCGGATCAGTCCGACCGTGCCCCACACGGCGAAGTTCACGCCGAAGACCAGGATGACCATTGCCCACGTCGGCATTACGAGGCTCCCCGGCGGGCCGGGTGCCCGGTGCGCGACCCCGGTGGCAGCACCTGATGCAGCGCCTGCCAGGTACCGGGATCACCGGCGCCGTACATCCACAGGTAGACGCCGCCGATGCCGGCCCTCGCGGCCAGGTCGAACTTGGCCCGCGCGCTGGCCGCATTCTCGAACCACACGGTGTGCCGGTGACCGGCGGCATCGGTATAGCCGAACCACGGGGCCTGGCTGACCGCGTCATACTGCGGCGTCACGTGGTGCTGGCGGGCTATCTGCAGCGCCTCAGGCCAGGTGACCGAGGCCCCGTGGCCGCCGGACCAGTCGTAGCCGTACTGCGGGATGCCGAGCACGATCTTCGACGCCGGCATCTGGGTCCTGGCGTAGCTGAGCACGCCGCGTATCCAGCCGACCGGGGCAATGGGACCGGGCGGGGAGGAGTCCCAGTGGTAGTCGTAGCCCATCAGCCGCACCTGGTCGGCGACCTTGCCGATGGCCGCGTAGTCCTGGGCGACGTTACGCGGGGCGTACCCGGCGTTGCTCGCCTTCGCGAACAGGGCCACGGACAGCAGCTTTCCCCTGGCGTGCAGCGCCCCCGCGAGCCGGACGACAAACGCGGTGAAGGCCTGCCGGTCGCTGGCGTGCAGCTCCTCGTAGTCCAGGTCGATGCCGGCGTAGCCGTTGGAGTCGGCCAGCGCGACGATGGCCGCTACCTGCCGCCCGGCCATCGCCGGATCGTGCAGCACGCGGGCCACCGGCGCGTACGACCAGTTGCCCTGGGCATCCACGTTGGCCAGGGTCGGCACGATGGGCAGGCCCTGCGCGCGCAGGCGCGTCAGCTGCCCGTTGATCGCGGACAGGCTGATGCCGGAGTCGAGAATGATCTGGCCGTTGCTCCCGACGCCGTACATCCACGGGGAGACCTCGCTGACGTCACGCCGGTTGGCGAGGACCGCGTCGGTACCCGGGCCGATGTTCCAGTACGGCAGGGACGCCACCACCAGGGCCCGGTGGGTCACCGGGGCGGGCGGCGGCTGGCTGGCGCGCATGATCAGCAGGACCGCCAGGATGCCCGCGGGCACGACGGCCAGCCAGGCGAAGCCGCCCCGCCCGCGGTGCCTGCGCCGCCCGGCGGCGGGAGGGCCCGCTTCCGGGCTCCCCCCGGTCGCCACGGTGAGCTGCGGCCGGTCGGACTGTGCCCGATCGGACTGTGCCCGGTCGAACTGGGGCCGGCTGCCCGGCAGGTCATGATGCACAGCGCTGATCCCGCATTCATGAAGCCGTGACGGCGATGTTACGGCTGGCTTCCTGGTCGCCGATGACGGCCCGGATGATGTCGTCGAGGGTCCGGGTCGGGGTGAAGCCGCACGTAGCGCGGGCCAGGCCGCAATCGGGAATGCGGCGCTGCATGTCCTCGTAGCCCGACCCGTAGGCCTCCAGGTAGGGGGTATGGGTAATGGCACTGCGAGATCCCGTGGCGGCCACGATGCGCCGGGCGAGCTCGTTGATCGAGACCTGCTCGTCGTTGCCCAGGTTGAAGGCCCGGCCGTAGGCCTCCGGGCTGGCCATCAGCGCGATCAGGGCCGGGATCACGTCCTGCACGTGGCAGAAGCAGCGGATCTGGTCACCGGTGCCGTAGACGGTGATGGGCTCGCCGGCCAGGGCCTGCTGGGTGAACCGGGGAATGACCATCCCGTACCGGCCGGTCTGCCGCGGGCCGACGGTATTGAAGAACCGGATGATGACCGCCTTGAGCCCGCGCTCGCGGCAGTAGGCGTCGATGAGGCTCTCGTCGATGGCCTTGGCCTCGGCATAGCTCCAGCGCGACTTGAGCGGCGAGCCGATGATGCGGTCGTCGTCCTCGCGCAGGCCGGGCTTGGAGTTCTTGCCGTAGATCTCGCTCGTCGAGGCGGCCAGCAGGACGGCGCCGCTGCGGGCGGCGGCCTCGACCACGTGCTCGGTGCCGTGGATGTTGGTCCGCAGGCTTTCCAGGGTGCGGTCCCGGATGACGAAGGCGCCCACGGCGGCAGCCAGGTGGTAGACCTGCTGGCACCCGGCGGTGAGCTCGCCGACCAGCTCCTCGTCCAGGATGGAGCCCTGCACCAGGCGGAAGCCCGGGTGATCCGCGACAGCCTGCAGGTTCGCCAGCCGCCCGGTGCTCAGGTCGTCCAGGCCGGTCACCTGATGGCCGTCGGCCAGCAGGGCCTGCACCAGGTGCGATCCGATGAAGCCGGCGGCGCCGGTGACGAGAATCCTCACGAGTTACCCCTTCGCTGATTCGGCGGCTGGGCTGGCCGGGGCCGGCCGGGCGGACTTCCCGCCCGGCGCGGACTGCCGCAGGCGGCGGCCCCGGCGGAGGGCGCGCCAGCTGCGACGCGCCGCGAGCTGGTCGTAAAAATCATCAATGCGGTTCGTGACGGCCTGGATCCCGTAGGCCTTCTCCACCGCGGGCTCGGGGACCCGGTCGCGGTGCCCGGCCCGCACCTCGGCGGCCATCGCCTCGCGGATGCCCTCGGCAGTCGACGGGACCGGCCAGGCGCGGGTCACGTCCAGCCCGCCGAGCGCGGGACAGGTGGTGTACAGGACCGGCATCCCGTTGCCCAGTGCCTCCAGCACCGAGAGGCCGAACGTCTCCTGGGCGGAGGAGGCGACGAACAGGTCCATCGCCGAGAGCATGGCCGCGACGTCATGGCGCTCTCCGGCGAAGATCACCCCGCCGGTGGCCCCGCACCTGGCCGCCGTCTCCTCCAGGTGGGCCTGCTCCTCGCCCTTGCCGACGATCAGCAGCTTGGTGCGGTCATTCAGCAGCGGGGCAGCGGCCTCGATCACCAGGTCGAACTGCTTGTTCGGGTCCAGGCGCCCCAGCACCCCGATCACGTAGTCGTCTCGGCCGAGCCCGAACTGCTCCCGGACCGACTGCCGGGCGGCGCTGTCGAAGGCGATGCGGCCCAGGTCGACGCCATTGGGGATGACGGTGATCCGGGCCTGCCGCACGCCCCAGGCGGCCATCCGGTCGCGGACCGTCTGCGACACCGCGATCGTCGCGTCGGAGAACCGCTCGGTAGCCAGGTACAGGGCCCGGACGCCCGGCGTCATCTTCCGGCGCTCCAGGTGCGTCTCGCCGATCGAGTGCTCGGTGCTCAGCACCACGGGCGTTCCGGCCAGCCAGGCCGCCGGCCGGCCGTAGACCTGCGACCGGTACAGGTGCGTGTGCACGACGTCGTAGCCGCCGGCGCGGATCAGCCGGTGCAGTTCGAGCAGCGCCGAGAGCTGCGTGTTCCGGGTCATCCCCAGGTCACGCACCCGGTTGCCGTCCTCGCGGATCATCTCCGCCACTGGCCCGGCGTTGTAGAGCGTGACGACGTCGCAATCGTGGCGGGTGTGCTGGAGGAACGACTTCAGCTGCAGCTCGGCCCCGCCGACCCCCAGACCGGTAATGACATGCAGAACCTTCACAGCCCCTCTTTCCTGACGCCGAAGCGGGAGGGCCCGCTGGCCCAGAACCCGGACAGATCTGTCATCTGGTCACCGCCGCCGTCCGGCGGGCCGGCCCGGTGACCATGGCCAGGGTCCGGGCCAGGATCACGACGTCGAGCCAGAGCGACCAGTGGTCGATGTAGAAGTTGTCGAGGCGGACCCGCTCGTGAATTGAGGTGTCACCGTGCAGTCCCTGCACCTGAGCCAGCCCCGTCAGCCCGGCGCGCATCCGGTGCCGGTCGTCATAGCGCGGGATCTCGCGCCCGAACTTGTCGGCGAAGTACGGCCGCTCCGGCCGGGGGCCCACCAGGGACATGTCGCCGCGGATCACGTTGATCAGCTGCGGCAGCTCATCCAGGTGCGTGGCCCGCAGCCAGCGGCCGAGCGAGGTGAGCTGGTCGGTCGGCACCACCCAGCGGGTGTCGGAGTCCGGGTGCGCGGCCATGGTGCGCAGCTTGATGATCTCCGCCCGCCTGCCGCAGCCGACTACCCGGTCCTGGCGGAAGAAGGCCGGATGCCGGCGGCCGATGGCCAGCGCGAGCAGGCCGAGGAACGGGGCCGCCGCGCCGAGCATGATCGTGGCCGCCGCGATGTCGAAGCACCGTTTCACGCGCAGGCTGGCCGGCCTCCGCTCGCGCCGCAGCGGCGCGAGCGGGACTTCCCTCACCTCATCCGGGCAGGCCACTGCCCTGACGAGGTCGCTGCGGCCGGCCGCCGTTGGCGACCGCAGAGCGCTGCCGAACATGACCGACGACCTTCGCCTAGACGATGACGCGGTGCGGAGCACCACTGAACTGATAGGTGCCGTCGAGCACCCGCGGGCAGTCCTGCACCCACGCGTAATCGACTCCCGGGTGCAGGGTGTGCACGACAGCCAGATCCCAGCCGAGCCCGGCGGGGGCGGGCTCGGTGCCCAGCTGGCTGCCGTCTGCCAGCTCGATCTTCGGGATCAGCGGGTCGTAGTAGCCCACCACGGCGCCGCGGGCCAGCAGGCTGGCGATCAGCGGCAGGGCCGAGGACTCGCGGAGATCCGCGACCCCGGCCTTGTAGCTGACCCCGACCACGATCACCCGTGCTCCGGCCAGGGCGCTGCCGCTGGCCGCCAGCACCTCGGCGGCTCGCTCGGCCACCCGGCTCGGACGCAGCCGGATGGAGGTCATCGCCTGCTCGATCAGCGGGGACCGCTGGCCCATGGCGCTGAGCTGCCACAGCAGGTAGTGCGGATCGCACGGGATGCAGTGGCCGCCCACCCCCGGCCCGGGGAAGGCCCCCAGGAACCCGTACGGCTTGGTGCCCGCCGCCAGCGTGACCTCGACCGGGTCCAGGCCCAGCGCGCCACAGGCGTCAGCGAACTCGTTGGCCAGGGCCAGTGACACGGCGCGGAAGATGTTCTCGTAGAGCTTGGTCGCCTCGGCGGCCTCGGGCGAGCTCACCAGGTAGACCTCATCGGTGAGCTGGCCGATCACCGCAGCCGCCCGCGCGGCGCAGCCGGGCGTGATGCCCCCGACGACCCGCGGTGTCTCGCGCTGGAGATGATCGGCGTTACCGGGATCGATCCGCTCCGGGCTGAACGCCACGAACACGTCCGTGCCGACCCGCAGGCCCCGCTCCTCCAGCGGGACGGCCAGCAGCTCGCGCGTGGTTCCGGCATAGGTCGTCGAGGTCAGGATCAGGGTCTGGCCCGGCCGCGCATGCGCGGCCACGCTCGCGCAGGCGGCCCGCAGCGCGCCGAGGTCGGGCAGGTAGTTGCCGTCCACCGGCGTCGGCACGCAGATGATGACCGCGTCCGCCTCGGTCACGGCGGCGGGATCGGAGGTCAGCTCCAGCGATCCGTCGGCCAGCGCGGCCTTCAGCCGGACGCTGTCGGGCTCGCCGAGGTCGGCTTCCCCGGCCATGATCGCCTGCAGGCGCGGCTGGCTGAGGTCGATCCCGATGATCCGCCCGCACCGCTCATGCAGCGCCGCCGCCGTCGGCAGGCCGACGTAGCCCAGCCCGACGATGGCCGCCGACCAGGTAGCCGCCTCGCCGGCGGTCCCGGCAATTGCTCCTGCCGCCCGGTCATTCCCCGGCGCCTCGAAAAGCACCAGCTTGCCGCGCAACTGGTGCTCCCTGCCGTTTACTGCCAGCGAAAGCACGCTGTCTCTCATTCCGGGGCATTCCTCTCAGTCATGAGAAAGATCAGGGGAAATAGTCCGTTAATGCCAGGAAGGCCCGCTCGTGACGCTCGCCGCGCCCGGCAGCCGGCCTTCACGGCCGCCTTCCCCGGTACGCGATATAGCGGCTGTAAAGGCGCCGCTTCACGGCCATGCGGGCAGCCCCGTCCTGCTGACCGATGTAGATCCGGGGCAGTGCCATCAATCCGACGTCGGCCGGCGGTGTCTGCACCGCGCAGGCGTGCTCATAACCCGCGTCGCGCACCGCGCGGCGGGCTGGCTCATCCATGGAGCCGAACGGATAGCAGAAACCGCGGATCTCCGTGCCCAGCAGGGCGCTCAGGGCCGTCCGGCTCGCGCTGATCTCCGCCGCCAGCTGCCCAGCGGTCGAGCCGGCCAGCCGGATATGGGTCGCGCCGTGCGAGCCGATCTCGACACCGGCCGCGGCCAGCTTGCCGACCTCGTCGGCCGACATCAGCGGCCAGGCCGGCCCGGTGTCCCAGTCGTTAGTCCCGCCGAGGTACCCGGATATGACGTAGGCCGTCGCCCCGAAGCCATGGCGCTGAAGCTCCGGCAGCGCCGCCTCGAGCACGTTGCGGTACCCGTCGTCAAACGTGATGCCGACCATGCCGCCGTGCCGGCCCTCCGCCATCGCGTCCAGCAGCGTGCTCACCGCCACGCCCCGCAGCCCGCGGCGCTCGAGCCACGTCATCTGCTCGGCGAAGCGAGCGGGCGTCACGCAGAGCATGTTCGGATCGTGGGAGACCCGGGTGATGCCGTGGTACATCAAGATCATGGGGACGCGGCGCCAGGTCGGCGGGGCGCCCCGCGACCCAGGGCCGCTGCTCCCGGCCGGCGTCAGCGGACCGCTCCCGCCAGGACGGGATCGGCGGCGCGGGTGGTGGCCCGCAGCGCCCGCGCGGTGGTGACCGCGGCGTGCTCGGAGCCGAAGACGAACCGCATGACCGGCCCGAAGGTCGGCGCCACGGCCGGTCCGATGAAGTACAGGCCGGCGACTCTGGACTGATAGTCGCGGCCGACCCGCGGGCTGCCGGTCCCGCCGACGGTCTGCAGCTCGGCCCGCATCCCGTCGCCGAGGAACGAGAGCCGGCCCAGGTCGGTCCGGTACCCGGTGCCGGCGAGGACGTGATGCACCGACAGTTCCTGGCTGTGCCCGCCGGCCCCCGACAGCGACAGGCGCACCCGGCCGTCGTCCAGCTGGGCCCCGGCCACCGCCTGGCCGGTCAGCGCGGGGATCTTCCCTTCGAACCGGGGCCGCAGCCAGGAGGCCCCCGCCGGGCCCAGCGCGGTGCGAGCGCGCTCCACCCGGGTGCCGCGCGGCAGCAGCCGGAACAGCTCCGGGCGGTTGGAGTAGAACCACGTCGCCCAGCCCGAGCCCAGCCCCGCCTCGGGCTCCTTCAGGCGCTGGATCAGCGGGCGGTCCAGGGCCAGCGGCGTCCCGTTCCAGGCCAGGGCAGGCTTCCTGGAGACCAGGACCACCTGGGCGCCGCCCTCGTGCAGCAGCGCCGCGGTCTCCAGCGCTGACTGCCCCGCTCCCACCACGGCGACCTGCTGGCCGCTGAAGATTCCCAGGTCGGTGTGCTCGGAGGTGTGCGTGCAGACGTCCGGCGGGAGCGCCGCCAGCGGCTCCGGAACGTAGGCGAAGTGGTCCACGCCGGCGGCGACGACGACCCGGCGGGCCGGGACCTGATCGCCGTTAGCCAGCGTCAGCTCGAAGCCGCCGCTGCCCCGGGCGATGCCGGTGACCAGCACCTCCTCGAGCCCGGGCACGAGCTCCGAGCGGAACCACTGGCCGTACTTGATGAACGTGTCGAGGGCGACGGGCAGGCCGTAGTCGAAGTAGGGGCGCCCGGTCAGCCGGCAGAATTCCCGGAGGGTATGGGTATGGCCGGGGTCGGAGATGTTCGAGGCGAAGCCCTGGGACTTGAGGAACATGCCCGCCGGCATCTTCCCCGCCCACAGGTGCATGGGCTGGCCGAAGATGCGGAAGCTGATGCCGGCCGCACGCAGATGCGCGGCAAGCGACAGCCCGTACGGTCCGGCTCCCACGATGGCCACATCAACGGCATCGCTCATGCTCGTGTCCCCTCCTTGGGCGCTTGCGGCGTTGCGGGCCGCTTTGTCAGGTCTTCGGTGACAAGCGGCTTATGGATTGCCCGGCCGCTGCGGCGATTTCCCGCCGCACGGCCGGCGGCGTACCGGAATCCGCCCCGAGGCGGCCGCTCCCCGGCCCGGGCTAGCGGCCGGCTGGCCAGCCGCCAGCTCATCCGGGCGCACATCAGCCCGAAAGGCCGCAGGTCATCAGGGGCGAACCAGGCCGCCTCCTGCACGCCGCGCAGCGAGGCCAGCCAGGACCGCGGGCCGAGCTCGCCATGCCGCCAGTGCGTGAGCGCGCTTATCGGGTCGTAGTTCTCGACCAGGAAGCCGCGTCCGGAAAGCTGCTCGGCCGCCGGAATGGTGCCGCCGGTCAGGTCGAGGTACTGGGCCAGTGCCACGTCCGTCCCCGCCGTATCGCGGAAGACCCGGAACTGGGCACCCAGCCGGGGATTGAAGTCCAGCAGCTTGTACTGGCCGTCCCGGGGATCCAGGCGGAGGTCCAGGTCGAGGATCCCGCGGTAGCCCAGCCGGGTCAGCATCGCGGTGACCTCGTCGCGCAGGCGATCGTTGGCCACGGCCCGGCCCAGGCTGGTCAGCCCGGCCCGGGCGGGATAGGACCGCTCCTTGACCCCGGTGAAGGCCGGGCGGCAGCGCGAGCTGGCGTCGCAGTAACCGTGGAAGAACCAGTCCTGGTCGCCCGCCGCTGGCGGGATGTAGTCCTGGAGCATCAGCCCCGCGCCGGCCCTGGCGCAGGTCTCGTAGGCGGTGTCCAGCTCACCGCGGTCAGCCAGGAGCGAGGTGCTGGGCAGCGTGCGACGGCCCGCGGCCCACGGCGTCGTGAGCTTGGCGATGACCGGGAAGCCGGCCTGCGCCGCGAAGTCGCGGGCGGCGGCCAGGGACTCGGGCAGCGCGACCGGCGGGCTTGGCACCCCCAGCTCCTGGCACAGCTCGTGGAGCGAGTGCTTGCCCGCCACCTGCCGCGGCAGCCCGGCGGGCGGGGCGGGAAACAGGAACGATGGCCGCAGCTGCTCGCCGTGCTCGGCCAGGAAGATGGATCCGGCGTCATCGGTCGGGATGAGGACGGCTGGCCGGCCGATCCGCTCCGCGAGCCGCAGCAGGCCGGCGACCACCCCGGCGACGTCGCCGGGATCTGGCCGCCAGTAGCAGCGGCCCTGCAGATAACGGGAATTAGCCGCGGGAGCCCATGGCCCTTCATGCAGGCCATGGACCGGAATACCGAGCCTGCCCAGACTGCGGATGACCCCGAGGCCGCCGTGATGCATGACGTTCGGGTCGAATTTCAGCACCACCGCCGGGACGCTGACGTCAATCGGGGATCTCGCCGGTGTCATCGGCGAGCTATTCGGCCAGGCACTGCACTTATCTCCTAAGGCGCTTAGACCCCCATCATTGGGGCACGCGAGACAAGACTGTGCCAGTCGTAACGAAGTTCGACATCGGCCATCATGGTGAGTACGGCTACCCACCCCGGCCGAGTACCGAGCCGGACTCTCATGCTGCGTATGCCGCGCGTATGCCGCGCGTATGCCGCGCGTTCGCGGCCGTCAGAAGGCGGGCAGTAGCTGGTCCGGTGCCTGGACCAGGCTGTTATTCCACCGTGACTGATTTAGCCAGGTTTCGCGGCTGATCCACGTCGTGGCCCTTGGCCGTCGCCAGCTCGCAGGCGAACACCTGCAGCGGCACCGTGGTCACCAGGGGCTGCAGCAGGGCCGGCACCGCGGGCACCTCGATGAGGGTGTCGGCGTAAGGCGCGACCCAGCGGTCGCCCTGCTCGGCGATCACGATCGTCCGCGCCCCGCGGGCCCGGATCTCCTGGATGTTGGAAACGATCTTGTCGTGCAGTACGGACTGCCCGTCGGCCCGGGGCGGGACGACCACGACCACCGGCAGGCCGTCCTCGATCAGGGCGATCGGCCCGTGCTTGAGCTCGCCGGCCGCGAAGCCCTCGGCGTGCATGTAGGCGAGTTCCTTGAGCTTCAGCGCGCCCTCCATGGCCACCGGGAAGCCGACGTGACGGCCCAGGAACAGCACGCACCGCTCGCCGGCCAGCTCACGGGCCACGGCCCGGACCGGGTCCATCTGGCTGAGCACGTGCTCCACGGCGGCTGGCATCCGGTTCAGCTGGGCCAGCAGCTCGGTGACCTGGCCCGCGGCCGGCCCGTTGCGGACCTGGGCCAGGTACAGCGCGAGCAGGTAGCACGCGACCAGCTGGGTCAGGAACGCCTTGGTCGAGGCCACGGCGATCTCCGGCCCGGCGTGGGTATAGACGACGGCGTCGCTCTCGCGCGGGATCGTCGATCCGTTGACGTTGCAGACCGCCACCACCCGGGAGCCCTGCTCGGCGGCGTGCCGCACCGCCATCAGGGTGTCCATGGTCTCGCCGGACTGCGAGATGGCGATCACCAGCGTGGCCGGGGTCAGCACCGGATCGCGGTAACGGAACTCGCTGGCCAGCTCCACCTCGCACGGGATCCGGCACCAGTGCTCGATCGCGTACTTGGCGATCATGCCCGCGTGGAACGCCGTGCCGCAGGCCACGATGATGATCTTGTCAACCGCGCGCAGCTCGTCATCGGACAGCCGCATCTCGTCCAGGCACAGCAAGCCGTTCGCGCCGGCCCGGCCGAGCAGGGCGTCGGTGATGGCGTGGGGCTGCTCGGCGATCTCCTTGAGCATGAAGTAGTCAAAGCCGGCCTTCTCGGCCGCCTGGATGTCCCAGTCCACGTGGTAGTCGCGAATCACCGCCGGCTCGCCGTCGAACCCGGTGACGATGATGCCGTCGGGCCGCACCTCGGCTACCTGGTCCTGGCCGAGCTCGATCGCGTCCCTGGTGTAGGCGATGAACGCCGAGACGTCACTGGCCAGGAAGTTCTCGCCGTCGCCGCGGCCGATCACCAGGGGCGAGTTGCGGCGCGCGCCGACGACCGCCTCCGGGTCGCGCACGTCCACGGCCACCAGGGTGAAGGCGCCGTGCAGGCGCTGGCAGACGGTCCGCATGGCGGTTGCGAGCGCACCGGGCCGCGGCAGGCTGGCGCCGGGACCGTCCGGCACCCGGGCCATCTCCTCCTCCAGCAGGTGGGCGACCAGCTCGGTGTCGGTCTCGGAGGTCAGCCGGTGACCCTGGTCCTCCAGCTCGGCCCGCAGCGTGGCGAAGTTCTCGATGATCCCGTTATGCACCACGGCCAGGTGCTGGGCGCAGTCAGTGTGCGGGTGCGCGTTCGGGTCGGTGGGCGGCCCGTGAGTAGCCCACCGGGTGTGACCGACGCCGACCGTGCCGGCCAGCGGCGGCCGCTCGGCCAGGGCCGCGGTGAGGTTGGCCAGCTTGCCGGCGCGCTTGGTCCAGGCCAGCTTCCCGTCGGCCACCACGGCGATGCCCGCGGAATCGTAGCCTCGGTACTCCAGCCGCCCGAGCCCGTCCATGACCACGTCCAGGGCCGGCCGGTAGCCGGCGTACCCCACGATGCCGCACATGACGGCCAGGTTAGTACCTCTGGCCAGCCGCTCCACCGGCGCCTCTGGTAATCAGGTGATTACCCCTAGTAATTAGGCAGGCAGGCGATCCCCGGGTGACGAGCTCCCGGCGACCGGCAAGCTGGCGCGGGGGCGGTTATCCGATGTCGCGGACGACGGCGGCCAGCCGGGCGGCCAGGTCCTGCGCCTGCTCCGGATCCACCGCCTCGACCATGACCCGGACGGCCGGCTCGGTGCCGCTGGGCCGGACCAGCACCCGGCCGGCGTCGCCCAGTTCCGCCTCGGCGGCCGCCACGGCCTCGCTGAGCACCGCGGAGGACGTCACCAGGGACTTGTCCACGCCCGGAATGTTGATCAGCACCTGGGGATACCTGGTCATCACGGCGACGAGCCCGGCCAGCGTGCCGCCCTGGCGCCGCAGCTGGGCCAGCAGGTGCAGTGCGGTCAGCAGCCCGTCACCGGTGGTGGCGTGCTCGAGCATGATGATGTGCCCCGACTGCTCGCCGCCCAGCATGTACTTGCCGTCCAGCATCGCGGCCACCAGGTACCGGTCGCCGACCGGCGTCTCGACCACGCTGATGCCGGCGTCGCGCATCGCCATCCGGAAGCCCAGGTTCGACATGACCGTGGCCACGACCGTGTCGCCGTCCAGGCGGCCCGCGTCCCGGAGCGCCAGGGCCAGCACGGCCAGGATCTGGTCACCGTCGATCACCTGGCCGGCCGCGTCGACCGCCAGGCAGCGATCCGCGTCGCCATCGTGGGCGATGCCGGCGTCGGCACCGTGCCTGATAACGGCGTCGGCCAGCACGTCCAGGTGAGTAGAGCCGCAGCCGTCGTTGATATTCAGGCCATCGGGCTCGGCGCCGATCGTGATGACGTCGGCCCCGGCGCGGCTGAGCAGCCGGGGCGCGAAGGCCGCCGCGGCACCGTGCGCGCAGTCCACCACGACCCGCAGCCCGGTCAGCGGCAGCGGTCCGCCCGCTTCCTGCGGCCCGCCGATCCCGTCCGGCCCGGCGACCGTGGACAGCAGGTAATCCAGGTAGCGCTCACCCTCGTCGGTGGCGTCCCGGACCCGGCCGAACCCGCCGTCGGGAACGCCGGCCGGACCCGCCAGCTCCGACGGGGCCTCGCCCCCGGGCCCCGGCCGGTCTCCGCCGTGCCCGGCCGCTAGCCGGGCCTCGATCTCGTCCTCGACCGCATCGGGCAGCTTGACGCCGCCGCG
>Ga0080026_10000053_pt1 | contig 23293 bp, 14 predicted proteins | sample OrgsoiDNA2013045_FD_70941 | JGI IMG/M metagenome (GOLD analysis project Ga0080026, IMG submission 70941) | Permafrost soil microbial communities from the Arctic, to analyse light accelerated degradation of dissolved organic matter (DOM) -... | ecosystem: Environmental > Terrestrial > Soil >... | reverse complement strand
GCCGATGTGCTCGGTGCCGACGGGTACCTGCTCGGCACCCCCGCCAATATCGGCTACATGTCCGGCGCGCTCAAGCATTTCTTCGACGGCATCTACTACCCGTGCCTTGAGGCCACGCAGCGACGGCCGTACGCCCTGTACGTGCACGGCAACAGCGACACCGCTGGTGCGGTGCTCGCCGTCGAGGCGATTGCAGGCGGCCTGCGCTGGCGCCGTGTCCGGCCGCCGGTGTGCGTCACCGGTCCGCCATCCAGCGGTGACCTGGAGGGATGCTGGGAGCTTGGCGCCATCGTGGCCGCAGAGCTTTCCGCTGCCGGGGCCTGAGCGCCACCATGATCGTCACCGTGACGCTGAACCCGGCCCTGCACGTCGCCTACGAGGCTCAGCACGTCCGCCTCGGCCGCGCGAACCTGGTCTGCCGGGTCAGGTACCGGGCCGGCGGGCGTGGCCTGGCCGTCGCACGGGTGCTGCATACCTTCGGCCATGACGTGACCGCGGCCGGGCTGGCTGGCGGCGCGGCCGGCGAGATGATCAGGGCCGATCTCGCCGCCGCCGGAGTTGCTACCCAGTTCACCAAGATCGGAATGGAGTCGCGGCGGGTCCTGGAGGTGGCCGATGCCGCCTCCGGGCAGACCACCACGTTCGGCGAGCCCGCGCCGTACATCACCACTGAGGAGCTTGGCCGGCTGGCGGCCGACTACCGGGCTCTGATGGACGGCGCTACCGCCGCGGTGCTCTGCGGCAGCCTGCCGGACAGCCTGCCGCCGGAAACCTACGCCACGCTGGCCAGCTACGCCGCCGATGCCGGGATACCGGCCATTGTCGATGCGGGGGGCAGCGCACTGCTGCACGCCCTGACCCGCCGGCCGGCCCTGGCCGTGCCTGAGTTGCCAGCCGCTCATGCAGGCGGGCCGGCCGCTCATGCCGGCGCGCTGATCGCGGGCGGCGTGGGCGCCGTCGCGTACGTCTCGTCTGACGCCGTCCGGGTGGTGACGGCCGAAGGGGAATGGCAGGCCCGACTCGCGGCCCGGGAGCAGTCGGGGCCAGAGCCGGGCTGGTCGCGGGACGCGATGGTCGCTGGGCTCGTGCCGGGAATCGTCCTCGGCTGGTCCTGGCCGGACATGCTCCGGCACGCTGTGGCACTCGCCGCCGCCGACGGCGGCCCTGGCGGCGAGGTGGACCTGGACCGATACGAGGCACTGCTCAGCGAGGTCAGCATCGACTCGCCGCCAGCCTGAGCGCCAGCCCATTACGGCCCAGATGCCGGTCAGCCGCAGGCCTGAGTAAGCGAAATCCCAGCCTCAGTCCTACCGCTCCGGCGGAGTGTCAACCATCCCAGATACGGCTAAGCTACCCAGCGTGAGCCAGGCCGAAGAAGGAGCGGGGCCGCTCGGCGTCACCGCGAGCACGACCGACACCCCCATCGCCGGCCCGGCGGAGCCGCGCGACAGCCTCGGCGCAGTGGTCGACTGGGCGCAGCTGGCCGAATGGGCCAGGAGCCGCCGCGTCACGCTGAGCGGCATCGGCTTGATCGCGGCCGAAGTCATCTGGAAGGCGTACTTTCTCAGCCAGTTCTTCTTCTGGCAGGACGACTATCACTACCTCGACCGGGCGCTGGACAATGGCTTCACCTGGAAGTTCCTGACCCAGGTCGACGGCGGGCACCTTACCCCCGGCCTAAACGCGATCTCCTGGGTACTCGCGCGGGTAGCGCTGTACGACTGGGCGCTGGCTTCTTTCGTGACGCTGGCGTTCCTGGCCGGCGCGGGCCTGGCGGCGCTGCGGCTGCTGCGAATGCTCTTCGGGGACCGGCCCGTCATCCTGATACCGCTCGTCGTTTACCTGGTTACCCCGCTGACGCTGGCGGGCATGGGCTGGTGGGCCTCCGCGACCGAGTCGCTGCCGCTCCAGCTGGCTACCTTCATGGCGCTGGCCTCACATGTCAGCTACATCCGCAGCGGACGCTTCAAGCACGCCGTCGTGGCCTGCGTCTGGGTCGCCGTCGGCATGCTCTTCTTCGAGAAGGGCATAGTCCTGCCACTGCTGCTGTTCGCCGTTACCTGCGCGTTCCTGATGGATGGCCCCTTGTCCGAGACGGTGCGCAGCTGCCTGGTCAAGTACTGGCGGGCGTGGGCGCTCTATGCGGGCCTGCTCGTCGCGTATACGGCGCTCTTCCTCACCGCGCTGCACACCTCGGGCACGCAGCCGGGATCCCCTGGCCCGTACCGGGGCGCTCTGGCGTTCAGCTCCGACCTCATCCGGTACAGCTTCGTGCCCGGTGCTGTCGGCGGGCCCTGGCACTGGGCCTCGCTGCAGAGCTTCGCGTATTCGGCGCCGCCGCTAGTCCTGCAGTGGCTGAGCTGGATAGTGGGGGCGGGCATCGTGGCGGCGAGCATCCTGGTCCGCCGCTATGCCTGGCGGGCCTGGGTCATCGTCGCCGGCTGGCTGGTGCTCGCCGACATGATTCCCGTCCTGCTCGGCCGCACGCGCATTTTCGGGGCGGTCCTCGGCCTCGACACCCGCTACGTGGCCGACGCGGCGCCCGTCCTGGCCATCTGCGTGGGGCTCGCCTTCCTGCCGGTAGCTGGCCAGAGCGACAACCGCAGGCGGCTCCCGTCGGCGGATGCTAGCCAGCTGGCCACGGCCGTCACGGCCGCCGTGCTCGGGGCCTTCGTGCTCGGCTCCCTGGTATCAACGCAGGCCTACCAGTCCGCCACCTCCAGCGCTCCGGCCCGCGCATATATCGCGAACGCCACGGCCGCGCTGGCGCAGGCCCCGGCAGGAACCGTCATCGTGGACTATCCGGTGCCCCCCACGCTGATGACCGCCGCGCTCTTCGGCAAATACGGCCTCGCCTCGAAGGTGGTCGGAGACATGGCGCGCGGTGATCACCGAGTGCGCTGGGCGACGCACCCAGCGGGAACCATCAATAAGCTTATGGCCCTGGGGACCGACGGCCGTCTCCGCCCGGTGATGTGGTACGGGGCGTCAAGCTTCCCCCAGCCCGGCGGCTGCTGGACGGGGAAAGGCGACACCGTAGAGGTGCTGCTGGCCTCAGCGGTCGTGAACGCGCGGACGGTGCGTATCGACTACGTGGCGGCGTCGGCAGGCGTGGTGACCGTGACGTTCGGCACCCAGAACCTGCGGGTCCCGATCCAGGCGGGCCTGAACAGCACGTACGTGGCCGTGAACGGCAACTCAAGCACGGTGGTCATCACCGGCCTCCCGAGAAATCAGCTCTGCGTCGGAGGCGCCGCCGCCGGGGTGATCCTGCCCTCGAACATCGGCCCGGCCATCCCGGCCGTCCCGCTCACCGGCTGACGCCGCAGGACGGCGGCCATGCGCCAGCCCGCGGACACGCTCCAGTCTCCGGGTACGCCAGCCTGCCGAGCTCGCGGCCGTCGGCAGCTCGCGGGCGCTAGGTCGCCGCCGCCGTCGCTGCGGGCTGCCCGGCCAGCGTCTGCACAGCCTCGCCGCCGCGGCCGCGCTTTATGAGCCGCGCGTGCTCCTGGTCGGACACCGAGTCGGCCTGCCGGGGCAGCATCACCGGAACGCCGTCCTCGATGCGGTACATCCGCCGCAGCCGCGGGTTGTACAGGAGCCTCTCATCGGCGAAGTACAGCAGGGCGAGCTTGTCGATGGGACAGGCCAGAATCCGCAGCAGCGCGGCCTCTAGCGCCATGACATTCTCCTTCTCCTGGCCTGAAGACGCGGCGGTCTCCCGGCCTGAGCATGCGGTGGTCACCGGGCTGGCCGGTGCGGGGCCGGGCTGGTCAGATCCGCGAGCGCGGTCGCGTAGGCATCGGCGAACTGGGCCGCGGCTGCACTGTCGAACAGGGCGTGCCGGTACCGGAAGCACAGGTGCAGGCGTCCGCCGACGGTGATCGCGCCGACGGACAGGCCGCGCGGCATGTGCGCCGAGGTCGAAAACCACATGCTGGTCGGCGCGGCCAGCCCGAAACGCGGCGGGTCGGTGATGTCGCCGAGATTGGACAGCAAGGAGGTGTCGCAGATCCGGGAGCCCAGCAGGCGCAGGGTTACCCGCATCAGCCGCCGCCTCAAGGCCGCCGGGCACCAGGGCGCGGCCAGCACGCGACTAGGCAGGTTGACCTGCGGTCCGGCTTGGCTTTTGGCCTGGACGGTCTGCCGGGTCACCTCAGTCAGCAGGTCAGCCAGGCCGGCCCGGGTATCCGGCTTGCGGGCCGTAACCGCGCTGAGCCGGGACAGGTTGCCCGTCGCAGCAAGGTGGCCGGCCGGGCGGGCGTTGATCGGAACGGTAATCCGGATCCGGCCGGGCTGGCGGAACCGCACGACGTTCCACCGGCCGATGGCGACCACCAGGGCGGTGATGAGGAGGTCGTTAACGGTAGAGTGCCGCCCCAGGCCGGCCCAGGGCACGGTCGGCACGTCCGGGCAGCTCATCATCTCCACGCCATAGCCAGGCAAGCGCCGCGCGGCCCGGCCGGTACCTGGCTCCGCACCGGGCCCGCGGGCGGTGTGCTGCGGCGCGATCCGGGCCGCGGGAAGCAGGGACACGCTCCCGACCTGTCCGGACCGCCGTCGGCCATGACCCGGCCTGGGCTCTGACTGCCCAGGTGCGCCTGACGAAGCTGGCCCGTCCGGCACTCGCGGCGGGGCGGGTACGTCCGGCATGTCCAATCCGCGCGGCATGCCGAGGTAGTGGCGCGAGATCGACCGCAGGAGGTCGAGGCAGGAGATTCCGTCGAGGGCAGCGTGATGAGCCTGCAGGATGACGCAGTCCTCGTCCGGTCCGACGGCGAGCAGGACACGGACCGGCGGCGATGTCGCCAGCGGCGGGGCTACGGCCAGGAACCGTTCTCGCTCGTGGGCCAGTTCCTTCTCGCCGGCCCAGACCGCGCACTGTACGGGGTCAACATCCAGGTGCAGCGGCTGCTCCCAGGCGTGCCGCCATCGCCACCGGCTGCGACCCCCCAGCCGGGCTCGCGCGCGTGGCTGGGCGGCGAGCGCGGCCAGCACGGCCTCGCGCAGGGCGCCTTCCCGCAGGTGGCAGCCCGTCCGCACCTCGATATGCACGTTGTTCGGCTCGGCAGGGGTGTCGTAGTAGCAGCTGAGTTCGTCAGCGACGCCGAACGGCACGCGCCGCTGTCGGCCCGAGGCCCGCTCCCGGCGGGCAGCCGCCCGCCGACGCGCCGGAGCTTCCGGCAAGGTCACCGGGGCCTGCGGCGGGACCACCGCGGCCTCTGGCGGACTGAGTTCCCACAGGGCCCCGGGCACCGCATGGCGGGCTGGCACGCTGAGCACCGGGATGAGCACGGCGGCCAGGGCGACGAGCGCGCACGCCTGGGCAACCGGCCCGAAGGCACCGGAGCCGGTAGCGGCCGGATTGGCCGCCGTAGCCGCGGCGAGGCCGGCCATCAGCATCGCCCCGGCCGCCATCGCGGGAGTCCATCGCGGCAATCTGATGGCGATGACGGCCAGGAACGGCACCGCGATCACGACCGGCCCGCCGACGAGGAAGATGAGCGCGGCAAGAGCTAGCAGCGCCAGCCACTTCCCGGCGCCGCTGCCTGCCCACCGCAGGCTCACTCCCGGTGCCTCGCTCGGGGCCCGTGCGGCAGCGGCGGCAGCCGCGCTCGAGGCGGAGGGGTCAGCCGTCAGGCAGGGTCGGCCGCGGCGTCGACGGGCCGCGGCCGCAAGGAGCCTGATACTGCCCAGAGCCGAAACGACCAGCAGCGCGAGAATGCCGAGCGCCGACAGCACCAGGCCGCCGTGGTACAAGCCCGCCGGGGCGAATGTCATCCGGATGGTCCCGCCCGCACCGGCTGGGACGATGTAGGCCTGCTGCCATCCGTCGAGCCGGGCCGGGGCCAGTCGCAGTCCGCCCAGGGTGGCAACCCAGCCGGGGTTCTCGTTCTGGTGAATCTCGAGATAGGTCGCCGAGCCGGGCCCGACGCTGACCTTACGGCTGTCGGGCTGCCAGCTGAGCAGCCGCACCGTGCGGGCCGGGGCGGCGCCCGGGCCCTCCGACCCAGTGCCCGCCGGGCCCGTGGCGCCCCGCAGGCTAACGCTTGCGATCGTGAACAGCCCGGCGTCGGCCGCGCGCAGCTGATGTCGGCCGGGGGCGAGGCTGAGTACGCTGCCGGGAGTGCACAGCCGAACCCGGACCTGATCGAGCTGGGTCAGGGCGCCCAGTGTCCCGCTGACGGCTGTCTCGTAGCGCTGCCCGTCGACGGTCACCGTCGGCCCCGCCCCGCAGGCCAAGCTGAACCCGGTGGCCGGGTCAGGCGCCGCGACTTGCAGCCGGCGCAGGGCCGGGATGGAGATCTTGGACAGCCCGATGAGCGGCTGCGTCGGCTGCGGCGCGCCCGGCGCCGGATTGGCCGATACCGGGCCGGGGAAACTCACGTCCATCGTGCGGGTGGTCAGCGGCGGCACCAGGTGGACGACCCCGCCGAACTCGATGGCGGCCAGCCGGTCGCCGTTCGGGCTAGTGACTTCCACGGTCGTCGGGGCGGCGGTAAAGCCGAAAGCCGGCTCGACCACCATCTTGGCGATGGGCTGGCGGTGACGCCAGCTCAGGTGAATCACCGGATCGGGACTGGCGGCGATCCACGGCGTCTTGCTGCCGTTGAACAGGTTGGATGGCCCGAATGCCGGCAGCAGTCCCCACGTCGAGCTGGCGCTTACCTGGAGCGCGGTTTTCCCCGTGGGCGCGAGCCGGCTGAGCAGGGCGCCGAGCGCGGCACCGGGAGTGACCGTCGCCATCGCGCTCATCGCGAGCTCTTGCTGCCCGGACGTGGTGAAGACCCGCGCGAACGGCGAGCCCGCCGCCGGCCCCGCCGCCTGCGCGGCGGCGGAGCCCGACTGGTCCTGCTGGTCGAAGGAGTACGCCACAACGGGCGCTCGCTGCCCGGCCGGGTCCTGCGCGGGCTTGAGGTAGCGGGTCACGCGGATTCCAGGAATGAGAACATCCCTGATCCCGGCGCCGGGGTTGCCGGCGATCACGCCGCTGGCACCGGCGATGGTGATCCGCAGCCATCTCGTCGGCCCGGCGGCCACGCCGAGCGGCTGCTGGGCGTTCTGCGGCAGCATGGTGGTCGTGGCCTGGCCGGCCGCGGTGCTGACCCGCAGCTGGTTGGCGACCGACCGGCGGGAGTCATCGCTGAGCAGCCGGACCCCGATGCTTGCGGGCAGGTCGACCGGGTGATCGAAGGTGATCTGGATCCACTGACCGACCGGGGTGCTGGCGCTGCCCTCCGTCCACGCCGTGGCGGGATTGCCGTCGAAGGCGTTGACCGGATCGGCCTGCGGATCCTGGAACAGCCAGGAACCGTACGACGAGGCGGTGACCGCCGCGGCGCCGGCCAGCACCGCCACGGTCTGATGGCCGCGAGCCGGGACGGGCAGGATCTGGCGAGGCGGCGAGCCGCCCGCGCCCAGCGGATCGTCGGCCGGGTTGTCCTGCGTCGCGGTATAGGTGAACGACAGGTTCGAGCTGGTCAGGCCGAAGGCGTTGTCGGCGCGGCGCTGGCCGTCGGTGACCGCCCACTCCGCCGGCCGGGCCGCCAGCGGATCGCCGGCGATAACGGCCGGCTGCCCGGCGCCGGTCCCCTGGGCGGTCAGCTGCAGCAGCGAATCGGGGCCCCCGTTGACCAGCACGGTCCTGCTGACCGGCAGCGCGGCCACGGGGCCGGAGGGCCGCCGGGCGGCCGCGGCCGCCTCGAATACCTCGATGGCCGGATAACTCGGGAGGTACGCCTGGACCTCGGCTGGCGCCGCCGGGTCGGTCTGCGCGCCGGTGACCAGCGGGCCGAAGGACGCGACCCGACGGAACCCGGACAGGGTCAGCGACGAGTGCACGGTCTGCGGCGGCACGTACCCCAGCGTGCTCGGATTGAGATCATTGCGGACAACGACATAGCGGATCCCGGCGCGCTGCAGGTATGCGGGCAGGCCCGGGACCTGCTGGCCGGACTCGATCGCGTTCTCCGCAGTGGTCAGCAGGATCTGCGATCCGGCGCCGCCGTAGGGCACCAGACCGCGCTCGGCCCACGGCGAGCCCGCCAGCGGCTCAAGCGGGTCATCGATGGGATCACCCCACAGATACGTCCCATGCGGGGCCGCGGGGACGATGAGGGAGGTCTGATTCCGGGCCCGCGCCGCCAGGTAGCCCGCCACCTGGTACCAGTAACGCGGAACCTGAGTGAAGGCCCTGGGCTGCAGGACCTGGCCGGTGAGCTGGGGCAGCGCGAGCCCGGCCAGGACCGCCGCGACGGCGGTCGCGGTCACGGCGCCGGCCGCGACCCGCGCGGACCGGTTCGCTATTCCCATGACCCGGACACGGCAGCGGGCCATCGCGTGCGCGCAGCCGAGCGCCAGGGCGGCCGCGACCGCCGGCTCCAGCTTGTAGACATTGCGGATCGGCGCCAGCGCGCCGTCCAGCAGAGCGTCGACCGGCGCGTGCAGCGCGCCGCCGAGTGGCCCCCAGTACCCGGCCAGCGCGACCAGGGACGTCAGGCCGATCGTCAGGCCGAGCCAGCGCCGGTGCGGCATGTCCCGGCGGGCCACGCCGTAGAGCCCGGCGGCGGCCGCCGCCGCGGACGCGAGGATCGCAACCGGCGACGTGCCGACCGCCCATCCGGCGGAAAGCCACGGCGTGCCCAGGTTGAAGTACGCGGTCCAGTTACCTGAGCCGCGCAGGAACGCGGCCGCCGACATCGTCCTGGTGGTCGTGGCCGCCTGCTCGACGTAGGGCAGGAAGTTGAAGGAGTACCTGGCGTCGAGGAGCAGCGGGATCAGCCACCATGCGGTCGCTGCCACGACGACGGCGGCCCACCAGAGGCAGAGCGAGATTCGGCGCCGTCCCCGGGTGCTGGTCAGGATGAACAGCGCGGGCAGTATGAGCGCGCTCAGCGTGGACACCGCGTTCACCCCGCCCATCAGCAGGATGGCGACGCCGGAGCGGGCGGCAGCGACGGCAGCGACGCCGGTGAAACGCTGGCCGGCGCGCACGCCCGCGCCGCCCGCCCGGCGGCCTCTGGCCGCGGATACCAGGGGGAGTACTGCCCACGGCGCGAGGAGACCCGGCAGCGCGGCGGCCGACGTGGACCCGATGACGATGGTGAACGTCGGCCACAGGACGAAGACGGCGCCGGCCAGCAGCCGGGACCTCACCGAGCCCACCCGCAGCGCCGTGGCCAGCCGGACCATTCCCCAGAAGCCGACGGCCACCAGCAGCGAGAGCCACAGCCGCTCGATGATCCAGATGGGCAGGTGCAGCAGCTGCCCGGCCAGGAAGAACGGCGCCATCGGGATCGCGTAGCCGATGTACTGGTCTTGCAGGGTCCCGAACCACTCCAGCGGGTTCCACAGCGGCCACAGCCGCGCGTAGAAGCCGGCGGCGTCGATGTCGACGCCCAGCTTGGTGTCGAAGATCATCCGGCCCGGATCGGTAGCGGCAAAGACGATCAGGGCCAGCAGCCATATCAGCAGCAGCCAGCGGGCTGAGGGGAGCCCAGGACTCGCCACGGCCGTCGCATCGCCGCCGGTTCCGGCACCCGCGGGCGACCCGCGGTCCCCGTCGCGCCGCGGAACGTCCGGGGCCCGGCCGGGCGGCGCGGAGGTCGTGCGAAGGGTCATGCCTTCCGCCGCAGGATCAGCAGCAGGTTCCAGGTCGCGACTTCGCGGAAGCCGGGGATAAGCAGCAGGCCACGGCACCAGCGCGGGTAGTAGCGGGGCAGCGCGTCGACCACCTCGACGTCACCGCGCGACCGCATCAGCCGCAGCATCGGCCCGACGTGCAGCGGGTACAGGTTGGCGCCGAGCCGGTGCTTAGGCTGGCGCTGGTGGCGCCGGGCATAGCGGCGCTCGGCGAAGCGGGAGCCAAGGTAGTGCCAGGGGGACATCTCGTGGCCGCCCCAGGGGGAGTACCAGTTGGTGAACGAGAGGTAGATGACCCCGCCGGTCCGGGTCACCCGGATCATCTCCTCGATCAGGCCGACAGGGTCGCTCACGTGCTCCAGGACATTGGAGGAGAAGCAGACGTCAGCGCCGCCGTCGCCGACCGGAAGCCAGTAGCCATCCGCTATGACCGCGCCATGGGGGGCGGGGGCACCGCGGGCGTACAACTCGGCGCGATCGGGCTCAAACAGGAAGCATGCGGCCCCTCCCGCGCGGAACGCCGCGGTGAACTGCCCGGCGCCGCCGCCAACATCGACAACCGTGCGTCCCCGTATGTCGCAGTAGTCCTCCACCTGGCGGACGGCGTCCCGTGCCAGGCTGCGGTAGAAGCTGTCCGGGTCGGTCTGCTCACGCAGGAACAGCCGGAAGAGGTAAATGGACCTGGCCAGGCCGCGGCCTCGGCGGCCGGTCGGTGGCTCGGCCGGGATCTTGCGGGGCCCTTCTCGCTCAGCGTGACGACGGCCGAGCAGTGGCAGCGGGCTCATGGACGTCCTCGGGACTACGGCTTTCCAGACCAGTCAGGAACTGCCAGCAGGAACTTCAGGGCCGGTGATTGACGACCTGCCGAAATTACCAGAATAATGCTCCAATGTCCGGTAAACATTACCAGCGAGTATAGTCCCTGGCCGTCTGCAGATGTGGAGCGTGCTGGCGTGAGTCACGAGTCGCAGTCCCGGCCAGCGCGCACGGCGACCGCCGCGGGAACTGGCCCGGCCGCCGTCCCGGTGACCGCCGCGGGAACTGGCCAGGCCGCCGTCCCGGTGACCGCCGCGGAACCTGACCTGGCGCAAGCAGCTAGCGCGACGGCTGGCCCGGTTGTCAGCCCGGTCACGGAGCGTGACGGGCGGCATGTCCTCTTCGTGGCGTGGCGCGATCTGGCCAATCCCAGGGCGGGCGGCTCCGAGGTGCTCGTTGACCAGCTTGCCGACGGCATGACCGCGCGCGGCGACCGGGTCACCCTGCTGTGCGGCGGTCCGACGGGCGAGCGCTCGTACCAGGTGATCGCCAACGGCGGCACGTACACCCAGTTCCTGCGGGCGCCACTGGCGTACCAGCGCCAATTCCGCGACTGCGACCTCGTGGTCGAGGTCTGCAACGGGATGCCATTCTTCGCGCCGCTCTGGAGCCGCCGCCCGCTGCTGTGCCTAGTCAATCATGTTCACACCGACCTGTGGCGGCTGCGGATGCGACCGCCGCTGTGCACCGCCGGCCGTTTCACCGAGAGCGTCCTGATGCCGTGGGCGCACCGCAAGAACCTTTTCCTTACCGTCTCCTCCTCCACGGCCGCGGCGCTGCAGGAGATCGGAGTCGCCCAGGATCGGATCCGCCAGATCTGCAACGGAGTGGTACAGCCGGACCCGCTGACGGCGCGTTCCCCCGAGCCCATGTTCCTGGCCCTCGGCCGCCTGACCGACTACAAGCGCGTTGACTTGCTGCTGCGGCTGTGGGAGCGAGTTCGGCTCGTCGTCGGCGGCAAGCTGGTGATCGCGGGTGACGGCCCGGAGCGAGCCCGCCTCCAGGCTCTGGCGGGCCCGGATGTCATCATCACCGGCCGGGTATCGGAGCAGGAGAAGCACCGGCTGCTGTGCTCGGCCTGGATGCTGCTGCATCCGGCCATGATCGAGGGCTGGGGAATCGTGATTGCCGAGGCCGCCATCCGCGGCACGCCGGCCATCGGGTTCGACGTGCCGGGCCTGCGCGATTCGGTGGTGCATGGCCAGACCGGCCTGCTGGTCAGGAACGAGGGCCAGTTCGCATCCGCGTGGGCCTCGCTCGCACTCGACCGCCAGACCCGCGAGGCCCTAGGCCGCGCGGCGCGCGACCGGGCACTGCGGCTGCACTGGTCAGCCGCGGTCGAGGGATTCGCCGAGGTGGCTGACGAGGCTGTCGCCAGGGCCGGCGACAGCGCTGCGCGGCGCTCGTGAAGGGCGTCACGATACCGCCCGCCGGACCCGTCGCGCCAGGCGGCCACGCCACGCCAGGCGGCCCCGCCACGCCGGCCGGATCCGCCGGACCCGTCACGCCGGCCGGATCCGCCGGACCCGTCGCGCCAGGCGCCCCTGCCACGCCGGCCGGCCCGCGGCGCCAGCCGCTGCTGGAGTTCTACGAGAACCCGGAGGTCCCCGCCAGCTCCGGCCCGGACCGCGCGCGGCGGATGGCTGACCTGCTATCCGGCGTGCTGCGCGGCTCCGGCTCTCCGGCCCCGGCCCTGGTGGTGGACGTGGGCTGCGGCGACGGCGCGGCAACGAGCCTCGCGGCGCGGCGCAACCCCGGACATCGCATGGTGGGCCTGGACTGGTCGGCCGGATCGCTCCGGCACGCCCGGCGGCTGGGCCTGACCCTGGTGCAGGGCGGTATCGAGCCGCCCGGCCTCCCGCTCGCCAGCCAGGCCGCGGATGTCGTGATCATGAGCGAGCTGATCGAGCATCTCATCGACACCGACTCGGCGCTGGAGGAAGCCCTGCGGGTGCTCAAGCCGGGCGGCTCCCTGCTGCTCTCCACGCCGAACCTCGCAGCGTGGTACAACCGCTGCCTTATCGCACTCGGCGTCCAGCCGATCTTCTCCGAGGTCAGCCTCCGCGGCGTGTACGGCAGGCCGGGGCGTCAGGTAGCTGGCCACCTGCGCCTGTTCACGCGCCGCGCGCTGGTCCAGCTGCTGGCTGCCCGCGGCTTCGACCGCATCCGGGTGACGGGCGCGTGCTACCACGACGTTCCGGCTCCGCTGCGCCCGCTCGACCGGGCACTGTGCTCGTGGCCCTCGGCCGCGTCGATCCTGCTGGTGCACGCGCGCAAGAGATGACGCCGCACCGACTGGCAGACGGCGCTGCGGCCCGCGACGGCGCTGCGGCCCGCGACGGCGCCGGGGAGCCCAGCGTCCCGTCCCGGCCGGGGCCCCGCAGGCCGCGGCGGCCCTGGCGGGCCTGGCGGGCATGGCATGGCTGGCGGGACGGGCGGCCCTGGCCCGCGCTGGTCGGCCTTGGGCTCGGCCTGCTCGCGCTCGGGCCCGGGCTCGCGCCTGGCTATGTGCTGACTTACGACATGGTGTTCGTGCCCAGCCCACCCGTCTCCGCCGCTCTGCTGGGCCTGACCGGCGGGCCGCCGCGGGCAGTCCCCAGTGACGCGGTGGTCGCGCTCTTGGCACGGACAGTACCGGCAGATCTCGTTCAGAAAACTATCTTGATTTTGATCTTCGTGCTGGCTTGCTCCGGGGCCGCGGCTCTGCTCGCCAGGGGCTGGCTGCTGGCCCGTGCCGAGCATCCGCCGCTGCTGGCCGCCCTGGCGGCCGGCGTCTGCTACGCCTGGAACCCGTTCGTCGCCGAGCGGCTGCTGATCGGCCAGTGGGCGCTGCTGCTCGGTTACGCGGGACTGCCGTGGGTGGTCAGGTCGCTGTGCACCGGCGAGAGCCGGATCTCACCGGCGCGACTGTGCGGCGCGGTGCTGCCCGCGGCCGTCGGCGGGTTCGCCGCGATGGGGGTGTCGGCCCTTGCCGCCGTGCCTGCCGCCTGGTTCGGCGGGGACGCGAGGGCGCGGGTCCGCCGGGTGGCCACGGTGCTGCTGGCCCTCGGGCTGCTCAGCCTCCCGTGGCTGATTCCGGCGCTGCTCGTGCCGGTGCATACCGACCCTCGCGGCGTGCAGGCGTTCGCGGCCCGGTCGGACACTCCGTTCGGGCGACTGGGCAGCCTGCTCATGCTGTCGGGGATCTGGAATGCGCAGACGGTCCCGCGCGGGTACGGCGGCGCGTCGTGCGCGGTGTGGCTGCTGGTCGTGCTGGTCGCGATCTGCGGATACGTGCTGATGGCCCGGCCGAAACGGATCTGCCCCGGCGTCGGCGTCGCCGCTGCGGCCGGTCTGGCGATCGCGGCCATCGGCGTTATCTCGCCGGGGCGCGCGGCACTCGCCGATCTGGTCAGGACCTGGCCTGGCTTCGCCGTGCTGCGCGATGGCCAGCAGTATCTCGCGCCGCTCGCGCTGGCCGAGGCGATCGGCCTCGGTGCGGCGGTCGCGTGGGTCATGCGCGACAGCAAGGGCCTGGTGGCCGCGGCGCCCGGCCAGGGTCTCGAGGGCACAGTGGGCATGGGACCTGCCACAGCCCGCGCGGCGGCTGGCTCGGCCCGCGCGGCGGCTGGCTCGGCCCGCGCGGCGGCCGCGCTGGGAGTGATGGCCGTGCTGGCGCCGGTCCTGCTGCTGCCCGGGATGGCGTGGGGATCGGCAGGCCGGCTGACGGCGGTGGAATACCCGGCGGACTGGTCGCGGGCGCGCAGGATCATCGACGGTGATCCGCGCGCCGGAACCGTCGTGCTGCTGCCATGGGCCGCCTACCGCCGCTATCGGTGGAACGGGCGCGAGGCGGTCTACGACCCCTGGTCGCGGTTCCTGCGCCGCGAGGTGATCTCGAATGACGCGCTGCAGGTCGGCAGCCTGACAGTGGCACCGGAAAGCGCCGCGTCGATCCGCCTCAACCGGATCATCACGGCACCGGGCCCGCTGCCAGGGGCCCTGCGCGCCGCGGGCATCCGTTATGTGATCGTCGATGCCGGCCCGCTGCTGCTCCGCCGAGGCCCGGACCTGGCCGCCAGGGCGCGGCTGCCGGACGCCCACCTGGTGCTGGCCAGCCAGGATCTGATCGTCTTCCGGCTCCCGGCCTGACGGGGACCGCTGATGAGCCAAATGGCGGTACGGGGGAACGGCGGTACGGGGAACGGCGGTGCGAGGAACGGCGGTGCGAGGAACGGCGGTGAGCTGCGGATTCTCCCGGTATTCCAGAACATGATGCCATTACGTGTACATATTGCCTTTTGCTCGGCCGCATCCTAGTCTTTATGACACGCTTACTGGTGAGTAGCTAACCCTGCGTCCCGCCCAGGGCGGGGTCGAGGAGGATGATCGTGTCCCGTGTCGCGCTGATCGCTGCTTCCATCGTGGTCGGGATAGTGCTAGCGGTGGGGGCTGCCTTCACGGCGAGCGCAGTACTGAGTTCCCCGGCGGCGCCCGCGAACAAGCAGCTCTACAACTACGGCTCACCCTGATCCCCCGGCCTGACGGGCATGATTACCCCTCCCGGCGGCTGGATAGGCGTTGGCATGGCTGCACGGCCGGGCGTCCCCGCTTGTTCGGTGAGATGCCCGCCTAGAACACGTTATCGTTACGTGTCCGTATCACGGATGACGTCTGATGCAGCGCCCAGTACAATGTCCCAAAATTATAGGAAAGTAGCTAGGCGCCATGTCCTGGTGAACTATCCCTGGAGGGATCGATGCGCCGTGTCGTCGGGCTGACGCTCACCGGTCTGGGGGCCTTTCTGCTCGTGCTCGGGCTGCTGATGCGGTTTTATCTTCCTGGCCAGGTCGTCAGGTATCCGCTGAATGAGTATGTCGTGAGCAGTCTCACGGGTGGCAACATGACCTATTTCAGCCAGAAGGACCTGACGGACCTGGGCGGCGTGAGCATGCAGGCCACGAGCACGGTGGAGGGGGACGTGGCCGCCGGTACCTCATCGAGGGCGGTATGGCAGGAGTTCACGGCTCTGCAGGATGTCAGCAACAACCTGCCGGTGTCGTACACGTCCCAGCGTTCTGCCTTTGACCGCCGCACTGGCGTGCTCATTAACTGCTGCGGCGCCCGGATCGGCAACAACACGAAGGTTCGCCAGAGCGGGCAGGGGTTCCTCTGGCCCTTCGGCACCCAGAAGAAGGCCTATCAGGTATTCGACACCACCATGCTCAGGCCCGAGCCGTTCAGGTATGAAGGAACCTCGTCGGTGGACGGCACGACCGCGTACAAATTCGTCGAGCACGTGTCTAATCAGAAGTTTGGCTCGCAGACGCTGCCTGGCGCGCTGGTCGGCATCCAGAATCAGGCATCGGTGACCCTGCCCGAGTACCTGACGGCGACGAATACCTTCTGGGTCGATCCGGTGACCGGCGCGCCGCTGAGCGAAGTCGAGAACCAGGCGGTATCCCTGAAGGACAGCACCGGCGCTACCCGGCTGGTCCTGCTCAACGGCACGCTCACCTCGACACCGCAGTCCGACCAGAACGCGGTCAACATCGTCAACTCGGCGCATCTGAAGATCGCGCTGCTTCAGGACGTCGGCCCGCTGGTCGGCGTGGTTGTCGGAATCGCGCTCCTGATCATCGGGCTTGCGCTCCTGGCGAGCAGGCGGAACGAGGAGGAACTGAGCTACGTGGACGAGCAGCCGGAGAACTCGACGGTCTGAAAACGCGTTCTCGGGCAAGCGCGCCGGCGCGCCTGCGCGCTGGATCGAACCAGGGGAGGTCCGCGGTGGCTGGTGGGTTCTGGCGCCGCGCGCAGGAGACCCCGGACTGGATTGCCGCGATCGAGGCGGATGGCACGGAGCACACCGCGCGTGACCTGCTCGGCCGGGTAAACCAGATCACCCACGGCCTGCGGGCCGCAGGCCTGCGGCCGGGGGACGCGATCGCCGCCATGCTGCCCAACGGAGCCGCGCCGCTGGAGGTTTACCTGGCCGCCCTCCAGGCGGGCTGGTATCTGACGCCGATCAACTGGCATTTCACCGCGCCGGAGACGGCCTACATTGTCCGGGACTGCGAGGCCAGGGCGTTCTTCGTGCATGAGCGCTTCGCGCTGGCCGGGATGGCGGCCGCTGACCTGGCGGGCCTGACGCCCGCGGCGCGCTTCAGCTACGGCGAGGTACCGGGCTTTACCCCGGTCGAGAGCCTGCGCGAGGGGCAGAGCGAGAGCATGCCGGACGACCGGACAGTCGGCACCACCATGCACTACACCTCGGGCACGACCGGCAGGCCGAAGGGCGTGCGCCGGGCGTTGTCCGGGCTGGATCCCGATGAGGCTGTCGAACTCGCGTCGCTGCTGCTGCAGATCTTCGGCGTCACGGCGGGACCGCCCAACGTGCACCTGGTCACTTCCCCGAACTATCACACGGCAGTCACCGTCTTCGGCGGCGGCGCGCTGCATATGGGGCACACCCTGGTCTGCATGGACTCCTGGGACGCCGAGCAGGCGCTGGCCCTGGTCGAGCGCCACCAGGTCACCAACTCGCACATGGTGCCGACGCAGTTCAAGCGGATGCTCTCGCTGCCCGAGGAGGTCCGCGGCCGCTATGACCTGAGTTCGATGCGGTGGCTGATCCATGCTGCCGCGCCATGCCCGGTCGGTATCAAGCGGGCCATGCTCGGCTGGTGGGGGCCGTGCGTCTACGAGTACTACGCGGCCACCGAGGGCGGCGGGACGATCGCCACGCCGCAGGACTGGCTCGCCCGGCCAGGAACCGTCGGGACCGCATGGCCGCTCAGCGAGGTGATGGTCGCCGACGACGCGGGGAACCAGTGCCCCCCGGGCACGCCCGGCACGATCTACATGAAGATGGGCGAAACCGACTTCCAGTACAAGGATGACCCGGACAAGACCGCGGCCAATAGGCTGGGCGGGTTCTTCACCGTCGGTGATATCGGCTATTTCGATGACGGCGGCTACCTGTTCCTGTGCGACAGGAAGGCCGACATGATTATCTCGGGCGGGGCGAACGTTTACCCGGCCGAGATCGAGGCCGAGATCATCATGCATCCGAAGGTGGCCGACGTTGCCGTGTTCGGCATTCCCGATGAGGACTGGGGCGAGCAGATCAAGGCGGTGGTGCAGCCAGCGGCGGGCGTGCCGCCAACCGACGAGCTGGCCGCCGAGATCCTGGCGTCGCTCGACGGAAAGCTCGCCCGGATGAAATGGCCCAAGACCATCGACTTCACCGACGATCTGCCCCGTGATCCGAGCGGCAAGCTGCTCAAGCGGCGGCTGCGGGACCCGTACTGGGAAGGTCAGGGAAGCGCCATCTGAGCGGCCGGCGGCCGGGCCGCTGTGGAGCAGAGAGAATTGAGACACAATGGCGGGCGAGCCTCAGGGAAATGACAACTAGCTTTCCTGCGCGCATGCTCGCGGAAGCTGCTATCGCGTTAGCTAGCCCGTCAGCGCATCGGTCCGCGCGGCCTGGGCGAGGACATCGATCAGGCGGATGGCGGCGGGCGGGTCGGGCGGATCGCCGTAGGTCATCGCGAAGACTTGCCTGCGCGCCGCTGGCAGCGCGGCGGCGCAGATGCCGGGATGGCGCGCGGAGCGCAGGGCCAGGCCGGGCAGCGTCGTGACGCCCAGGCCTGCGGCCACCAGCGCCTGGGCCGCCACGTAGTCGTCGGTCGTGAACGCGATCCTCGGCGTGAACCCGGCCGCGGCGCACTGGCGCAGCATCCCGCCCCGGCAGTCCGTGCATCCGGCGATCCAGCGGTGCTCGGCGTAGGCGGCCAGATCCGCGGCGCCGGGGCTGTCAGCTGCGGTCACCAGAAAGACCTGCTCATCGAGCAGCAGACGACCGCGGGCGCCCTCGTCGTCGGCACTCGGCGGGCCGGGTTCGGCGTCCTGCTGAGAGTGCCGGAAGACCAGCGCGACGTCGACGTAGCCGGCCCGCAGCATCCGCAGCGCCTCGGGCGGCTCCGCCTCGGTCAGGATGAGGTCCATGCCGGGACTCTCCTCCTCGAGCCGCGCCGCCGCGGCAGGCACGATCGTGCCGAGCGCGGAGGGGAAGGCAGCCAGTCGTACCCGCCCCTCGCGCCCGCCGACATGGGCCGCCAGTTCGGCCTCCGCGGCGTCGAGCCGCCCGATGATCTCAGCGGCCCGTTCCGCGAGCAGCCGCCCCGCGTCGGTGAGCTGCACGCCGCGGCCGGCCCGCTGCAGCAGCCTGGCGCCCGTCTCGGCCTCCAGCCGGGCGATGTGGTGACTGATCGACGGCTGGGCGTAGTTCAGCGCTCGTGCCGCCGCGGTTACCGAGCCGTGCCTGGCCACCGCGACGAGCACGCGGAGCCTGGTCACGTCCAGCATGACACCAACTATAGATCGGCTCGCAGTTATCGACGGGGCCTATCGACGTCGGGCTCATCGTCGGCGAGTGCCGCCTGGCACCGGCTCTGAGCTCGATGAAGTGCTGTGAAACGCTGGCCGGCAGTCGGCTATACCCGGTCCGCGACCATATGTCGCCTAGGTCAGGCCACAGCCCGAGCCGACTGCGCCCCGCTGACGTCGGCACCGCCTCCAGCCTGATCAGCTGCCCGTCCGCTCCCGCCCTTCCAGCAGCGGCGCCTCCGGCCTGCGCGGGGACTCGCCCGGCGGCAGCGCATCCCGCTTGCGGCGCCACGCGATCCCGGACAGGGCCTCCAGCACGACCCGGTTTGCCAGGTACGCGGTGATCTCCGCGAGGTCATACGGCGGCGCGACCTCCACGACATCCACTCCCGCCACCGGCAGCTCCATCGCTATCCGCCGGACCGCGTCGAGCAGCTGCCGGCCGGTCAGCCCGCCCGGCTCGGGAGTGCCGGTGCCGGGCGCCATGCCCGGATCCACCACGTCGACGTCGACGGACAGGAACACTCCGTCGCATTCGTCGGTCGCGATGCCGAACGCCTCCGTCAGGCACTCATCCAGGCCCCTGGCCACGACCTCGGCCATCTCATAGCTGCGCATCCGCTGGCCGGCCATCCAGTCCAGCGTCTCGGGCTCCGGCCAGTAGCCGCGCAGCCCGATCTGCAGGAACCGGTCGCCGCGCACCGCGCCCGACTCGATCAGCCGGCGCATCGGGGTGCCGTGCCCGTGCAGGGCACCGAAGTGGGTGTCGCCGGTGTCGGCATGAGCGTCAAAATGGACCATCGAGAGCCGGCCCCAGCCGACGTGGCGGGCCACGCCGGTTGCGTCGGGCAGCGCGATGGTGTGATCGCCGCCGAGGATCACCGGGATTGCCCCGCCATCGCAGGCCCGGTGCACGGCCTCCTCGAGCCGCCGCAGCGACATCTCGGTGTCACCGGACAGCATCTCCACATCACCCGCGTCCGCCACCCGCAACTCGGCCAGCGGGTCGACCCCCAGAGCCAGGTGCGGCCGGGATCCGTCGTGCGGCAGGTAGTCGGTGAAGCGGATCGCCTGCGGCCCGAACCTGGCCCCCGGCCGGTGTGACGTCCCGCCGTCGAACGGCGCGCCGATGATCATGATGTCCGTGCCCGCCCAGGAGGCCGGATCAGCGAGATCGGCCCTGGGTACGCCGAGGAATGTGGCGTCTGGTCCGTACATTCCGCCGAGTCGCGCCATGTGGTTGTCCTCCCGAAGATCGAGAGTAGCGCCCGGCGCCGCCGCTTGCCACGAGCGGCGGCGCCGGGCGCCTGTTTCTCCGGGTAGCCCGCTCAGCGGGCAGCGGCCGGAACGGATCCGCCGTTCCTGGCCGGGGGCTCGGTCCCGTCGCGGCGATCCCCGGAGGCTTCCGCGCTGGCCTGGCCACGGCCGCCGGGAAGGATGCGGGCCAGTGGCCGGGGCAGCCACCAGTTCGCCTTGCCGAGCAGTTCCATCACGGCGGGCACCAGCACCAGCCGGACCAGGGTCGCGTCGATCAGCACCGCGACGGCCAGGCCGAGGCCGACCTGCTTGACCGACACGTTGGCGCCGAGCACGACCGACAGGAACACCACGACCATGATCGCGGCCGCCGCGGAGATCACCCGCGCGGTGCTGGCCAGCCCGCGGGCCACGGAGGCAGCGTTATCGCCGGTAGCGTCGTAGGCCTCACGGATCCGCGAGAGCAGGAACACCTCGTAGTCCATCGACAGGCCGAACAGGATCACGAACAGGAAGACCGGCACCCAGGTCGTGACCGGCATGGTCTCGGGGAACCCGAACAGCTGGCGGGCCCAGCCGTGCTGGGTGACCATGACCAGCACGCCGTAGGCGGCCGAGATCGACAGCAGGTTCATCACGGCCGCCTTGATCGCGACGGTCACCGAGCGGAACACCACCACCAGCAGCATCATCGACAGCAGCACGACGATGCCGATGAGCCAGGGCAGCCGCTGGCCGATGACGTTGGCGAAGACCACGTTGCCCGCGTTGGGCCCGGTCAGGTAGGCGCGGATGTGAGTTCCGGCGGTCGCCCGCGGCAGCACGCTGTCAGTGAGCCGGTTCACCAGCGTGTTCGTTGCCGGGTCCTGCTCGCCCGTCGAGGGGTAGGCGATCAGTAGCGCCGCCCGCCCGTCCCGGCTCACCACGGTGGGCGTCACGCTCACCACGCCAGGGGTGGCACGCACCGCGGCCGCGAGATTCGTGGTGCTCGCCCCGCCAGGCGGCAGCTGGGCGGCGATGATCAGCGGAGCATCGAATCCGGGCCCGAACCCGTGTGCCATCGTGGCGTAGCTCGCATAGCCCATCGTGCCCCGCGTCTGCGCGGACTCATCGGGCATGCTCAGCTTCATGCCCAGGGCCGGCGCCGCCAGGGCGAGGATCACGCCCGCGGACACTACCGCGGCGAGCACCGGCCGGCGCTGCACTACGGCTGCCCACCGCTCCGCGGCTGGAACATTGGCAGAACGGCCCGCAGCGCGCCCGTCCCGCCCACGCCGCCGGAGTAGCCGGGGCAACCGCAGCCGGGAGGGCTTGGCCAGGCGGGTCCCGGTGAAGCCGAGCAGCGCGGGCAGCAGGGTCAGCGAGGCGAGCACCGTCATGGCGACAGTCACGGCGGCGGCGACGGCGACGCCGTTCAGCAGCGACTGGCGCAGGACCAGCAGGCCCAGCATCCCGATCGCCACAGTTGTGCCCGCGGTGAGCACCGACCTGCCGGCCGTGCGCATCGTGGTGACGATGGCGTCCTCCGGTGCCTGGGCTGCCCGCGCTGGCCGTCCCGGTCCACGATCGGCCCGCTCTCCGCGCAGGGCCTCGCGGAACCTGGTCACGATGAACAGCGCGTAGTCGATACCGACGCCCAGGCCGATCAGGGAGGCGATGATCGAGGAGAACGACGGCGCGGGGAAGATATGACCGAGCAGCGCGATCAGCGACAGGCCAGAGCCGATGCCGAACAGCGCAGTGACCACGGGCAGGCCCATCGCCAGCAGCGAGCCGAAAGCGATCAGCAGCACGAACGCGGCGGCAGCGACGCCGATGCCCTCGGTCGGGCCACCGTAGGGTGTCTCGGCCAGATCCACGACGTCACCGCCGAGGCTGAGCGTGAGGCCGTGGCCGGAGGCCGACCGGGCGTCGGCCATCAGTGCCAGTGCCTCGCTGTTGGAAATGTCGGCGGACGGTTTGCTGAACTGGACAGTCGCGAACGCGACATGCCCGTCCCGCGAGATCTGCCCGCGCGAGTGATAGGGGCTGGTCACGGACGTGACGCCCGGTGCGCTCGCAAAGGGGACAAGCGCCCGGGTTATCCGCTGCCTGACCGCGGGCGAGCTGACCGGGTCAGCGGAGCGGATCGCCAGCGTGAGCGCGTCGCCGGACTGCCGCTGGAAGTGCGCGTTCAGCAGCGCCTGGCCAGGGTCGCTGCCGCCGAAGCTGTTATCGGAGGCAGCGCCGAGGGCCATCCACAGCGTGATCAGGCAGGCCACGCCGGCGAGCCAGGCGACCAGGGTCAGCCAGCGGTGCCGGTAGCAGGCGCGCCCGATCCCGCCGAGGAGGCCGGAGCGGGCGAGGGTTGGTGGATGTGACATGGTTTCTCATCTCCTGCGAGCCACGGGAGTCTTATCGCTATCCATGCTCGCGATCACGCGCCGCCGCTGCGTCGTACGGCAGGAGGCTCTCGGGCCGCCGTCTACGCGGCGCGAAGTACTCCGTGGGCAGTACGCTCGCCGGGGCAGCCAGCGCGGCGGACCACAACGGAACGGAGCCCGGCTTGACTCAGATCATCGACGAGAACCGCAGTCCCATGCGGGTCATCGCCGCGGCTGACCGGCGGCGGCACATGGCGCTGCCGGGCACGTTCAACCTGCGCGACGTGGGCGGGTATCCGACCCGTGACGGGGGCACCGTGCGGTGGCGGACCCTGCTGCGCTCCGGCGCCCTGCACCGCCTGGACGAGGGCGGCACGGCGGTTCTGCGCGAGCTGAACCTGCGCACGGTGGTCGACCTGCGGACGCACGTGGAAGCCGAGATCTCGCCGAGCACACTGGATCAGCTCGGGGCGCGGACGCTGCACATCTCGATCCTGGGTGGCGATCTTCAGTCGCTCCCGGCCGAGCTGAGCGGTACCTACCAGCATATGGTCGACGAGTGCGGTGCCGCCATCGCCGCGGCCATCCAGCGGGTATGCGCGCCGGACGGGCTGCCCGCACTGATCCACTGCAGCGCGGGCAGGGACCGGACCGGCGTCGTGGTCGCGCTCATCCTGGCGGCGATCGGCGTCCCCGATGAGGTCATCGCGGCTGACTACGCCCCCGGCGGTCAGCTTCCTGCTGGTCAGCTTCCTGCTGGTCAGCTTCCTGCTGGTCAGCTTCCTGCTGGTCAGCTTCCTGCTGGTCAGCTTCCTGCTGGTCAGCTTCCTGCTGGTCAGCTTCCTGCT
>Ga0080026_10000051_pt1 | contig 23686 bp, 21 predicted proteins | sample OrgsoiDNA2013045_FD_70941 | JGI IMG/M metagenome (GOLD analysis project Ga0080026, IMG submission 70941) | Permafrost soil microbial communities from the Arctic, to analyse light accelerated degradation of dissolved organic matter (DOM) -... | ecosystem: Environmental > Terrestrial > Soil >... | reverse complement strand
CGCGCACTGCCAACGCGCACAGCCAGCGCGCGCTGCCAGCGGCTTCAGCCGATGAGCGGCAGCCGGGGGTCGGCGTGCGGCGCCCGGCCTGATGCCGCCCGGACCCAGGCCATGTCATCGGCGAGGTCGGCTGGCCGCCCCGCGACGGTCCGCCGGGCCAGCAGCTCGTCGAGGATCGCGGCGGTCATCGCCAGCCCGCCGGGAGTGGCCATGCTGGCCTGGCCCAGCGCGTCAGTGAGATCCAGGCCGTGCACGACCGCCTCGACTACGCGGCTGGGCACGAACTCATCGAGCCGCATGAGCGCGTAATACCCAGACCCCACCGCGCCGGGATCGGTGGCGCGCGATTCGGAGATGGTGGCCCTGAAGGTCTCGTGCAGGACATCGGCCATCTGGCCCGGCGTCTTCCCGTCCACCATCGTGTAGGCGTAGTTGTAGACGACCGGCGCCACTTCCGCGCGATGGAAGATGAAGAAGCTGACCCGGTCGCGCCCCACCTGGCCAGGCTCCTGACTGGTGATCAGCATCCGGGTGAGCCCGATGGAGATGTCGAAATGGCCGGCCAGCTCGAGCAAGGTCCAGGGCGCCAGCTCCTCGTCCACCGGCTGCAGCAGCGTCGGCGTCCGCCAGTCGTCCTCGGCCAGACCGCGGAACGCCTGCTCCACCTGGCCGAGCTCGGCCTCCAGCGTCTGAACCGCATCCTCATAGGAGCTCATCTGTACCTCCGGTATCGCTGTTACCCGATATATGGGAGTCGGCCGGCCCGCCCGCTGTCAAGTGAAGCAGCCGCCAGCGCATCCCGAGCCCGGCTAGCGCATCCCGGTCGTCGAGGCCGATAGCGACCTCGGGTCACGCGGCCGCCATGCACCGCGATCGACGGCCGCGAGGAACCGGTCGACAGCGTGACTGAACACCGCTGGCTCCTCCAGGTTGGCGGTATGACCGGTCTGCGGCAGGACCGCCAGGCCCGATGCCGGGAGGGTGCGCTTGAGCATCAGCGCGGTCTCCAGGCACCCCTCGTCCTCGTCGCCGACGATGATCAGCACCGGCGCGCGCACCCCCGCGAGCTCGTCCCGCAGCGCGTACAGGGAAGGCCGGGCCGCCTGGACGCCGCGCATCGTCATCGCCGAGCCGGCCGGCGAATGCTCGCCGAGCGCGGCCGCGAACTCCGCCCACCCCCGCGGGTTCTTGTTCTGGAACTGCACCCGCGCGGGACCGACCGCGTACCGCTGCGCCACCTGCGCCGCGCCTTCCGCCTCGAAGGCAGCCGCAGTGGCCTCGCACTCCGCGCGAAAGGCCTCCTGGCGCTCCGGCTGCGCCCCGTAGCCAGCGCCGCCCACCACCGCCGACAGGACCCGGCCGGGATGGCGCAGCGCCAGGTGCAGGGCGGTGAACCCGCCCATGGACAGGCCGACGACATGCGCCTGCCGCACCTCCAGCCGGTCCAGCACGGCGATGGCGTCGGCGACGGCCCGCTGCTGGGAGTAGGCGGACTGGTCCGCGGGGACGTCCGACGGCGGGTATCCGCGGGCCGCGTAGGTGATGCAGCGGTACGCACCGGAGAAGTACCGGACCTGCGGTTCCCAGCTGCGATGGTCCCCGGCGAACTCATGGATGAACAGCAGCGGCGTACCGGTCCCGGTGCTCTGGACGTACAGCCCGACGCCGTCATCGGCCTGGATAGTGGGCATGGGCTCATCTCCCTGCTCGCGGGCCCGGCGGCTCAGGGCCCGGTGACGTGCTCGGCACCCATGATGTGCTGGTAGGTCCTGGCGGCGGCGGCCTCGGCGTCCCCCGCGCGCAGCGCGTCGAGGATCGCATTGTGCTGGCTTGCTGACTCGGCGTGCGTGCGGGCGACGCGGGGGCCGCCGTGCAGTGAGGCCCACAGCAGCCGCATCAGCGACAGCAGCAGCGGGCTGTGCGCGTACTGATACACGGTGAAGTGAAATTCCCTGTTGAGCTCCGCATAGCGCGGGTCATCGTCGGCCAGTGCCAGCATCGACGCGTTCAGGTCCTGCAGCCGCCCGATTCCGGTGGCGTCGATCTTGCGGGCGGCCAGCGATGCGCCCAGCGACTCCAGCGCGGCCCGGATCTGGAAGTTCTCCTCGACCCGGCCGCCGTCGGGCTCGACGACGGTGAACCCGCGGTGCGTGTCGCCGAGGATCAGCCCCTCCGATTCCAGCCGCCGCATCGCCTCGCGCACGGGCGTCTGGCTGACGTGAAACCGCTCCGCGAGGTCGCGCTGCCGCAGCTGCCCGCCGGCCGCCAGCTCGCCGGTGATGATCAGCTCGCGGATCAGCGCCGCCACCATGTCCGTCTTGCTCACATAGCTCGGGCCGGCCCTGGCCGGGACGGCCGCGTGCGTCGGGGCAGATCTCACCTGATGCCTCCCGCGCGTGCCTCAGCCATCGCCTGAACGCGCGCCGCCGTCAGCGGCAGCCGCGCGACGCTGCCGGCCAGGCCGAGCGCGTCGCGCACGGCGCTGGCCAGCGCTGCCCCGGCGGCGTTCACGCCGCCCTCGCCCGCGCCCATGACGCCCAGCGGATTGCCCGGCGACGGAGCGTGCTCGGTGACCAGGACGTCAATGGGCGGCACCTCAGCGGCCGTCGGCATCCGGTAATCCATGAACGTGGTTGCCTGCGGCTGGCCGGCCTCGTCGTAGCTGAGTTCCTCCAGCAGCGCCCCGCCGATGCCCTGCGCGGCACCACCGCGCAGCTGGCCCTCGACCAGCATCGGGTTGATCGCCCGCCCGACCTCGTAGGCCACCAGGTAGCGCAGGACCCGCACCCGGCCGGTGCCGGGATCGACCTCCACCACGGCGACGTGCACGCCGTACGGGTAGGTCATCCGGGTGACGTCGAACCGGCGGCGCGCCGACAGCCCGGCCGGCTCGCCCGGCAGCAGGTACGGGCTGGCCGGGCCCGCAGCGCGCGCGACCTCGGCCAGGCTGACCGCGGCCCCGGGATCGCCCCGCACGCTGAAGGTCCCGCGGCCGGCCTCCAGATCGTCCTCGGCGACCTCCAGCATCCGGGCGGCGACCTGCCCCGCGCGAGCCCGGACGGCCGCCGCCGCCGCATGCACGGCGTTGCCGGCCATCACCGTCGAACGGGAGGCCCACGACCCCATTCCGAACGGCTGGCAGGTGGTATCTCCATTCACCACCCTCACGACATCCGGGCTGACGCCAAGAGCGTCCGCGGCGATCTGCGCGAGAACCGTCTCGATGCCCTGCCCGAGCGACGTGCCGCCGGAGTACACCTGCACGCCCCCGGTCCCGCTGATCATCACGTCGGCGGTTTCCTGCGGGCCCAGCCCGCTCTTCTCCAGGAACGCCGCCAGGCCGAGACCGCGCAGCCTGCCCGCGTCCCTGCCCTGCCGCACCTCGCCCTGGTAGCCCAGCCGCTCCGCCTCGGTGACCGCGGCCGCCAGCAGCGCCGGGTAATCGCCGGCGTCGAGCACGACGTCGGTGCCGAGCGTGCTCATCGCGCGCCGGTGCGGCAGTTCCGCCGGGCCCAGCAGGTTGCGGTGCCGCAGCTCGGCGCGGTCGATGCCGAGCTGGCCGGCCGCCACGTCGAGCAATTGCTCGCGCGCCGTAGTTCCCTCGAACCGGCCGGGGGCCCGGTAGGTGCCGCACGGAGTCTTGCTGGTGAGAACGACCCGGATCCGGCCGCGGTAGGCCGGGATCCGGTACGGCCCTGGCAGCATCGCCACGGTCAGTTCCGGTACCGCGATCCCGTGGGTGCGGCAGTAGGCGCCGTTGTCGTGCACGATGTCGTCGCGCAGGCCCGTGATCCGGCCGCCGGCATCGAAGGCCGCGGCGATCCGGTGCGACTGCTGCCGGGAGTGATTCACCGCGACCATATGCTCGGCGCGGTCCTCAGCCCACTTGACGGGCCGCCGCAGCGTGCGGGCCAGCCACGGCACCAGGAAGTCCTCGGGATAGAACTCGCCGCGCACCCCGAACCCGCCGCCCGCGTCGACGGCGTGCACGTGGATCAGGGTCTCGTCGATGCCGAGCATCCGCGCGAGCACGTCGCGGTTGAAGACCGGAACCTTGGTCATCCCGAAGATCGACAGAGCGCCGGTACGCGGGTCGACATCGGCCAGCAGCGCGCGCGGCTCGAGGGGCACGCCGGTATGCCGCCCGATCTGCACGTCGATCTCGACGATCTTCGCGGCCCGGGCGAACGCGGAGTCCACATCGCCGTAGCCGAGGGTGAAGTCGGCCGCTGTGTTGCCGGCCGGGAACAGGCGCGGCGAGCTGGCGGATATCGCGGTCGCGGCGTCGAGTACGGCCGGTGCCTCCTCGATATCGACGTCGACGAGCTCGGCGGCGTCCTCGGCGGCATAGGGGTCCTCGGCGAGCACGACGGCGAGCGGCTCGCCGACATAGCGGACGACGTCAGCGGCCAGCACCGGCTGCAGGAAGTCACTGAGGTCAATGTCCTGGACCGCGAGCCGGACCGGGATCGCGAGTCCCCTGGGCAGGTCAGCGGCGGTGACCGCGGCGGCCACGCCGTCGCCGCGGCGTGCCCTGGCCGTGTCGACTGATCGCACTGCGCCGTGAGCGACCGGGGAGCGGACGACCCGCGCCCATAGCTGGCCGCGTGCGCTGAAGTCGTCACCGAAACGGCCGAGCCCGCGCAGCAGCCGCGGGTCCTCCTTGCGCGCCATCCGCGCGCCGATCATGCCCACCCGCTGCCCGCCCCCTGCTGCCCGTGCCCCTGCTGCCCGTGCGGCGCCGTCCCAACCCGGTGAATGTGCCTCCCAGCGGGTTGGGTGCCGTTGATCGCGCCATTCATCGGGTTGCCCGCGCCCGGGCGATGGCCAGGACTGCCTCGACGATGCCCTGATAGCCGGTGCAGCGACACAGGTTCGAGGCGACGAGCTCGCGGATCTCCTCCTCGGACGGCCCGGCGCTGCCATCCTCGGCAGGCTCGTGCCTGGTCCCGGCACCGGCCTCCACCCCAGTCTCGGGGCGGTCCTCGGACAGGTAGGCCTCGGCGAGCATGAGGAAGCCGGGCGTGCAGAAGCCGCATTGCAGCGCGTGGTGGTCGCTGAACGCCTGCTGCAGGTCCGAGAGCGTCTCGCCGTCGGCGAGCCCCTCGACGGTGCGGATCTCGCTGCCGTCAGCCTGCACGCCGAACATCAGGCAGGCCCTGGCCGGCGCGCCGTCGACCAGCACGGTGCACGCGCCGCAGATGCCGTGCTCGCAGCCCAGGTGCGTGCCGGTATAGCCGAGGTCGTGACGCAGCATGTCCGCCAGCGTCCGGCGTGACTCCACCGCGAGCTCGTGCTCCCGGCCGTTGACCTGAACGCGGATCTGGTGGATGTCCTTCATGCGGCACCGTCCCCGGCTGGCACGCCGTCGCTGGGTCCGCCGTCCGGGAGCCCGCCGTCCGGGAGCCCGCCGTCCGGGAGCCCGCCGTCCGGGAGCCCGCCGCCCTGGAGCCCGCCGGCCGGGAGGCCGCCGTCTGCGAGCGCTGCGGCCAGCTCCTCGGGCAGTACCGGGATGTGGTCGAAGAACGCTGGCGTGTCCGCTAGCGCGTCGTTGATCGCGTTGAGCACGGCCGCGGGGGCGCCGATCGTGCCGCCCTCGCCCATGCCCTTGGCGCCGGTCTCGCTGAACAGCGACGGCGTTTCCATATGCACGATGTCGATCGGGCAGATCTCCGCCGCGGTCGGCGCCAGGTAATCCATCAGGGTGGTGCTGCCCGGCTGCCCGTCGGCGTCATAGCTGACCCGCTCCAGCAGCGCGGCCGCGACGCCCTGGGTGACGCCGCCCCGGACCTGCCCGTCAACGACCAGCGGGTTGATCACCACTCCGCAGTCCTCCACCACCAGGTAACGGTGCGGCCGGATCTGGCCGGTGCCCGTATCGATGGCCACCAGGGCAGCGTGGCAGGCGTTGGAGAACGTGCCCGGCGGGTCGAAGGACGCCCGCGCCTCCAGCCCGTAGCGGACCTGCTCGGGCAGGGTATGGGTCTGGAAGTAGACCACCCGGGCGAGCTCGCTGATCGGGATCGCGGCCGACTCGTCGCCGCGGACCCGCGCGGATCCGCCGGCCAGCTCGATGTCGGCCGGGCTGGCTTCGAGCAGGTGCGCGGCGACCTGCCGGAGCTGGTCGCCGACCTTCTGCGCGGCCCGGCCGGCCGCGCCGCCGCCGATCACGACCGAACGGCTGCCGAACGTGCCCCAGCCGTAGGAGACGAGGTCGGTGTCGCCCTGACGCAGCCGCACCTGGTCGGGATGCACACCGAGCCGGTCGGCCACGATCTGCGCGAATGTCGTCTCGTGCCCCTGGCCGTGGCTGCAGGTGCCGGTGGTGACGGTCACCTCGCCGGATGGATCCATCCGCACCTGCGCGGTGTCGTAGCCAGGAGTCATCCGCATCCGCCGCTGTGACATGGTCGCGGTTCCGTACGCGGTGCGCTCGGAGAAGGCGGAATACCCGATCCCCGCACGCAGGCCCGCGGCCCGCAGCCGGTCCCGCTCGGCGTGCCAGCCGGCCTGCGTGACGCGCTGCTCGGCCAGGTCGAGGGACTCCCGGTAGCTGCCCTCGTCGTAGCTGATGCCATTGACGCCGGTGAAAGGGAACTCGCCCGGGCTGATCATGTTGCGGCGGCGCACCGTGAGCGGGTCGACGCCGAGCGCCAGCGCGGCCTTCTCCATCAGCCGCTCCATGACCAGGACGATCTGCGGCCGGGACACGCCGCGGTACGGCGCGGTGGGGGCCTTGTTGGTGGCGACGGCCCGGCCGCGGGCCCGGTAGGCCGGGACCTTGTACACGCCGGGCAGTTCAGTGGCCGCCATCAGCGGCTCGACCGCGCAGCTGAACGGGAAGGCCGAGTAGGCGCCGACATCACAGTCGATGTCGGCGGTGAGCCCGAGGATCCTGCCCTCCCCGTCGAACGCGGCGCGCACGTCGTAGCGCTGTTCATGACCGTGGAACGATGCGGTCAGGTTCTCCTGCCGGTCCTCGGTCCATAGCACTGGCCGCCGTATCCGCATCGCGATCCCGGCGACGACTATCTCCTCGCGGCCGACTACGCACTTCAGCCCGAATCCGCCGCCGACGTCCGGCGCGATCACCCGAACTGCGCGCTCCGGGATTCCGAAGGCCTGCGCGACACCCGAGCGGACCTGGTGCGGTACCTGGGTAGAGACATGCAGGATCAGCTGCTCGTCGCGATCGTCCCATTCGGCGAGGCAGGCGCGCCCTTCCAGCGGCAGCGCCGCCAGCCGGGCGCTGGTAAACACGCCGCCGACGACCACCGGCGCCGCCGCGAAGATCCCGCGGATCCGCTCGTCGTCGAACATCGTCAGGTCCACCATGCAGTTGCCGGCCAGTTCGTCGTGCACCTGGCGCGCTCCGGGGGCGCCGGCCGCGGCCAGATCGGCGATTGCCTGCAGCGGCGTCCACTCGATGTCCACGACCTCGATCGCGTCCTCGGCCGCATAGGGGTCCTCGGCGATGACGACGGCCACCGGCTCCCCGGCGAAGCGGACCTGGTCACCGGCCAGCAGCGGCATCCGGGTGGGCACGAACTCATCCCGCTCCAGCACGGCCATCAGGTACGGGTCGCCGAGTTCCGCGGCGGTGAACGCGCCGACCACGCCGGGCATGGCCAGCGCGGCCGATAGGTCAACGGGCCCGACCCTGGCGGCGCCGAACGGGCTCCGCGCGAATGCCGCGTGCAGCAGCCCCGTCCGGGTCATGTCGCCGGTGAAGCGGCCCCGGCCGAGCAGCATCCGGCGGTCCTCCTTGCGCGGCACCGCGGCGCCGACCCAGCGCCCGGACCGCTCAAGGCCGGCGTCGCGGCTGACCCCGGTCTCGCGGCTGACCCCGGTCTCGCGGCTGACCCCGGTCTCGCGGCTGACCCCGGTCTCGCGGCTGACCCCGGTCTCGCGCCTCACCCCGGCTTCGCGGCCCGCCCCCCTCTCGCGGCTCAGCCCCGGCTCACGGGCCTGCCCCCGCGCGTCGCTCCTCACCGCTGACCCGCCTGCGCCAGCGCTCGCGACACCAGCGTGGCCGTCAGCTTCTTGCGGTACTCCCCGCTGCCGTGCCCGTCGGAGGGCGGCTCGATCTGGCCCGCCGCGGCCTCGCCCACCGTCCGCCACGTGTCGGCGGTCGCCGGCTGCCCGGCCAGGTCCGGGAGGTCGGCGACGAACGGACGCGAGCTGACGCCGCCGAGCACGACGCGCGCCGACTGGCAGGCGCCGTCGGCGATGTCGAGCGTCACCGCTGCGGCGACGACCGCGAAGTCACCCTGGCGCTGCGCGAACTCGGTGAGGACAGCGCGCCGCGCCGGGCGCGGGAACCAGATCTCGACGATCATCTCGTCCGGATCCGCGGCGGTGGTGTAGTAGCCCTCGAAGAACCCGGCGGCAGGGACGGTCCGCCGGCCGGCCGGTCCCTGCAGCACGACGGCCGCCTCGAGCAGCACCGCGAGCAGGCACCATTCGGAAGCAGGGTCGGCGTGGGCGATGCTGCCCCCGAACGTGCCGCGGACCCGGATGGGGTAATGCCCGATCCACCGCGCTGACTGCGGCAGGACGGCGTAGCCGGCCAGGATGGCCGGGTCACGGGCGGTCTCGACCGCCCGGTGCGACGTCAGGGCACCTACGTGCAGGCCGTCATCGCCGGCCCGCAGGTAGCTCAGTCCGGGGATGCGGGTCACGTCGACAATCGCACTGGGCCGCGCGAGCCGGAAGTTCATCATCGGCACCAGGCTCTGGCCGCCCGCCAGGATCTTCGCCTCATCGCCGAGCTCAGCGAGCAGCGCGACGGTCTCCTCGATATCACGGGCCCGGTGGTAGACGAACGGCGCTGGCTTCACCGGGCTCCTCTCGTGATGCGAGCGGATGGACGAGCCTTGCGGCTGACGGCGGCCCCGTGCCTGGGACGGCGGGCCCCGTGCTGATTTTGGTATACCATATTTCAGAACACATGGCCGGTGCCGCCATCTCGATCAGTCCCTGGCAGCGGCGTGCGGCCGGTCACTCTCATCGTGCTCCAGGTAGTCACCAGCGTGTACTTCTACCGCTGCGGCCTATGGCTCATCCTGCTCGGCAAGCCGCGGCCGGGAATCTTCCGCTGGCCTGATATTTGATATACCATCCACGGTGGCGGAAGGGGTCCGCGGTGGATCTGCAGCTCGACGGGAAGATCGCCGTCGTCACGGGCGCGAGCAAGGGCATCGGCCGTCACGTCGCGGAGCATCTGGCCGCCGAGGGCGCTGAGGTCGCCATCACCGCGCGCACCGCCGGGCCGCTAGAGGCCGCCGCCGGCCAGATCGCGGCGGCGACCGGCCGGCCGGTCATCCCGCTGGCCGGCGACATGAGCGTGCAGGCGGACGTCCAGCGCTGCATGGACGCGGTCCTTGACCGGTTCGGCAAGATCGACATCCTGGTGACCTGCGCCGGCAGTTCGCCGGGCGGGCTGCTGGAGGACCTGACGGACGAGCAGTGGCAGATGAGCCTCAACCTGAAGTTCATGGGATATGTCCGGTCGGTGCGGGCGGTCATCGGGCACATGCGGGAGCGGGGGGAGGGCGCGATCGTGCTGGTGGTCGGCAACGACGGGCTCAAGCCGAGCTACTGGGAGATGACCGCGGGCGCCGCCAACGCCGCGGACCTGAACTTCGCCTCCTCGGTGGCCGAGCAGTACGGCCGCTACGGCGTGCGCATCAACACCGTCAACCCTGGCCCGGTGAACACCGACCGGTGGGACATGCTGGAGAAGGCCTTCGCCCGGGACAAGGGCGTGACCCAGCAGAGGGCCCATGAGCTGGCCGAGAGCTCGATTCCGGTCGGCCGGATCTGCGAGCCGCAGGAGGTTGCCGCCCTGGTGACCTTCCTGGCATCGCCGCGGGCCAGCTTCATCAACGGCGCGCATATCCCCGTGGACGGGGCTCAGCGCAAAGCGATCATGGACTATCAAGAGTAACGGCTCACGTACAGGCTGCATGAAGGGGCTCGCCATGGCGGACAGTCAGCGCGCTGAAGGCATCGTCTCGTCTGGCTCGGCGGATCTCAGTCCGCTGCACATCGAGGCGAACGGGATCAACATGATCCAGGACGCCGAGCGCAAGGGTCGCCCGCGGGACCTGTTCTGGCCCTGGTTTGCCGCGAACGTCTCTGTCCTCGGGCTGAGCTACGGCGCGTTCGCGCTGGGGTTCGGCATCTCGTTCTGGCAGGCACTCGCGGCGGGCATCGTCGGGATCGTCGCCTCCTTCCTGCTGTGCGGGTTCATCGCGGTGGCCGGCAAGCGGGGATCGGTGCCGACGATGGTGCTTGGCCGGGCTGCGTTCGGCGTGCGGGGCAACAAGCTGCCGTCGGTGATCTCGTGGCTGCTCACGGTCGGCTGGGAGACGGTGCTGATCATCCTCGCGACCCTGGCCACCGCGACGGTATTCGAGCGCCTCGGGTGGGGCGGCGGCACGGCGACGAAGATCATCGCGCTGATTATCGTTACCGCCCTGACCGTCGGCGGCGGCGTCATCGGCTTCGACCTGATCATGCGCATGCAGGCCGTGATCACGGCCGTGACCGGGGTACTGACGGTCGTGTTCCTCGTGCTCGTCGCCGGCAAGATCCACTGGCACACGGTGGCGCATCTCCGCTCGGGCTCGACGCAGGAGTTCCTCGGCGCCCTGGTGCTGGTGATGACCGGCTTCGGCCTCGGCTGGGTCAACGTCGCAGCCGATTACTCGCGCTACCTGCCCAGACGGTCATCAGGCGGTGGCGTGATCGGCTGGACGACATTCGGGTCATCGCTGGCGCCGATCTTCCTATTCATCTTCGGCCTGCTGCTCGCCGGGTCCTCGGCCAGCCTGAACACCGCTATCGAGGGGAATCCCATCGGGGCCCTCACGACGCTGCTGCCCACCTGGTTCCTGGTCCCGTTCGCGATCGTGGCCGTGCTCGGCCTGGTGGGCGGGGCCGTGCTCGACATCTACTCCTCCGGGCTGGCGCTGCTCACGATCGGCCTGCCGGCGCCGCGCTATGTCGCCGCATTCATCGACGGCACGGTCATGGTCCTGGGGACGATCTACGTGGTGTTCGTCGCCCCCGGCGACTTCCTGGCCCAGTTCGAGGGCTTCCTGATCACGCTCGGCGTGCCGATCGCCGCGTGGTGCGGCATCATGCTGGCCGATATCGCGCTGCGCCGGCGGGACTACTCCGAGCCGGAGCTCTTCAGCGCGACCGGGCGCTACGGCGATGTGCGGCTGTTCCCGATCGGGGTCATCGTTGTCAGCACCATTGTCGGATGGGGCCTGGTGACCAACTCGGTGGCCTGGCTCAGCTGGCAGGGCTACCTCCTGCACCCGTTCGGGCTGGGCGGCAAGACAGGTGCCTGGGCTTTCGCCAATCTCGGCGTGCTGGTGGCGCTGGCGATCGGCTTCGTCGTGACCCTGGTGGCCAGCCGCTCGGCCGTGCGGGCCCAGGAGTCGGCGCCGGTCCTGGCCGCGGCCACGGCCAGCGCATGACAGGACCGGCGGCCAGCGTCCCCGGCCAGGGCGATGCAGGGCCGGCCGGGGGCGGTGCCCACGGCCAGCATGAGGCAGGGCAGGTCCCGGGCGGGGCGCCCAGCCGGGGCGAAGGCTCGTCCGCCTCGTGGCTGGCGGTCATCGACATGCAGCGCGTGTTCGGCGCGCCGGACAGCGCATGGTTCGCCCCGCGATTCGCCGAGATCGTCAGTCCCGTCCGGGCGCTGGTCGAGGCGTTCCGCCCGAGGGTGACGTTCACCAGGTTCGTCGCGCCGAAGTCCCCGGCGGGCGCGTGGCGGCTGTACTACGACCAGTGGCCGTTCGCGTTGCAGCCGCCCGGCGCCCGGATCTACCAGCTGGTCGACGACTTCGCCGGCGAGCCTGGCCCGACGCTGGACGCCACCACGTTCAGCAAGTGGAACGACGATCTGTCCGCCCGTGTCGGCGACGGCGGGCGGCTCGTGCTGGCCGGGGTGTCCACCGACTGCTGCGTGCTGTCCACTGCCGTAGCCGCGGCCGACGCCGGCGTCGCGGTCCAGGTCGTCGGTGACGCCTGCGCTGGCGTCACCGACGAGAGTCACCGCCAGGCGCTGGACATCCTGCGGCTCTATGCCCCGCTGGTCGAGGTCGTGAGCCTGGCCGGCGTCCTTCGCCAGTGACGGACACCCGGTGACGGACACCCGGTCGCGCGCAGCCGGAGCGCTGTACGGGCTGGCGATCGGCGACGCGCTCGGCATGCCGACGCAGTCCCTGCCCAGGGCCACGATCGTGGCCCGGTACGGGCCGATGCTCGCCGCCTTCGAGCCAGGACCGCCCGGCCACCCGCTCGCGGCCGGACTTGCGGCCGGCTCGGTGACCGATGACACCGAGCAGGCCGTGCTGCTCGCCGGGCTCATCGTCGAGCGGGGCGGGCAGGTCGACGCGGCCGAGCTCGCCACGCGCCTGCTCGCCTGGGAGGAGACAATGCGGGCGCGCGGCTCGCTGGATCTTCTCGGCCCCTCCACCCAACGTGCCATCAGCGCCCTGCTTGCCGGAGCGGACATCGATCACGCGGGCCGCTCTGGCGTCACCAACGGCGCGGCGATGCGCATCACGCCCGTCGGCATCGCCACCCCCTGCGCCGACCTTGACGTCCTGGTGGACCGCGTCGTCGATGCCAGCCGGGTCACGCACAATACCGGCGTCGCGCTCGCCGGAGCCGCGGCCGTCGCGGCGGCCGTCAGCGCCGGCGTCGAAGGAGCAGCGCTCCCTGAGGCCATCCGGCACGCCATCGCTGCCGCCGAGCTGGCCGGCCGGCGCGGGCACTGGGTGGCGGCGGCCGACGTGGCGGCGCGCATCGCCTGGGCGACGGGCCTGGTCGCCGGGCTGGACGCCAGCGCGGTCGCCGAGACGGTGTATGCGCTCGTGGGGACGAGCCTGGCGACGCAGGAATCGGTCCCCGCTGCCTTTGCCGTGCTCGCCGCGTGCCCGGATGATCCATGGCGGGCGGCCCGGCTCGCGGCCTCGCTCGGCGGTGACTGCGACACAATCGCGGCCATGGCCGGGGCAGTCAGCGGGGCGTGCCACGGCGCGACTGCGTTCCCGGCCAGCGCGCGCGCGACCGTCACCCGCGTCAACAACCTGCATCTGGATGATCTCGCCGACCACCTGCTGGCCGTTCGGGCCGCTGCGGTGCGGCCATCCTCCGGATCCGCCCGGGCCCCTGGCTCGGTGCCGGCGCGTCCCGGCCACGGCCGCGGGACGCAGGCACTGACACGCTCGCAGGCCCCGTAGTGCGCCGGTTCGACCGGCTGCTGCACCTGGGCAATGTCGTCGTCGACGTGGTGCTGAACGTTCCATCGCTGCCCGAGCGGGGCGGTGACGTGCTGGCCAGCGGTACCGAGACGACGACGGGCGGCGGTTTCAACGTGATCGCCGCTGCTGCCCGGCAGGGCCTCGCAGTCGCCTATGCGGGTGCCCACGGCAGCGGGCCTTTCGCGGCCATGGCCCGCGCCGCACTGGCGCAGGTGCATGCCGAGGTCCTGCAGCAGCCGACGGCAGGTCTCGACACGGGATTCACGGTCAGCTTCATCGACGCCGCCGGCGAGCGGACCTTCGTCACCAGCCGCGGCGCCGAGGCGACGCTGACGTGTGCAGATCTCGGGACCGTGCACGCGGGGCCGCTCGACGCGATCTACGTGTCGGGATACGGGCTGCTGCACCCGAGTAATCAGCGGGCATTGCTGAGCTGGCTGCGACGACTCGACGACGGCAACCTTGTGTTCTTCGATCCCGGCCCGCTGGTGCACCTTATCCCGGCGGCAGTCCTGGACCCGGTCGTGCGCAGGGCCGACTGGTGCACGTGCAACGCCAGGGAGGCAGCCAGCCTCACCGGCGAGCAAGACCCGCTGACAGCAGCGCACTCGCTCGCTCAGCGCGGCGGGCAGCGGGACTCTCGCGGTCTGCGGGATTCTCCCGGTCTGCGGGATTCTCGCGGTCTGCGGGATTCTCGCGGTCTGCGGGATTCTCGCGGTCTGCGGGACTCTCGCGGGCAGCGGGACTCTCCCGGGCAGCGGGATTCTCCCGGTCTGCGGGATTCTCCCGGCCTGCGGGATTCTCCCGGCCTGCAGGGCTCTCCCGCACGGCGGGACACTGCCGCCTGGCCGGGGTCGCCCGTGCGGCAGGGCGTGCTCGTGCGAACCGGCCCGGCAGGGTGCCTGGTCGGACACCGCGATTCGGCTCCGGTCCGCGTGCCCGGCTTCACGGTGGACGCCGTTGACACCAACGGGGCCGGCGATACCCACACCGGGACCTTCATTGCCGCCCTGGCCGGTGGCGCGGATGAGCTCGACGCCGCCCGTACCGCGAACGCGGCGGCGGCACTATCGGTGACCAGGCGCGGGCCTGCCACCGCGCCGACCGCGGCCGAGCTGACGAGATTCCTCGCCGCTAACTGAACCACCGCTAACTGAACCGCCGCGGCCGACCGGAGCCATTATTGCCCGATACGCCCGATATCTATGACTAGCCAGGGATTCGTGCTCATAACCCGGCGTGGCGCCTTCTTAACTTTAAGAGCATATAGGTAACTCTCAGTGGTTAATTCAGCACTGTTCGTGTGACAGTGATACACGTCACGTTTACGCTGGCAGTGGACTCACAAGCGGGCGAAGTCACAGGTAAAATCCAAGATTCGCACAAATATCCGAGTACCGCGACGGCCCGATTGAGTCGGCCAATAGCGTTTATACAGCTATTTGGGCGCCGGAAGCATGAACGTCGTGCAGTGTGGAGGGCTAACAGCACCCCGCGTGCGCGATGGTTGCCACGAGTAACGCCGTCGCCCTGATCCGCGCCACGTCGCGCGCGCCGCTGCCGTTGCCCGCCCGCTCAGGGCAGGCATGCGCCCGGGTGGAAAGCCGAGCACGCATACGTGCCCGACCAAAGGCTCGCTTTGTCCGTCTTCAGGACTCGCAACCTCGCATCGTCCCTACTCACCCTCTCCGTAACCGGCCCGGCCCTCGCTCTCGTGGCCGTCGCCATCGGCACCGCAGGCGCATTGTCCGTCAGCGCCGCAGCCCGCCCGGCCAGCGTGATCAGCACGGCTCACGTGACCGGCACCTCCGCAGCAGTCAGCGCCGGCTCAGGCGCGAGGGCAACGATCGTCCTCGACGGTTTTGCCAAGCCGCTGGCTGCAGCCCACCCCCAGGCATCATCGACCTCGCTGGACCGCGGGCTGCCTGTTCAAGGGACTACCGGCAACGCGTCCAAGCACAGGCCTCATACGCCGCGAGCCATCGCACGGTCGATGCTGCGGCACTTCGGCTGGTGGCCACGCCAGTTCAAGTACCTGAACTCGCTGTGGAACAGGGAGAGCAGCTGGAACATCTACGCGTCTAACCCGTACTCGGGCGCGTACGGAATACCGCAGGCAGTTCCCGGTTCCAAGATGGCCAGCGCCGGAGGCAAATGGCGGACGAGCGCAAGAACGCAGATCCGCTGGGGCATGCGGTACATCAAGGGCCGCTACCGCTCGCCGGAGCGCGCGTGGAACCACGAGGTCGACACGGGCTGGTACTAGGCGCCGCGCTCGTAACGACGGTCACTGACGGTCGCTGACAGCCGCCGCCGGCAACGGTAGCGGCAGGCAGCGGCCGCCCGGTCCCGATGGCGGATCCTCTCCCAGGTGGGGTGGATCCGCCATCGGCGTGATCTAACGGCCTCGGCCGCCCGCATCGTCGACTGGATCGGCCGAGCTCGCCGGTTCGGGGCGGCTGTCCATCCCCTCAAGCAGCTGGCCGAGTGCCTTCAGGTACTGCTGCTGGTCCGGCAGGGACAGGCGGTCGAAGAGCGTGGCCATGGCATCCAGGCCCGGCCCCAGGGTGGTCTCGGCGGCCCCGATGCCGACCGGCGTCAGCTCGATCAGCGTTGCCCTCCGGTCGCTCGGGTGCGATCGGCGGACGACTAGGTGCGCCTCCTCAAGGGTGTCCACGAGGGCGGTCATGTTGCGGGCAGAGATCCCGAGCTGCGTCGCCAGCTCCGCCATCTTGGCCGGGCCGCCCGCATGCAGCGCCTCGAGCAGGCGCAGCCGCGGGTAGGTGAGGCGGCCGCAGGCACGGGAGTCCACCCATCGCAAAAAAGCACCAGCGAAACGGGCCGTCCGCGCTACCAGCACCCGGCCGCGCTGCGAATCGTCCATCCGCGCGAGGTCCGGCAGCCCGGCACCGGGGCAACTGGCAGCCTCCGGCCCTGATGAAGCCCCCTGCGGATCCATGCGGCCAGCCTATCAGGCGATTCGGAACTATGTGATTATTACATGTGTTACTATCCTTGGTTGTACAGTCACCCTAGGAATGATCACCATCGGACGATCTGTGATTCCGATGGTGCTGAGATAGGAAAGGAACCCCAGCGATGACCGATGCAGTAAACGGCGCGACCTCCGGGCTCCCCGGCGGTGCTGGCGCGGGCCACTGGGTGCTCGACCCCCAGAGGTCAAGCGTTGGCATCAGCCATAAGACGATGTGGGGGCTCATGACCGTGCGCGGCAGCTTCTCCGAGCTGAAAGGCGAGGGCGACGTCGGGGCCGACGGCTCGGTGAACGGCACGCTCGAGGTCGGGGCAGCGTCGGTGGACACAAAGAACAAGAAACGTGACACCCACCTGCGATCCGCTGACTTCTTCGATGCCGACGCCCACCCTCACATCACCTTTGCGGCCAAGAACGCCAGCGTCGACGGGGACGGCGCCCTGGCCGTCAGCGGCGATCTCGAGGTGGCCGGGAAGTCCCGCCCGCTGTCCTTCGCGGCGAAGGTCAGCGAGGCATCGGCTGACTCGGCGACCCTGGTGGCCGAGGTGCCCATCGACCGGGCCGACTTCGGCATGAGCTGGAACCAGATGGGGATGGTCAAGGGCCCCGCGACGGTGTCGATAGCGGCGCACTTCACCCGCCGGGCTCAGTAGCCTCTCCCGTCCCGCACTGGGTCCGCCTCAGACCGTCGCAAGCGCCGATCCCGGCTCGCCCGTCGGGCCTCGGAAATAGCGGGGACTTCTTTCCACCGTGACGGTGGAAAGAAGTCCCCGCTAATAAACGGTCGGCAGCTCGAAGGCGAGCGCGCTCGCCAGCCGCGAGTGCTCACGCGGCGGAAGCCGGGAAGGCCACCCCGGCCGAGTCATTCAGCACATGGGCGTGACTATCGACGAAGCCGGGAACTGCGCACGGGCTGAGAGGTGGTGGCGCGGGCATCAGTGACCTCTGGCTGGGTGCCGGGACTCTATTGTCCGCACGCCCGATTGCCGCCATGCCGGGATCGGGCTGTCGTGCACCGAGGCTTCGCCGCAGCAGGGGGATGCACGGCGGATTTGCGCAGGACAGGTGCCGTGCGAAAGCCTGGTGCGACGGGCAGCGCGGTTTGGCTGGCCCGCGCCTGGCCTGGCGCTGGCCGGACCTAAGGCCGGACCTAAGAAAGGATCCTGAGTGCGGTACGCGATCCCGGACAGCGACATCGTCACGATCATCGATGCCCCGCCGGCACCGCTGGCACTCCTAGCTCCCGGCGGACGGCTGGTCGCGCTCGTGCACTACGAGTCGCACCCGCCCGTCGCTCTGCTCGCCCGGCCCTACCTCTCGCTGGCGGGGCTACGCATCGACCCGGTCATCGCCGGCCGCCAGCGAGCACGCATGGTCACCGGGCTGTCGGTGCTGCGACTCGCGGACGGGACCGAGCGCGCGCTGGCCATGCCCGAGGGCGCCCAGGTGAGCGTGCCCGCGTGGGCGCCGGACGGGCAGCGGTTCGCATTCACCGTCGATGAGAGTGACGGGATCGGCGTGTGGGTCGCCGACGCTGAGACCGCGACCGCCGCGCAGGTTCCCGGTCTGCGAGTCCGGGACGTACTCGGCGGCGACCCGCTCTCCGTCGGCGCCACGGTCACCTGGTCCCGCGACGGCAGCTCGCTGATCGTGCTCGGCGCCCCCGCGGAACGGGCCGCGCTGCCCGAGGCTCCGATCGAGCCGCAGATCGAGGAGACGATCGGGAAGCGATCGCAGATGGCGACATTCCAGGATCTGCTGCGCACTGCCGCCGACGAGGACCACTTCGAGTCGCTCGCGACGACCGTGCCGCTGCGGGTCGACCCGGTGACTGGCGCGGTGAAGGAACTCGGGCCGCCAGGCCTCTACCAGCACCTGGAGGAGTCCCCGGACGGGACCTACCTGCTTGTGCGCCGGCTGCAGCGGCCGTTCTCCTTCCGCGTTCCCTACCCGTACTTCGCCCGCCGCACGGAGGTATGGTCCGCCACAGGCGGGCTTGAGCGCGTCATCGCCGACCATCCGGTCAGCGACGAGGTTCCGCGCCAGGGAGTGCCGACCGGCCCGCGGCATGTGTCGTGGGAGGAGCGCGCACCTGCGAGCCTGGTCTGGACGGAGGCTCTCGATGGCGGCGATCCGATGGCTCCGGCCGAGCATCGTGACCGGATCATGCGGCTGTCCGCGCCGTTTGCGGGGAACCCGGAGGCGGTGTTCTGCGTCCAGCACCGCTGCCTCGGGTGGCGCGACCTGGACCAGCCGCATCACGTGCTGATGACCGAGCACGACCGCGACCGCCGGTGGCTGACCACCTGGCTGTGTGACCTGGAGGCGCCGGAAGCAAACCGGGTCGTCTTCGACCTGTCAGCCGATGATGACTATGCCGATCCCGGCACGCCGATGATGACGGTGCACCCGGACGGCACCCGGACGGTACTGCAGGACCAGTCGTTCATCTACCTGCGCAGTGAGGGCTCGACACCGGACGGGGACCGCCCGTTCCTCGATCGCATGGACCTTGAGACCCTGCAGGCAACGCGGCTCTTCCAGTGCCCGCCCGAGTCCTATGACTACGTGCTCGGCTTCGCCGCGAGCGGGCGAGACGAGGTCATCATCTCCCATGAGAGCCGGGCAGAACCGCCGAATCTGGTAGCCGCCGCCCTGGATGGCTCGGGAACCAGGCAGCTGACGGCCTGGCCTGATCCGCACCCGCAGCTGAGCGGGATGGACAAGTGGCTGATCGCTCACGATCGAGGTGACGGGGTGCAGCTGTCGGGCATACTGCACCTGCCGCCGGGATACCAGGCAGAACGCGACGGCCCGCTGCCGCTGGTCATCTGGGCTTACCCCCTCGACTACGGCAGCACGGCCACCGCCGGGCAGGTCCGGGGCAGCAGCAAGCGGTTCACCCGGCTGACGGCCCTCGATCCGATCTGGTTCGTCCTGCGCGGCTACGCGGTCCTGGCCCGCGCGACCATGCCGGTGATCGGTGACCCGGAGACGATGAACGATACCTACATCGAGCAGATCACCGCGGCAGCGGCCGCACATCTGCGGGCACTGGACGAGATGGGCATCATCGACCCGGCCCGGGTGGCCGTGGGTGGCCACAGCTACGGGGCGTTCATGACCGCGAATCTGCTCGCGCATACCGATCTGTTCGCGGCCGGGATCGCCAGGAGCGGCGCGTACAACCGGACCCTGACGCCCTTCGGCTTCCAGACCGAGCGCCGCAACTTCTGGGAGGCACCGCAGATCTACGACCAGGTGTCGCCGTTTCGCTACGCGAACCAGATCACCGCGCCGATCCTGCTCATTCACGGTGCGCGAGACAGCAACCCCGGCACGTTCCCGGTCCAGTCGGAGCGGCTGTTCCAGGCTCTGCAGGGCACGGGGGCCACCGCGCGCCTGGTGCTCCTGCCGCACGAGAGCCATGCCTACCTGGCCCGCGAGTCAGTCCTGCACATGCTGGCCGAGCAATTCAGCTGGCTGGAGCGCTGGCTCCGCTGATGACGGCAGCCGATGGCAGCTTGTCGTTCGGAAGCCGGAAGTCAGCGGAAGTCGTCGGCGTGGCCGCGCGCCCAGTCGCGGAAGGACCGCGCCGCCGTGCCGGTGAGCTGCTCCACCGTGGAGGTGACTGGCTCGGGAGCCTCCAGCATCGCCGCCCAGGCGTCGAGTGCATGGTCAGCGAAGGACGCGTTGCCCCATGCCGCCAGGAGCTGCTCGCGGGCGTCGGCCGGTGAGACTTCCTCCCACCGGACCGGGCGCCCGATCGCCTCGCCGATGATCTGAACCTGCTGGACCTGAGTAATCCGCTCCGGGCCGGTCAGCACGTACTTCTTTCCTGCATGTCCGCTTCCGGTGCTGCCGTCCGCCGTGAGCGCTTGCACCGCGACCGCCGCGATGTCGGCCTCGTCGATGAGCGGGCGCGCCATCGCGCCGTAGGGCCAGCGGACTACGCCGTCCCGGATCTGGTCGGCCCATAGCAGCGTGTTGGACATGAATCCACCGGGCCGCAGGAAGGTCCACTCCAGCCCGGTCTTCTCGATCAGCTTCTCGATCTCGCCCCAGAAGCCGTCGTCCGCGCTGGTCGCGGACAGGTAGACGACCCGGTCAGCATGGCGCGCGATGGCGTCGATGACTTCCGGCGCCCCGTTCGCGGTCATGAACGGCCAGAGCAGGAACACGGTATCGACGCCACGCAGCGCGTCGTCCAGGGTGGCCGGCACGGCGAGATCCCCGCGCACCACCTCGACGCCAGCCGGAAGTTCTGCTGCCTCCGGGTCGCGAGCCAGCGCCCGGACTGTCGCCGTGCCGGTCCGCAGAAGCTGCCGGACAACATGCCGGCCAACTTTCCCTGTCGCGCCTGTCACCAGAATCTGCCGTTGCTCAGTCATAGCCATGAGGCTAGTTCCTCAAGCTGGCTTTAAGTCAAGCTCGCCCGGCTCCGTCGACTCCTGGTTGGCGTCCGCGCCGAGCGCTGCGGCCGGGCGGCGCTGTCGGCGCCGGCCAGGATCGGGGATCATGAAAGGCTACGCACAGGAGGCGACTATGACGTGGGACGACGTGCTGGCCCACAGCCTGGCCAAGCCGGGGGCGTGGGCAAGACGAGCCGTGGGATGGCGATGTCGTGGTGAAAGTTAGCAGCAAGATCTTCGCGTTCCTGGGGGCAGGCCCGGCGCCAGGGTCGGCGGCAGCCTCATCGGTCGGGCTCAAATGCGGCCGGACCAGGGAGGCGGCCGACGAGTGGCTCGCGCGCTATCCGGACGACGCCTCGGTCATGGCCTACATCGGGCGTTCCGGGTGGAACAGCCTGCGGATAGGCGGCGCGATTCCCGACGACGAGCTGGTCGAGGCTGTCGACGCCTCCTATGAGGCCGTGGTCAGCAAGCTGCCGAAGAAGGACCGCCCGGCCGGAACCTGACCTGGCCGCAGCGAGTCAGATGGCGAGTACTTCATCCGCCGGACGGCCTGTCATCCCTTCGCCGTCACGCGATACGTCAACCGGCAGCACGGGAGCGCGACGGGAAGCCCGGTCAGGTAGATCTGACCATTTTTATATGGATATACCCAGATTAGCGAAGCGGTCAAGACTTTACAATCCGTTCACAAGGCAGCCGGTATGACATCCGGTTCAGGGGCGGTTGCACCTGGAGAGCCGCGGGACTGGCCAGCCAGCCGCGCGTGCCAAGGGGAAAACGTGACCGCACAGATAAGGAATGCCGATGTCCGACAACTTGTCAGCGCGCGCCGGGCGCCGGATCGCGCTGATCGCGCATGACAACAAGAAGCGGGACATGCTGGAGTGGGCCGAGTACAACCTTGCCCTGCTCGCCGGTCATCAGCTGTTTGCGACAGCGACGACCGGCCACCTCCTGGAAGAGCAGCTCGGACTCCCGGTCACCTGCTTCCGGAGCGGCCCATTCGGGGGCGACCAGCAGATCGGCGCCCGCATCGCCGAGGGCGAGATCGATCTGCTCGTCTTCCTGTGGGACCCGCTGGAGCCGCATCCGCATGACCCGGACGTCAAGGCGCTGCTGCGGGTCGCAGTGGTCTGCAATATCCCGGTCGCATGCAACCGGGCAACCGCCGACTTCATGATCTCGTCACCGCTGATGCGCCGCGTTCACCAGGCATGGGATCCCGCGGCCGAGCTGAGCGACGACGGGGGCGGCGACCGGGACGCAGCCGATCCGGGCGCTTTGGACCGGGCGGCCCTGACCTCGGCCCGGAGCGCCTAGCGCTCCGGGGTGCTCCCCGCTCCGGGTGCTTCCGCCGCGGCCTGCCGGGACCGCTACGGGCGCCACAGGTCCAGCGCGATCTCTCGCGCGCGCTCGCAGAATCGCCCGCTGGGCGACGCCGCGTGCAGCATGGCGCGCAGCTCGTTCTCGAACGACTGCAGACCTGCGCCGAAGAGGTGCGGCGCGGCGCTGGACAGCGAGAATACCGAGGCCACCACCTCGTCCTCGGTCCGTTCCCACACCGTCCCGCCGCCGACCTTCGTGCTGGCAGGCCCCTGGAATCCGGCGTCGCGCAGGGCGTCGTCATCGCCGGCCGGAGGACCGGTGGGCAATGCTCCCTGGCCGGCCCTGCGGACGGGGCCGAGGTAGCGAGCGACGAGCGCGGCGATGTCATCTCGCGGCGGGCGGGGGTGGGGCAGAGCATCATGCCCCTCTGCGCCTTGGTGGGTGGTGGCATGGACGAGAACGCAGGCGCCGCCTGATCCCAGCATCTGCCGGACCAGTCCCGCTACCAGCGGCTTGTCGGTCCAGTGGAACGACTGGGCAAACGTGACGACCCGGAAGCTGCCCAGCGTGCCAGGAAGAGCCTCGGCGCGCATGTGGCGCCAGCTGACGTTGCCGATGCCGGCCCGTGCTGCCTCGCGGCTGGCGCAGGCGATCATGTCCGGATCGGCGTCGACGCCCACGACCCGCTCGAACAGCGGGGCCAGCAGCAGGGTCAGCGACCCTGGCCCGCACCCCACGTCCAGGAGCCGGCCACTGCCGTCGAGCCCGAGCCTCGCCTGCAGGGCACCGAGCACCTGCGCCGGGTACGGCCGCCGGCCCGCGACGTAGAAAGCGGCGCTGCCCGCGTACAGGGTCTCGTCCCACTCCCAGCTGGCCGGTGTCACGGCGCTAGGACCCGCAGAGCCGCGGCCGCCGGCGCAGGCAGTCGGCGCCTCAACTGATCGTGCTGTCTTCGCGGCTTTCCATGAGCTCGGCAATTGCCTGCGCGCCAGGGTCGGATTCGCTGGACAGCGCGCCGATGACTCCGGCCCGATCTGCCGCGCTGCGGTTCTGGCTGAGCTTGTCCTTCGCCTCGATCTGCGTCACGAGCATCTCGACGCCGACGATCCCGCGCAGCTGTCCTTCGATGAACGCCGCGGGAGCGTCCTGCACCCACCAGCGGTGGTCCCGGTCATGCTCGTAGCGCTCGGTCAGCCGGGTCACGATGCCGCGAAGCCAGCCGGGGTCGCGATGGAAGGTGACCGGGCCGGTGAAATGCGCGCTGGTGTAGTTCCAGGTCGGCACCACCCGGCCGTGCTCACGCGTGCTCTGGTACCAGGACGGGGACACATACGCCTGCGGGCCGTGGACGATGGCCAGCGCAGGCACCTCGCTCTGAGCGGAGCTCCACTGCGGATTAGCCAGCGCGAGATGACCGAGCAGGCGGCCATGCGCACCCGATGATCTGTCCCAGATGACCGGCAGCAGGCTGGCGACCAGGCGAGTCCCGTCGAACGTCACCAGGTCAGCGGTCCCGGCCTGCTCGACGAATGCCGCGATCTGATCCTCATCGCCAGCGGCGAAGTGCGCGGGAACGTACATATCTCCAGGTTATGCTCTTACCAGCGACGGCGCCTGCATGTGCCCTGGCAGCGGCGCTGCAATAGCCCAGGCGGCCCAGCGCC
>Ga0080026_10000048_pt1 | contig 23969 bp, 20 predicted proteins | sample OrgsoiDNA2013045_FD_70941 | JGI IMG/M metagenome (GOLD analysis project Ga0080026, IMG submission 70941) | Permafrost soil microbial communities from the Arctic, to analyse light accelerated degradation of dissolved organic matter (DOM) -... | ecosystem: Environmental > Terrestrial > Soil >... | reverse complement strand
CCGGCACCCCGGCGGCCGGGACCAGCGGCAGCTACCCGGTCACGATCACGGCGGCCAACGGGGTCAGCCCCAATGCCACCCAGAGCTTCAGGCTCACCGTGAACGCGGCTCCCACGGCCCCGGCCATTACCAGCGGCGGCTCGGCGACCTTCACCGTGGGCACGCAGGGGTCGTTCTCGGTCATGACCACCGGTAACCCGACGGCGGTGATCACCGAGTCCGGGGCCATGCCCTCCGGCGTCACCCTGACCGACAACGGCAACGGGACGGCCACGCTGGCCGGCACCCCGGCGGCCGGGACCAGCGGCAGCTACCCGGTCACGATCACGGCGGCCAACGGGGTCAGCCCCAATGCCACCCAGAGCTTCAGGCTCACCGTCAGTCCCGCCACCGCGGCTCCGGTCATCACCAGTGCAGGCTCGACGACTTTCGCCGTCGGGCGGGCGGGGACGTTCGCGGTGACGACCTCGGGCTCCCCGACGTCGGCCCTGTCGGCGACGAGCAGCCCGGCTCTGCCGTCCGGGGTCACCTTCACCGACAACGGCGACGGGACGGCCACCCTGGCCGGCTCGCCGCCGCCCGGCAGTCAGGGCACCTACCTGCTGACCATCAGGGCCGGCAATTCGGTCGGGACGGCCAGCCAGAGCTTCGCCCTGACCGTGAACAGCGGACTGGCCATCACGAGCGCGGCGACGGCAACGGCGACCGCGGGCAAGGCATTCAGCTTCACCGTCACCACAACGGGCTCGCCGACGCCGACCCTGTCCCGGACCGGGACCCTGCCCTCGGGCATCACGTTCACCCCCAACGGTAACGGGACGGCCACCCTGGCTGGTACTGCGGCGGCGACGGACAGAGGACCTTACCCGCTGACCTTCACCGCCAAGAACTCGACAGGTACGGCGAGCCAGGCCTTCACCCTGACGGTGGACCACGTCCCGAGCTTCAGCAGCGCTGCGGCCGTCACGGAGACGGCAGGCACGGCCTTCACCTTCGCGATCAGCGCCACGGGGTATCCGACGCCGAAGCTCAGCAGCGGCAGCCTGCCCGCCGCAGTGAGCTTCTCCGATAGCGGCAACGGGACAGGGTCGCTCTCAGGCACGACGACGGTCAAGGCCGGGACCTATGCCGTAACGGTCACGGCGGTCAATGCCGGCGGCACCGCCAGCCAGACGATCACCCTGACGGTCAAGACGGCCGGGACGAAAGAGCCAGTGCCGACCTTCACCAGTTCGGCTGTGGCGATAGCGACGGCTCGGCAGGCGTTCAACTTCACGGTCACCACGGTGGGCAGTCCGACCGCCTACACCACCAATGTGACTCATGGCGGAGCCCTTCCGGCCGGTGTCAGCTTCAGCAACAACGGCGACGGGACCGCCACCCTGACGGGCACGCCGACGGCGGCCAGCGGCGGCATCTACCCCATCACGTTCACGGCGACAAACAATTCAGGGACCACAACCCAGCTGTTTGTCCTGGTTGTCAGCGCGCTGCCAACGATCACGACGGCGGGGGGCGCCGCGGCCACGGACGGCACCGGCTTCAGCTTCACCGTCAAGGCCGCCGGGGCACCGACGCCGGCGCTCACACAGACATCTGCCCTCCCGCAGGGCCTCACCTGGGTCGACAACGGAAACGGCACGGCCACCCTGGCCGGCACCCCCGGGGTCGATCAGGGCGGTGTCTACAAGCTGGCATTCACGGCGGCGAACACAAGCGGGACCACGACGCAGTCGTTCACGCTGACCGTGCAGCAGGCCCCGGCAATCACCAGCGCCTCGACGGCGACGGCGACCCGCGGGAAGGCCTTCACCTTCACGTTCGCCAGCACCGCTTACCCGCTGGCGCACATCACCCATACCGGTAACGTGCGGGGACTGAGCTACACCAGCAACGGCGACGGGACGGCGACCTTGTCGGGGACTCCTGCCACCGCCGGGACCTACAGCCTCGCGATCACCGCCAAGAACTCCGTGGGCTCGGCCACGCAGGCCTTCACGCTGACGGTGAGCTGAGCCGCGGCGACGCGGACAAGGAAGGACGGGTCCCCATGACGCAACCACCGAACAGGCTTGTCCACAGCCCCGCCCCGACCACACGCATGAGGTGGGCACGCAGGCACAGGACCCTGACTGCCCTGCTAGCAGCACTGGTCCCCGTCCTGGCGGTCGGCATCACGCTCGGCACCCTCGGCGCCAGCCACCCGGCCGGCGGCACGGACTCTGCGCCGCAGGCAGCCGCTGTCACCACAGGAGCCAGATGGCTCACTGGCCCTGCTGGCCGACTGCTCAGGGCCGTGAATGCCGACGTCGGCAGGCTCAGCACCGGAGAAAGAGCGGGCCGGCGGGACGTCGCCAGGGTGGCGGGCACGCACCTGGCCGCGGACACCCAAGCGGCGCTCAGCGGGCCGATGCCCCCGGCCGATGCCAAGATGTACCGGTCCGCGCTGAAAGACCTCGAAAGAGCCGGTACGTCCGCTGTCAGCGGGAAATTTGATAATGCCAATACCTTCCTGAATGCGGGCGACAGCGACATCACGAAAGTCACCGCAGCGGTTGACCACCCGGCCGCCGTGAATATCCCGGCGGCAGTAAGCGAACCAAACGGGCAGTAGCCGCACTGGGTGATGGACGAGAAATTTCACTACGTATAAGCAACTAACCGGACTGTCACCACACCGGCGAAGAGACAAGAAATATCGGAGCGTATGCTGAACCTATCGGGCTTGCGAGAATAGGCGCTTCGCAGGCGGAGATAGTTTCCTGGATGCTGACCTGGGCTCCACCGTCACCTGGTGGAGCGTCGTGCCGAGGCACGTCGGGCTTTATGTCCCGGTAGTGTTGGTACGCCCGGCTATGACAGTCTGGCATGGAAACACAGAAAAGGTACGGCCGGTGATGGTAAGCCCCATTATTGTGCGTGTAATCACCAATCGGAGCTCAGTAGAGAAACTAGGTCTCGGCTCTTTCCTCCAAGTGGAAGTAAGAGGCAAGACCTATGAAGAAGACAGCCAGCATCCTCGGCGGGCTTAGCCTGCTGTTCGCCGCTACCTCTGGCGCAGTGCCTGCAGTTGCCTCAGCTGCGGCAGCGCCTGCCGTCACGCCAGCAGCTAGTGTGCACGCACCCAGACCCGCAGCCCTCGCGTGGTGGCATCCCACCAGCACCGGCCCGAACAGCGGGATCGAGTTCCAATGGGAGATAGATCATCCGCTGAACGTAAAGAGCGCAGCGGATATGGGCAGCGGGGCACTGAATGCGGCTGGGAAGGTAGCATCCACGCCCACCGTCTTCGACATCGACGGGATCGTGAATCCGGCCTCCACCGTCACCGCCCTGCATAGCCTAGGCGACAAGGCGATCTGCTACATCGAGATCGGCTCAGCCGGGAACTATTACTCAGCTGCGGACGAAGGTATCCCGGTCACCTACTACGCGCAATTGAAAACTGCGGGTGATATGGGCAAGAAGATGCAGGGATACCCAGAGTACTACGTCAACGTCAACGCAGCCTCCACGGTCTCTATCATCGAGTCCATGATCCGCCAGCAGTGCTCCGCCAAAGGCTTCGACGCGGTCGAGCCAGACATTGATGACTCCTACACCGACAGGACCAACTACACGATCACCGAGACGCAGAACGAAGCCTACGACAATGCGCTTGGCGCTTACGCCCACAGTCTCGGACTGGCCTGGGGGCAGAAGAACGGCGACAACGACCCCGCGTTCTCGAAGGCGCTAGAGCCCACAGCAGACTTCCTGCTGGACGAGGAATGCAACTTCTACCAGACGTGCGGGATCGTGACCCCGCCGTACGTGCAGGCCAAGAAGCTGGTGCTGAACGCCGAGTACACCGATGACTGGGGCAGCAGCGCGGCTAAGGATCTCGGCAAGTTCTGCACGGCCGATGCTTCCGGCGGAATCGACGGGACGTTGTTCACATCGGCCCTGGCCGGGAAGCATGATCCCTGCCAGTTAGATGATCTGCCGGCTCCGTGCCTCAGGCAAGGAGCCGGCGGCTCTGTGCCCAGGACCAGGCGCCCGGCTACGAGCCCGCGTCCTGGCATCTCGCGGCAATGAGCGCATCCTCCCGTGACCAGTAGCCGGGCAGCGAGCTGTAGGGGTTCGCTCCCGTGCTACTGGTCACGTAGACGTAACCCGCATGCCGCCTCCGGGACAGGCTGATGGCATTGGCCAGTTGCGATTCTGAGGTGGCATAAATTATGTAGGCAAACCTGGCCGCGGGATATCTGCCTGCCCAGCCGGGTACATGGATGCTGGCGTAGTTAGCGTAAGTATTTTCGTATGCCATCACGACGTCACCGAGCGACATGTACTGCCGGTCAGGGTAAGTGCCTGGGTTCAGCATCACCATCGAGCCCGGATTCACGTTATGTATGTAGTCGTTCAGCTGCCGGTAGTAGGCGATCTTGCTGCTGCTGCTGGAAACCTCGTCGAGGAAAATATTGGTGACGTCATACCAGGTCTTATAGTCCTTGACATCCGTCTCTACCGCAGTAGCCGAACGCTGAGTATAGTTCGTGTTCGAGTAGCCGATTATCCTGATGCCTGCCAATTGTGCCCGCCTGACAGCCGCCTGGTAGTTCCGGTCCGGTGCAGTTCCTGCACCAGAGCTCGTGATATCCAGGATCATGATGCCAGGTACGGGCTTGCTGCTGACCGCCCGGTTCCAGTTAGCGCCCGGGTAGAAATATGCCGGGATAGCTGCTTCCTGGCAGGGTGCATGGGATCGGCTGATGAGCGGTATCGCCAGGCCGGCAGTCGCAAGCGACAGGATGCCAGCCAGCGACAACAGCACCCGCGGCTTTTTGGCTAGGCGGTAACGCATACATATACCAATCTGCGATCGCTTGTCGTCTTCAGTTGCTGTGGAATACCGGGGGCGCACTGGCGGATTACTGCGCCTGCGGGTCAAACTGACCGGCCGGGAAGCGGTCCCAGGGGTTGGCCCCGCCATGGTCGGTGACATACACGCAGCCTGCGTTGCGTCGGGCGGCAAGCCAGAAGGCGTCACGAAAGGATCCGGGCGGCACCGAGTGCGGGAGATGGTAGAACTGCGCGGCCGGCCGCGACCTCGCCCAGCGCGGTACGACCAGGTCGAGGTAGGCGCGCCAGGGGCCCTCGAACGTGCCCAGCAGGTCAGCATGGTCCGCATATGCCTCGGTCGGGTGCGCGCCGTGATTGAAGGCCACCACCAGCGCTCCCATGTCCCGTGCCCGGCGGGTGAGGCCGGCGTAATAGCCGAGGTGTTCCGCCGTGGCCGCTGCGCGATCAAAGAAGACGCCGGCCACCTTGTACCAGTCCAGATACCAGCCGAGGTCGGCCAGGGGTTCGTGCGCCAGCCGCTGACCATAGTTGGTGTCCACGTACCCGGCCACCGCCACTCCCGCCGACTGCAGCCGCTCCAGCACAGGAAAAACAGCGGCGTCCGGCCCAGTGCCCGGCCCGTCGGCCAGGTTAAGCACGACCAGCCGGATCTGCGCCGCATGCTCAGCGAGCCACTCCCACTCGTCGGGGTGGCTCGCCGGGTGGAAGTAGGCCGGCACGATCAGCTGCGGGCGGACGAGCTCCGTGCCGTCGGCAGCGCGCGGAATCAAAGGCTGGCCTCCCACAGGTCAGCGAGCGAGGTCGGGAGGTCGCGGCGCGGCTTCCAGCCCAGATCCTGCCCGGCGCGGGTGATGTCAGCCTGCTGCCATGGGATGTCGATCGAGCGTGCCAAGCCCAGCGCGTCCTCGTGCACCGCCGCGGTGCACCCGCTGGCCGCGACCAGTTCCTCAACCACCGCCCGTACCGGTACCCCTCGTCCGCTGCCGATATTGAGCACCGGATGAGGCAGGACAGGCGCCGCTACGGCCGCGAGCACGGCATCGGCGACGTCGCGCGCGTCGACGAAATCCCGCACGGCGTGCAGCGATCCGAGCCGCACGTCGGTGCCGTGCGCCAGCGCCCGGCGCAGCTCAGCGGCCAGCCGGCCAGGCAGGCCGGTCTCGGGCGCGCCCGGCCCGACCGGGTTGAACACGCGCAGCACAACGGCGTCGAGTCCGGCCGCCGCGGCCAGCTCCACTAACCGGGTGCCGGCCAGCTTGGTCACCCCGTACATCCCGGCTGGCCGGGGCTGGGCCCGCTCGGCCACCGGCACGCCTGGCTCGGCGTGTCCGTACTCGGCGGCGGATCCCAGGTGCACAAGCCGTGACGGTATCACTGCCAGCAGCAACGCCTTCACCAGCGCATACGTGCCATGGACATTGGCCGCGACCATAACATCCGGGCCGCCGACGGTGACCCCGGCGCAGTTCACCACTGCATCCGGAGCCACATCGGCGAGTATCGCGGCGATCCGGGACGGGTCTTCCGCGGCGAGGTTGACGAGCCGGTGGCGAGGTGAATCAGGCAGCTCGGACCGGCCCGCGGTGACGACGTCCATCCCGGCAGCGCAGGCACGCTGCCGGACGTGTGCGCCGAGGAACCCACTGGCACCTATGAGCAAGAGGCGCATGATCTAAGCCTCCCTCAGCAGGCTTCCCCGGATCAGGCCAAACTCGGCATTGGCGCGGTCGTAGTCCTCAGGCTTCCCGATATCGAACCAGTACCCCTCGAATGCGTAATCCATGGGCAGGGTGCCGCGCTCCAGCATGTCGAGCACGAGTTCATCGAACCCGAACGGCAGGCCCGGCGTGTAGCTGGCCAGCGTGCGCTTGCTGCAGGCGTAGACGCCCATACTGACCCGGTAGTCGATCGTCGGCTTCTCGGTGAACTCCACCACGTGACCATCTTTCGTGGTCAGGACCCCGTAGTCGAGTCGCGCCTGGCGCTGATACGTAGCCACGGTGAGCGGCGCATCCGAATCCCCGTGCCGCCTCATGAGGTCCGCATAGTCGAGATCGGTGAGCACGTCGCCGTTCATGACCAGGAACTTCTCAGGCAGCCGGTCGAGGACCCGCAGTACCGGGCCCAGGGTGCCCAGCGGCACCTCCTCCGGCAGGCTGTAGTCGATGTCCACGCCCCACCGGCTGCCGTCGCCGAAGTAGGAGCGGATCAGCTCGCCGAGATGACTGATGGCCAGCGTTACGCGCTGGAAGCCGGACTGGGCGAGCTGGCTCAGCACGATTTCCATGATGGAGTGGTCTTCGCCGATCGGCACGAGAGGCTTCGGTAGGCGTGTCGTGTAGGGGCGGAGCCTGACGCCCTTTCCCCCGGCCAGGATAATCGCGTGCATGGTGCCTCCCGTAGATTACTGGTTGTACTCGTTGGGGTTGTAGCGCGCCAGGTTGGCTGGCTCCAGGAACCACTCGATGGTCCTGCGCAGGCCCTCGTGCCGGGTGTAGCGCGGCTGCCATCCGGTGCGTTCGCGCAGCTTCGACGCATCGCAGACAAGCCGCATCACCTCCGAGTCCTTGGGCCGCAGCCGCTGGGCGTCCTGCGTGATGTCGGCATCCGCGCCCATGAGAGCGGCGATGTCCTCGGCGAGCTGGCCGATCGCCACATCCGCGCCAGGGCCGACGTTGAACAGCTCGCCAAGAACTGCCGAAGCCGGGGCCTCGCCCAGGTCCGCGAAGGCCTGGGCGGTGTCGGTGACGTAGCAGAAGTCGCGAGTCGGGTCGAGCGCGCCCAGCTTGAGCTGGCGGGAGCCCGCTGCCAGCTGGATGATGATCGCCGGGATCACGGCGCGGGCGGACTGCCGCGGGCCGAACGTGTTGAAGGGCCGCAGCGTCACCGCTGGTGTGCCGAAACTCAGGTAATAGGACTCGACCAGCTTGTCGGCAGCGACCTTGGATGCCGCGTACGGTGACTGGGCCTGCAGCAGATGCGTCTCGCTGATCGGGACGGTTCGCGCGGTGCCGTAGGTCTCGCTGGTTGAGGTATGCACCAGCCGGGGGGTGCCGCAGGACCGCACGGCCTCGAGCACGTGCAGAGTGCCGATCACGTTGGTGTCCACGAAGGACCGCGGAGCACAGTAGGAATAGGGGACCGATCCGAGTGCGGCCAGGTGGTACACGACCGCCGCGCCCTCTACCACCTGGCGTACCGACGCCGGATCACGAACGTCGCCGAACACCACGTCCACCTGGTCCAGGATGTCGGCCTCCAGCACGTCCAGCCAGCCGTGCGAGCTGAACATGTTGTAGAGCACCATGGCCCGTACCCGGTGCCCGCGGCGCACCAGCGCCTCCACCAGGTGGGAGCCGATGAAACCCTCGGCCCCGGTCACCGCAACATCGTCCATCATGATTTCTCCGCTTCTGAATGGCCTATGACTGATCGCCCTGTTGTGCCCGCGGGCCTAGCAGGCGTGTCGCATCGCGCTCCCCAGCGCGAGAGCCGCGTACCCGAGGAGCACGAGAAGTAGTTCTGTGCAGGCCACGAACTGGCCGGATACCCCCAGGCCGCGGTACGCGACCTCGAAGGCCAGCGTTGCTGCGCAGGCGACCAGTGGGAAGATCCGGCTGCCGAATGCCTGCAGCAGCAGCGCGAGGAACATCGCCCCGCCCAGCGCCACGTACGCCGCGACCTGCGGTGCAGCCGCCCAGTGCGGATGAACGAGCCGGGTCCTGGCGGCGACCACGATGACGCCGGCGGTCAGCAGCAGGGTGGCGGCCAGGTACTGCAGCAGCGCGGCGAGCAGGGCCAGCCTGGCCCGGGTGGCGAACGTGCGCAGCTCCCGTGTGGTGCGCAGCAGCCGCTGCGTGCGCCGCCGGAACCAGATGAGCATCCACTCCGCCGCGCCCATGCTCAGCGCCAGCGGAAGCGAGGCGAGCAGAGCGCCGGTATTGGCCACTGCGTGGCCCGGCGTGCCTGTCGTGACCGGGAAGACCAGCAGCCCGGCCGCGAGCAGTCCGAACCCGGCACTCGGCAGCGCGCCGCGCAGCTCCGCGGCCACCAGTAGCTGGCCGGGTGCCAGCCCGGTCCGCGCGTGCCTGCCGCGACCGAGGCCGAAGCCGAGGCGGGGACGACCGGCATCCCGGCTGGCGCGCGCCACGGCCAGCCCCAGCGCTAGCAGCGGCGTGGCCGCCAGCGCTCCCCACGCCGCGTGCTCAAGCCGCGGTGGCCGGCCAAGCACCAGGAACATGGCGGCGCCCAGCACCCCGGGCGCGAGCACGACAAGGAGCAGTCGCTCAGCGCCCAGCACCATGAGCACGCTGGCGCCCAGCATGTACGCGCCCAGGCCCATGCCGAAGACGACTGCCGGGGCGCGTACAGGCAGCACCAGGGCCGCGGCCGCCAGGGCGAGCGCTAATGCGAGCAGCCCCGCGGCCAGGCCGGCCCGGAGCAACCGCGCTGCCTGGACGGAGTCAGCCTGGCCGAGCCGCAGGTAGCCGAGGTAGGCAAGCGCCTGGCTCATCGCCCACGAGGTGAGCAGCACGACGATCAGGACGCTGAGCACTCCGGGGCCGGCCAGCAGCCCAGCGGCAGCCGGGAAACAGACCGTCGGCAACCCGTAGAGCAGGCCGTGGAGGGCGGGCCGGACCTTACTGACCTGCCACGGATCCGGGAGCGGTTCCGGTTCGGCCGGCCGCCGGGGCACCCGCCGATACATTTCGTCGGCCAGCGCGAACACGTCGGAAACGCCGTAACGCTTCCGCACCGCCTGGTCACTCCAGCCTTCGAATTCCAGCGCGCTGGAGATCTCTAACGCGTCCACAGCGGATTCACACACCACGGTGAACTGCTCGCAGAGTTCCTCGACATCGCGTGGCCTGGAATCCTCGGACTGGGCCGCCGTCATGATCGGCTGCCCGATGTCGTTTCCCCTGGCGTGTGACCGGTGCGGCCGCTGGACTGGCAGGGTGCTCGCGCTCATCCCGCGGTCTCCCACGGCAGCTTGTCGCCTGACTGGTCATCAGCGCCCGGCTCGACATAGGCAGTCGGCACCGGATGACCGGAGCCAAGGAAGCTGTAGATCTCGTCGAACGTGTTGATCGCCTCGTCGACAGTAAAGTGCTCCAGCGCTCGGGCCCGGGCCGCGGCACCGAGACGTTGCCGCAGCCCCGCGTCCCGCAGCAGGGTGAGGCAGGCCCGCGCCATGAGCACCGGGCTGCGAGGAGGGACGACCAGGCCGGTATCGCCGACAGCCTCGGTGACCCCGCCGACGTCGGTGGCAACACAGGTCCGGCCGCAGGTCATCGCCTCGATCAAGCTGTACGGGAAGCCCTCGGAGACACTGGAAAGCACCACGATCGCGCCGGCGTCGTACGCATCGCGGATGTTCTCGACTCGGCCCTCGAACGTCGCCACCTCGCCAATGCCGAGGTCGGTCGCCAGCGCCCGGCAGCGCTGCAGGTAAGGTTCCCTGCCCTTGGGCGGCGAGCCGAACAGCCGCAGCCTGGCCTCGGGCATCTCGCGGTGCACCAGGCAGAACGCGCGCAGCAGCGTCTCCACGTCCTTGATCGGGTCGACGCGTCCGACCCACGAGATCGTGGGTACCTCGGGCTCGCCGGTGAGGGCGGGAAAGTTGGCCGGGTCCACGCCGTTGTACACGGTACGGATGCGCGATGGGTCGGCGCCGAGCCGTTCCTCCCAGCGCCGGTTGTAGACATTGCCCGGAGTGATCGTCTCCGCCTCGCGGTAGCCGACTGCGCAAAGGTGGCGCATGAAACCCAGGTAGAGCGCCTTCACCGGCCAGCGGTACGGACTCCTGCGGTTCTGCAAGTACTGCTCGCGCAGGTATACGCCGTGCTCGGTGACCAGCACCGGCATGCCGTGCTGCCACTTCGCGGTCAGCGCCGGCAGCAGGCCAAGCCCGTTGGTCACCGCGTGACCGATGTCCGCCCGGACCGGTGCGTACGACAGCGGGCGAAGGCAGTGGTCCAGCAGCTGCATCGCGGTAACCGCATCGTGCATGGTCGGCGCGGGCTGCTCAGAGCCTGCCCACCGTTCGCGCCAGGCCTCGCTGAGCAGCCGCACCGCCCTGTCGCTGGCCAGGCCGGCGCTGAGATTCCCGTACCGGGAGGAATATTCGAAGAGCTCGCGCAGCGCGCAGCCAAAGCGGCCCTGCGCATCCGCCGAGGAGTCGAGCAAGGTTTCTATGAGCTGACGCAGCAGTCGGAGCGGGAGTCCGCCCCGCCGGCGGGCGGCGGCCCCGGTCGGCGGAGTGCCCCATAGCGGTACTTTGACCATCGAGATGACGTTGTCAGGTAGTGACCACACCACCGGCTCAGCCTGTGTCGCCACGAGGCAGACCAGGTGGAAGTCGTAGCCGGGCATCCCGCGGATGAGCTGATCGCACCATACGCTCACCCCGCCGAACCCGTACGGATAGGTGCCTTCCGTCATCAATGCAATCTTCATCTCGGCTAATTATCGCTGGCTCGCGCGGCAAAGGCTGGCCAATTACGCAACTCCCGTGCACCCGCAGTTTGTACCGTGCATATGCAAGCTCGTGTCCATTTCCCTCCTGGCGTGCCCGATCTGTACATTTCCAGTAACATGTGCTAAAGGAGTAAGCGCGGCAGAATCGCGCAAGCCACCCGACTGTATGACGCCTTCTGAGCTGCAGCGGATGACCGGCATCATGGTTCCGTTATTGTTCTGTTATCAGGGTTGCTGCCTTTCACGGGCAAGCATGGCGCCGCCGGACATTCTGCACTCGGCTTACGGAGGCACCCCGCGTTTCGGCCCTTATGCCGACAAGCGGCGCGACAGCATAGAGCACGCCTTCGGCTGGCCAGGGCAATGGCGCGTGAATCGAAAACGGCACGTCGGGACGAGCCGCAGCATCGGGAAGCGCTATTTTCCGGTGCGGAACTCGAGCAGGCAGGGCGGCCCCTGTCCCTGTCCTACGCCAATTCTGACGGGCGGGCCGGGTAGCGCGGTACACCCGATGATGGGGTGATCCCCGACCCAGCGGGCGAGCTCTGCACCGCTGGCCAGGTCCCAGACCCGCACGGACGCGTCCTCCCCGCCGCTGACCGCGCGGGTGCCGTCCGGGGTGACGGCCACGCAGAACACGTGGCCGGCGTGGCCGGTGAGGGTGGCGTGCTGGCGGCCGGCGGCCAGGTCCCAGACCCGCAGGGTCCCGTCGCCGCTGCCGCTGACCGCGCGGGTGCCGTCCGGGGTGACCGCCACGCAGAACACGTGGCCGGTGTGGCCGGTGAGGGTGGCGTCCACGCGGCCGCTGGCCAGGTCCCAGATCCGCAGGTCGCTGCCGTCGCCGCTGGCCGCGCGGGTGCCGTCCGGAGTGATGGCTACCGAAAATACCTGGCTGGCGTGGCTGGCCTGCCCGATATGTCCGGTGAGGATGGTGAGGGTGGCGTCCTCGCCACTGGCGGTCAGGTCCCAGACGCGCAGGGTCCCGTCGCCGCTGCCGCTGATCGCGCGGGTGCCGTCCGGGGTGATGGCCACGGACCATATCGGGCGGGTGTGGCCGGTGAGGGTGGCGTGCTGGCGGCCGGCGGTCAGGTCCCAGACCCGCAGGGTCCCGTCGCTGCCGCCGCTGACCGCGCGGGTGCCGTCCGGGGTGACCGCCACCGAGAATATCCAGCCGGTGAGGATGGCGTGCTCGCCGCTGGCGGTCAGGTCCCAGACGCGCAGCGAGCCGTCGTCGCCGCCGCTGATCGCGCGGGTGCCGTCCGGGGTGACCGCCACCGAGTGCACCTGACGGGCGTGGCCGGTGAGGGTGGCGTGCTGGCGGCCGGCGGTCAGGTCCCAGACGCGCAGCGCCCCGTCCTCGCCCCCGCTGACCGCCCTGGTGGCGTCCGGGGTGACCGCCACCGCCCGGACCCAGCCGACATGGCCCGTGAGGGTAACGTGCTGGCGGCCGGCGGTCAGGTCCCAGACGCGCAGCGACCCGTCGCTGCCGCCGCTGACCGCCTGGGTGCCGTCCGGGGTCATCGCTACCGAGAACACCTCACCGGTGTGGCCGGTGAGGGTGGCGTGCTGGCGGCCGGCGGTCAGGTCCCAGACCCGCAGGATCCCGTCGCCGCCGCCGCTGACCGCGCGGGTGCCGTCCGGGGTGATGGCCACGGACCATATCGGGCGGCTGTGGCCGGTGAGGGTGGCGTGCCGGCGGCCGGCGGTCAGGTCCCAGACGCGCAGCGAGCCGTCGTCGCCGCCGCTGATCGCGCGGGAGCCGTCCGCGGTGATGGCCAAGGACCATATCGGGCGGGTGTGGCCGGTGAGGGTGGCGTGCTGGCAGCCGGCCGTCAGGTCCCAGACGCGCAGGGTCCCGTCGTCGCCGCCGCTGATCGCGCGGGTGCCGTCCGGGGTGATGGCCACCGCCCGTACCCAGTCGGTGTGGCCGGTGAGGGTGGCGTGCTGGCGGCCGGCGGTCAGGTCCCAGACGCGCAGGGTCCCGTCGTCGCCGCCGCTGACCGCGCGGGTGCCGTCCGGGGTGATGGCCACTGCCCGTACCGGGTCGGTGTGGCCGGTGAGGATGTGCTCCAGCGGGTTGTCGGCGGGCGCGGGGGCGACCGGCGCCAGCGCGGCCCCCAGGCCGTCGACCTGACGGGTCAGGCCGGCCGCCCAGGCGCTGATGCCGGGGTCCGGGTGACCTATCAGGCGGCTGGCGAGCTGGCCCCGGACCTGCGTGGGGTCGGCGGCCAGTACCGGTGCGGACCTGCGCAGGGCCCGGAGAATCTGGCGCGTGAGCGGGTCCCCCGCGTAACCGTAGTCGGACGCCAGGCCAGGTAGCTGACCGTGCGTGAGACGGGCCTGGATCCACGCAGCATCAGCGAGCAGGGCGCGCACCTCGTCGATGAGGTGAGCGCCGTGGAGATGACCGGCCAGGGTGCGGGCGAGGTAGGGGTCGGAGACCGAATCGGCCAGTCCGCCGGGATAGCGGCGGCGGTAGCCCTCCAGCAGCCGGCTGTGCGCGGCCCTGAGCCCGTCATCGCCAAGGCGTCCCTGCAGGACGTCGTAGTGCAGGTCGTGAGCGGCATACCAGCCATCGCCCGCGGCCGTGAGCATGCACCGGCCGGTGAGTGTCGCGAGCAGGTCGTCCAGCCCCGCGTCGGACAGTTCCGGTTGCCACAGCGCCTGGGCGGCGTCACGGGGGAAGGGACCGCACCGGGCGAACACGGCCAGCTGCGCGTACCGTGCCTGGTCCGCCTCGCGCAGGCAGGCGATACTGGCCTCGATCATGTCGAACAGCGTCCGGTACCGCTGCGCGGCAGCGACGCCGGCGCGCACGTGGGTCGGGTCCCGCCTGATCGAGGCCAGCACCTCAGCGAAGGATCTCCCCTGAGCGACCATCGCCCCGGCCGTGGCGACGCTCAGCGCCAGGCTGCCCAGCCGGGCGCACAGCGCATGAGCCGCATCCGGCAACGCCTCCGGTGGCTGGCCGGTCCAGCGGCCCAGCAACTCCAGGGCCTGATCCTGCGCCAGCTCGCCGACCAGAACCTCTGTGGCCTTGACCGCCTGGCCTAGCTCGGCCAGCCGGGTAGTGAACAACACCGTGCAGCCGGGCGGCAGTCCGGTTAGGACGTGCAGCTGGCGAGGCTCCTGCACGTTGTCCACCGCGATCAGCAGCCGCCTGCGGCTCAGCGCCGCCGCGAGCTGGTCGCGGCCCTGCTCTGCCGTGCCGAAGCGCAATGCGGTGCCGGTCACGCCCAGCCAGCCGGCCAGGTCGGCCAGCAGCGCGATCGGATCCTTGCCGGGCCCGGCTTCCAGCCAGCAGACCCCGTCCCGGAAGGTGCGCCGCACCTGACGCTCCGCACATGCCTGCCGGGCCAGGATCGACTTACCGGCTCCGCCGACCCCGGCCACCGCCACCAGCCGCTCTCTGGCACACAGCGCCCGCACGGCGCTCGCCAGCAGATCCGGCCGCTCGACGAGCCGAGCTGGCAGCCGTGGCCGCGCCTCGGCTAAATCCTGGTCGCACCATCGCATCCGCAACCCCCCATCTGTTACTGCCCATAATCGCTGGCGCAGCGGGCCAGAGAAATGACATCTGGCCAGTCGGCCTGACCAGCCGGCGGTCAATGTCGCGGACGAGGAGGCCGGATCCGCAGGATGCCGTCGAAAGAGCCGGAATCCGCATCACTCCGGGGCAGAGGGATGATGATCATCGTCAGCAGCACCGGCTCGGTTCCCGAGTCAGCTCGTGGATCGCCGAGGGAGCGGCCGGCGGCGAGCGGCTGAGGTGGGTGCAGCGGGCCGGCCTTGCCGCCGCCGCTCCTGGCGTGCTGGCTCGTCACTCTGTGACGATCCTGCGGCTCTGGGCCCCGGGCAAGCTCGTGCGGGCCGGACGTCTGGATTGCGGTCGTCCGGCCCGCACGAGCCCCGGGGAAGGGGCCAGGCCTCGGGGGCTTAGAGTTCGTCAGGCACAGGACGAAATGCCGCGTCGTCGTCGTCGTCCGAGTCGATGGCGTTCGGGAAGAGCTTCCCACACACGAGAAGGTACAGCTGCTCCGGATAAGGAATATGGTCCACCACCCGGAACGCCTGGTCCTGGCCAGCCGACTCGACGATGAACTCGCCGTACCCGAGCAGCCGACCGCCGAAAGAGCGCCGGAAGCTCATGTCCGTCACCTTCGTGAGCGGCATCATGGCGACCTTCCGGGAGAGCAACCCCGAGGTCAGCAGCATCCGCTCCGATGTAACGACGAAGTAGTCAACCGCCCAGTTGACGGCGTACCAGATCATGCGCAGCAGAAGCGCCACCCAGGCCAGCCAGACGATCCAGAGCAGGACCTTGTCGTGATGCAGCACGGTGGCGCTCAGCACGACTGCGGCCAGGAGCCCGCCAACAGCCTGGATGGTCGGGACGATGAGGATGGCAGGATGCCGCCGTACGGTCGCTATCTGCTCCTCGTTCGGCAGCAGGTACTTATTGACCGCCACCGGTCCGGCCCTGGGCTGCGCTCCTGGCGGCTGCCTCATGTACTCAGAGCGAGTTGACGAACGTGGACAGTGAGTTGCCGGCGCCACGCAGCCAGTTAAAGACACCATGAACGAAAGTAGCGGCCCCATGGGGGTTAGTGGCCAGGTAGTACACGATGAAGATGACGATCGCCCATGTGATGATCTTCTTCAACACCCTGATCACCTCCCAGCTACATGCACAGCGTGCCACCATGGCCGCCGCGTCCAGCATAGCCCAGGACCAATTGCATACCAATGGCCAGCCGACCGAGGACGTAACTTTATGCGAGCGGACGGCAGACGCACAGTCGCCGCGCCGATACGCAGGAGAAAGTCGATACTGCTGCCATATTCAGGTAGATCTGGATCGTTAAGCTACAATCGGTGCCTGTGTTGCAGCCCTGCGTAACAGCATACTGCTGAGGAGCCCCATCCGCGCGCGCACAGCGGATCGAGTCACACCGGCGAGAAGAATCTGACACTATTCCTAGCTGGGAGCCGTGCCGGTGGGGTGAGAATGTCCGATGTGACCAGTGACGACTTCTCCGTCGTCGTCTTCAGGGAAGATGACGCGTGGGAGGCCGAGGTCCTGCCGGCTGCCCTGCTGCAGAACCTGGACGGCCTGATCCAGGCGCTGCGGCAGCAGCCCAGCATCGGCGGCACGATCGGGCTGGTCGCCGTCGGCGATGACTTCTTCGTGGCGCTCCGGCTAACGGGCGGCCATGTCTCGGTGTTCCTCTCTGACCTCACCGCGTCGGTGGACTGGCCGCTGGCCCGGCAGGTGCTCGATCACCTGGACCTTCCGGTGCCGCATGATGAGGATCTGGACCAGGTGCTCCCCGCTGGTGACCTGTCCATATTCGCCGACCTGGGGGTCGACGAGATGGAGCTTGGTGCGCTATCTGGCGACCTGGACCTATTCCCTGACGAGGTACTGGCCAGCATCGCCAGGAGAATCGGCTTCGGCCAGGCGCTGGAGCGCGCCCTGGATGCGGCCCTGCGCCCGTGAGGTCCCGGCCGGCTCTGGGGACTGGCCGGTGACCCCCGGCCACGTGGCCGCGTTCGAGCCGGCGATGCGCCTGGCCCTGGAGCAGGCGACAGCATCCGCTTCGGATGTGCCGGTCGGAGCGGTCGTGCTCGACCCGTCCGGCACTGTCATCGGCCGCGGCCGCAACCGCCGTAAGGCGAAGGCCGATCCTACGGCGCATGCTGAGATCATGGCCATCCGCGCGGCTGCCGGGGCGCTTGGCCGCTGGCGGCTGGATGGCTGCACGCTGGTGGTCACCCTCGAGCCCTGCACAATGTGCGCCGGGGCGGTGACTTCCGCCCGGCTGGGCCGGCTGATCTACGGGACCGCGGATGCCAGGGCAGGAGCTGCTGGCTCACTCTGGGACGTTGTGCGCGACCGCAGGCTCGGGCAGGACGTTGAGGTCATCGGGGGAGTACTGGCGCAGGAGTGCGCGGCGCTGCTGCGCGAGTTCTTCGAGCGACGCCGCTAGGGCCGGCCGTTCCTGGCACCCGCTGGCCGCGCGGCTCGGGTAGGCTCGGGCGCGGTGGAGTCGCCTAGTGGCCGAGGGCGCACGCCTCGAAAGCGTGTGAAGGGGCAACCCTTCCGTGGGTTCAAATCCCACCTCCACCGCCAGTGGGCACCCAGCGCACACCTGGTTCGCTATGTGGGCGCCACGACCGTGAACCAAACGCGCCGGGCTACCGGAGAGTCGATTGCCAGAACCGCAGAGCACGCTGTTCTTCCTGATATTGATGGTCTTTTTCGGTGCCATGGTGTGGTGGCTCGTAGTCGCCAAGCAGGTGGTCTTCCGTGTCCTGGCCGCGTGCCTGGCATTTATCCCAGCCATGATGTTCGGCGTGGCGGCAGTCAACAAATACTACGACTATTACCAGAACTGGAACTCCGCGATCGCGGACATCAAGACCCAGAGCACGCCCGCTGCCCCGCAGCATCCCGCCCACGCGGACGCGCCGGTGAACCTGAGCAGCTTCCTGGGCCGCACCATCGACCGGCAGCTAGCCGCGCAGCAGGGATTCACCGTGCATATCTGGGTGCAGGGGCAACGTAGCGGCATCACCAGGTCTGTCTACGCGTACCTGCCGCCGCAGTATTTCGCTCCCGGCTTCCGCACCTACCGCTTCCCCGTGATCGAACTGCTGCACGGCTTCCCCGGCCAGCCGCAGGACTGGATCACCGTGCTGGGCGTCGCCACGACTCTCCAGAAACTGGTCAGCGAGGGCAAGGCAAAGCCTGCCGTGCTCGTCATGCCGGACGTCAACGGCGGCCGGGGCATATCGCTGCAGTGCCTCAATCAGGTGCGCGGGCCGCAGGATGCGACGTTCCTGGCGCAGGACCTGCCCATGGACATCTACCGGATGCTGAGGGTGCAGCGGCCGGGCCGGGCGTGGGGAGTCGCCGGCTACTCGGAAGGCGGCTTCTGCGCGGCGAATCTCGGCCTCCGGTACGCGAGCAACTACGGCTATGCCGCGGTGCTCAGCGGCTACTTCAAGCCGTCCAACAACCAGCTGAACCACCCGTCCCGGATGGTCTCGCCGTTTGACGGCAACGCGCGGCTGGAGCGGCTGAACACCCCCGCGGACCTCCTTCAGTCCCTGCCGGCCGGAACGCCGGTCCCCCATTTCTGGCTCGGCGCCGGCAGCGCGGCTGGCCACGACGTCACGAACGCCGAGGTCTTCGAGCAACTGGTGCAGCTGCGCCAGCCTGCGGTCACGCTCAAGGTCGTGCCTGGTGGCGGGCACACCATGTTCACCTGGCGGCTGCTCATCATGCCGATGCTGGAATGGATGACGCCCGGTATCGCCAGCCAGGCGGTGCAGGCCGACACGCACGCCGCGCAGAAGGCAGCGGCCAAGGCTCGCCGCACCGCGAAAGCCACGCAGAGCCCGAAGGCGGCCCGTTCCCCCAAGGCCACCCATTCGCCGAAGGCCGCCGGGAAGACCACGCCACCGAACAGACAGCACGCCAGTCACAAGCCGGCCTAGCTGGCGCCAGGCCGCAGGCCCGGTACATGGCCAGGGGGAGTCAGTCGAGCTCGAGCACCCGCGCGTGCAGGACAGGGCGCTGGTGCAGGGCGGCGCGCAGGGCCCGGTGCAGGCCGTCTTCCAGGTAGAGCTCGCCCTGCCAGCGGATGACGTGCGGGAAGAGGTCGCCGTAAAACGTCGAGTCCTCGGCCAGGACCATCTGCAGGTCCAGTACGTTCTTGGTGGTAATCAGCTGGTCCAGCCGGACCGGGCGCGGCGGGATATCGGCCCATTCGCGAGTGCTCTTTGCATGATCGGGATACGGCCGTCCTTCCCCGACCTGCTTGAAGATCACACGGCGAGTCTAGATGAGCCTGGCCAGTGCTGCCGGCCAGGCGCCTGCGCCTGGACACGCAGGTGTCGGCGGCCGGCCGGTCCCGGGGCCGGGCCAACCTGCGGTGTGGCTGGTCAAGACGGCGGCCAACCGGAAATGGGGTAATGTGCGTAGAATCTGGCGCGACACGGCCCCTGATCTCGCGCCTCAGCTCGGCTCCCGGAGAAGCTGCGGCCGTGCCGGGAGGGGGAACTCTGAGATGCTGCCCAGCCCGCCAGCGACTCTGAGCGATGTCTATGCCCTGGACGCAGCCACCGGCAAGATGCTCTGGAGCCACACCACCGGAAGCCTCGTGGCGTCCTCGCCGGCGGTGGCGGACGGCGTGGTGTACGAGGGCTCCTACGACGACCACCTCTATGCGTTCAGCCTGAAATGAGTGCTGTGACCAGCAGTCACTTGCTTGCCGACGGCAGGACCGTACCACTGGACTGCCTGGTGACCGCCGCGATGATGCGGAAGGACAGATGATGATGATCACCGCCGATGACCTGGAGGCGGCAGTTTCCAGCATGTTCGCAACGCTGCAGCCGGTCACCAACCGAGACTGGTCTGCGACTGCGGGGACGCTGGAATGGGACTGCTGGCACACTGCCGAGCACATCGGCGATTGCCTGCTGTCCTACGCGCTGCAACTGGCGGCCCAGCCCGCGACGCGGTATGTGCGAGCGGTGGCCACCGCGCAGGAGGATGCCTCGCCCGCCGAGGTGCTGGAATTCGCGATGGCCTGCGGGGGCATCCTGGCGGCGACGGTGCGCACGGCATCCCCGGACGCCCGGGGCTACCATCCGACCGGGCTAGCCGGTCCGGAGGGTTTCGCCGGACTGGGATGCGTGGAGGCACTGCTGCACGCCCAGGACGTCGCGCAGGGCCTGGGTCTCGACCTAGACCCGCCGCGTGACGTTTGCGCCCGTGTGCTGGCCTGGAGATTCCCGCGCGCATCAGCCGAGCTGGCCGCCGGCATTGACCCGTGGACCGCGCTGCAATGGGCCACCGGCCGAGTCGAGATCCCCGGCCATCCGCGACTCGCGCAGTGGTGGCGCAGCGAGGCCGTCCCGCAGTGAGCGGGGCGGAGATAGGAGATTTTCCTGCCAGCACCAGCGAATTTGCCCTTTTCAGCGGGCCTGACTGGACGGGAATGTGCCCCCAATGGAGACCAGCTGCAGAGGTTACGACCGTTGCGGCGGGGCAGGCCCGGCATATCGCCAGGTCGCCAGCGGCGGAGGATAGGAGATTCGAACTCCTGAGGGGTTGCCCCCAACACGCTTTCCAAGCGTGCGCCCTAGGCCACTAGGCGAATCCTCCGTCGGCAAGCCTACCGACTGGGGACTGGCATCTCTCACCGGACCGGGCCGGTCGATGCACGGGGCTGGCGCGGCGACACCCGTCGGTGGGGCTCACTGACCAGTCTCGGCTGCGCGGAGCTGTCGTGGCGGCTTGCCTACCGGGCGGCGAGCACGATCCAGACCTGGCCTCGCGCGAAGGTCATTGGCCTGCCGGCGCCGGTGGTGAACGTGGTGCCGCCGTCGGCCAGCGGGCGCGACCAGCGCGCGTTCCAGAGCTTCCCGTCGCGCAGCACGATGGCAGGGCCGGCGCCGGTGGTCTCTGCATAGGGCGATGGGATGCCCGCATGATGGAAGCGAGAGTCTCGCACCGTCGTGTACTGGATCACCACCGTCGCGGCGCCGAACTGTCCGTCCTCGGTGCTTTCGGCCGGTGAGCCGTCCATCCATACCAGCCACCGGTGCCTGGCTGCGGACCAGCGGAACCTGAATGATGCGGCCGAGTAGGCGACCGATCTCGATGTGGTGACGTGACCGCCGGGAGGCGCGGGCCCGAATCGGAAGCCGATGTCGTGTGCGTCGCCTGCCCTGGGTGCCTCGGCGAGCAACTGACGGGCGTGGGCGTAGAGGTTGTGCGGGGCGAACCTGCGCTGATCGCGGTAGTAGCCGCCGGCGAAACCGGCGTAAAGGTCGACGATCCGTGCCCTGTGCACCAGCGGGAGCAGACGGGGGTCGGCGCCAGAGTATGCAAAAGCAGGCCGTCCGAACTGCCGGAGCAGCTTGATGTCGTCCTCCCGGCTGCTGCGTATCGGGCCGACGACAGGCGGGATATGCGAGGAGAACACGGCCATGACGCGGCTGAGCCCGCCTTCGACCGGCAGGAGATACACGATGTCGGCGCGAGTCAGTCCGGTCTGCGGGCGCGCCGGCTCCAGATTGTCGATCTTCACGATCAGGACCGGCCTGAGTCTGGTTACTGGCTCTCCGGTGAAGGGGGAGCTCAGAGCCGCCTGCGTGGCCGACGCCGGGGGATGGGGCTGTGGGTGGGGCCGGGGCCGCGACTTCGGCACGTTCCCGCCGGTGAATACGACGATCCCGGCGACGCCCAGCCCGGTCGCGGCCAGGGCCGCCGCTGCAGCGATCAGTACCGTCCGGCGGTTCCGCATTCTGACGCCGTCCCAGGAGTAACAGGCACGCTGGGGGCTCCCGGCCCGCTGCCGCCGTGCGTTCGTGCGGGCGCCTGCCCGCACCTGCACGCTATCCTCCCGTGGCTCCGCCGGCACGGAGGCGAGGCCCGGCGTCCGGGCGCGGTCCCGGCATCCGGGCACGGTCCGGTGCCCCGGCTGGCTAAACTGACCACAGACCCCTCGCACGGCGTTTATCCCGCCAACCCCCCCAGGGCCGGAAGGCAGCAAGGGTACGCGGGCTCTGACGGGTGTGCGGGGGGTCCCTTAACGTCCTGGCGAGGATGAGGTCATGGCAGGCGACGTCCCCAGTCCCAGTCCAAATCCCGGCCCCGCGGAACCGGCGCGGCCAGGAGTTCCCGTCGCGCCGCTGGCGCTCTATCGCAGGTACCGCCCGGCGAGCTTCGCCGAGGTGAAGGGGCAGGATCACGTCACTGAGCCGCTTCGCCAGGCGCTGCGCAGCGGCCGGGTTCATCATGCCTACCTCTTCAGCGGGCCGCGGGGCTGCGGCAAGACCTCCAGCGCGCGGATTCTGGCCCGCTCGCTGAACTGCGAGTCAGGCCCGACCCCCGATCCGTGCGGCACGTGCGCCTCCTGCGTCGCTCTCGCGCCCACCGGGCCGGGCAGCATTGACGTGATCGAGATCGACGCCGCATCGCACGGCGGCGTCGATGATGCCAGGGACCTGCGCGAGCGGGCCTTTTACGCACCGGTCTCGGGCCGCTTCAAGATCTACATCATCGACGAGGCTCACATGGTGACCAGGGAGGGATTCAACGCTCTGCTCAAGCTGGTCGAGGAGCCGCCGCCGCACCTGAAGTTCGTCTTCGCCACGACGGAGCCGGAGAAGGTCATCGCGACCATCAGGTCCCGGACGCATCACTACCCCTTCCGGCTGGTGCCGCCGGCCGTCCTGCGGGAACTGCTCGAGGAGATACTCGGCAGCGAGGGCGTCGCCTACGAGCCGGCGGTGCTTCCGGTAGTGATCCGGGCAGGCGCGGGCTCGGTGCGTGACTCCCTGTCGGTGCTCGATCAGCTCATCGCTGGCTCGGACGAGTCCGGCCTCAGCTACGAGCGCGCCGTGGCGCTGCTCGGCTACACCGATGACGCCCTTCTCGATGAGGTCGCCACGGCATTCGCCGAAGGTGACGGCGCGGCTGTCTTTCACTCGATCGACCGCGTCGTGGAGGCTGGCCACGACCCCCGGCGGTTCGCGGCGGATCTGCTGGATCGCTTCCGCGATCTGATCGTGCTCGCCGCGGTGCCGGATGCCGCGGCATCCGGCCTGATCGACGTGCCCGCCGACCGGCTGGATCGGATGCGTGAGCAGGCAGCGGGTTTCGGTCCAGCTCAGCTCGCCAGTGCTGCGGAAACGATCAGCGCCGGGCTGGTCGAGATGCGCGGAGCCACCTCGCCCAGGCTGCTGCTCGAGCTCATGTGCGCGCAGGTGCTCCTGCCCGCGCCCGGCGCCGGCGAGAAAGACCTGCTCGCGCGGCTTGAGCGGCTCGAGCGCGGCCTCGGCGCCGTGCCCGCCGAGAGCGCGGGCCGACAAGAATCGTCGCCATCACCGCCCCGTGACGACGCCCGCCCGCCGGCGGCCATTGTCCATGCCGACAAGCCGCTCGGCACGACGGACAGCGGATCGGGGCCCAAGGAGGCCCAGCCGGCCGGGCCCAGGGCCCAGGAGACCGAGCCAGGGTCAGATGCACCAGAGATTGCGCCGGACACGGCCGACGGAGGCGCGGCGGATACTGGCGGTCGCAGCGCCGGGGGAACGGCGGATACTGGCGGCCGCGGCGCGGGCGGAGGCGCGGCGGATACTGGCGGCCGCAGCGCCGGGGGGACGGCGGATACCGATTCCGTGCGCGAGCGCTGGCCGGAGGTCCTGGACGCCGTGCGGCGTGAGAGCAAGGTCGCCTGGGTCCTGCTCAGCAATGCCACCGTGGACTCGCTGGCCGACGGTGTCCTCACGCTGAGGTTCGGCCGGGAAGGCGAGGCCAGGGGGTTCTCTGGCAGCGGCTACGACCGCGTGCTCGGGCAGGTTCTCCGGGCGATGTTTGGCATCGGTCCTCAGATCAGGGCCAGCGCGGGGACTGCGCCGGATCAGGCCGGCCAGGGTCAGCCCGGGCCAGGTCGCGCCGACCAGGGTCACGCCGGCCAGGTCCAGTCCGCGCCGGCCGGCGCCGGCCAGGTCCAGTCCGCGCCGGGTCACGCCGGCCAGGTCCAGTCCGCGCCGGGTCACGCCGGCCAGGTCCAGTCCGCGCCGGGTCACGCCGCCCAGGGTCACGCCGCGCAGGACCCTGG
>Ga0080026_10000047_pt1 | contig 24051 bp, 24 predicted proteins | sample OrgsoiDNA2013045_FD_70941 | JGI IMG/M metagenome (GOLD analysis project Ga0080026, IMG submission 70941) | Permafrost soil microbial communities from the Arctic, to analyse light accelerated degradation of dissolved organic matter (DOM) -... | ecosystem: Environmental > Terrestrial > Soil >... | reverse complement strand
CGCCCGCGTCCCCCGGCCAGCACCCGGCCGCCACGCCCGCGTCCCCCGGCCAGCACCCGGCCGCCACGCCCGCGTCCCCCGGCCAGCACCCGGCCGCCACGCCCGCGTCCCCGGGCATGATCGCCTGCGTGGCGAACTTCTCGGGCGAGCCGCACTACAACTACAGGGTCGGGCTGCCCAGGGCCGGGCGGTGGCGCGAGGTGATCAACACTGATGCCGAGGTTTACGGCGGCAGCGGCGTCGGCAACCTGGGGGGCATCGATGCCGTGGCAGAGCCGTGGCACAATCAGCCCGCCTCAGCCGTTCTCACGGTTCCCCCGCTCGGCGTGCTCTGGCTAGCACCTGAACAGGCCCCGTAACGGCTCCGTTTCATGATCACGGAACCTTTGACGGTCATAGCCCGTCGGATCCTCCGTGATCATGGCGGCGCGGCTGCCGGCGCCGGCCGGGTGGGCGAGCCGGGGTTTGAAGATCCGCACGCCGTCGGCCGACTTGATTGCCGGCCGGCGCTACCAGCCGGGGCGCGTGACCCGCTGCGGCTCACCCGCGCTGGCGGGGCGGGCGCAGCACGTAGAGATTTGCCGCGTAACACAGCAGCCCAGCGCCGGTGAGGACCGACATCCCCATAGAGTCAGCGGGCTGGCCGCTGCTGGTGAAGCTGGCTCCGGTCGCGGAGGCGAAGGCAAGCGCGAACAGGCCCACCGCCGACGAGGCGATGGCGCCCGGGTGGCGGGCTATGACGGCCTGCACGAGCACGCCAATTGCCCCTAGCCCCAGCAGCAGCCCGATCACGACGTGAATGCTGAGCGTCGTCGGCCCGTTCGCGATCGCGCTCCCCACGCTGCGGCCATGGTCGGCCCTGGGGATAGTAACGTACAAGTTGACGTACATTCCGATCCCGTACTCCACCACGACCAGCACCAGGACCGCCAGGCTGCCCCGCCGTAGCCTGGCCAGCCTGGGCGTTGCCGCGGTGCTCACGGGCCGGGCGGGGGATTGCGCATCCAGGCTCATCTGCTCACCTCACTGTTTGTAGCGCGTCCAGTTGCAGCGCGTCCGGCCTGGCTTGTCCTGAGGTGACGCCAGGCCGCCGGCTGAGGGCCAGTTCTTAACTGCGGCGCGGCGGGCGGACAGCCCAGCGCGGGACCATGCGCCGGTACTCCAGGTAGGCGCTGCCGAAGCGGCGGCGCAGCGTCCGTTCTTCATAGCCGGTTACGAACAGGTGGAAGCAGACCGCCATGGTGCCCGCGTATGCCAGCAGCTGCGGCGACATGAACAGCCACGCCTCCCCCACGACAATCACCAGCGCGGCAATGTAGATCGGGTTGCGCACCCAGCGGTAGGGCCCGGCCGCGACAAAGCGCGACGGTGCGTCCCACGGGCCGGGAGTGCCGCGCCCCACCGCCGCGAAGTTCCAGACACACCACACGTACAGGGCCGTCCCGGCCGCGATGACTCCGACCGCCTCCCACGCGGCCGGAGTGGCGGGGTGCCCATGGCGCGTCAGGATCCACCATGGAACCCAGGCTCCCCCCAGCCCCGGCAGCAGGCCGGTGAACAAGAGATTGCGGACGATAAGGCTGAGCGTGCGGGCGGGGGTGGTCCCGGCCGCGACAGTGATCGCCGCAGCCGCCGTGGTCGGCGCGGCAGGCCGGGACAGGGCACGGCCTCGTTCAACGGCGGCGGCGGCGGCCAGCTCGAGGGCGGCCCGCAGCGGCGTGGTGTCGCCCGCGCGGATGAGCTCTTCGGTCAGGTCGGCGACCTCCCGGCCGTACCGGTCCCGCCAGGCGCGCGGATACAGCGCCAGCAGCCAGCGCATCCGGCGGCTCATGACGGCGCCGCCGCGATGCGCCGCATCCCGACCGCTGCGATGCGGGTCGCCTCGGACAGACGCTCTTGCAGCTGCTCCCGGCCTGCCGGGGTCATCCGGTAGGGGCGCCTGCGGTCCTGCTCGGGCAGCGCCGCGACCAGGCCCGCCTTCTCCAGTTTGGCCAGGGCGCCATAGAGCGTCCCGGCGCCGAGCTTTACCCCGGCGAACTCCTCGATGTCCTTGATGAGCGCGTATCCGTGCTTCGGCGAGTCGGCCAGGCTGATCAGGATCAGGACGCTGCGATCCGATGACCCGCGGATCGAGTCTCTGGTCATGCGTTCGCCTCCTGGCTGTCTCCAATAAGAGTACATCGGAAAGTGTACTAGAGGAAGCGGATGGGTGCCTTGTCCGATAGCCGCCAGAACCCAGGGGAGGTGCCTGCCACCCGAAGGCACGGGGCCGCTGATCTGCCGGCCCGCCATCGGGGTCCGCGCACGCACAGGTTCACGGTTGGCAGATGTAGCCTACATATGTAGACTGCGATGGGTGAAGATGACCGCGTCTCTGGAGCGAGTGTTGCGGGCGTTCCTGGAAGACCCTGCCGCCCCGCGCTACGGCTATGACCTGATGAAGGCGGCCGTCCTCAAGAGCGGCACCCTGTACCCGATGCTGGGCAGGCTGGAAGACCAGAAGCTGGTCACCTCCGCGTGGGAAACTCCGCAGGAGGATGGGCAGCGCCCGAGAAAGTACTACCAGCTGACAGGCGAGGGCATCCGGGTTGCCCGGCGAGAACTCGCGCAAGTCTCCTCCGGCCCCCAGCGCACACCGGTCCGCCCGGTCCGGCCCGCCCGCCCGGTCCGCCCGGTCCGCCCGGTCCGCCCGGTCCGCCCGGTCCGCCCGGTCCGCCCGGTCCCAGGCAGCCTCGGATGAGGTGGGAGCGCCAGCTGCTGCGCGTCGGCGAGTACCTGATCGGCCGGGCATGCCGGCGCCTGCCCAGCGAGATACGAGACGAGCGCTACCGGGAATGGGCGGCGGAAATGCCCGCTATTCTCCGTGATCCCGATATCAGGCTCACCTCGCACCGCGCCCTCCGCATGCTGCGCTACGCGGCTGACACCATCCGGGGGACCGCTCTGACGCCCGGCAAGGCCAGGCGCCGCCAGAGGGTGCGCATGACCGCAGTGATCCTCATCATCATTAACCTGGTGGGTGAGGCGTTTGCCCTCTGGGGTGCAGTGCAGGCTCCAGGGGATTGGGTTAACTACTTGAAGGCCGCGTGGTCCCTCGCCATCGTGGCTTTGTGGATTGGGATATATAAGCGCGGACACTATGGACGTGGCCGCCGGGTCCGGGCTCGGCAACGCTGATCGTGTAGCGACGCCGGTATCCGGACGAGCGCAGGCAGGGGAAACGATCATGGACGAAGAGCTTCGCGCGCGGGAACCTGAGCATGAGCCGGTTCCGCTCGATGCGGCGGAGAAGGTGACCGAGCGGGCGGCCGCTGCCGTGGCTCCCGGCCGGATGCCGGCCATCTACCTCGGGCATGGCGCCCCGCCCCTGGTCGATGATCCGCTCTGGGTGATCCAGCTCGAGGCCTGGGCGCAGGCGCTGCCGAGGCCGCGGGCCGTTCTGATGGTCTCGGCGCACTGGGAATCGGCCCCGCTGACGATCGGGGCCACCACGGACGCCGCGCCGCTCGTCTATGACTTCGGCGGCTTCCCCGAGCGCTTCTACCGGGCCACGTACCCATCGCCGGGCGCGCCCGAACTCGCGGAGCAGGTTCGCCGGCTGCTGTCGGGCGTCGAGACCACCACTGACCGGCCGGACCGAGGCCTGGACCACGGCGCCTACGTGCCGCTCACCGTGATGTACCCGGAGGCGGACATCCCCGTCCTGCAGATCTCCATGCCGACCCTGGACCCGGCGCGGCTGCTGCGCGTCGGCGCTGCATTCCGGCCGCTGCGTGATGAGGGCGTGCTCATCGTCGGCAGCGGATTCCTGACCCACGGTCTGCCGTTCTTGCGGGATTTCCGGTTTGACGCGCCGCCGCCCGGCTGGTCCGCCGACTTCGATCACTGGGCGGCCGAGGCGCTGGCCGCCGATGACATCGACGCGCTCGCCAACTTCCGCAGTGCACCGGGCGCGCGGTATGCCCATCCCAGTACCGAGCACTTCGCTCCGCTGTTCGTCACGCTCGGCGCGGCCGACAGCCCGGCGCCGCCGGTCACCACCATCACCGGCTACTGGCTCGGACTCGCGAAGAGATCGATTCAGGTGGCCTGAGGCACTGCGCAACGCATCGCCGGCCTGATCTCCTGGCGCTGCGGCGGACAGGGCCCACGACAGACCCGGCGGACAGCAGATTCCCCCTGGCGCCACGGCGGACAGGGCCCACGACAGACCCGGCGCACGGCAGATGCCCCCTTGCGCCGCGGCGGACGCGGCACAAGAGGGCATCACTGGGGCCCAGCCCGGGGGCCAGGGCGGGCCGCCAGGCTTTACCGGCCTGAGCCGTCGCCGCGGCCGTGATCGTGACCGTGCCGGCCGCCGCGGTCGTGATCATTCCGGTCACCCCGGCCATCATCGCGTGCGTCGCCGCGCTCTTCGCGGGCGCCGTCGTTGTCGCGGGCATCGCGACCGTGGTCGTCAGCGGCCTGGCGGCCCGTGCCGCCGACCACGCTGGCGATCGAGCCGGGGCTTACCGAGCTGGCCAGGACGGAGTCGCCGTGCCCGCCCCCACCGCCGTGGCCGCGCAGGATGGTCACCCTGCCGGTCCGCTTGCTGACGTCCACCGCGACCCGGCCGTGCGGGGTGCCCAGCTGCACCTTCCACACCGGATGGCCGTGCAGGTCGTCGGACTCGATCTCTCGCACGTGGCTGTGGGGCACTGCGGCCCTGGCGATCCGTCCCGCCTGCGCCCTGGTGATGTGCTTGTTCACGGACGTCACCGCCGCGGCCGACCCGGCCGTCTGCGGGCCGCTGGTCGTTGCCGACGCCACCCCAGCCGACATGGTCGCGATAATGGCCGCCGTGCCTGCGCCGATGCCGATCTTCAGTGTCCTTCGCATTGCTGCTCTCCCTCGTGGATGTCGATGTCTGATGAGCATCGCTCCAGAGGCGATAGCGCAGCGCTGCGCGAAGGCTAACGGCACCCTAAGGCCGGCGGCCGGACCGGTGAGCCGCCCGAAGGGTCAGGCGCCCCTGGCCGCCGCACCCTGCTGCGGCGGGCCGAACTCGACCACGACGTGACCGCCAGCCGTCCCGCTGCCCACGGTCAGCGATCCGCCGGACGCCTCCGCGGTCTGCCGGGCGATGTCGAGCCCCAGCCCGGTCGACCCGCCCCCGCTGGTCCCCCGCCGGACCGGATCGCCGCCGCCGAAGCCCGGCCCGGTGTCGTCCACGCTGACAAAACCGCCGCCGCCAGCGCGGGCTCGCAGCCGCACGGTGAAGCCGGCGCCCTCCGGCGTGTGCGCGAACACGTTCCCGAGCAGGGCATCCAGGCACGCAGCCAGCTCAGCGGCGGCCACGCCGACCAGCACCGGCGCGGGTCCCAGCTCCACGGTCATGCCGCGCCCCTGATCATCAGCAAGCACGGACCAGAACGCAGCCCGCTCGGCGATCACCTGCGCCGCATCGCAGCTGCCGGGCCCGCCGCCGCGCTTGCGCGCATCCTCGATCAGCGACGTCACCGCGTTCTCGAGCGCCTGGACCTGCCTCGTCAGCCGGCCGTCCGGGCTGGCCGATTCGGGCACCGCCTCGGCCTCCAGCCGCAGCGCGGTCAGCGGAGTCCGCAGCCGGTGCGACAGGTCGGCGATGGACTCGCGCTCCTGCCAGATCAGGTCCCTGATCCGGCCGGCCAGGTAGTTGAGGCTCTCCGCCACCTCCCGCACCTCCGGCGGGCCGGCCGGGCTGGCGCGCGCCTCGAGCTCGCCCGCCGCGAGCCGGTGCGACACCCGGGCAAGCTCGCCGATCGGCCGGGTCACCGTGCCGACCAGCCGGTCACCGACCGCCACGCCCAGCGCGAGCAGGATCACGCCGAGCGCGGCCAGGATGAGCCACGCCTTGGTCACGCCCCGGTCCAGCTCGGCGTCGCTGACGAAGGTCCGGACGACGGCGGTGCCCTTGTCCAGTCCCTGTACCGCGACGAGGACCTCGCGGCCGCCGGTATCCTGGACGACGATGCTCTTTCCCCGTGCGGACAGCTCCACGGCCGACGTCCGGCGCGCGTGCGGGCCGAGGATCGGGCCGTCCGGGTAGAACACGGTGACCGGGCGGCTTGCCGTCGCGATCAGCGCGCGCACCGATGACTGAGGGCCGGTGGCCACCAGCACGCTGAACGGCTGCAGGTCGTGGCTCGCTTGCGCGACGGCGTTGTTGGCGACGTAGACCCGGACCAGCAGGGCCAGCGGCACTACGAAGGCGAGCAGGACCAGCGCCATGGTGGCGGTCACCAGGAGGGCGAGCCGGCGTCTCATCAGGGGTGTTCCGGTGCCGCTGGCGCAGCCAGGCGCACCCCGACCCGGCGCACGGTATGCAGGTAACGCGGCTCCTGCGCCGTCTCCCCGAGCTTGCGGCGCAGCCAGGACAGGTGCACGTCGATGCTCTTGTCAGCGCCGCCGTAAGGTTGCTGCCAGACCTCGACGAGCAGCTCCTGCTTGGTCACCACGGCACCGGCCCGCTCGGCGAGGTAGTGCAGCAGGTCGAACTCGCGCGGCGTCAGGTCGAGCACCGTGCCATCCAGGAATGCCTGCCGGGCCCGACGGTCCAGCCGCAGGCCGCCGACGTCGATCACGGCGTCCTGCTCGGGCTCGGCGGCGCGGCGCAGCACCGCCCGGATCCTGGCGTCAAGCTGGGCGCCGCCGAACGGCTTCACCACGTAGTCGTCAGCGCCGGCGTCGAGCGACCGGACGATGTCCGACTCGGTGCCCCGCGCGGTGGCGACGATGATCGGCACGCTGCTCACCGCCCGGATCATCCGGAGTACCTCACGGCCGTCCAGGTCCGGCAGGCCCAGATCCAGGATGACGACGTCCGGATGCTCGGAGACGGCCAGTTGCAGGCCGCTCATCGCGGTATGCGCGGCCGCGACAGCGTAGCCCCTGTCTTCCAGGGCCCGCATCACGGCCGTGCGGATCGTCGGGTCGTCCTCGACAATCAGCACCTTCGGCATAACCGAACGCTATCTGAGAGAACCCCCGACGGGCCGTTTCGTATCTGCCCTGAGGGTTCTCTTAGGGTTGCGTTAACCCTGGCAGTGCGCCGCAGGAGGCACAGTAGAGGCATGCGAAAACGCGTTGCGGTGGTCGCCGCCATCTGGCTGGCCGGCGCGGTGGTCGCCGCCATCGGCGCCACCGCGGCGCTGACCCTCGCGGGCGCCGGGCTGTTCGGCTCCGCGGGCCAGACGCTGAGCCAGGCGGACGTGCGGGAGGAGCTTGCTCAGCAGCCCGCTGCCGCCGCGCCGTCCAGCCAGCCCAGCGCCACCCCGGCCACTCCGCGGGGCGGCCGCACGTCGTCGTCCCCCCGGCCGGCGTCCGGGCAGACCGCCGCGCCGCGCGAATTCCCCACCACGGGCGGCATCGTCCTGGTGTCCTGCTCGGCCGGCCAGGCATGGCTGGCCCGAATAATCCCGGCCCAGGGCTACCAGATCGACAACATGTTCCGGGGACCTGCCGCGTCTGTCTGGGCCACGCTCAGCGCCGGCGGGACCGGCGTGCGGGTCACCGCAACGTGTTCCGGTAACCATCCGAGAGTTACGAGCGTGCCAGATGACGGGGCCGGCGGCGCTGGAGGCGGCGGCGACGATCACGGCGGTGGTGGCGGCGGGCGCGGCGGCGGAAGCGGAAGCGGCGGAAGCGGAAGCGGAAGCGGCGGAGGTGGCAGTGGCGGTGGCAGCTGAGCGCGCTGGACCGCACGGTCAGAGCTGGCGGAGCAGCCAGCCAGGGCCGGTCACCGACGCACCGGCGGACAGGCAGCGCTCGCGCAGTTCCCGATCGGCGGTCACGACAAGGCGGCGCCCGGCGACCTGAGACGCCAGGTCGGCGATGGCATCATCGCCCAGGCCGGAGGCTGACACGATCCGGACGCGGTCGCCTGCTGAGGCATCGCCGCCGTTTTCTTGCGCCGCGCGGCGGGCCGCTCCCTCCAGGACGAGCACGTAGTCGGGGAACCAGCGCTCCAGGGCCGGCGTGCGCATCGAGTCCGGCAGGTCCGGCACACCCTGCCCGGCCAGCGCGGTCAGTTCCGCGCGCAGGCGGGCGGCGGCGCCCGCCCGGTCCCGCCACCAGCCGTCCGGGCGCGAGCCCATGACGTTGGCCACGTCGACGATGATCGTCACCGGGTGGAGCGAGTCCCGCAAGGCCGGCCACTGCGCGGCGAACCCCGGATGCAGGGCCAGCCGCTCCACTTCGGCCGCGGCGACCCATGCGGCGTCGCTGGTCTCCGGGCTTGCCGAGCGCGCCTCGAACGGCGCAGGCGCCACCCCGATGACGGTCTGGTAAGACCAGCCGCCATGATCGTCGAGCAGGATGCCGCGGACGCTGACGGCGTCGGCCGGGATGTCGCACTCCTCGGCTGCCTCGCGCAGCGCGGCGGTGACGGCGCTCTCGTGGCTGTCCCGCGCACCTCCGGGCGGTCCCCACGTGCCGCCATGGTTTCCCCACCAGTTCCGGCGCTGCAGCAGGACGAGATCCCGCCCCGCCCCGTCAGGAGCGCACGCCAGCAGCCCTGCAGCGCCGAACAGTCCCCAGTGCCGGTGGCCGAGACCGCATCGTGTCCAGCCGTTTCCGTCGTGATTGGCCATTGCGGCGACGATAGCCGACGGCGGACGCGCGTCATCTAGAGTCCGGCACGCGGCCGTGGCACGGCACGCCGCCGGTCGGCACGCGGCCGTGGCACGGCACGCCGCCGACTCCTGCCTGCCGGGATATGGTGCGCATGTGAAAGGTCAACCGCCACTGGCCCGAGAGGTCGTGACTGCCTTCCACTACGATCTTGGCCCCGGCGAGCGCTCAGCCCTGCTCAGCTGGCTCGCGTTCGCGGGCACATTCGCCGTGACGCGCGGCGTCACCTACAGCATCCGGGCTGGCCGCGGCCCGTTTGGCAACCTCAGTGCTGGCGGGGAGCATCTGCACCACTACCTGTGGGGAATCGGGATGCTCACCGGCGTCGGCGCCGTCGCCGTCCGCGGGGAGGAGCGCCACCGCAGGCACCCCGCCGTGGCGGTCAGCTACGGCTCGGGGCTGGCGCTCATAGTCGACGAATTCGCCTTGCTGCTGGACCTGAAGGACGTCTACTGGGCGAGGCAGGGCCGGATCTCAGTCGACCTCGGCGTCGGCGGGATCGCGCTGGCGGGGTCTTATTTCGCCGCGCTGCCGGTGCTGCGCTCGGTGCGGAACCGCCATAAGGGCGCCCGCGCCGAGGCCGAGGCGGGCGCGGGCGCCAGCGACGGCGCGGGTGCCAGCGACGGCGCTCCCTGAACCTCCCGGCGTCGGCATCACCCTGACCGGACATCCCACAGGACGTGCAGCGCCGGCGGCTTGCGAAACACAAGCCCGCGCGCCGAGCCAGGCCGCAGCGGGTCAAGCCGCAGGCCAGTCATCTGGCTCAGCAGCGCGCGGATCGCCGCCTGCGCCTCCAGCCGGGCAAGATGCGCGCCCGGGCAGAAATGCGGGCCGTGCGCGAACGCCAGGCTTAGCCGGGCATTCTCGCGCCGCACGTCGAACCGGTCGGGATCGCCGAAGAACGCGGGATCGCGGTTCGCGCCCGCTAGCGAGACCGTGACCAGATCACCCCGGCTGATGTCCGCGTCCCCGATCCGGACGTCGGCCGTGGCGTAGCGGTCGATGACCGCGGCCGCCGGCTCCAGCCGCAGCGACTCCTCGACCGCGTCCGGCACGAGATCGTGATCGGCGATCACGAGGCGGAGCTGATCGGGATGACTCAGCAGGTGCAGGACCGCGTTGGAGATCATCCCCTCGGTCGTCTCGATGCCGCCGAACATCATCACCGCGGCATTCGACACGACCTCGCTCGTCGTCAGGCCGCCATCGCCAGCCGCGGCGGCGGCGAGCAGCGAGGGACTGCCGGGCCGGGCGATCGCAGCCTCCAGGCTCGCCCTGAGCATTCCGAACGCCGCTGTGCCGGTCACGTTCACGTCGACGCCCCCGCCGTTTCCCGCAAGGGCAGACACCGCACCCACGATGGCGTCGTACCAGGACAGCACGACCGCCGGCTCGGTGTCCTCTAGCCCGAGCACCTCGGCAACGACGGCCACGGCGAGCGGCCCGGCCAGGCTCCGGCGCAGCTCTGCGCTTCCGGCCGGCTGCGCCGCAATCGCCGGCTGCGCCGCAGTCACCGGGGTCAGCGCGGTCGCCGCAAACGCCGGCTGCGCCGCAGTCACCGGGGCCAGCGCGGTCCCCGCAGCCGCCGGGGTCACCGCCGTCAACGCGCTCACCAAGCGCACGGCCTCCGCCTCGACGAATGCCTCCAGCCGCGCCCGCACCGCCGCCACCCGGAACGCCTGGGAGAAGGGATCCCGGTGCCGCCCGTGCTCGGCGCCGTCCAGCGAGAGCATGCTCGGCCCGACGACACGGGCCGTCGAGAAGCGCGGATCATCGACGGTGAACATCTCGCTGTCGCGCATGACGCGAAGCGCGAAGTCGCGCCGTGTTATCAGCCAGCCGCCGAGCGCGGGCAGCCACGACACCGGCTCGCGCTCGCGAAGCTGCCGCAGCAGGTCATGCGGATCGTCTTCAAGCTCGGCAATCGTCGCCGACGCGCCCAGCGGAAACCGGCCTGCGCGCCGCCTCCTGCTCGGCGGGGCAGGCCGGATCTCCGGGGTCTCGGCCGGACCGGGCATCTCGTCGACGCTACCTGGCTGACGGCCGGGTAACCAGGCCGCAGGCCCGCACAGGCCGGTGTAGATTGCCGGAAACGACGCTCATGCTCAGCATCTGAAGGCGGCACAGTGGACGAACTCGAGAGCCGGCCAGACCGGCCTTATCTGGGGAGTCTCTTACCGAGCGAGCCTGGGCCGCGGCGGCGCGGGCCCCGGTCCTGGGGGCGGGGCCGGATCTGGATTGTCTTAGGGCCAGTATTCGCGGTCGCCATCGTGGTCTGGGGAGCGATCGGGATCGGGCCCGCGGTGAGTGCGGCGATGGGTCACGGCACCCGTGGTTACTTCGTCGCCCAGCGCCCGAACTGCGGCAAGGGCGGATGCACGTGGAGTGGCGAGTTCAGGCTGCCCGACGGCGAGATCACCCGCCATGGCACGCAGTTGTTAGCCAGCGATCCCGGTATGACGGCAGGTGCCGTTGTCCCGGCACTCGATACCGGCGATCCGTTCGAGGTCTTCCCGCGGGACGGCTCCCGTCAGTGGTTGCAGCCATCGCTGTTCCTGCTCTTCGGAATCGGACTGCTGGCCATGTGGACCTGGACGGTGCCCCGCGGGGCGATTCGCCGCCGCAGAGCCGGACGCCCGGCCCGCGGGCGGCCGGGCCGTAGGCTGGCCGCATGGCAGAAATGACGCTCCAGAGCAGGATTGCCGGGATCGGCCAGCGGTGGACCGCCCCGCTGATCCTTGAGCTTGACCTGACCGACGGGATCGCTGAAGCCAGGCCGGCCGATCCTGTCTCGGCCGTCCTGGCCCGGCACCGGGTAGTGCTCGCCGACGTGCTGGACGGCCTGCGCCGAGCCAGCGGCGACGATCGGGTCAGGGCGCTTGTCGCCAGGGTCGGCGGCCGGCCGATCGGGCTGGCCCAGGTGCAGGAACTGCGGCGGGCGATCGAGGAGTTCGGCGAGGCGGGCAAGCTGACGGTCGCGTGGGCGGAGTCGTTCGGCGAGTTCTCCGCGGGCAACGTGCCGTACTACCTGGCCACCGCGTTCGACACGATCTTCCTGCAGCCATCTGGCGACCTCGGGCTCACCGGGATCGCCGTCGAGCGGATCTTCCTGCGCGACGCGCTCGACAAGCTCGGAGTGGACTTCCAGGTCGCCAAGCGGCACGAGTACAAGAGCGCAGCCGAGCAGGTGACCGAACGGGGGTTCTCCCCCTCAGCCCGCCAGGCCACCGAGCGTCTCACCGCGTCGGTCACCGAGCAGCTCACCGAGGCGATCGCCCAGCGCAGGCGGATCACCGCGGAAGAGACCAGGAGCCTGGTCAACCGGGGCCCGTTCCTGGCGGCCCAGGCGCTGGACGCCGGCCTGGTGGACGCCCTCGGCTATCGCGATGAGGTGTACGAGAGCGTGCGCAAGCAGGCGGGCCGCGATGCCATCGTGCACCCTCTCGGGCGTTATCAGCGCACGCGTGTGCTGGCGGAGCGGGCGCGCAGGCTGCCATCGCCGCGAGAGCCCGCGGTCGCGCTGATCTACGCGACCGGCCCGATCCGGCGCGGCCGCAGCGGGCGCGGCCCGCTGTCGGGCGGCTCGATGGGCTCCGACACGATCGCGGCAGCGCTGCGATCGGCGGTGGCCGATGACCTGGTTCGCGCCATCGTGCTGCGCGTCAACAGCCCCGGCGGCTCCTATGTCGCCTCCGACACGATCTGGCGCGAGGTGGTGCGGGCCAGGGCCGCCGGCAAGCCGCTGGTCGCGTCCATGTCCGACGTGGCAGCATCCGGCGGCTACTACATCTCGATGGCAGCGGACGCGATCGTCGCGCAGCCGGGGACGGTGACTGGCTCCATCGGCGTGCTGACCGGCAAGCCGGTGCTCGGCCAGGCAATGGCCAAGGCCGGAGTGACGACCGACTCGGTGACCCAGGGCGAGCATGCCGCCATGTTCGGCAGCACGCACCCGTTCAGCGAGGACGAGTGGGCCCTGGTCAACAACTGGCTGGATCACATCTACGCCGACTTCACGCAGAAGGTGGCGGCCGGCCGCGGCATGTCAGCGGAGCGGGTGCACGAGCTGGCCAGGGGCCGGGTATGGACCGGGGCGGACGCGGTCGGTAACGGGCTGGTCGATGAGCTCGGCGGGCTGGACAAGGCCGCCGAGATCGCGCGCCGCAGGGCCGGCCTGCCCGCCACAGCCCCGCTGCGGGTCTACCCGCGGACCCGGCCGCTGGACCGGCTGCGGACGCCCGGATCCGGTGACGGCCGCGCCGCCGCCCTGACCGGCCTGCTCGCCGAGACCTGGGGTCCTGCCTGGCGGCTCGCGGCCCGCACCGGCTTGCCGTCCTGCGGTCCGCTGATGCTGCCGGGCAGCTGGACATTCGAGTGACCAAACGGCCCGCGGACAGCAGCTCAACGACCGCCTTCGCCGATGCGCTCGGGGCCTTCGCCACGGGCGTCACCCTGGTCACCGTGGCCGACGGCCGGGATGACATCGGCACCACGGTCAGTGCGTTCTGCCCGGTGTCGCTGGATCCGCCGATGGTTCTCGTCTCGCTGATCGCCGGCTCCTACCCGGCCGAGGTTCTCGGCCGGGCCGACCTCTTCGCCGTGACCCTGCTGGAAGCCGGCCAGCGGGCGCTGGCCGGGCGGTTCGCGGTGGCCGGCCGGCCGGGCGCCCGGCTGCTGCTCGACGGCGTGCCTCACCATCGCGGCGCGATGTCCGGCGCGCTGATCGCCGACGGCGGGCTCGCTGCCCTGGAGTGCGAGGCCAGCCAGCGGGTGGCCGCCGGAGATCATCTGCTGGTCATCGCCCGGGTACTGGGCCTGCCGTATGTGGCGGAGTCCGGTGCCCCGCTGATCCGCTACCGCGGCCGCTACCCGGCCCTGGACAGCCCCGTCGCCACCCGCCACGGCTGACCCGCCCCAGCTGACCCGCCACGCCTGACCCGCCACGCCTGACCCGGCACGCCTGACCCGGCACGGCTGAACGCCATGCCTGACCCGCCCCGGCTGGCCCGCCCCAGCCCAACGACCCCGCTTGGCCCGATCCCGGCACGCGCCGACGCCAGCCCTCATCCCGGACAGCATGAACGCCCCCCAAGACAGCGCCGCGCCCCTCGGCCACCCGTTAAATGTGCCTCTGAGCGGCACCCAACCCGCTCACAGGCACATCGACCGGGTCGGCACGGGTGCGAGTCAGTCGCTCAGCAGCTCGATTATTACCGTTTTGCCTATATATCAGTTTACGAATTCAGGTAGGCGAGGACCGCGAGCACACGCCGGTTGTCGTCATCGGATGGCGCGAGGCCGAGCTTGATGAAGATGCTCGTGCTGTGCTTGCTGATCGCCTTCTCGGAGACGAACAGCCGCTGCGCGATCGCGCTGTTGGAACGTCCCTCCGCCATCAGCTCGAGCACCTCGCGCTCCCTGGGCGACAGGAGGGTCATCGGCTCGTCACGAGAGCGCCGGCCAACCAGCTTGGAGATCACCTCAGGATCAAGCACCGTACCTCCGCCGGCCACCGTGCGCAGCGCCTCGATGAACTGATCGTCGTTGAAAACGCGGTCTTTCAGCAGGTATCCGACCCCGCCTGCCTGGTCGGCCAGCAGTTCGCGGGCGTACAACTGCTCGACATACTGCGAGAGCACGAGGATGGGCAGCCCCGGCACCTGCCGCCGGGCCGCCAGTGCCGTCCGCAGCCCCTCGTCGGTGAACGTCGGCGGCAGCCGGACATCGACGATCGCGACGTCCGGCCGCCGCTCCAGGAGCGCGCTCAGCAGGTCAGTCCCGTTATCGACAGCAGCGGCGATCTCGAAGCCGTGTGCCTCGAGCAGCCGGACCAGCCCCTCCCTCAGCAGGTAGAGGTCTTCTGCGATGACAACGCGCACGGCACCTCGATGACGATCATGGTCGGTCCCCCCAGCGGGCTGCTCACCGCGAGGATGCCGTCGAATGTACCCAGCCGGCGCTCAAGGCCGCGCAGCCCCGAGCCCCTGAGCGGATCCGCGCCGCCGACGCCATCGTCGGATACTTCGATCCGGAGCATGCCGCGGGCGTGCTGCATCCGGACCTGCACGTGCCGCGCTTCCGAATGCTTGACGGCGTTGGCGAGTGCCTCGGCCACCGCGAAGTAGCAGGCCGACTCGACCGGCGCGTCGACTCGGCCTGCCACGTCAATATCCACTTCGGTGTGCAGCGGGGTGTCCAGGGCGAGTGCCCGGACCGCGTCTGGCAGGCCGCGGTCAGCCAGGACCGGCGGGTAGATGCCGCGGACCAGGTCGCGTAGCTCGGTCAGCGCCGTCGATGAGGTCTGGATCGCCTCGCCGACCAGCGCGAGCGCGGCCTGCGGGCTGCTGGTGATGAGCCGCTCCGCGGCACGCAGGTTCATCCCCAGGGCGACGAGCCGTGCCTGCGCGCCATCGTGCAGGTCCCGCTCTACCCGCCTGAGCTCGGCAGCCGCGGTGTCCACCGCGTGGGCACGGGTCTGGGTCAGCTGCTGCACCCGGCCCGCCAGCTCAGCGTCCGGGGCCGGCCAGAACAGCGCCCTGGTGCGGGCGTCCAGTGCGCGCGGGGCCAGCCACATTCCGGATGCCAGGAGCGCCAGTCCCTGGACCCCGGCCAGCACGGCCGTCGGCCGGTCGACGACCCAGACGGTTCCGTACCGTACCTGGTCGGTATACACCGACGGCAGCTGTATGTGCGTCGGCCACATCGCAGCGAGCGCGACCCCGTACAGCCCGAGACCGATCAGCACAGCCAGCGCCAGGTCCGCTGCCACGGCCGGGACCAGGCTGATCAGGACCAGTGCCAGGAGCATGGCGGTTACTGTCGCCCCGGCGCGCCACCAGTCCTGGCCGAACCACGAGCTCAGGCCGAGCAGCTCGATCGTCATGACCACCACGGGGAGCAGCAGCAGGCCCCAACGCGGCCGCCGTCCCTCGCCCTGGCCTTTCTGCTTCTCCCAGAGCAGCGCCTGGGCCACGCGGGACTGCCGGTTCATCATGCGCCACGCGAGCCACAGGCCGAAGGCCAGGAACGCCCACATCTGCGATAGAACCGCGTAGGTCCGGGCCCATCCCTGGCTGGGCGACACAAGGCCGTAAACGGGCACATAGTCGCCACGAGCGAGCGCCCGGATGATCACCAAGCCGTAGAGTCCGAGGCCGATCAGCGCGAGCGGCGTCACCTTCGCGGCAACGGCCGGCCAGAGGACCGCGAGCATTCCGGCCAGCAGCAGCAGGAAAACGATCGGCCCGCTGGCCGGGCTGAAGAGCCCGCCGATCATCAGCGCGAGGGGGAGCAGCAGAATGCCCCATCCCACGGCGCGAGCACGCCCCAGCAGAGTGCTCGGCATCCTGCCCTGGGCCTTCTCCCGCCGCAGGGCGAGGGCGACGCATCCGGCGAAGTAGGCCACCACCAGGACTAGTTGCAGCATGCAGGAGCTCCTTCGGCAGTGCAGCCCGCGCAAGGGGCGGGATGCTGGCCTCCATCGTGACGCAGCCCTGGCGGCAGCGGACATGGGCCGGAACCCACAATTCGAGTAGGCCTGCGCCTACCGCACGGGCGGCCGGGACTGGGGCGGCCTGCGCCTACCTCATGCCTGGCCAGCGACGATCTTGCCGCCCTGCCAGACCGCGGCGACCAGCGGGACGCCCGGCCGGTAGGCGAGGTAGGCATGGGAAGGCGCGTCGAGCATGACCAGGTCCGCGCGCGCACCGAGGCCCAGGTGACCGACATCGGACCTGCGCAGCGCCCTGGCGCCCCCGGCGGTCGCTGCCCATACGGCCTCTTGTGTGGTCATGCGCATCTCCCGGACGGCCAGCGCTACGCAGAGCGCCATGCTCGAGGTGAAACAGGAACCCGGGTTGCAATCGGTGGCAATGGCCACGGTGGCTCCAGCCTCCAGCAGGCGCCGCGCATCCGGATAGGGCTGCCGGGTGGAGAACTCCACGCCAGGCAGGAGTGTCGCGACCGTGGCCGAGGAGGCGAGCGCGTCCACGTCCGCGTCCGTCAGGAACGTGCAATGATCCGCCGATGCGGCGTCGGCGGCAACTGCGAGCTGCACGCCAGGACCGGTACCCAGCTGGTTTGCGTGGATACGGGGGAGCAGGCCCGCCGTGCGTCCGGCAGCTAGCACGGCGGCGGCTTCGTCCGCCCCGAATGCGCCCCGCTCGCAGAAGACATCGATCCACCGGGAGTGCGGCGCGCACGCCTGGAGCATCGGACCGCAGACCAGGTCTACGTAGCTGCCGGCGTCGCCGTCGAACTCCGGGGGGACCACATGGGCGCCGAGGTAGGTGACTTCCGGCGTCACCTGCGCGGCCAACCTCACGCCGCGAGCCTCGTCGGCGACAGTCAGCCCGTACCCGGACTTGCACTCGAAGGTTGTGCTGCCCTGGCCGAGCATCTCTGCCGCCAGCCTGCGCAGGTTACCAAGGAGCTCAGCATCGGTGGCGCCTCGTGTCGCGGCGACCGTGCTGCGGATCCCGCCTGCGCTATAGGGCAGGCCGGCCATCCGGGCAGCGAACTCGGCGCCGCGCTCCCCAGCGAAGACCAGGTGCGCGTGCGAGTCGACGAACCCGGGCAGTACCGCGCGGCCGGCGGCGTCCACGACCTCATCCGCCGCCGGGGCGCCTGACGCAGGGCCGGTCCAGGCCACTACCCCCGCGTCCAGGACAAGCGCCGCGTCCTGGAACGCCGTGTAGGACCCCGGGCCCGGTGGCCCGTCAGCGCGGGCAGCGGCCGGGTCGCCGCGGCCAGTGGCTCGGCTGCCCGCCTCAGCCTGGGCTCGGTTGTCGCCCGCATTGGTGACGAGCTCGCCGATGTTGGTGATCAGGATGCTCACGGGCGCATACTGCCACACGCGCACACCAGGTCCGCCGCACGCGTCCGCAGCGCAGAATCGGGCCATGGACCCGGTGCCCGTGCCCGGTGCCCGGTGCCCGCGACCTTGTCAGGGAGCGGTTCCCACGCGGATGCGGTGTTCCTGGGTGGCAGTGTTCTGTCGTCTCGGCGGACAGGCACGTCGGATCTCGACGTAGTCGTCGCGAGTCCCGCCGATCGTCTCGCCGAGGGCTCGCCGTCACCTGGTGGATGAAGGGCCCAGGGCAGACGACGCGTCAGGGCAGTACGGCGCGGATAGCCGCGGACAGTGCGGCAGGAACGTTCTCGATGAGCAGGTGCCGCCCGTCGCGCACCACGTCGCGGCCGCCGATCACGACGTTGACGACGTCGGCGGCGGTCGCCGCGAAGATGACTGACTCCAGCACGGCAGCCGCGGAAGTGCCGGCCAGCCGCGGGGTGTCCAGCGCCACGGTGACCAGGTCAGCGATCGCTCCCGGGACGATCTCGCCGGCGTCCGGCCAGCCGAGGCTGGTGTGCCCGTTGATGCTGGCCGCCCTGGCCAGCGCATCAGCGGTGAAGTGCCCGCGCCGCTGGGTCGCAAGGCGCTCGTAGAGCTCGACCCGACGCGCCTCCTCGAACAGGTCGACCACCGCCTGGCTGTCGCTGCCGACCGTCAGCGGGCAGCCCGCCGACGCGAGATCGGCGGCCGGGCCTATCCCGTCGGCCAGATCGGCTTCGGTCGTCGGGCAGAGGCAGGCGAAGGTACTGGTCCCGCCGAGCAGCTCGATGTCACGGTTGACCAGGTGGGTCGCGTGCACCACGGTCGAGCGCGGGCCGAGGGCATCGGCGTCGTAGAGCACCTCCGCCGGGGTGCGGCGGTACGCGGCAAGGCATGCCTCGTTCTCTGCCACCTGCTCGGACAGGTGCACGTGCAACGGCGCGCCGTACCGGTGCGACCAGGCAATCACCGGATGCATCTGATCGACCGGGACCGCGCGCACGGAGTGGATCGCCGCGCCGGCCCTGGCGAGCGGCCCGAGCAGGCCGTGCTCGTCAGCGCCCAGTGCCTCCGCCCGCGTTACCCAGGCCTCCCCGTCGCCGTCGCTGAACCGCAGCTGCGTACCTGCCAGCGGCTGCGGCGTGCCATCGGGGCCGAGGCCGCCGGCCAGGTAGCAGGTGTCCAGCAGCGTCATCCGGATGCCTGCCTGCGCGGCAGCGCCGATCAGCGCCCTGCTCATCTCGTTCGGGTCGGCGTACGGAGTGCCGTCGGGGCCGTGGTGCAGGTAGTGGAACTCGCCGACGCAGGTGATGCCGGCCAGCGCCATCTCGGCATAGACGGCCCTGGCCAGGTCCAGGTAGCTGTCCGGGTCAAGGGCCGCCGCTACCTGATACATCCGCTCTCGCCAGGTCCAGAACGTTCCCTCGCCTGCCTGCGTGATACCGCGCAGCGCACGGTGGAACGCGTGCGAGTGAGCGTTCGCCAGGCCGGGCAGCGTCAGGCCGGAGAGCATGGTCACGCCGGGCGGCAGAGCACCGGCGCGCACGCCCGGCTTCACTAAGGTGAACCGGTCCCCGGACGCCTCGATGAGCACGTCCGAGCGCACGCCCAGGCCCGGCAGCCACGCGAGTTCCGCATGCCAGGTCCGCGCGGCAGCCCGCGCGGGCGGCGGTCCGGCAGCGGGCGGCGGGCCGGCGGCGGGCGGCGGGAAGCCGGCGGCGGGCGGCGGGAAGCCGGCGGCGGGCGGCGGGAAGCCGGGCGGGGTCATCGGCCGGCCAGGTCGGCCAGGACGGCGGTGAGCGCCGCCACGCCGGACGCGCAGTCCGCCATGGCGGCATGCTCGGCGGGCGAGTGGGACACGCCGGACGGGTTGCGCACGAAGAGCATGGCGGCGGGGATCCTGGCGGCCAGCACTCCCGCGTCATGACCGGCGCCGGTCGCCAGCACCGGCGCCGTGATCCCGGCGCTGGCCAGGGCCCCGGCCAGGCGGTCCCGCAGCGTCCGGTCGAACTGCACGAGCGGCGTGAACGACTCCCGGCGGATGCTCAGGCGCACCCCGTGGTCCCCCGCCGCGGTCCTGGCGGCGGCCTCGATCCGGGCGACCATGCGATCGAGCGCCGCCTCATCCGGCGCCCGCGCGTCCAGCCAGGCGTGCACTGCCGAGCAGATGCCGTTGGCGCCGCCCGGCTCGGCACGGACCTTCCCGAACGTGGCCAGCGCGCCATGGCCGGCTGCCGCCTGCCGGGCCGCCAGCACCGTGGCCGCGTACGGCAGCATCGGGTCGCGGCGATCGGGGATCCGGGTGGTGCCCGCGTGGTCCGCGCGGCCGGTGAAGTCCAGCCGCCAGCGGCCGTGCGGCCAGATGCCCTCGGCGATCCCCACCGCCGCGCCGAGCCCGTCCAGCGCGCTGCCCTGCTCGATGTGCAGCTCCACGAACGCCGCGATGCCGCGCAGAAGCTCGTCGTCCGGGCCGATCGCGGCGGGGTCGAGCCCGGCGGCCGTCATCGCCTCGGCGAGGCTCACGCCGGTGCCGTCCGTCAGTTCCCGCGCGGCCGGCGGTGTCAGCGCGCCGGTCAGCAGCCGACTGCCCAGGCAGGCCAGGCCGAACCGGGCTCCCTCCTCCTCGCAGAACGCGGCCACCGCGATGGGGCGGGCGGGGACGAACCCGAGGCCACGGAGCTTGTCGATGGCGGCGAAGGCGGAGACGACGCCGAGCGGCCCGTCAAAGGCGCCGCCGTCCGGCACCGAGTCCAGGTGGCTGCCGGTGACAATCGCGCCCTGGCCGGGGGTGGTCGCGCCGGCCACCGGCCGCCCGGAGGTGCCGGGAGCGGCGGGGGGCGAGCCTGGGCAGTCCCACCATGCCCACAGGTTGCCGTTGCGGTCACAGCGGGGGCGAAGATTGCGTTCTGCCGCGGTCTTCATGAACCAGTCGCGGCACGCCGAGTCCGCTTCGGTGAACGAGTAGCGCCGGTACCCGCCGGTACCCTCGTGGCGGCCGAGCGGGAGCAGCGAGTCCCACAGCCCGGCGAGGCTCATCGCTCGCCAGGCTCGCGCATCGGCAGTGCGACGCCGCGCTCGGCGGCGACCTCGTTAGCCCGGTCGTAGCCGGCGTCAGCATGCCGGATCACGCCCATGCCGGGGTCGTTGGTGAGCACCCGCTCCAGCTTCTGGCCGGCCAGTGCCGTGCCGTCGGCGACGCAAACCTGGCCGGCGTGGATCGAGCGGCCGATACCGACCCCGCCGCCGTGGTGGATGCTCACCCAGGACGCCCCTGATGAGGTGTTGACCAGGGCGTTCAGCAGCGGCCAGTCGGCGATCGCATCCGAGCCGTCGGCCATCGCCTCGGTCTCCCGGTACGGCGAGGCGACCGAGCCGCAGTCAAGGTGATCACGGCCGAGCACGATCGGCGCGCTGACCTCGCCCCGCTGCACCAGCTCGTTGAAGCGCAGCCCGGCCAGGTGCCGCTCGCCGTAGCCGAGCCAGCAGATCCGGGCAGGCAGGCCCTGGAAGTGCACCTTCTCGCGGGCCATCCGGATCCACCGGGCCAGCGGCTCGTTGGCGGGGAAGAGGTCCAGGATCGCGTCGTCGGTGGCGGCGATGTCCGCCGGGTCGCCGGACAGGGCCGCCCACCGGAACGGGCCCCTGCCCTCGCAGAACAGCGGCCGGATGTAGGCGGGCACGAAGCCGGGGAAGTCGAATGCCCGCTCGTAGCCGGCCAGCAGCGCCTCGCCGCGGATCGAGTTGCCGTAGTCGAAGACCTCGGCGCCGGCGTCCTGGAAGCCGACCATGGCCGCCACGTGCCGGGCCATGGAGGCCCGGGCCCGCTGGGTGAAGCCCGCCGGGTCCTCGGCCCGCAGCGCGGCCATGTCCTCGAACGCGACGCCCGCGGGCAGGTAGGACAGCGGGTCGTGCGCCGAGGTCTGGTCGGTGACGATGTTGATCGGCGCATTCATGGCCAGCAGCGCGGGGACGACCTCCGCGGCGTTACCGAGCAGCCCGATCGACAGCGGCTGCGAGGCGGCAGCCGCAGCCGTCGCCCGCCGTACCGCATCGTCGATGTCGTCGGCCGCGACGTCCAGGTAGCCGTGCTCGATCCGGCGGCTGATCCGGGACGGGTCGCAGTCGATGCACAGCGCGACGCCGCCGTTCATCGTCACCGCCAGCGGCTGCGCACCGCCCATCCCGCCCAGGCCCGCGGTCAGCGTGATCGTCCCGGAAAGCGAGCCGCCGAACCGCTTCGCCGCGATCGCCGCGAAGGTCTCGTACGTGCCCTGCAGGATCCCCTGGGTGCCGATGTAGATCCAGGAGCCGGCGGTCATCTGGCCGAACATGGTCAGCCCGGCGGCCTCCAGCCGGCGGAACTCCTCCCAGGTGGCCCACTGCGGCACGAGGTTGGAGTTGGCGATCAGGACCCTGGGCGCCCACTCGTGGGTGCGGAAGATGCCGACCGGCTTGCCGGACTGCACGAGCAGCGTCTCGTCAGCTTCCAGGCCCTGGAGCGAGCGGACGATCCCGTCGAACGCGTCCCAGCTGCGGGCGGCGCGGCCCGAGCCGCCGTAGACGATGAGCTGGTCTGGATGCTCGGCCACCTCGGGGTCGAGGTTGTTCATCAGCATCCGCATAGCCGCCTCCTGCGGCCAGCCTTTGCAGGTCAGCGTGGTTCCGCGCGGGGCTCGGACCGGGCGCGGGCCGGCGGGCGCTGAGCCGGGAGTATGCACGGCAGTCATCACCGCTCCTTCTCGAGTCGGTTATCAGCGGCCGGGTCACCGCCCACTACCGGTTCATCATCCCCGGTTGCCGTACCGGGCTGGTGCGCCGGGCCGGTGTGCGGGCCGCTGCCGCGGGCCGGTGTGACGGCCACGATCGGAAGCGCCGGGCTGGCGAAGGACAGCATGGCCACTCCTGACGTGAGGGAGGCGGAGCGCGGTCTTGGATGAGCTCCTCCAGGCGCGTGGCCCGCCATGCACGGCCAGATCGGGGCCGGCCGCCTGGATGCCGCGGCTCATCGGCGCGCCCAGCGGCCGACGGCGGCCTGGTCGATCTCGGCACCCAGGCCTGGCCGGTCCGGGACGCGCAGGCAGCCGTCGGCATCGATGCGGACCGGCTCGGCCAGGAAGAAGTCGCGCCGCTGCTCGGTCCAGCCCGGCGGGTCGTAGGGGAACTCCAGGTAGGGTCCGCCGCCCACGCCGGCAGCGACGTGCAGGTTGGCCAGCAGGCCGAGCCCGTTGGTCCAGGTGTGCGGGGTGAACCAGCGATGGCGCAGGAGCGCGACCTCGGCCAGCGTCCTGGCGCGGAGCATGCCCACCGCCAGCACGACATCGGGCTGGAGGACGTCCAGCGCGCCGGCCTCGAGCGCGTCCAGCAGTTCCGGCATCGTCCGGGCCATCTCACCGCCGGCTACCCGGATTCCGGCCTGCTCGCGCAGTGCGCGCATCCCGTCGAGGTCGCCGGCCGGCAGCGGTTCCTCCAGCCAGAACACGTCAAGGTCGGCGAGCTCGGCGGCCAGCCGGCGGACGGCTGCGACGTCCAGTGCCGTGGAGATGTCCCCGGCCATCCGCCACCACTGGTTAAGGTCCACCATGATCGCGAGCCGGTCCCCCGCAGCCTCGCGGGCGGCCCGCACGGCGGCCAGTCCGGACGCGACATCATCGCGCCCAATCCGGATCTTCACCGCGCGGAACCCGGCCTGCTGCGCTGCCAGCACCGCGTCCGCCCGCTCAGCGGGGCTCTTGGCCTCACCGAACGACGCGTAGGCGGGCAGCCGGCTGCGCGCCCCGCCGAACAGCGTGGCAACGCTCTGCCCGCAGGCCTTGCCGAAGACGTCCCACAGCGCGGCCTCCAGCGGCCAGTAGCGGCTCGCATGGAAGCTGATCGTCTCGATCGTCTTGACGTGATTGACGATCTGCAGCGGATCCCGGCCGATGAACAGGTGCTCGAAGGCGGCGAAGCCGTCCATCGTGTCGCCCGAGCCGTATCCGGTGATGCCGTCATCGGTCTCGACCCGGACCAGCGTGGCGTCGAAATGGCGTCGCGGCACCGGATCCCACGCCGCGCGGAACGGCGGATCCAGGGGCAGCCGCATCCGGTCGAGCCTGATCGCGGTGATCTTCAAGGCCGGGCGGGCCCGGCGGCTGCTGTCTGGATCATGAGCGCTCACCCTCCCGGGCCTGCCTTCGGCTGTCCAGGTCTGCCCGTATCGGCCTGCCCGAAACAGCAGGCGCCCGGACGGTGCGCCGGACGGAAAAGGTGACTAGGTTGACCGGCATGGCGATGACACTATGGCCCGCCGGGCCGGGGGCGGTCAGCCGCAGCTCGTCCTGGGCTTGGCCACAATTGCCGCCATCAGCGGTATTGCGGCGCGGCGCTAGCGAAATTAGGCTTCCCGAATCCGATATTTCCGGCTGGTTGAACCGGCTGTGGTCAGGGGGCCCAGGTTGACGATCTACCTGCTGCGCCGTCTGGGACTTGCCATTGTCACCCTATGGATACTGAGCGTCATAATTTTCTTCGCCGGCCAGGTGCTGCCGGGTGATCCCGGCCGGGCCATCCTCGGCAACCTCGCCTCGCCG
>Ga0080026_10000041_pt1 | contig 24864 bp, 20 predicted proteins | sample OrgsoiDNA2013045_FD_70941 | JGI IMG/M metagenome (GOLD analysis project Ga0080026, IMG submission 70941) | Permafrost soil microbial communities from the Arctic, to analyse light accelerated degradation of dissolved organic matter (DOM) -... | ecosystem: Environmental > Terrestrial > Soil >... | reverse complement strand
GACCAGTCAGCCGGTCCGGGGCAGCGCGTGCTCCGTCCGGCGTCAGCTTCTGCTGTTCATCGCCACATGCTCATCGGGCGCTCATTGCAATCTCAGCCTGCTCTCTGTGGCACGTACTGCCGTGCATGCCTTACGTCCAATGCCCTGCCGTCCGACCGCCCTATCCTGGCAGCTCGCTGCCCGGATACGACTCCGCGAGATACTCAGCGAGCCCGCCGCTGGGTAGCGGTCCCGGCAGGCGCAGCGCCCGCGGGATCGCCCGGCGACGCTGGGCTCGCTCCAAGCATCCCTGACTGGGATGCAGGTACGCACCCCGGCCAGGCATTCGCGCAGGAGGGTCGGCGACTATCTCGTCCCCGACTGCCACCAGGCGAAGCAAGTCGGACTTGACCGTACGGACTCCGCACCCTACGCACGTCCGGATCACTGACCCGGGCCGTGCCGACAGCGGCGACCGACTGGCCACTCCGCACCAAGCTTACAGTGCCGGCGCGCCGGCGGCACCGGGCCCGGTCCCTGGCACGCTCGCGACATCATCGGCGCCCCCGTCAGGAGCGCCCCCGCGCCGCCCCGCGTCACCGGGGTGCGCGGCGGGTCTCTTGCGCCCATCCCTGCCGCCGGCCGGGGCGGACGCCGCGCTCGCGGAGTCGCCGGGGGTGTCCGGACGGATGTCGATGCGCCAGCCGGTGAGACGGGCGGCCAGCCGCGCGTTCTGCCCCTCCTTGCCGATCGCCAGCGAGTACTGGTAGTCAGGGACGATCACCTGTGCGGCCCTGGCCTGCGCGTCGACCACGATCACCCGGGATACCCGGGCCGGGGACAGCGCGTGCGCGACGAACTCGGCGGGGTCGGGTGAGTAGTCCACGATGTCGATCTTCTCGCCGTGCAGTTCGGTCATCACGTTGCGGACCCGGCTGCCCATCGGCCCGATGCAGGCGCCCTTGGCGTTCACGCCACTCTGGTGCGAGATCACCGCGATCTTGCTGCGGTGCCCCGCCTCGCGCGCGATGGCGGCGATCTCGACTGCTCCCGAGGCGATCTCGGGGACCTCGAGCGCGAACAGCTTCCGCACCAGGTTGGGATGGGTGCGCGACAGGGTGACCGACGGCCCGCGGTATCCCTTGCGGACAAGCAGGACATAGCAGCGCAGCCGCTCGCCGTGCACATACCGCTCGCCGGGGACCTGCTCGGTCGGCGGCAGGATCGCCTCGATCTTGCCCAGGTCGACCAGGACCGCGCGCGGGTCCCTGCCCTGCTGGATCACCCCGGCGACGATGTCGCCCTCGCGCCCGGCGTACTCGCCGAAGGTGAGCTCATCCTCGGCGTCACGCAGGCGCTGCAAGATGACCTGGCGGGCGGTGGTAGCCGCGATCCGGCCGAAACCGTCCGGCGTGTCGTCGTACTCCCTGACGACCTCGCCGTCCTCGCCGGTCTCCGCCGCCCATACCGTCACGTGGCCGCTGCCCTTGTTCACCTCGACCCGCGCCGAGGCCGCCACTCCGTCGCTGCGGTGGTAGGCCACCAGCAGCGCATCCTCGATGGCCTTGATCGCCAGGTCCATCGAGATGTCCTTCTCGGCTTCCAGGCTGCGCAGGACGCTCAGGTCAATATCCATCGGGCCCCTCCTCATCCGAACCCTCGTCCGCGCCCTCGCCTGTGCCCTCATCCGGGACCGCGTCTATGCGAGCGAACTCGATCTGTATCCTGCCCGGGCCCAGGGCGCCATAGCCGAACTCACGGCTCTCGCCGCCGACGTCCATCCGCACCCCGTGCTCATCCGCGCTGGTGACCCTGCCCTCGATGGTCGGCAGATGGGAGGGGGCATGCGTTTCGTAGCGATTTTTGGACATGAGCGGAGCGACCACGAGGCGGCCGACCGCGCGGCGCCAGTGCCGCGGCTGCGTGAGCGGCCGGTCCACGCCCGGCGAGGAGACCTCCAGCGTGTAGGGCGCCTCGCCCATCGCGGCCACAGCGTCGAGCTGCGCCGACAGCTCGCGGCTGACCACAGCGATGTCATCCAGGCTGACGCCGCCGTCTGCGTCCACCACGACGCGCAGCAGCCTGCGCCGCCCCGCCGAGGTGATCCGGACGCTCTCCAGGTCCATGCCCATGGCGGCCACGGCCGACTCGAGCAGGCCGGTCAGCCGCTCGGTGTCGGCGACCCCTGGGCCCGTGCCGCGGCCGCCCGCTGGCGCGGGCCGTGGCGCATTGTGACGGGAGCTACCGTGCATCACGACCTCCTCGTCCGCCCTGTGCTGTTGTCCGGCCTTCGGCCTAGCCTAGCCGGGCCGGCGGGTACAGGCTGTGACCCGCCGCGTCTTGGCCTGTGGCGACGCAGCTGGCGAGTCGTGACATCCTGGAAAAGACGACGCGCGAGAGTGCCGCGCGCACCTGCTGGAGGCTCCGTGACGGCAGATCCAACGCGGCGAGCCGTGCTCGCAGCGGCCGCCGGGCTGCCGCTGCTGATTACCGGCTGCAAGGGCGTCGGGGCGCTTGAGGCCATCCCGAAGCCGCCGGCCGACGTCATCTTGCTGCGGGCGGCGACCTCGGCCGAGCAGCTGATGGTCGCGCGGTATGAGGCCGCGATCCGCGTGCTGCGCGGCAGCCAGGGGAATCTGCCGTCCGCCCTGCTCCCGCTGCTCGCACAGCATCGCGAGCATCTGGCTCAGCTGCGCTCGCGCCTGATAGTTCCCGCCGCTGGCGGTGGCGGCGCCATCGGTGGCGGCGACGACGGTGGCGGCGACGACGGCGGTCGCGGCGGGGCCACTGCCGGGCCGACGGGCCGCGGCCGGCCGGGACCCCGGTTGCCCGCGGCGCCCGATCAGGCCATCGCCTACCTGCAGGCTGCCGAGCGGGACGCCTCGGCCCGGCTGATGCGCCAGGTGCTCGCGGCCCCGGCGTCGCTGGCAGAGCTCCTGGCGAGCATCGCCGCTTCCGAGGCGACGCACGTCCCGGCGCTCAAGGCCGTCAGGCGGCCGGGTTGACAAGGGCTGCGGACGACACGGCGGTTGACACCCTGCAGGCGGTGCTGGAGGCCGAGCAGGCAGCCAGCTACGGCTACGGCGTCGTCGGCGCGCACCTGACAGGACACAGGGAGGCGACGGCCGCAGCCGACTGGATAGCGCACCAGCGGGCCAGGGACGAGCTCGGCGACCTGCTGAGGGCCCGAGGCGCCACGCCGCAGGCCGCCGCGGTCGCCTACAGCCTGCCGATCGCGGTGCGGACTGGCCGCGAGGCCGTGGCGCTCGCGGCCATCCTGGAGGAGAGAGTTACCGCCGCTTACCTCCGGCTGGTCGCGCTCAGCGATCCCGCGCTCAGGGAACTCGGCGCGCAGCGGATGCGGACGTCAGCGCTGCGGGCCGCCCGCTGGCGTGGCGGCACCGTGGCCTTTCCCGGGCTGCCCGCCAGCGCCCTCGGGGGCTAGGCTGGCCGGTCGCGCGCGCGAGGGCTGCCTAGTCTTGCGCGCGCGAGGGCTGCCTAGTCTTGCGCGGCGAGAACGCGCCCAATCAGGCCAGCAGCGCCCTCCAGGTCCTCGCCGGACGCGATCCGCTCGGCCCACGACCACCAGAACCACCAGGCGCCATCCTGGCAGCGCCCGAGATACACGTCCTCGGCAAGCGCGGCCGCCGCGGGATTCACCACATGCAGGCTCGGAACCCGCCCGGGCGGCGTTATCAGCCGTGCCTGGAGCCCGTGCTTGGCCAGCACCTCCGCGAGTCCTTCGAGCATGTCCAGGTGGGCGTGCCAGGTCTGGGCAGGCCCGCGGGACTGCTGGACTTCGATGGTCATCTGGTCACCTTAGGTAGCTGATTTGCAGCATAGCGTAATTACAGTTTAAGGATGCCCGTGCGTCATCCTGGATGCAACATGCATAGAGAAATTCGCACGTCCGGCTCTGGGCGACCGCGTTCGTCGCCGAGACCTCAACTCCGTGAGCGGAACACTAGACGCCACGGCATCGGACAGCCAAACTAGACGGTCACGCCAGGAGCGCACCCGGCGGGAGGGGGACCGCATGGCCAGCGCACAGAGTCCCACCGTCCGGCGGCGCCGGCTCGCACTCGAGCTTCGGAGGCTGCGCGAGGCAGCGCGGCTCACCTGCGAGGAAGTAGCGGAGCGGCTGGAGTGCTCCGCATCCAAGATCAGCCGGGTGGAGACCGGGCGGGTTTCGGTCTCGCCCCGGGACGTCCGGGACATGCTGGAGATCTACGGCCTCCCGGAGGATCAGCGGGAAGGCCTGGTCCAGCTGGCCAGGGACTCCCGCCAGAAGGGCTGGTGGCATGCCTACAGCGACACGATCCAGCCGCAGTTCGCGACGTACCTGGGCCTGGAGAGCGCCGCATCGGAGATACGGATCTACGAGGTCAGCCTCATCCCCGGGCTGCTGCAGACGGAGGAGTACGCCCGGGCGGTGATCAGTGCCGGGATGGTGAACAGCGCGCGTGAGGACATCGAGCGCCGGGTCGCGCTGCGGATGGCCCGGCAGCAGCCCGCCCTCACCGAAGCCGATTCGCCGAAGCTGTGGGCGGTCCTGGACGAGGCGGCGCTGCGGCGCACGGTGGGCGGGTCGGGCCTGATGCGGATGCAACTCGAGTACCTGCTCGGGGTGGCCAGCCTGCCGAACGTGGCTGTCCAGGTAATCCCGTTTGGCGGCGGCGCTCATCCCGCTATGGGCCGGCCGTTCGTCATCCTGGTCTTCCCCGAGCGGGTCGACCCAGATGTCGTCTACCTCGAGGACCTGACGAGCGCCCTCTACCTCGAGGACGTCGACGAGGTAGACCGCTACAACGTGTTCTTCAATCACCTGCGCGCTACCGCGCTATCGTTCGACGACTCGTCGGGACTGATCACGTCCGTGCTCAAGGCGATGTAGCCGACGGCCGGCGACGCGGCCGTGAGTCGGCCGGATCGGTCAGCGCAGCGGCTCGGGCAGCGGCTCGGCGTGCACCACGGTGAGCCGGGAGACCGCACGGGTCAGCGCCACGTAGAGCCGGTGCAGGCCGCGCGACTCGGCGGCGGCGATGCGAGCAGGCTCGAACACGATGACCTGGTCGAATTCCAGTCCCTTGGCCAGGCTGACCGGGATCAGCAGGAGCGGCTCGCTCTCGCTTCCGCCCCCGCCTTCACCCTCGCCATCGAGTACCCCGTGCCGCACGCCGGCCTGCCTGAGGATCGCTGAGAGGGCGTCGACCTGGTCATCCGCAGCGATCACCGCGGCGGAGCCCGGCCGGGCGAGCGCGTCCGTGCACGCCGCCGACAGCGTGCCGGCCAGCGAGGCTGCGCTGGCCGCGGTGATCACAAGTGACCCAGCGTCCTGCCGTACCGACCGGGCCGGGGCGAGCCCTGGGGCGATCTGCCCGAGCAACTGGCTCGCGAAGTCGAGGATCTGGCGAGGCACCCGGTAGCCGGTGTCGAGTACTCGCAGGTCGGCGTCCTGCTTGCCCAGATGGCGGAGCATCTGCTGCCAGCTGCCCGTGGCCGACGGCGTGGTGCCCTGCGCGATGTCGCCGAGCACCGTGGCCGAGCCGGTCGCGCACCTGCGGCCGATGGCCCGGCATTCCATTGGCGAGAGATCCTGCGCCTCATCCACCACGACATGCGCCAGGCTCGGCGTTCGCTCGATGAGATCACGCGCTTCGTCCACGAGCACCGCGTCAGCCGCCGACCAGCGCGCCGAGCCTGGCCCCCGCGGCGGCCTGGCCCAGGAGATCGCTGCCTGCTCGTCGGGACTGAGCAGGCCAAAGGCTGAGCTGGCCAGCAAGCTGGGGTCGGACAGCAGCCGGAACACCAGGCGTACCGGATCCGCCTTCGGCCAGATGGCGTCGACGGCCCCCCGCACCTGCCTGGTCCGGCGTACCGCCTCATGCGTCCGGTCATCACAGCTCTCCCCGGCCGCCTCCATCCGGGTCAGGATGACGTGCGCGATGCGGTGGGACAGCATCTCGCGGCCCGTGCCGTGGCGTACGCCGCGTTCACGCAACTCGTCGACCAGCTCACCGAGCTCATGCGCCGGCACGCGCCAGCGCCTGGTCCCGCGAGGAAGCATGATCGCCTCGGTTGGCTCGGCTACCTGGTCCCACAGGGCGGCGCGGAGCACATACGCCATCCGGGCATCGCCCTTGATCTTCGCCGCCTCATCGGCGTCGCAGTGGCGGACCGGGACCGTGGCCAGCAGGTCGGCTACCGACAGCTGGGTCACGTTCAGCTCACCCAGGGCCGGCAGCACGTTGCCGATGTAAGAGAGAAACGCCCGGTTCGGACCGATCACCAGCACGCCGCCGCGGCTCATCCGCTCCTTATACGCATAGAGCAGGTAGGCGACGCGGTGCAGCCCGACGGCGGTCTTGCCGGTGCCCGGAGCGCCCTGGACGCACACGGTCTGATCCGCCTCCGCGCGGACGATGTCGTCCTGGTCCGGCTGGATGGTCGCCACGATGTCGCGCATCGGCCCGGAACGCGGGCGCTCGATCTCGTCGATCAGGATCCGGCTGGTGGGTATTGCCGCGGTTCCTGGCCGGCCCCCGGTTCCTGGCCGGCCCCCGGTTCCTGGCCGGCCCCCGGTTCCTGGCTGGCCTGCGGTTCCTAGCCGGTCGGGCGAGCGGAATTCCTCATCCTCGTAGGCCGTGAGCTCTCCCCCGGAGAAGCCGAACCTTCTGCGGTGCGACAGTCCCATCGGCTCGGCCGGGCTTGCCCGGTAGAACGGCCGGGACACCGGCGCCCGCCAGTCGATCACGACCGGGCTGCCCTCGGGGTCGTGCACGTGCCGCCGGCCGATGTGGAATCGCTCGCCCGCAAAGGCGATGGCATCGCCAGGATCGGGGCTGGTCGCGTGGTCGGCGGCGGCGGCGCAGTCGTCGGCGGCGGCGCAATCGGCGTCGGCGGCGGCGTCGTCGTCGGCGTAGTCGAGCCTGCCGAAGAAGAGAGGGGTGTCGGGCAGGTCGTGCAGGGCCGCAGCCCTGCGGTACAAATCGGCCTTCAGGTATTCCTCGGAGACCGGGTCGCCGCCGAGGGCGCGAAGCGAGAGCACGTCCTCGCGCATGAGCCGGAGGAATTCACGGGACTTGCGCAGATGAGCTCGTTCTGCGGCGAGAACGGGATCGGTGCCCGGTGGATCTGTCTGTGCGTCGGGTGACGGGCTGTTGTGCTTGGCCCCGCGGATGGCGGGGCTAGCCGAGGCCATGACTCATCTCCTAAAAACGTGTTGGAGGTCGGCACAAGGGCACAAGAGCTTAGCAACCACGCCGGTGCAGGTCATCTCATTTTCCGGCTGGCTCGCCTGCGGCCTAGGCCGTCGCCCGCGTCCGTGAGCCGCTACCCGTGCCGTGAGCCGCTACCCGTGCCGTGAGCCGCTACCCGTGCCATGAGCCGCTACCCGTGCCGGAGCCACTACCCGTGCCGGAGCCGCCGACCGCGCCCGTGATCCCGGCCGGCCTCGCCGCGTGCCTTGTCTGGTCGGGACTATTTTCAGCCGTATTGAAAATAGTCCCCCGCGAGTAAAACTGGGCCGCCCGGACGGAGTTCTGCCGCCGCGTACGGTTCGGTCAGGAGGTTCTTGCATGAGTCATGACATCCACGGCCATTGTGATCCCCGGTTCGACCGGGTCCGCAGGACATTCGCGGCGCACTTCGAGCGAGGCGATGAGGTGGGAGCGGCGGTCTGCGTCTACCTGGGCGATGTCCTGGTGGCTGACCTGTGGGCCGGGGAAGCCGACCCGCGCAGCGGCCGTCCGTGGCAGCGGGACACGCCGTGTCTCACGTTCTCGTGCGCCAAGGCGGTCACCGCCGTGTGCGCGCTGCGACTCTGCGCGCAAGGAGCGGCGGACGTGGAGGGCCCCGTCAGCGCGTGGTGGCCTGAGTTCGCCGTCGCGGGCAAGGATCGCACGACCGCCGCGCACCTGCTCAGCCATCAGGCTGGCCTGCCCGCGTTCACCGCCCCGGTAACGGTGGCCGAGTCCGCCGACCCGGCGGCCCTCGCTGCCATGCTCGCGGCGCAGCCGCCGGAGTGGCCGCCGGGCAGCGATCACGGGTATCACGCCCTGACGTTCGGCTGGCTGGCCGGCGAGCTTGTCCGGCGACTGTCTGGCCGGACGGTCGGGCAGTACCTGGCCGAGCACATCGCAGGCCCGCACGGCCTGGGCCTCTGGCTGGGCGCCCCGGACGAGGTGATTGCCAGGGCGGCCAGAATCAACCGCGGCCGCCCGCCGGCCGGGGGAACAGCCGGCCGCCCGCCCGCCGGGGGAACAGCCGGCCGCGCACCGGACCTGACGGCCAGGGCGTTCTCCAATCCCGATCCGACCTCTGTCCCAGGCGGCAGCAACAGCCCAGCGGTGCTCCGCGCCGGCTGGCCAGCCAGCGGGCTCCTGGCCACTGCGGGCGGGCTGGCCGGCTTCTACCGTGACCTTCTCGCCGGACGGCTCCTGGATCCGGCTGCGCTGCGCAGCGCGCTGGTGCCGCGCGTGTCTGGGCCAGACAGGATACTCGGGATGAACAGCACCTTCGGACTAGGGTTCATGCGTCCGTCGGAGACGTTCTGGATTCCGCCTGGCGGCCGCGACAGCGCTTTCGGCCATACCGGGCTCAGCGGCGCCGTCGGCCTTGGCGACACAGTTCGCGGCCTGGCTATCGGATACGTGACCAGTCGGATGGGCGGTGAGCTCTCGGCGGCGCGTGCGGCGCGCCTCGTCAGCGCCGCCTATCTGAGCACGGACTGAACCGCGCCCAGCAACGAACCGAGCACCAGCCGGGGCAGCAGCACTGGGTGAGCCGCGACCCTGCCCGGCCGACGCATGACGGCTACCAGGACCAGTAGAACCCGACCACGGTCTTCTCGATGAACCTCAGATAGCGGTGAGCCGAGTTCTGGCTGTCCAGGGCGACCTTCTCCTGCTCGATGACCTCGCCCTCGACGCCGTTCCAGCTGGCCCACCAGATACTCGCGGGCAGTTTTTCCGGGTGGAACTCGACTCGCATGTCAAAGTTCTCCATGCGCCCCATAACGGCACGACGGTACTCACGCTCATGGGGGTCAAGCGGATCTCCCGGATAGGCGTAGGTAGTCCAGTACTCCAGCGTCGTTGTCTCGCCGACGGCGAGGACCTTGGCGAGCAGGATGTCGGTCGCGAAGACGTCTCTCCTGATCTCGTACGGGTAGCCGGAGAGTCCCTTGCAGCCCTGGCCCACTTCCAGGGTCAGCGAATTGGTGTCATGGAGGAACGGGATCCGGTCCAGGTGCTGCGCGATCGCCTCTATGACCTGGAGCGTCCGGGCCCGCTCCGGCCTGCCGTCGGATCCCACATGGACGTGGTCGTGCAGGGACACAGTCTGGTGACGGCGCGGGCCTAGCGCCGCGGCCACCTCCTGCTCGGCGTCGGATCCCATCGCACGCGGACCGGACAGCACGCTGATCAGCCCGGTTCCCTCCCAGAGGCGCCAGAGCCGGTCGGCCTCATGATCTGAGAACCCGAACGCGTCGATGAAAAGCGACAGCGCCGAGCGGCTCAGCAGGCGTCCGGTCAGAGCGCGGGACACCGTGTCCTTGAGCTGATGCGGCAGCACGTCCGCGTCGCCCGGCCCGCGCGGGCAGCTCCACAAATGGCGCGCGAGCACCTCGCAGGCAGCCAGCTGGTTGACCTCGCCGGACCTGGCCCGCACCACGTGCTGCTCCCAGAGGCGCCGGTACGCCCCCGGCCTCAGCAGTAGTTCCCGCAGGTAGCTAGCGGCGGCCCGACGGCCGGCTGCAGCCCCGGCTGCGGGCGCGGAATCAGTCACCAGACGTCCATCGTCCTTCGTGCGAACTTACTGCGACATGTATGAACTACCTTACGTCGACAGCTGCCGATCCACCGGACAGTGGCAGAGACGGTGCCCGGGGACCGCCCGGGGACCGTCCGGAGACCGCGCCGCGAGACAGGGGCCAGATAGCGTGCCGGAGACACAGACCAGCGGCCGCGAAACGGAGCAGGCCCAGGACAGGGGCCAGGGCCCGCCGAACCTGGCGGGCCCTGAAAGGGCCGGTCCCGCCTGGCCAATCCGCCCGATCCCGCCTGGCCAACCTGCCCAGGTCCCGCATGGCCAATCCGCCCGATCCCGCCTGGCCAACCTGCCCAGGTCCCGCCCGGCCAACCTGCCTGGCCGACTGCGCCGCGCAACTAGAACAAGATCGACGTGAAAGTCCCCGCCTGGGTGAAGCCAACCTTGCGGTAGGCGGCACGGGCCGGGGCGTTGAAATCGTTGACGTAGAGGCTCACGACTGGCGCCACCGAGCGGCGCGCCTCGGCCACCACCGCGGCCATGCCGCGGACCGCGAGCCCGCGCCCGCGCAGTTCCGGTGGTACCCACACCCCCTGGATCTGGCAGGCCAGCGGAGTCACCGCGCCGATCTCCGCCTTGAAAATCACCCGCCCCTGCTCGATCCTCGCGAACGAGCGGCCCGCACGGACAAGCTCGGTCACTCGCGCCCGGTAGGACGCCCCGCCGTCGGGCCCGATCGGCGAGACCCCGACCTCCTCGGTGAACATCGCGATGGAGGCGGGGAGCAGGATCTCGATCTCGTCGGGACGGACTGCATGCACGAGCGGATCGGGCTCCGCCAGCGGATCGCGCGACATCGCCAGCAGCGGCTGGGCGGCCCGGATCTCGCGAGGCCGGCCCCAGTAGGGCGCGAGCAGACCCCACAGTTCCCGGACCACATCTGCCGGGCCGACGATCGACGAGCAGCGGCGGCCCTGCAGCCTGGCGCGCTCCGCGAATGCCGCGATGGCGCCGGGCACCGCGCCGACCGGTACCAGATTGGCGCCCGAGTAGCACAAGGACGTCAGCTGCCCGGCTTCCTGATAGCCCCAGACCTGAGCACCCAGCCTGCCTGGGTCCAGGCCGGCAACCCGCACCCGCGAGCTGACGAAGACATTCGTCACCGCATCGCGGTCGCAGATGGCGAGGACCTCTTCGCGATCGCGATCACTGAGCAGGCGCAGCGACGAAGACCGCCACGCCTTGGTGCGCAGCATTCGTTCAGCGTAACGGTTTACGTGCCGTAATGCCGCCGCGCAGTGGCGGGCTGCTCAGTTGCCAGTGCTCAGTTGCCAGTGCTCCGGCGCACGGGGCTCAGGCGCACGGGGCTCAGGCGCCCGGGGCTCAGGCGCCCGGGGCTCAGGCGCCCGGGGACGGGGGAGGCAGCGCCGGGCAGGTCGCGTTGACCGCACCGGGCTTCCCCGGCAGCGCGCCGCTGGCCAGATAGCGGTTCAGGTAGCCGTTCACGCAGGTGTTGGGCGGGCTGGCCAGCGACTGCCCGTGGTTGCCGCCGCCTTCGACCACGACCATCCGGGCGCTGGGCAGCAGCCTGTGCGCGTCCTGCGCGCCCGCATACGGGGTGGCCGCGTCCAGCGTGCCCTGAAGCATCAGGATGCCGGGCAGGTGGGCGCCCTGGATCTGCGGTGGCCTGGCAGGCCCTCGTACCGGCCAGAACGCGCAGGCTGCGTTGAACCAGGCATTGCTCCATGCCTCGAACGGGGCGCTGGCGTAGACTTTTCTGGTGTCGGTGTCCCACTTCGCCCAGTTCCGGGGCCAGTTCACGTCGCCGCACTCCACGGCGTTGTAGACCGCGAACTCGTTCTCGTTCTGCTTGCCTTCCTGGTTGTACTGGGCGATCAGCTGACTGCCCGATCCGGTCTGCAGATACGACGACAGGCCGGAAGCCAGGCCCGGCCAGTACGCGTTGGCGTAGCCGCCGGCCACGAACGTATCGTCGTACTCGTCCGGGCCTACCGCCGGCCCGGACGTCCCGCCCAGCGGATGCGCTGCCAGTTCGGCGCGCGCCTTGTACCAGGCCGTGCGCACCTGCGCAGCGGTCGTGCCGAGGTGGTACACGCCGTCGTACCGAGCCGCCCAGGCGAAGAACGCCTCAATCCGGCCCTCGAACGCGTAGTCCTGCTCGATGTTGTCCGCGTACCACGCGCCCCCGGGGTCGACCGTGCTGTCCAGGACCATCCGCCGCACGTGGCCAGGGAACAGGGTCGCGTAGACCTGCCCGAGGTACGTGCCGTAGGAGTACCCGAAATAGCTGATCTTCTGCTGGCCAAGGGCAGCCCGGATCGAGTCCATGTCCCTGGCGATGTTGTCGGTCGTCATAAAGGGCAGCAGCCAGCCGAATTTCTTCTCGCAGTCGGCGGCGTAGGTCTTCGCGCGGCCGATCAGGACCTGCTCGGCGGCCTTGGTGGCCGGGATGTAGTTGGGCCGCGCGCCGGCGAAGAACGAGGTGTCGCAGTGCAGCGCCGGGACCGAGGCTCCGACCCCTCGAGTGTCGAAGCCGACGACGGTGTAGTCAGCCGCGACCGCGGGATCCAGGCCGCCCGCGACGAATGCGGCGAGGCTGCGGCCGCTGCCCCCTGGGCCGCCAGGATTGACCAGCAGAACGCCCTGCCGCGTGCCAGCCGGAGCCGTGGCTGGCATCTCGGACAGCGCCAGCGTGATCTTCCGGCCGCTCGGCGTGCGGTAGTCGAGCGGGACCTTCAGGCTGGCGCACCGTAGCCCGGGGGCCACGTCAGGGCATGGCCGCCAGCTCAGCCCGGTTGGCGTGAAGGACGATCCGCCGGACTGCCCGGACGATCCGCCCGACGTCGCCGATGATCGGCCCGACGTCGCCGATGACCCGCCCGGCGAACCGGATGAGCTGGCCGTGCAGCCGGCGATCGCGACGGCCAGGACAGCCAGGATGGCGGGCAGCGTCTTCCTCATGGAGCCATCCTTCCGCGTGCGCCGGATGCCTGGTGCGCCGATGGTGCGCCGGTCTGGCCTGGTGCGCCGGTCTGGCCGGCGGTCGGTCTGGCCTGGCCGGCGGTCGGTCTGGCCTGGCCGGCGGTCAGTCTGGCCTGGCCGGCGGTCAGTCTGCTGCGGGCTCAATGGTGGCGGCCAGCTTCATGGCCTCCTCGATGAGGGTCTCCACGATCTGTGACTCGGGCACGGTCTTGACGACCTCGCCCCGGACGAAGATCTGCCCCTTGCCGTTGCCCGAGGCCACGCCCAGGTCGGCCTCACGGGCCTCGCCAGGGCCGTTGACGACGCAGCCCATCACGGCTACGCGCAACGGGACATCCAGCCCGTCCAGCGCCGCGGTCACCTCGTCGGCGAGCTTGTAGACGTCCACCTGGGCGCGGCCGCAGGACGGGCAGGAGACGATCTCCAGGCCGCGGTCGCGCAGGCCGAGCGACTCCAGGATCGCGATGCCGACCTTGACCTCCTCGACCGGCGGGGCCGACAGCGACACCCGGATGGTGTCGCCGATTCCTTCCGCCAGCAGCGCGCCGAACGCGACGGCGGACTTGACGGTTCCCTGGAACGTGGGGCCTGCCTCGGTCACGCCGAGGTGCAGCGGGTAGTCGCACTGCTGGGCCAGCTGACGGTAGGCGTTGATCATCACGACCGGGTCGTGATGCTTGACCGAGATCTTGATGTCGGTAAAGCCGTGCTCCTCGAACAGCGAGCACTCCCACAGGGCGGACTCCACCAGCGCCTCCGGAGTGGCCTTGCCGTACTTGGCCAGCAGCCGCTTGTCGAGGGAGCCGGCGTTGACGCCGATCCTGATCGGCACTTCCGCCGCCGACGCGGCCCTGGCGATCTCGCCGACCTTGTCGTCGAATGCCTTGATGTTGCCCGGGTTCACCCGGACCGCCGCGCAGCCCGCGTCGATCGCCGCGAACACGTACCTTGGCTGGAAGTGGATGTCGGCGATCACCGGGATCTGGGACTTGCGCGCGATGTCGGCCAGCGCGTCCGCGTCGTCCTGCGACGGCACCGCGACGCGCACGATCTGGCAGCCCGACGCGGTGAGCTCGGCGATCTGCTGCAGCGTCGCGTCCACGTCAGAGGTCAGCGTGGTGGTCATCGACTGGACGGAGACGGGAGCATCGCCGCCCACGGGCACCGCGTGCTTGCCCTTGCCCACCATGATCTGGCGGGACTTGCGGCGCGGCGCCAGCGGCTCACGGGGCATTTCGGGCAGGCCGAGATCAACAGTCATAGGAAATATCGCCTTACTGGATCAGGTGTACCGGGTTGAAGATGTCTGCCGCGATCAGGATCAGGCCGAGCCCGACCAGCAGCGCGAACACGCCGACGCTGACCGGTATCAGCCGCTGGATGTCCACCAGGCCGGGGTCCGGCCTGCCGCGAAGCCTGGCGAGCCACGCCCGGACCCGCTCGTAGATGACGATGGCCAGGTGCCCGCCGTCCAGCGGCAGCAGCGGCAGCAGGTTGAACGCGCCGACGAAGATGTTGAGCGAGATGATGATCAGCAGCAGGGTGGAGACCGTGTACTTCCAGCCGCCGCCGGCCTCGACCGCCTGGCCGGCGATGTCGGCGGCGCCGACGACGCTGCTCACGTTACCCGCGGGCGTCTTGGCCCGGTCCTTGGCGAAGAGGTCGGGAAGTGCCGACGGCAGCTTCGCGATCGCCGAGCCCGAGCCGGCCAGCACCTCGCCGAACGCTGACCCCGCGTAGCTGACCGCGCTCAGCGGGCCGATCCGCTGGAAGATCTGATCGTCGATACCGAGGTAGGACCCGTGCCGATTCGGCACGGTGGCGGGCGTGACATGCAGGGTCAGCTGCCTGCCGTCCCGGTCGACGACCACGGGCACGCTGCGTCCGGGCGGCTGCTTGCGGATGACGTCCCCGAGCTGAATCCAGCTGCTCACCGGAGTCCCGGCGATGGAAATGACCTTGTCGTTGGCCCGGATCCCGGCTTGCCTGGCGGGCGAGGGCGTGGTGCTGCCCGTGCAGGGATTGGCGTGCTCCAGCGCCTTCAGGCTCACCGGCACGCAGGAGGTGACCTGGCCGATCGTGGTCGTGTTCTGGATCCCGATCCCGACAGCGAGGCCGAAGAGCAGCACGAAGGCCAGCACGAAGTGCATAAACGAGCCGGCGGCCAGGACGATGACGCGCTGCCAGCCGGGCTGCCGCCGGAACGAGCGAGGCTCGTCGGCCGGGTCCACGTCCTCCAGCGCCGTCATCCCGGTGATCTTCACGAACCCGCCGAGCGGAAGGGCCTTGATCCCGTACTCGGTCTCGCCTCGCACCCGCGACCAGAGGGTCTGGCCGAAGCCCACGAAGAACTGCGTCACCTTCATGTGGAACTTCTTGGCGGTCACGAAGTGCCCCGCCTCGTGCAGCATGACCGAGATGAGCAACGCCAGCACGAAGATCACCACGCCGAGCAGGAAACGCATCCGGCTTGCTCTCCCTCCCCGCGTGCCTGGCACGCGGCCCCAGGTCCCTAGTGGGCCTGCCTGCCCGTCAGCTCACGTGCCCGGCGCCGCGCCCAGCTGTCGGCGGCCAGCACGTCGTCCAGTCCCATGACGCCACGGCCGGAACCGTCATGCTCAGAGACTACCTGGGCCACCGTATCGACGATTGCGCCAAAGGGGATGGCGCCGGCCAGGAAAGCCGCGACGCATTCCTCGTTCGCCGCGTTGTAGACGGCGGGGGCGCCGCCGCCCGCCATCCCGGCCTGCCGGGCCAGGGCGACCGCGGGGAATGCCTGTTCATCCAGCGGCTCGAAGGTCCAGGCCTGCTGCCTGGTCCAGTCGACCGGGCTGGCCGCGCCCGCTACCCGCTCTGGCCAGCCGAGGGCAAGCGCGATCGGAATCCGCATGTCGGGCGGGCTGGCCTGGGCGATGGTCGAGCCATCGCAGAATTCCACCATGGAGTGCACGACCGACTGGGGGTGCACCACGACCTCGATCGCCTCGAACCCGATCCCGAACAGCAGATGGGCCTCGATCAGCTCCAGGCCCTTGTTGACGAGCGTGGCGCAGTTCACGGTGATGACCGGCCCCATGTTCCAGGTCGGATGCGCGAGCGCCTGCTGCGGTGTCACGTGCGACAGCTCAGAGCGGCTGCGGTGCAGGAAGGGCCCGCCGCTGGCCGTCAGCACGAGCTTGTGCACCTCGTCGGGCCGCCCGCCGCGCAGGCACTGCGCGATCGCCGAATGCTCGGAATCGACCGGGACGATCTGGCCCGGCGAGGCCCGGTCCGCCACCAGCGGCCCGCCCATGATGAGCGATTCCTTGTTGGCGAGCGCGAGCACCCGGCCCGCGTCCAGGGCGGCGATCGTGGCGGCCAGGCCCCGGGCGCCGGTGACCGCGTTCAGCACGATGTCGCAGGGCCACGCCGCCACCTCCGCCACCGCGTCCGGTCCGGCCAGGATCTTCGGCAGGCGCGCGCCAGCGGCCGCCCGCAGCGCGTGCTCGAGCTGCGGCCGCGCGGCCTCGCTGGCTACCGCCACGACCTCCACCCCGAATTCGAGCGCCTGGCTGGCCAGCACCGCCGGGCTGGCGCCGCCCGCCGCGAGGGCCACCACCCGGAACCGGCCCGGGTTGCGGCGGATGATGTCAGCTGCCTGCGTGCCGACCGACCCGGTCGAGCCGAGCAGGACTATGGCACGTTCACGGCCGAGCTGCGCAGCTTCCATGCCGCCCATTGTGCCCGGTAGCCCGTCGTCCGCAGGCTGTCCCCCACGGGCGGCGGCCTAGCCCGTGGCCTGTCGTCGGCAGGCTGTCCCCCACCGGCGGCCTAGCCCGTGGCCTGTCGTCCGCAGGCTGTCCCCCACCGGCGGCGGCCTGCGCCCCGTGGCCGGCCGCGCCGGCATGCTCGCGTAGCGTGAGAGCCGTGATCCGCGACGACCGCGCCCTCCGGCCCTGCACGCCATGACCGCGCCCGCAGTGCCCGCATCGCCACCCGCCCTGAGCTGGCGCGACCGGCCCGCGGCTCAGCAGCCGCAGTGGCCAGATCGAGCTTGCCTGGCGGCTGTGACCGGCGAGCTGGCGAGGCTGCCGCCGCTGGTCATCGCGTCGGAATGCGATCTGCTCTCCGAGCGCCTGGCCGCAGTCACGCGCGGCGAGGCGTTCCTGCTTCAGGGCGGGGACTGCGCGGAGACATTCGCCGGGGCAACCGCCGACGCCGTCCGCGCGAAACTGCAGACGCTGCTGCAGATGGCCGTCGTGCTCACCTACGGGGCGAGCATCCCGATCGTCAAGATCGGCCGGATGGCGGGCCAGTTCGCCAAGCCGCGGTCGCAGCCCGCCGAGCGGCGAGGCGGCGTAGAACTGCCCGCCTACCGCGGTGACGCCGTCAACGGCTTCGAGTTCACCCGCCAGTCCCGGACGCTGGACCCCGGACGGCTGCTGCGCGCCTATCACTGCTCAGCGGTCACCCTGAACCTGTGCCGCGCCTTCACCACCGGCGGCTATGCGGACCTGCATCAGGTGCATGCCTGGAACCAGGACTTCGTCTCCGAAAGCCCGTCCGGTCAGCGTTACGAGCGGCTGGCGGGCGAGATCGACCGGGCGCTTGCCTTCATGCGGGCATGCGGCGCTGACCCGGACGAGTTGCGTTCTGTCGAGTTTTACTCCAGCCATGAGGCGCTGTTGCTGGACTATGAGCACGCACTGACCAGGACCGACTCCCGGACTGGCCTGCCCTACGACACCTCAGCGCACTTCTTGTGGATCGGCGAGCGCACTCGGGCGCTGCACGGCGCGCACGTCGAGTTCGCCAGCGGGATCCGCAACCCGATCGGGGTCAAGGTGGGGCCGACCGGGTCGCCTGCCGACCTGCTGGCGCTGATCCGCAAGCTCAGCCCCGATGGCGAGCCAGGACGGCTCACGCTGATCACGCGGCTCGGCGCTGGCCGGGTGCGGGACCTGCTCCCGCCCCTGATCCGCGCCGTCAGGTCAGAGGGCATCCCGGTCGCGTGGGTGTGCGACCCCATGCACGGGAACACCTTCGAGGCGCCGAGCGGCCACAAGACCCGCCGGTTCGACGACGTGCTCGGCGAGGTGCAGGGGTTCTTCGAGGTGCACCGGAGCCTGGGGACCCATCCCGGCGGCATACACATCGAGTTCACTGGCGACAACGTGACCGAGTGCGTGGGCGGCAGCCACGAGATCGTCGCCGGCGACCTGCACCGGCGGTATGAGACCGCATGCGACCCGCGGCTGAACCGCAGCCAGGCGCTGGACCTCGCCTTCACGGTCGCCGAGAGCTACCGCACTCCCCCGTCGCCGGTGCAGCGTTCGCCGCATACGCCGCGTTCATGATCGTCGTGCGCCGGCCAGTCAGACTGGGCTGGCCGCAGGCTCCCAGTCGGGGCGCAGCGGCATTCCGGCGGAGCCGCGGTCGCCGAGCCGGACGCCCAGGATCTGATGCAGCTGGATCTGGTTGCGCTCGAAGCCGAGCCGCGACCCGGCCATGTAGAGCCGCCACACCCGCGCGGTGCCCTCGCCCACCTCGGCGACGGCCTGGTCCCAGTGCTGGTCCAGGTTCGCGCACCAGCCGGCCAGGGTCTTGGCGTAGTGCTCGCGCAGGTTCTCCGCATGCCGGATCTCGAACCCCGCGTCGTTCATGAGCGACATCAGGTAGCCGGGTCCCTCAAGTTCGCCGTCCGGGAAGACGTACCGGTAGATGAACCCGTCCGTCACCCTGGCCGGCCCCTGGTTGTCCGGGCGGGTGATGCAGTGGTTGAGCAGGCGGCCTTCTGCCCCCAGCTTGCTGTGCAGGAACGAGAAATAGCCCGGCAGCTGAGCCTTGCCGATGTGCTCGGTCAGCCCGATGGAGCTGACCGCGTCGAAGTTGGTCTCCGTCACGTCCCGGTAGTCCAGGTGGCGGACCTCGGCCAGGTCGGAGATCCCGGCCTCCTTGATGGCCCGCTGCGCCCAGGCGGCCTGCTCCTGCGAGAGGGTCACCCCGAGCGCCGTGACACCGTACTCGCGGGCGGCGTGGATCACCATGCCGCCCCAGCCGCAGCCGACGTCGAGCAGCCGCATTCCCGGCCGCAGCGCCAGCTTGCGGGCGACCAGGTCGAACTTGTGGGCCTGCGCTTCCTCGAGGGTGGCAGTGGCGGTCGGGTAGCAGGCGCAGGTGTAGGCCATCGACGGCCCGAGGACCCACTCATAGAACGTGTTGGACACGTCATAGTGATGCGAGATGGCGGTGGCGTCACGGACCTTCGAGTGCCGCCGCCCGGACACCCAGCGGCGGTGCAAGCGGACCTCCTGCGGCGGCGGGGGGACCCGCGGGAGCAGGACCCGCGGTCCGCCAAGCTCACGCAGGACCCGGAGCCGTTCGGAGAAGTCAAGGTCTATCCGATGGGCGCTGGTCATCCGGGCCAGCGCGGCGTACATGTCGCCCTCCACGTCCAGGTGACCGGACACATACGCGCGGGCCAGCCCGAGCCCGCCGGGCGCCTGCGCCAGATAGGAGACAGCGGTGGGCGACCTGACCGTGATCCGGACCGGCGCGCTCTCGGATCCTGCCTGACTTCCGTCGTACGCGCGAAACTCCACCGGGGCGTCTGGCCCCGCAACCCTCTGGAACACCTCCGCCAGCGCCATGGCCGCCCTCCCCTTCGTCACGTCCCGCGCACGCACTTGTCGTACAGCCCGGCCAGCCGGCCGTCAGCGTCATAATCACGCTTTAGCTCGGCATATTCCGGCCCGTTGTAGCGCGCCCAGAACTCGTCCTCGCTGTAGAACGACGTGGAGTACAGGCCCTTGTGGCCGCCGAGCTCGCTCACCTTGTCCTCGATGCGCCGGTTGTAGTACCCGTCGGCCTGGCCGGCCGGCAGCGGCACGGTGCCCCAGAATCCGAAGTTCACGTAGACCTCGCCGGGCGTCATCGGGTACAGCGGCCAGGTGCGCGCGCCCCGCAGGCGCAGCGGGCACATCCATACCGGGCTCATGCCGACGTCGGCGGCGAAGAAGGCGAGGAACTCCGCGCCCCGGCTGACCGGGATCTCCACGTCCTGGATGACGTCCTCGCTGACCGGGGCGCCGCGGCGCGCGTTCAGCGCGCCGGTCAGGTGGTGCCGGCGGTCGAAGGCCACCAGAGCGCGGTACACATCCGAGCGGCGGTACCGGCGCGGCCAGACCGCTCGGATCAGCGGGCGCTGCACGCCGAACGGGCGCGAGCACCAGAACCAGTCGGTGTCCCACCGCCACAGGTAGTCGCGGATCGTCAGGAAGTCCTCCCGCGGGCCCCGGATCGACTGGTAGTAGATCCGCTCGCGGGTGTAGTCGCTCAGCCAGGGCGCCACCTCGCTGAACGCGCCGACGGTCAGGTACAGCTCGCCGAGCCCGAACGACGTGCCGTCCACGAAGTCGGCCTTGTGGCCCTGGTAGCTGCCGTCCAGCGCCATCTGGCCGACCGCCTCCATGCAGGCCTGCGGGCTGTCGAACCGGAAGTGCCGCAGGTGCACGTACGGCGTCACCGGCTCAAGCTCGATGGTCAGCGAGAGGGCGTAGCCGAGCGTGCCGTAGGAGTTGGGGAAACCGCGGTAGAGGGCGTCGTGCTCGCCGCCGCTGGCCGCGGTCACGACACGGCCGTCGCCGGTGAGGATCTCCATCTCGATCACCGACTCGTGCGGCATGCCGCTGCGCAGCGAGGTCGACTCGATGCCCAGGCCGGAGACCGCGCCGCCCAGCGTGATCGTCTTCAGCTGCGGCACGACGAAGGGCATCAGGCCATGCCGCAGGGTCGCGTCGGCCAGGTCCTCGTAGGTCGTCATCCCGCCCACGATGGCCGTGCGCGACCTCGGATCGACCCGCAGGACCTGGCCGAACGCGGAGACATCCAGGCCAGGGGCCGCGGCGGAGTCCCGGAACCGGAACAGGTTCGACGTGCGCTTGGCCAGCCTGACCGGGCTGCCCGCAGGGATCGCCGCGTAGGCGCGCTGCAGCTCGGCGACCGCCGACCGATAGGCGGGCAGCCCAGGACGGCCCGCGGCCACGACGCGCTGGGCACTGCCCGGCGCCCCGGCCCCGGCGGGCGGATCGAAGGGCGGATGTCCGGGATCGGTGACTTCAGTCACATAGCCTCCCTGAGCTGGCAGCGGGATGTGCCCCCGCGGACAATGTCCTCAGGAGGACATCATGGAGGTCTATCCCGAACTGGACGAACGGCTCACGAAGTTTATCCTCAGCCAGCCGGTGTTCTTCGTGGCCACGGCGCCGTGCCTGGACGAGTCAGGCGACGGCGGCCACGTCAACATCTCGCCCAAGGGCTACCGCGACACGTTCGCCGTGCTGGATCCGCTCACCGTCGCCTACCTCGACCTGACCGGCAGCGGCGCCGAGACCATCGCGCATCTGCGGCAGAACGGCAGGATCACGATCATGTTCTGCTCGTTCACGAGCGCGACCAAGATCCTGCGCATCTACGGCACCGGGCACGTCGTGCTGCCCGGCGACCCCGGCTGGCCGGAGCTCGCCGCACACTTTCCCCGCGGCGGCGGGGCGGGCATTGACCGCGGCAACCAGCGCGCGATCATCGTGGTCAGGGCGGACCGGATTTCCGACTCGTGCGGCTACGCGGTGCCCGTCATGGAGCTGATAGAGGAACGCGACGTCCTGACCCGCTGGTCCGAGCGCCGCTCCGCCGAGCAGCTCGTGGCCTACCGCGCGGAGCACAACACCGTCAGCATCGACGGCCTGCCGGCGCTCGGCTGATCTTCTGCTCGCAGTTCGAACACGCGCAGGGCCGGCCGGGTTCTCCGTAAGGTGGTCGGGGACAAGGATCAGGCAGCCACGCATCTGATCTTTGTGCCGCACCGCGCACCGCGCACCCGCACTCGCGGCTCGCCGCCACTAAAATTGCGCGCATGCGATTCGCGCTGATCAACTCCGGGATCGGGCTGCTCGCCGCCGCCGCGGAACTGCACCGCCTTCGCCCGGACGCTGACCTGGTGCTCGCCATGGACCCGGACGGAATGCCCTGGGGGCCGCGCACACCGGCGGACATCGCACAGCGGTCGCTGGCCTGTGCCCGCGCCGCGGGCGGATACCGGCCCGACGTCATGGTCATGGCCTGCAATACCGGATCCGTGCACGCCATCGACGTACTGCGGACCGAGTTCGAGCCGGATGTTCCGGTGGTCGGGACCGTGCCTGCCATCAAGCCGGCTGCCGCCGCCGCCGACTCGGTCGCCATCTGGGCGACCGTCGCTACCACTAACAGTGCCTACCAGCGCAGGCTCATCGCCAGGTTCGGCACCGGAGCGCACGTCACCGCCGTCGCCTGCCCCGGCCTTGCTGACGCGATCGACGCCGGCAATGAAGAAGGTATGAGGGCCGCCATTGCCGACGCCGCCGCCCTTACCCCGGCCGGCTGCGGCGCGGTCGTACTCGGCTGCACGGAATACGAGCTCGCCGCTGACCGGATAGGCGCGGCCATGCCGGGCGCGGCCCTGTTCAGCTCGGCAGCAGCCGTCGCCGCCCAGGCACTCCGGCGGGCCACCGAATCAGGTCACGATGCCGCGCCGGCCGGGGAAGCGGTCCCCGGTACGGTCCGGGTACTGCTGAGCGGACGCCCGGCCGATCTTCCGCCCGCGGCACTGCACTACCCGGAAGGCCGGCTTCTCGCGCGCCTGGCGCCCGGCCGCGACCCGGACGCTGCCATGTCCGCCCGGTCCCCGGCAGTCTCCCCGAGCCCCCGCTCAGTCTCCGCCTAGCTCGCGGCCGGACTCACTTCGGCCGAACTGCCGAGAACGACCAGGTGACATCCGGCAGCCCGGGCTGCTTGATCGTCACGTGGTAGCTGCCGCGCTTCAGCGGGTGAATCGGGATCAGCAGGACCGCATTGTCGCCCGCGAGGATCTGCGCTCCCGTGGGCCCGTAGACCAGATCGCTGCTGTGATAGTGGTGCCGATCGACCATGCAGATGGTGCCCTTGGCGGTTGACTCCTTGACGCCCGTGGCGGCCGTGATGGTCGCCGTGAGATGTTTCGCCGGCGAGGCGGGCAGGAGCGCGATGAGCGGCAGCCCGTGCTGGTGCCTGGTTGTCCAGTGGCACGTCTGCAAGGGATTCGGCTCTTCGGAGCCGCTATAGGTGAGCAGGTTCGTCGTGACCGCCGGCCCCGGAAACAGGACCGGGCCCCGATCAGGCGCGGTGCCGGTGAGCCCGCTGATAACGTCAAGCCCCGCATCACCGGTGCTGGAGTTGGACGCGAAGGCGACGTGGCGCAGGGCCGGACGGAGCATTCCGATCGCGTGGAACGGCGAACTCAGCCAGCCATTGATGAAGTCAACGGCGGTGAAGCCGGCGGCGCCCTGGAACAGGTCAGATGCCCCGGCCTCGGTGGCGCCGGGCTTGGTGTAGTACGGGCTCTGCGGATTCTCCGTATGCAGGCTCGCGTACTGGCCGGTCAGGTATCTGGCCGGGGTGCCGGCCATGTAGCGCAGGTGATCCCTGATGCCGGTGATCCAGGCCGCCTTGGCCGTCACGGCGGCAATGCCGGTCGCCCGCCGGTACTTATTGATGTCCCGGAGCCACGCCGGCCCGCTGGCAGCCCCCGCCGACGGCGCGCTGCGGGCCTGGATCACGGCCGGCGACGGGGCCCGGACCTGGACCTGGGCCAGGACACGGGCCTGAACCTGAGCCTGGGCCTGCCCATCGACCTGGATCTGGACCTGGACCTGGACCTGGACCTGCGCATCGGCCTGGGCCTGCGCATCGGCCTGGGCCTGGGCCTGCGCATCGGGCTGGACCGGCCGCAGCCGCGCCGCAGCGGCCGGACCTCCCATGGCCAGGCTGGGCACAAGGACACCGGCAATCAGCGCAGCCGCGGCGCAAGCCTGGCACAGCAACCGTATGACTGCCGGTGGGCAAGGTGCGCAAGACATCCGATTACGCTAGCGGCCCGCTCTTTCGCCTGCGGGCGGTTGCGCGATACCTGACGTCGGCTTTTCCCGTCCTTTCGCGCCTGGCCTCGACCCGGCCGTCCGGGCAGCCGGGGCTTTCCTGGTCGCGTCTTGGCGCCGCTCGCTGGCCGCGTAGCTGGCCGCGACCTCCTCGGGCGTCATCGGGAGCCGCGCTGCGGAGGGCGGCAGTCCCGCCTGGATCGCCTCGCCCAGCAGCAGCGCCATCGAGTAGCCAGGGTCAGCGCCCAGGGCCCGCTCGATGGCGACGCCTGCAAGAGCACCGTCTCCCGACTGCCAGGCCGTGAACGCCAGCAGGGCCGCGGGAGCCGGCACGTACCTGGCAGGCGCACGGCGGACCAGGTCCGTCCACAGCCGACGGTGAGCGTCCCGGAACTCTGGATCCATCCGCGCCCACGCGTCATCCCGTACGCGCAGATCGGCAAGAGTCACCGCGAGCCAGGCGATCTGGTCATGGTCGGTCATCTCGCCGCCGCCGCGGTAGACGCTGATGGCACCCTCGACGGCCCGCCGCCCGGCGTCCGTCACCAGCCGCAGCACGTCGCCGCCACCGGGCAGCGACATTGCCTCCTGCATCAAGCCCTCAGCGCGGCGCAGCGCGCGGTCCGTGGCCGCTGTCATCGACTCGGCGGCACCGGCACCGGGTAACGGCGCGAGCGTGCGGGCCAGGGACGCCCGGTCCGGGTGCACCGTCAGCCCGGCGTCGGTCAGCGCCGCAGCAGCCGGGTGCCCGGCCACCTCGAAGGGCACGCCCTGCGCCGGGCAGCAGCCGGGATCACTGCACATGTAGGACCAGTAGCGGCCGTCCTCGACACGCAGCAGATCACGGATCGTGATGCCTGCGGTGCGCAGCACGACGCGCAGCAGGTCAGCGACCGGCGTGACCAGCGAGCCGGGGCCGTATCCGATGGCGATGGCCGTGCTGATGTGCTGGCGCCTCAGGACCGCCGACGCATGCGCGGCGATATCCCTTGCGAGCGAGGAATCCGGCGGGTCCGGCAGGTCATAGCGGAAAGCGAGTTTGACCTGCCCGCGCGGGCCGCCGATACCCAGCACGACCAGGCTGCTGCTCGGGTGGAAACCCAGCAGATGCGGCACCACGGCAAGGACCCCGTCCAGGGAGCCAACCTGGATCCGGCGGCGCTGGTCCTTTCTTCCGGGC
>Ga0080026_10000039_pt1 | contig 25673 bp, 25 predicted proteins | sample OrgsoiDNA2013045_FD_70941 | JGI IMG/M metagenome (GOLD analysis project Ga0080026, IMG submission 70941) | Permafrost soil microbial communities from the Arctic, to analyse light accelerated degradation of dissolved organic matter (DOM) -... | ecosystem: Environmental > Terrestrial > Soil >... | reverse complement strand
GAGGTCGCCATCGGCTGGTGGCCGGGTGATCCGCGCCACCCCGCGGCGGCGTTCTACGCGTACGCGCACCCGGCGCCGCAAGGATTCGGGCAGACTCCGCTCGCATCTTCGGATGCGCACTGGGACGCAGATCTGGGCGAGTTCATTCTCGAGTGGGATGACGTCCGCGCACGCCCGGATCCGCATGCCGCGGCAGTGGAATTCACCCGCGCGGCGTTTCGTCATGCGTGCGCGGTATGCGCGTGGGATCCAGGGCTTGCCGCCAGCGCCGACGGAACACCGCCGCCAGTTTCCTGAGCCAGCTGATGAGGTGGCTGGCCGCCTACGGCACTCACCGGTCCGGCGGTACCCAGATATCCCGATCGTGCATGAGCTTGATCTGCTTGTCTGTCACTTCACGGCGATATTCTTCGTGCCCGTACGGGGCACGGTCGAGATAGATATTCTTCGGGTAGACCGGCGCTTCGTAAATAAGCTGATACTGCTCGGTGGTGAGATCCTTGATCCAGTTGTCCCACTGCGCATTCGCGCGGAACCCGCGTAGCGCTTCGATGTCGACAGTCCCGGCGACCCAGGAGGACCCGCCGCTGTAGTCGTGTCGCCCGACAATCTGCCCGCGATAGTCAATCACGGCCGATCCGCCGCCGAAGGTATCGATCGCGACAGCCGAGTCGGCGTTCAGGTAATACGTCCCGACATTGCACGCGATCAGGTACATGTTGTTGTCGAGGGCACGCGCGCGATTCTGGATCTCGAAAAGGCCGTTGCCGACGTGCGGGTGCGGATACGGGCCCCGGTAGACAACCTCTGCGCCGTTCATCGCCAAGCCACGCGCGTTCTCCGGGTACGAGCCCTCGTTGGCCATCAGGAATCCCAGCCGGCCGATTTCCGTGTCGGCAACCGGGTAAAATGCATCCAGGTTACGGCCGTACAGCTCGATCCACTTGTCCCAGACGTTGTGCGGCGTGACCGAATGCTCCACCGGGAGCAGCGGCACCACCTTATGGTGCCTGAGTATCACCTCGCCATCCGGGCTGAGGATAAAGCCAACGTTGAAGAAACGGCCGGGAAATTCGGGGTGACGGGCCTTCGCCTGGGCCATCAGGAAAGCGTTCCATTGCCGTGCCAGCGCGCCGAGATAGTCCGTCTCGGGGCCCGGGATGTCAATCGCGCATTCAGCCGCGAACTCTTCGTGATCGAGGTCAAGGACCTCGTCGTTGAACCCCTGCAGCGCGCCTTCGGGGATCGCGATGAGGCGCACCGGCAGGTCCAGGCTGGACAGCCACGATGCCGCCTTGATCAGGTGCGAGAGGTGCTCGAGATTCGTCTCGATCTCACCGCGGTGGCGGATGCCACGCATGGTGGGCACCAGGCCCAGTGCCTGGTAGGGCTCGATCATGGCTCATCCCTCCGGCCGGCCAAGCCGGCTCGTCATCCGGCGCTGTCCCCTTGTTCTACCTGGCGGCCTCACCTTCTGTCTGTACCTTGCTGCACAACCGATCGCTGCCGCGGCCGCTCTCGATCCCGGGCCGGCCTGCGGACGGCACCTGCCCGTGCTTGTAGCATCTGCTGTTGCCATCGTCTGACCGGCGCAGCAATACTGAGCGCACTCGCGCGCGGCCTTGGCGCCGGCGGTCGCACGGCCGCGGGGAGGTCACGCACCGGAAGGCAGGGAAGTCACATGAGCATCCTCGGTACCCGGGTGGTGCGGACCGAAGACCCGCTGCTGCTGACGCTCGGCGGCACCTACGTCGATGACCTGCGAGTACCGGAACTGGCGGGCGCGGCACGGGTCACGTTCGTGCGCAGTCCCGTCGGCCACGCGCTGATCACCGGCATCGACGTCTCGGCGGCGCGGCAGGCGCCCGGCGTGATCGCCGTGCTGACCGCGGCGGACCTGACCGATCTGGGCCCGCCGCCGCCCGACGACGGGAGCGGCGGCAGTGAGGCCGCCCCGCTGCCGCTGGGCGGCCCGTGGGCGGAGCCGCTGCTCGCCGTTGACCGGGTGCGTTACGTCGGCGAGCCGGTGGCGATCGTGATCACCGATGGCCGCTACCAGGGCGAGGACACCGCTGAGCTGGTCAGCGTGGACTACGAGTCGCTGCCTGCGGTGGTGGGCGCCGACGCGGCGCTGGCGGGCGGAACGCTGCTGTTTCCCGCGGCCGAGTCCAACGTCGCCGTCACTGGTGGCGCGCCAGCCGACCCCGCGGCCTTCGATGGCTGCGACGTCGTTGTCGAGCGGACCATCGTCAACCAGCGGCTCGCGCCGGTCCCGCTGGAAGGGCGCGCCACTGCCGCGCAGTGGGCCAACGGCAAGCTGACCGTCTGGGTGAGCACCCAGAACGCGCAGATCTCCCGGTTCGTGCTGGCCGGCGTGCTCGGGCTTGATCCCGGCGCGATCCGGGTCGTCGCCCCTGATGTGGGCGGGGGTTTCGGGGCCAAGGTCGGAATCGACCGGGACGCGCTCGTGGTCGCGTGGGCGGCCAAGCACACCGGCCGCGCGCTGCGCTGGGCGGAGACACGCAGCGAGAACCTGGTCGGCATGACGCACGGGCGCGCCCAGCGGCAGGTGATCAAGATCGGCGGGACCAGGGACGGGCGCATCCTGGCCTACCGGCTGGATATCGTGCAGGACGCTGGCGCCTACCCGCGGATGGGCGGCTTCCTGCCCTTCCTCACCCGCCTGATGGCGGCTGGCCCGTACGACATCCCGCGCGCCGAGGCCGCCTCCAGCCTGGTGGTGACCAACACGACTCCGATCGCCGCGTACCGCGGGGCCGGGCGGCCGGAGGCGACGGCCGCGATCGAGCGGGCCGTTGACCTGTTCGCCGCCGAGATCGGCAAGGACCCGGCAGAAGTACGCCGGATCAACCTGGTGCCGCCGGAGGCGTTCCCGTACAGCTCCCCGTGCGGGCCCGTCTATGACACCGGGGCGTATGCCGCGGCGCTGGACAAGGTGCTGGACGCCGCGGGGTACCAGGACCTGCGGGCGGAGCAGGCGCGCCGGCGAGAGCGGGGCGACGTGGTCCAGCTGGGCATCGGGCTGGCGAGCTACGTGGAGATCACTGCCGCGGACGCGGCCGGCGGGGAGACCGCCCGGCTCGTGGTGCACGACGACGGCACGGCCACGGCCTACACCGGCAGTTCCGCGCACGGCCAGGGTCACCACACCACCTGGGCCATGCTCGTCGAGGCTGAGCTGGGCATCGAGATGGCGAAGGTCACGGTCATTCACGGCGATACTGACCTCATCCCGATGGGGGTCGGCACGTACGCGTCGCGATCGCTGCAGCTGGGCGGCGTTGCCGTGCACAAGGCCGCGGTCGACGTCAAGGAGCAGGCTCGCCAGCTGGCCGCGGACATGCTCGAGGCCAGTGCGGCCGACCTTGAGCTGGACACCGAGCGCGGGGTCTGGCAGGTGCGCGGCGACCCGGCAGCCAGCCGGACCTGGGCGCAGGTCGCAGGCCACGCCGGCGACGCTGGCCTGGCCGCCGAGGTCAATTACACCGAGGGACAGCCAACCTTCCCGTTCGGCACCCATCTCGCGCTCGTGGAGGTGGATACCGAGACCGGCAAGGCTGTTCTGCTGCGGCATGTGACCGTCGACGACGCGGGCACCGTGGTCAGCCCCGTGCTCGCTGAGGGGCAGCGGCACGGCGGCATCGCCCAGGGGATAGCGCAGGCGCTGCTGGAGGAGATGGTCTACGACGCCGACGGCAATCCGCTGACCAGCACGCTGGTGGACTACGCCGCCATCACCGCAGCCGAACTGCCCAGCTTCGAGCTGCTGGCGAGCGAGACGCCCGCGACCAATCCGCTGGGGGCCAAGGGGATCGGCGAGGCCGGGACCATCGGCGCCGCCCCCGCCATGCAGAACGCCGTCATCGACGCGGTCAGCCATCTCGGCGTCAGGCACATCGACATGCCGACCACACCTGCCAGGGTGTGGGCCGCCATCAGCGAAGCGAGGGAGAGCCAGTGAAGGTCAGCGTGACCGTCAACGGCAGCCAGGTCGCGGCCGAGGTGGAGGATCGCACCCTGCTCGTGCATTTCCTGCGCGAGCAGGCCGACCTCACCGCGACCAACGTCGGCTGCGATACCAGTTCCTGCGGCGCCTGCACGGTCCTGATGGACGGGCAGTCGGTGAAGTCGTGCACCGTGCTCGCCGCCCAGGCGGACGGGCGCGAGGTGGTGACGGTCGAGGGACTGGCCACCAGCTCAGGCGAGATGCATCCGGTGCAGCGCGCGTTCCGCGCTGAACACGGTCTGCAGTGCGGATTCTGCACCCCTGGCATGGTGATGGCGACCGTCTCGCTGCTGGCCGTTAATGCCTCTCCAACCGAGGAACAGGTCAGGTCAGCGTTGGAAGGCAACCTGTGCCGGTGCACCGGCTATCACAACATCGTCAGGGCCGTACTGGCGGCAGCCCGCGACGGCGCAACAGCGAGCGAGAGGCGGCCGGGTTGATTCCCGCAGCTTTCACCTACCAGCGGGCCTCGTCCGTGGACGAGGCCCTGGACCTGGCGGCCCAGGGCGGCGAGGACGCGAAGTTCCTGGCCGGCGGGCATTCACTGCTCCCGCTCATGAAACTGCGCCTGGCCGTGCCCGAGATCCTGGTCGACATCGGCCGGCTCGGCGAGCTCTCCTACATCCGCGACGATGGCAGTCATATCGCGGTGGGAGCACTCACCAGCCATGACGAGGTGGCAACGTCCGGCCTGCTCGCCAGCGAACTGCCGCTGCTCGCCCATGCCGCCGGGCAGGTCGGCGACCCGCAGGTCCGCCACCGCGGCACGATCGGCGGTTCGCTGGCGCATGCTGATCCCGCGTCCGACCTGCCCGCGGTGATCCTGGCCCTGGACGCGACGCTGGTCGCCCGCGGGCCGTCCGGCAGCCGCGAGATCGGGGCCGGGGTGTTCTTCCGCGGCCTGTTCGAGACCGAGCTGCAGCCCGGTGAGCTGCTGACCGAAATCCGCATCCCCAAGCCGCAGGCGGCAGGCTGGTCGTTCCAGAAGTTCACCAAGCGCGCCATCGACTGGGCGATCGTCGGGGTCGCGGTCCAGGGCGACAGCGTGGCGCTGGTCAACATGGGACAGACGCCGGTCCGGGCCAGCGCGGTCGAGCGCGCCCTGGCCTCGGGCGCCGCGCCGCGAGAGGCCGCCGCCCAGGCCGCGCAGGACACCAGCCCGCCCGAAGACCTCAACGCCGGCCGTGGCTACCGCGAGCATCTGGCCCGGGTTCTCGTCGGGCGCGCGCTGGAAGAGTCACGTTCGCGGGCCTGACTGTTCCCCCGCAGCACCAGCACCGAGGCCAGCTGATGGATGACATCCGAGACCTGAGCCGGTGGCCGATCATTGTGGCGCCCATGGCCGGCGGCCCTTCGACGCCCGAACTGGTCGTGGCTGCCGCGCAGGCCGGAGCCCTCGGCTTCCTCGCCGCCGGCTACCAGACAGCCGCGGCCATGAACGCTGAGATAGCCGCCGTACGGACCGCATCGGACGCTGCGTTTGGTGTCAATGTCTTTGTTCCCCAGGCGTCCACTGCCGATCCGGCGAAGGTGGCCGCGTACGTGGCCGCTCTCGAGCCCGACGCCCGCAGGCTCCAGACTCCGGCCGGGCAGCCGGTGTGGGACGACGACAGCTGGGACGCCAAGATCGAGAGCCTGCTCGCGGATCCGCCGGCGCTGGTGAGCTTTACCTTCGGCTGCCCGCCGGCGGACGTCGCCGCCGCCTTCCGCGACCGCGGAACGTTCGTGGCCGTCACCGTGACCAGCCCGGACGAGGCGGCTGCGGCGGTCGGCGCCGGCGCGAACTGCCTCTGCGCCCAGGGCTTCGAGGCCGGCGCCCACCGCGGCACGTTTGCCAACGATGAGCGCCCTGGCCAGGACTACGGCCTGCTCGCGCTGATCGGCGAGATCGGCCAGGTCACCGAGGTGCCGGTCATCGCCGCGGGCGGAATCGCCGGGCCTGCCGCGGTGGCCGCGGTCCTGGCCGCTGGCGCGACGGCCGCGCAGCTGGGCACGGCCTTCCTGCGCTGCCCGCAGAGCGGTGCACGCCAGGCGCACAAGGACGCCCTCGCCGACCCGCGCTTCACGACGACCGCGATCACCAGGGCGTTCACCGGCCGCCGCGCACGCGGCCTGGTCAACCAGTTCATGATCGACCACCCTGGCGCGCCCCCGGCGTATCCGGAGATCCACAACGCCACCCGCCCGCTGCGGGCCGCGGCGGCCGCGGCCGGCGATCCCGACCGGCTGAACCTGTGGGCCGGGCAGGCATTCCGGGCCGCTTGCGACCACGCTGCGGGCGAGATCATCGAACGGCTCATACCAGGGACGAAACGGAATTAGCCCGGCGAACAACAACCTCAGATATGCGCGCTGGTCCCGGCTCGCGTCCTGTTCAGTCGTAGATGATGACCTGCCGGATGACATCGCCCTGACCGAGGGCGCCCAGGGCGGCGTCGACGTCGTCGAGCTTCAGCCGCTGAGTGATCATGCCCTCGATGTCCAGGCGGCCGGCCCGCCACAGGCTCAGGATCCGGGCGTAGTCGCGCCGCACGTCGGCCGAGCCGTAAAGCGAGCCAAGGATCTTCTTGCCGTCGAAGAACAGCTCGAACGGGGTGAACTCGACCTGCTGGTCGGTGCGGCCTGCCCCGACGACCACGACGGTCCCGCCCCGGCGCGCAGCCGCCCACGCGGCCCGGATCGTCTGCGGGGTGCCCACGACCTCGAAGGCGTAGTCGAAACCTTCCCCGCCGGTGAGCTCGGCCGACAGCTCGGCCAGGTGGTCGGGGTGCACGGCATGGGTGGCACCGAGGCGGCGGGCGGCCTCGTGCTTGGACTCCACGGTGTCGACGCCGACGATGACCGCGGCTCCCGACACGCGGGCTCCCTGGATCGCCGCGATGCCCACTCCCCCGCAGCCGATGACCACGACGGTCGCGCCGGGCTCGACCTGCGCGGTGTTGATGACCGCGCCGACCCCGGTCATCACGCCGCAGCCGACGAGCGCGGCCACCTCGTAGGGGACGTCGGCTGCGATCTTCACCGCGCCCTCGCGCGGCACCACCATCTCCTGCGCGAACGCGCCGCATCCGGCCATGCCGAACGCGGGGGTGTCGCCGACCAGGAAACGGGGCTGGATGTAGGCATTGATGACATGGGCCATGCACAGGAACGGCTCGCCCCGCAGGCATGACGGGCACGAGCCGCATGGCGGCAGCCAGCTGGCGATGACCCGGTCCCCGGCGGCCAGGTCGGCGACGCCGTCGCCGACCGCCGCCACATCGCCTGACGCCTCGTGCCCGAGAATCGCCGGCACCGGCTGGGGCAGGCCGCCGTTGCGGGCCGAGAGATCCGAGTGGCACACTCCGGCAGCCCTCAGCCGGATCTTCACCTCGCCAGGCCCGGGCCCCAGGGCGACGACATCATCGCGGATGTCGATCTTCGCGTCCTCGATCGAATGGAGCACCGCAGCCCGCACGACCCACCTCCGGTCTCGTACCACATGAGGCGACTTCCGCCGATAAAGTAGAACAGGTTTCAGTACGGTTCCGCAAGCCGCCGGGACCGCCTGCCAAGCAAGCGACAGGGAGGTCGGGCCGAGGCAGCGATAATGACGGCGTGACCACCGCGAAGAAGAGCCGCCCGGCCAGCCGGACCGGGTCCGCCGCCCGCCAGCCTGGCCGGACCGGATCCCCCGCCGCCCGCCAGCCTGGCCGGACCGGATCCCCCGCCACCCTGGCCGCCGACGGCTCCGCGGGGTCTGAGCGCCGGGCGCACATGGTCCTGCTGGCCGGCGAGCTCTTCGCGCAGAAGGGCTTTCGCGCGACGACCGTCCGCGAGATCGCCGATGCCGCCGGGATCCTGTCCGGCAGCCTCTATCATCACTTCGACTCCAAGGAGTCGATCGGCGACGAGATCCTGTCCGGCTTCATGACCGAGATACTCACCGACTACCGGGCCGCCGTCGCCTCGGCCGGCGATCCGCGCGCCATACTCGAGCAGATCGTCCGCTCGACCAGCGGGACTCTCGCCCGGCACCGGGCCGCCCTGGCCATGCTGCAGAACGACTGGAGTTTCTTCAGCACGCAGCCCCGGTTCGCCTACCTGCGCAAGGCCCTCCGCGAGATCGAGCGGATCTGGATCACCCAGCTGGAACTCGGCGTGCAGTCCGGAGTCTTCCGCGCCGACCTGGACGCGAAGCTCACCTACCGGCTGCTGCGGGACGTCCTGTGGATCCCGGCCCAGTGGCGCCGGACCGGCGGCTACAGCACCGATCAGGTGGTGGACGGCTTCCTGCGCCTGCTCTTGCACGGCATCACCAGCCCGGCCGCGCCGGCCCGGCCGCGGCCGGCCGGAGGGCCGAGACCGGCCGCCGGCCCGCCGCGAGGCCGGGACCCGGGCGGTCGCCGCGACGCCGGATTCCGATGACTTCCTGGCTCGGCAGTCTTTCCCCGCGGCGCAGGATTTTCGCCGCCGGGCTCGCGCTCCTGGCGTTCGCCGGTGCCTGCGCGGTCGCTGCCGCGGCCGTCGCGGGCCACGCCGGCCGCAGCGCGGCCGCCGGCTTCCCGGCCCAGGGCCGGCCTGGACCGGTCCTGCTGGTGCCTGGCTACGGCGGGAGCACCGGCTCGCTGTCGGTGCTGGCCAGGGCGATCCGGGCGACTGGCCGCGCGGCGACAGTCGTGCACCTGCCCGGCAACGGCACCGGCAGCCTGGCCGGCGACGCCCGGGTGCTGAACAGCGCGGCCACTCGCGCGCTGAGCGGCGGAGCGCCGTCGGTCGATGTGATCGGCTACTCGGCAGGCGGCGTGGCCGCCCTGTTGTGGGCGCGTGAGGATGACGGCGAGCACAAGGCGCGCCGGGTGGTCACGCTCGGCTCCCCGTTCCACGGGGCCCTGATCGCCGCCGCGGCCGCGGGATTCGCGCCGGGCGCCTGCCCGCTCGCCTGCCAGCAGCTCGTGCCGGGAAGCAGCCTGCTCGCCGGCCTTGCCGCCACCGCGCCCGGCCGGCTGCCCTGGCTGTCGCTCTGGACGACCGACGATCAGACCGTAACCCCGCCGGACTCGGCCCGGCTGCGCGGCGCGATCAATGTGCCCGTGCAGTCGCTGTGCCCGCGGCAGCGGATAAGCCACTCGCAGCTGCCGGCGAACCCGGTCGTGAGCGCGATCGTTCTCCAGGCGATCGGTCCCGGCCTGCTCCGGCCTCCGGTGCCCGCGGACTGTCAGGCCTGACGTCCCATCGGAGCCTTCCTCAGCTGGTGATGTCCTTGGTCGCGAAATGAGCCCAGGCCGCCGCCAGGAACACCGCGACGTAGACGCCCTGCACGGCGAATCCTCGGTCGATATTCCGCCACAAGATCGGCTCCCGGAAGAAGTCGAGCCACGACAGCCAGTAGCGGGTGGGCAGGTAGGGACTGACCGACGACGTGGAGTTCAGCGTGACCAGGATCTCGCTGGTGACCAGCGCGGCGAGCGCTCCCAGCGCCGCCCCGAGCGAAGAGTCGGTGATCGTCGACAGGAACAGCGCGATCGCGCCGACCCCCAGCATGGACACCGCGATGAAAATTACCGCGCCCAGAATGCGCAGCAGCAGCTCGGCGGGTGTCAGCGCGGAGCCCGACAGCGAGGTCGCGGCGATGTTGGACGCCGTCAGGCCGTTCGGGGTGGCCGCCACGGGCTGCGAGCCGAACAGCGCAACGCCGGTTGCGTAGGAGGTGAGCGCCACGAGCACGACCGCCATCAGGACGTACACCATGAGCGCGACGAGCTTGGCGCCGAGCAGCCGGGCGCGGCCGACCGGCCGGGTCAGCAGGTACCGGAGCATGCCCGAGCTAGCCTCGCCTGCGATGGAATCGCCCGCCACGACAGCGACGGCGACCGGAAGGAAGACCGGCAGCACGATCGCGAGGGCGGCCGCTGGATACAGCGACCCGTCAGAGAGCACGTCCGACAGGAGCGCGGGTCCCTGGCCTGGAGGCGGCGCGAGATTGGTAACCACGACGAATACGGCGACCAGCACCGGAAGCCCGCAGAGCAGGGCGACGCTGACCCAGCTGCGCGGCCGACGGGCCAGCTTCAGGAGCTCGACCCTGATCACCGCGCCGGACCGCCGACCTGCCGGGCTTGCCGTCCGGCGTGCTCGGCCCGGTCGATGTGGTCGGAACCGGAACTTGTGACGGCGAGCACGGTTTCCTCGAGTGAGCGGCGCTCGGCGGCGATCTCGGCGACCCGGATGCCGGCGGTGACCAGACGGGCGTTGAGTGCCGCCGGGTCCGTCTCGGTGATCACCAGCCGGTCACCCTCGCGGTGCTGCACCCGGCCGTCCAGTGCCGCCGCCGCTCGGTCCGCGTCAGGACTGCGGACCACCACCCGGCCGGTCGGTGCTCGCAGCGCCTCAAGATCTTCCTGCAAGACCAGCCGCCCGCGGTCAACGATACCGACCCGGGTGCACAGCTGCTCCACCTCGGCGAGCTGATGGCTGGACAAGAAGACCGTGGTCCCAGCCTCGTTGAGCCCGGTCAGCAGGTCACGCATCTCCCGGATGCCTTGCGGGTCCAGGCCGTTCGCCGGCTCGTCGAGGATCAGCAGCCGCGGTGACCGCAGCAACGCGGCGGCCAGCCCGAGCCGCTGACGCATCCCGAGCGAGTACTTCCTGACGGCCCGGTTGTCGATCCCGGCCAGTCCGGCCTGCTGCAGCGCCTGGTCGATACGGGCCCGGCGGGTGCGCCGGCTGCCTGCTGTCCCGGCCGCATCCAGCAGGGCGAGGTTCGCGCGGCCGGACAGATGCCCGTATGCGGACGGCCCTTCGATCAGCGATCCGACTTGAGGCAGTACCTGCCCTATGTGGCGTGGCACGCGCCTGCCCAGCACCTCGATCTCGCCGCTGGTCGCGTACACCAGGCCGAGCAGCATCCGGATGACCGTCGTCTTGCCGGAGCCGTTGGGGCCAAGGAAACCGTACCTGTCGCCCTCGCGCACCTCCAGGTCGACACCGCTGACCGCGCTGAAGCCGCCGAAGCGCTTGGTCAGCGACCGGGTGACGATCATGACCTGCCCGCGATCCGGGTGAGCAGGTCAGAAGCCGCGTGCTCCAGCAGCGCCGGGGTCACCGCGCCGGCGAACAGGAACGTGATCCCGCGAAACAGGGGGCTGGCCAGCAGGACAGTCAGCAGCGGGGTGCGGATCAGCACGCCGGTGCCGCCCGAGAGCGTGACTGCCGCGGCCCCTGCATTGGCAGCGGCGGCGACCACCTGCGAGCCGGTCCGGCCAGGTACTGGTACCAGGGCGAAACGGGTAAAGCCCGCGCCGTAGACGGCCACGCTCGACAGGCCGCCGGTGGTCGGGATCCGCCCGAGTCCGCCAAGCCGGGCTGGCCACGGGTGATCGCGGTGGTCGTCGCCCAGGATCCCGTTGAGCGAAGACGGCTGGGCGGTACTGAAATCGACATCGGGCGCGGCATCCGGGGTGACCGTGGCCAGCGCCGGACGGCGCTGGCTGACCTGCAGGAAGCTGCTGACCAGGACCGGATGGCCGGTCCCGCGGCCCATGATCTTGACCTCGACGGGCAGGCCGTCGGCGGGATCGGCCCAGATGTCGACGGCGCTGACCGTGGTCGCCGGATTGGCCGGGACCAGGCGCAGTCCAGCCGCGCTCATCCCGGCCACCCGCAGGGAGGGCAGCCGCGAGAGGTGATCCGCGGCCGACGCGAGCCCCAGCAGCTGGCGGGCCAGCGCAGGGGGCAGCAGGTCCGCCGCCCGCGGCAGCCGGACCGGCTCGCTGCCGAGGACGGCGGTCAGCACGTTGTAGGAGTGATTCCACAGATAGGTGATCTCGCCCAGCTGGTAGACGTCGTTCTCGCCCGCCGTCTGGAGCGTGTCCGCGCGCCAGCGCGCGGGTGAGCGGTACCAGGCGTACTGATCGGTGGTGCCGTCCAGGAGGCCGCTGACGTCCTGGAGGTCCGGCAGCTGCGGCAGGCCGAGATCCACCGTGCTTTCGGCATATCCCTGATAGGGCAGGCTCGCCGAGGCCAGGATGCGCGCGCGCAGCGCTGCGGGGGACAGGGCCGAGCCGGAGACCGGAAATGCCGCCAGTGTCATCGGAAGCAGGCACAGCACGGCGGTTCCGCACACGACGACCGCCCACCGCCAGCGCGCCCGCGGCCTTATGACCCGCACGGGCAGCTGACCCTTGCCGCTGTAACCATCGGATTCACTGTATGTCGGGACTCACGCTCCCGCCCAGCGTGACCAGCACCGGGCGCACGCGGTCCCCCGGCGGGTCAGGCCAGACCGGCCGCACTGCTGGCATGAGCCCCCGGCCTGTTAATCTTACCAAGCAAGCGTTTGGTTCCGATGATCGGAGAGGGACCGTGGGCCGGCTCGACGGCAAGGTGGCGCTGATCACCGGGGGCGCCAGGGGAATGGGCAAGTCGCACGTGCGCCACCTCGTCTCCGAGGGCGCACGGGTGGTGTTCGGCGACATCCTCGACGACAAGGGCGCCGCTGTGGCCGCCGGGCTCGGCGAGCAGGCCTGCCGGTACGTGCACCACGACGTGACCAGCGAGCAGGACTGGGCGGCGGCCGTCGCTACCGCGATGGACGCGTTCGGGAAGATCGACGTCCTGGTCAACAACGCCGGCGTGCTGAAATTCGCCAGGATCGCCGACATGCCGCTGGCCGACTTCCGGCGGATCTTCGAGGTGAATGCGATCGGCTGCTGGCTGGGCATGAAGGCGGTGATCGGGCCGATGACCGCCGCAGGCGGCGGGTCGATCGTCAACATCTCCTCGATCGAGGGGTTCACCGGGGCGGCCGGGCTCTCCGCCTACAGCGCGAGCAAGTTCGCCGTCCGCGGCATGACCAAGGTCGCCGCGCAGGAGCTTGGCCAGTTCGGCATCCGGGTCAACTCGGTGCATCCTGGCGGGGTGCTGACCAGGATGGTGATCGACGCTGCCGCGACCCCTGACCACATCGACGGCACCACCTTTCTCCAGTCGATACCCATCTCCCGGTTCGCCCAGCCAGTCGAGATCTCGCGGCTGGTCGCCTACCTTGCCTCCGACGACTCGTCGTACTCGACCGGCAGTGAGTTCGTGGCCGACGGCGGCATCCTGAGCGGCCCCGGCTACTGACCGGCGAGCCCGGCAACGGCGCGGAAACTGACGCAAAGGAGCACGCGGAATGGGTGACGGGCTGACCCTGGACGGCAGGACGGCCATCGTGACCGGCGCTGGCCACGGCCTGGGACGGGCGGAGGCGATCGGCCTGGCCGCGGCCGGGGCCGCTCTGGTGCTCAATGACCTGCCGGGACCTGCCGTGCACGCCGTGGCCAGCGAGATCACCGCAGCCGGCGGCCAGGCGGTGGTCTGCGAGGGAGACGTCGCGCAGTGGTCGACGGGCGAGGCTATGCTGGCCGCCGCGATCGGCTCCTACGGCGGCCTGGACATCCTGGTGAACAATGCCGGGGTGCTGCGGGACCGGATGATCTTCACGATGTCCGCCGACGAGTGGGATCTCGTCCTGCGGGTGCACCTGCGCGGCCATTTCGTGACCACCCGCCTGGCCACGGCGCACTGGCGCGAGGCGAGCAAGCAGGCCGGCGCGCCGGCCTACGGCCGGATCGTGAACACCTCGTCCGAGGCGTTCCTGCTCGGCTCCGCCGGCCAGCCCAACTACGCCGCGGCCAAGGCCGGCATCACCGCGCTGACCGTCACCACCGCGCGCAGCTGCGCCCGCTACGGCGTGCGAGCCAACGCCATCTGCCCGCGTGCCCGCACCGACATGACGGCGAACCTGATGGGCGCGCCGCCCGACTCGGCGGTGGACCCGCTCGCCCCGCAGCACGTCGCGCCGCTGGTGGTGTACCTGGCCAGCCCGGCGGCTTCGGGGATCAACGGCGAGGTGTTCGTCGTGCACGGCGGTGTTGCCGCGGTGATGGAGCCGCCACGGGTCAGGGCCACGTTCCTGGCCGCCGAGCATGGCTCGGCCGACGGCATGTGGACGCTGGACTCGGTAGCAGCAGCCCTGGGACCGGCGTTCGCCGGGCCGCCGGCCTCGGCCGGAGCGGCCGGCTTCGCCTGCGAGGACACGCTGAGCCTGGCCACCGAGACGATCGGATTCGCCGCGCCCGGCAGCGGGACGGCCAGATGATGACACCGAACGCCAGGGTGCAGACAGGCTTCGCGGCAAGCGGGATGGCCAGATGATGACACCGAACGCCAGGGTGCAGACAGGCTTCGCGGCAAGCGGGACGGCCAGATGAAGCAGCGGGACCGGGTCGCGATGTCGGCCGAGGAGGTGGCCGCCTTGCTGGCCGGGCACCGCAAGGTCCAGCTGGCCACGATCAGCCGGGACGGGACACCGCACCTGGTCGCCATGTACTACGTGATGATCGACGGGCAGATCACGTTCTGGACCTACCGGTCCTCGCAGAAGGCCCGCAACCTGGCCCGCGACCCGCGGGTCAGCTGCCTGGTGGAGACCGGCGAGCAGTACTTCGACCTGCGCGGGGTCCAGATACAGGGCGCGGCCCGGTGCATCGAGGACCCGGCCGCCGTGCGGGACATCGGGCGCCAGATCGCCGGGTCCATGGCCGGCCCGGGCACCGGCGCGCTCGAGGAATACCTCCAGCACGCCGCCCGCAAGCGAGTCGGCTACGCCGTGCAGCCCAGCCGGGTGATCTCCTGGGATCACAGCAAGCTGCTCCCCGCCGGCCGCTGACTGACGAGCTGCTCCCGCCGGCCGCTGACCGACTGGTCCGTCGCGTCCCTTGCTATCCCGCCGTTCCCGTATGATCCGTTTTGTGAGCGATAGCAGCGGCATCGAGGCTGATGCAGGGTTCGACTCAACCATCCCCAACGTGGCTCGCGTCTATGACTACATGCTGGGCGGCAAGGACAATTTCGCCGCCGACCGGCAGCTTGCCGAGCAGCTACTGGCCGAATTTCCGGTGAGCTCATGGATCGCCCGCCAGAACCGTGCCTTCCTGGGGCGGGCGGTGCGCTACTGCGCCGAGCAAGGCATCGACCAGTTCCTCGATGTGGGCAGCGGCTTGCCGACCATGGACAACGTGCACGAGGTCGCCCGCCGGGTCATCCCCGGAGCGACGGTGATGTATGTCGACAACGACCGGGTCGCCCTCGCCCACGCCAAGGCTCTGCTGGCGACCAGCCCGGGTGTCTCGGCGCACTGGGGAGACGTTCGCGAGCCGGGCAAGATTCTCGCCGACGTCAGGGACAGCGGGCTCATCGACCTGAGCCGGCCCATCGTGGTCCTGCTCGCCGCGATCTTGCATTTCATCGCCGATGACGAGGATCCGGCGGGGATCGTCCAGGTGTTCCGGGACGCCATGCCCGCTGGCAGCTACCTGGTCCTGTCGCACGCCACTCATGACACTCTGCCGGAGGAGTCCGCGCGCGCCCGGAATATGTATCGTGACCGCGGCGCATCCTCATCCCTGGCGACCCGCTCACGTGCAGATATTGCCGCCTTCTTTACCGGGCTTGAGCTGGTTGACCCCGGACTGGCATTCACCTCGCAATGGCGGCCGGAGGACCTGGAACAGATCTCCGAGCCGACCGACCTGTATGCCGGTGTCGCGCGTAAACCTTGATGCTGCCGACGGGCTCGGCCCTCAGGCGACGTCTCGGGCTCGGCCCTCAGGCGACGTCTCGGGCTCGGCCCTCAGAAGACGTCTCGGCCTTGTGAATGGGCGTTCTTGCTAGCGGTGCCTTCGCCTTACTCGAGCAGCTGGCGGGCGATGGATGGCGGCCGGCGGCCGGCCAGGATCCAGCCGGTGAGGGCGGCGGCGACGGGAACGCCGAGGACAGTGAGGGCGAGGTAGAGGACGGGCACGCGGCTGAGGGCGCCGAGGTCGCTGAGGTGCCCGGCGGCCAGCGCGAGGTAGGCGCCGGCGGATCCGATCAGGGCGCCGAGCAGGGCGAGCGCGCCGGCGGTAGCGGCGGTGAGCGTGCGCCGGGTGGTGCTGGTGGCTCCGGTGGCGGTGAGGGTGCGCAGATCACCGGCCGCCTCGGTGCGGATCAGCCCGACGGTCATCGCGAGCACGCCGAGGGCGAGCAGCGCCCCGGCGGCCGTCGCCGCGACACTGATCGTGGCTAGTCCGGCCTGGGTGTTCCTGGCCTCGATGAGCAGGCCCGCTTTCACGGCCACGTCCCGCGCGGCCGCGAGCTGCGCGGCTGTCAGGGGCTGGCCGGACTGCACGAGCCAGCCGGACTGTATCTGTGTCCAGCCCCGCCGGCGCAGGCCGCCAGGGGTCATCAGGGAGGTGGGCTCGGAGGTGTAGCCGGGAGCCCGGATCCGCTGTATGTGCGTGACGTTGGCAAAGGTGGAGCTGGTGAAGACCGCGAGCTGCCCGGCATGGGCGGTGAGGAAGTCCGCGGCGGGGCTGGTCGTGGCGGGCCTGATCCCGAGGTAGTGCAGCACGGCTGGTGTGGCGACATAGAGGTTGATCGTGCTGTAGATCAGATTCCGGCCGCCCGCGGCCGGGTTGGTCGGGGCACCCAGGCTCGCTATCGGCTGTCCTGCGCCGGCCAGCGGCCTTTCGGCCGGGTTGACGGGCATGTCGAGGGGGATCACGGCGGCGTGCTGCAGCGGTCCGGCGATCTGGCGTACCGCGGCGTTCAGGACGCCCAGCTGGGCAGGCGTCCGGAGGGGGACGTCCGGGCTCGCTGGCTGTCCGACCCAGACCAGGATCTGGGTGTCCGGCAGGTTGCCCGCGCTGGCGGCGGACTTGTCGGCGGCCGAGCTGATGATGATCGCCGCGGTGATCCCCAGTGCGAGGCTGATCGCGGCCAGGGCAGCCCCGGAACGGGCCTGGTGACGGGCGAGATCCCGCAGCGCCAGCCGCACGGCGACCGGCGCCCGGCCGCCGAGCGCGGCGAGCGCCCGGACGGCCAGCGGGCTGATGAGCAGGATCCCGAGGGTCATCGCCAGCGTGCCGGCGATGATCAGCGGCGGCCGGGCCTGGTTAGCCAGGCCCAGGCAGACGATGCCGGCCACGATCATGGCGGCGGCGAGGAGGGCCGGGCGGCGCGCGGGCCTGGGCCGCGGCGGCCGGGCCGACAGGGCGAGCGTGACCGGCATGCGGGCGGCGGCCCGGGCTGGCCACCACGCCGCGGCGGTGGCCGTCAAGACGGCGAGCACGATGCCGAGCCCGACCAGGCCCCACGGTATGGCGAACCGGTCGATCCGATGCCCGGCGAACGTCTCCAGGCGCGGCGCGGCCGCGATCCACGCCGCCAGGCCGACGGCGGTCCCGGCCACGGCAGCGATGACCCCCAGAGCGGCTCCGCCGGCCACCATGACCATCCGCAGCTGCCTGCGCGTCGCCCCGACGGCGGCGAGCATGCCGAGCTGGCGCTGGCGGCGCGCGGCGATAACGGCGAAGCCCGCTGCGGCGACCAGGCCGACCAGGATGAGCAGGACCGTGACCGCGCCGAGCATGCCGCCGGCCACCGCCTGCTGGGTGCTGGCCCCCCGCGCCTGCCATTCCAGCGGGCCCCGGAACGCGGCGCGGAAGACGCTGAACCTGGCCGGGCTGGCGTTCAGCAGCACCGTCACTGACTGCGGCTGGCCCGCGGACGAGGGCGGGACGAGCGCGAACTGGTCATTCAGGTCGCTGGGGTTCTCGACGATGCCGACCACGCTCTGGTGCTGCCCGCCGAGCGACAGCGGGGAGCCCACGTGGAGCTGGAGGGTCTGCGCTATCCCGCTGGTGACGGCGACCTGCCGGGCGTTGGCGGGGTAGCGGCCCCGGGTCAGGCCGAGCATCGGGCCGGTGTAGGGACCGCGCGGGCTCTCGGCCCGGAACTCGACGCTCTGGGCCGAGCCCGGGATGGGCACGAACCGGCGGCCGATGACCTCGATGGTCCCGAACGCCTTCCTGGCCGCCGCGGTGTCCGCCGCCAGAGCCTTCGGATCGGACCCGCCGAACTGCAGCAGGTGATTCGCGGAGCCGAACTGCGGGCCCGGCAGGGACGCCACGTTGTACGCAGCTGACACGCTGAAGGCCGCCGCCGCGACGGTGAAGGTCAGCAGCGCCAGTACCAGGATCTGCTGCCGCCATTCGCGGCGCAGCAGCCGCCACGCCCATCGGGCCACTGCCCGGCGGGCAGGGACGCCGCCGCTAGCGGGGCCGGGCAGGACCGGCCGCCCAGTCAGCGTCGCGCTCATCGCTGCGGGCCTGAGGTGAGCAGCGATTCCGGGCCGGGCGGCGTCCGGGTCTGATCGATCATCCGCCCGTCTCGCAGGAACACCACCCGGTCAGCGCAGGATGCCAGCACCGCGTCATGAGTCACGACCATGCCGGCCACCCCGCGCCGGCAGGCGGCGAGCAGCAGGCGCATGACCGCCTCGCCGTTCACCGAGTCCAGGGCACCGGTCGGCTCGTCGGCAAGCAGCACCCGGCGGTCACCCACCACCGCGCGGGCGATGGCCACGCGCTGGCGCTCCCCGCCGGAAAGCTCATCGGGAAAACGGTCGGCGCGCTCTGCGACCCCCAGCTCCTCCAGGGCCCTCATTCCCGTCGAGCGCGCAGCCCTCCCCCTGACGCCGTCGAGCTCGAGGGGCAGCGTGACATTCTCGACTGCGGTCAGCCCGGCGAGCAGGTTGAAGTCCTGGAAGACGTAGCCAACTATGCGGCGGCGCAGCTTGGCCTGGTCGTTGGGCGAGGCACCGGACAGTTCCATCCCGGCCACCAGCACCTGACCGCTGGTCGGCTCCTCCAGACTCCCCGCGATGGTCAGCATCGTGCTCTTGCCGGAGCCGCTGGGCCCCATGACCGCCACCAGCTCACCGGCGCTGACCGACAGGCTGACCCCGCACAGTGCATGCACCTCGGCGGACCCGGACCCGTAGACCTTCGACACCTCGCGTAGCTCCAGCGCCGCCGTCATCGCCGTACCGCCGTTCCCTGTATGTGCGCTGCCAGTGTGGGCATCTGGGCATCGCGGCGATCCGCAGCCGCCGCAGGCCGGCCGGCCGGATCGGGTACCGGATGCTGCTTCAGGCGCGTCTCAGCCGCATCGAGCCAGTGGACGACCCCCTCCAGCCGGAACAGCTCGGCGTCGGCGATGAGCGCCAGCTCGATATCGTTCTGCGCGGCTTCTGTCTTGAGGCGCGAGTACCGCTGCATCAACTCGATCATGTGCCGCCGGTGGACCTGCATGATGTCGTACACATCCGCCCCTGGCACGCGCAGGCTGATCAGCACCTTGATGACAAGCTCATTGCGTGGCGGCGGGATATCGCTGGCCGGGGTTCGCAGCCAGCCTTGCAGCTCGGCGCCGCCAGCCTGGGTGATCATGAATCTCTTCTGCGGTCCCGGCCCGCCCTCATCGTCGGACTCCACGAGTCCGGCGCGCTCCAGGCGCTGCAGGGTCATGTACACCTGCCCCACATTCAGCGGCCACACCTCGCCGGTCCGCTCCTCGAACTCCTGCTGCAGCCGCAGGCCGAATTTCGGCCCCTCGCTCAGCAGGGCCAGCAGCGCATGCCGGACGCTCACGGGCTCAGCCAGACTCTATCCATAACGAGTACAATACTCGTTATACTCGGAACGTCAAGCTAAGGCGCTGGCCGAAGCCGCCGCGCCACGGGGGGTGGGCTGATCCGGCCGGATGGCCCGGTCCGGATGTGGTTTCAGCTGGGCTCGTTGTCGGCGTGCGCGGGCTGGCTGGTTCCGGGGGGCCGTCCGCGGGGGCGCATTCGTCCGGCGTGGCCAGGTAGCCGGCCGGCTTCGGCGAGCGCGCGGCGGAGCAGGAACTCGATCTGGGCGTTGGTACTGCGCAGCTCGTCGTTAGCCCATCGGGCCAGGGCGTCGTGGACGGCGGGGTCCAGGCGCAGCAGGACGCTCTTGCGTTCGGTCACTGCGGTTCCGTGCCGGGCGTCACTGGTAGAGAGAGCCGGTGTTGACGACCGGCTGGGTCGCCTGCTCGCTGCACAGGACCACCAGCAGGTTGGAGACCATCGTGGCCTTGCGCTCCTCGTCCAGCTCGACGACGCCCTCTTCCTGCAGCCGCTGCAGGGCCAGCTGGACCATGCCGACCGCGCCTTCCACGATCCGCTGCCGCGCGCCGACCACCGCGCTGGCCTGCTGCTGGCGCAGCATGGCCTGGGCGATCTCCGGGGCATACGACAGCCGGGTCAGCCGCGACTCGACGATGTGCACGCCGGCCGACGCGACCCGCGCGGCGATCTCGGCGGAGAGCTTGCCGGTGATCTCGTCGGCGTTGTCGCGCAGCGACAGCGCGCCGCTGCCCCGGTTGTCGTAGGGGTAGCTGGAGGCGATATGCCGGACGGCGGTCTCGGTCTGGATGGTGACGAACTGGGTGAAGTTGTCGACGGAGTAGACGGCGCTGGCGGTGTCGGCGACCTGCCAGACAACCACGGCGGCGATCTCGATCGGGTTGCCGTCGGCGTCGTTGACCTTGGCCTGCGCTGATTCCTGGTTGCGGATCCGGGTGGAGACCTCGATGCGGCGGGTGAACGGGTTCACCCACTGCAAGCCCGAGTCGCGGATGGTGCCGCGGTACCTGCCGAACAGCTGGACGACGCGTGCCTGCCCGGGGACGACAGAGGTCAGACCCCGCATCACGAGGCCGCTGGCGACAAAGATCAGGACGCTGAGCAGAGTCAGCACCTCGGCGACACCGTGACTCTGGTGACTTGCCACGACGTCCAGCGCCACCCCGGCCAGTATCAGGACGATGCTCAGCACCAGCATGCGCAGGCCGGGCACGAACCGGGCCACCCGCTCGGTCACCCGCCGGCTAGACAGTTCCAGGCCTTCGGCCGCTGCATCTTGGGTAGACATCTGACGCCTCCTCCGCTTGACGGGCCTGATAACACATGCTTAGCATACTGATATCTATTTCTTTTGGCAAGCGCCGCGCCGCGGCGCGCATGGCTGGCACGGGGTCCGGCCAGCCCGTACTACCGGCACGAGCCCGGCCAGCGGGGTGGTGTCTGCCCCCAGCTCGACAGCAGCGACCTGGCCGCGCCGATTTCCCGGGACGTCAGTGCAGCGCGTGACGCCAGCGGCGCAACGGCGGCCACCTGCCGATGCGCCTCAAGGGCGTGGAGTGGATTCAGACTCTTGTCAAACGAGCCCGATCGAGTAAGGTCAATATTAGTCAGAACGTCCATAATCACGACCCACATTTGGTCGCGATAACGTCGTTTTTTTGGGCGTTCCGCCAGATATGCCATGCCTTTATGAATTGCCCAACAAACGCAACCGATCTTCGGGAACTGGGCAACACGCTGGCCATAACGGGGCGAAGAGGGTGAGGTCGGGTGACCGGAGGCGCGTACCCGCAGGTGGCCGGAGACGCGTACCCACAGTTGGAACCGGAGTGGGTTGACGAGGTGCTGCTGGCGGGCGCCGCGGACGACGTGTGCCTGCACCTGGGCGAGCCTGTCAGCCGGGCTGGGCTGCGCCGGCTCGTGGCCGAGCGGCACCGCGCCCTGGCTGACGCCGGGCTGCGGCGCGGCGGCTCCGTCGCGCTTTGCCTTGCGCCGTCGCTCGCGTTCATCGCCAATCTGCTCGCCTCGTGGCAGATCGGCGCGCAGGCGTCCCTGCTTGACCACCGGCTCACCCCGTACGAGGTGGACGTCGCGCTCCAGCGGCTGCTGCCCCAGGTCGTCGTGACGGCCGAGCGCTCCACCGGCGGCCCATTACGGGCCTTCGCCGAGATCACCGAGCGCGTGCGCGCGTATCCGGGCCGACCTGCTGCCACTACCCACGCCGTCATCCAGCTCAGCTCCGGGTCGACGGGGCCATCCAAGATCATAGGCCGGGACGCCGCGAACCTCGTCGACGAGGTGAAGCGCTACACGCTGATCGACGGCGTCCCGCGCAGCGGCGAGCGCATCGTGTCGCTCGCATCAATGGTGCACGTGCTCGGACTCGTCGGCGGCCTGCTCTACGGCCTGCATGCGGGCGTGAACCTGACGATCCCGGCCCGGCTGACAGCGGACGGCATCCTGTCCACCGTCGCCGCTGGCTCGCAGCCGACCACACTGCTGGGTGTCCCTTTCCATATCGAGCTGCTCGCGTCGGTGCGCCACCCGCCGAAGCTGCCGCAGCTCACTGGCATGACCACAGGCGGCGAGCTCGTCCGCGCCGACGTCCACGCCGCGTTCGTGGACCGCTACGACGTGCGCCTCGGCAACATGTACGGGATGACCGAAGTCGGCGTCATCGCGACCGATCTGTTCGGTGTCAGCCGGCCCGCCGTGATGCCGGCCCCCGGCCTTACCGTCCGTGAAGAGGCCGGGGAACTGCACGTCTGCCTGCCGGCATCGCCGTACCTCGGCGACCAGGACCCGAACCGCTGGTCGGACGGCTGGCTGCACACTAAGGACGCCGGCAGCGTGGATCGCCAGACCGGACTCGTGCGGGTCCTCGGCCGCCGGGACTCCCAGGTCTCCGTCGGCGGCCTCAAGGTCGACCTGACCGAGGTCGAGCACATGCTCGCCGCGCTGCCCGAGGTCGCCGGGGCCGTTGTGGTGCACGACTACGCGATCGAGGCGTACCTGGTGCTGGCCGAGGGAACTGAGGCGTCCGCCGTGGAGCGCGAGATCACGACCCGGCTCGCCGCATACAAGCGCCCACGGCGGCTGCACGTGGTCGGGCAGCTACCGCGCACCGCCACCGGGAAGCTTGTCCGCGACCACGCCGTGCTCCGCGACGTCGGGCCGAGCGGGTCAGCGACTCCAGCCGCCCCCGCAGCCCATGCGGGCGCCGGCCGTCAGGCTGTCGTGTCGCACCACCCTCTCCCGAAAGGAAGCGCCGACCATGATCGATGAGATCCGCCAGTTCGTGCTCGACTCGCTGACGGACATGAACTACAGCATCGACGGCATCGACGACGACACAGTGCTCGGCCCGGCCGGCGCCGACCTGGAGTCGCTCGCCCTCGCCGAGCTCGCCGTGCGGGTGGAGGACCGTTTCGGGATGACGTTCGACGACGACGAGGGCGAGATGCTCACCGGCATGACCGTCGGCGAGTTCTGCCTCGCCGTGGTGCCGCGGATCCAGCCCGCGTCGGCGCACTGACCGTGCCCGGGGTACCGCAGCGGTCGGACGTCGTCGCGATGCTCGCCACCTACGGTGACCGCCAGAGCGAGCAGGTTCCGGAAGCGATCGACTCCCTGGAACTGGCCTGGCTGATGCACCAGATCGAGCAGCGGTACGGCGCGCTCGACGTCGACGACGACATGATCGCCCGCATGTCGACAGTCACGGGCGTGGTCGACGTGCTGAAGGATCTGAGAGTCGGGTAATCGCATGACTGATGGACCCGCCGTGGATTCGACGCCGGCCGCCCGCAGGGGGACGGGCACGGTAGTTGTGACCGGCACCGCGGTCCTCAGCGCCTACGGACGGGGAACCGAGGCGCTGCTGACCGGGATACTCTCTGGCCTGCCCGCCTTCGCGCCAGTCCAGCGGTTCGATGTCACCGCACGGCGAGTCGGCGTCGCGGCGACAATGCCAGGATCCCCTGAGCTGCGCACCGAGATGACCCGCGCCGTCCGCGAAGCGTGCGACGACGCTTGCCTGTCGCCGTCGGACCGGGCTCGCACCCCGCTGTTCCTCGCCATCCACGGCGACCCGGCGATCGCACGGGCGCCCGAGGCTGACAAGCCCGGGCTCGGGCCGCAGGCGTTCACCACCGCGGTCGCCGGCGGCTGCGGCCTCGCGGAGCAGGGCATCCGCTGCTACATGTCGGCATGCGTGGCCGCGAGCACCGCGATCGCCGACGCGGCCGCGATGATCGCCCGCGGCCACGCCGACCGCGTCGTCGTGGCCGGCGGGTACCTCGTGGACTGCGACCAGTTCGCGCTGTTCGACGCCGGCCGCGTGCTCGCTGACGACGGCCAGGTGCGCCCGTTCAGCGCCGGGCGGCGCGGGCTGCTCCTGGGCGACGGCGCCGGCGCTGTCGTCATCGAGTCGCGGGAGTCCGCGCGGGCGCGACGGGCGCCGCCGCTGGCGCGGATCGCGGGCTGGGGTCGCACTGGCGATGCGTACCACCCGTGCCAGCCGCACCCGGAAGGCCATGGCATGGCGCGGGCGGTCACGGCCGCGCTGCAGCGGGCCGGTATCGCGGCCGAGGATCTCGGCTACATCAACGCCCACGGGTCGGGCACCGGCCAGAGCGACCCGGCCGAGACCAGCGCGCTGCGGCTCGCGCTCGGCGACGCGGCCGGGACCGTGCCGGTCAGCTCCACCAAGTCGCTGCATGGTCAGACCCTGGAGGCGTCCGGCGTGCTGGAGCTGATCGTCACGCTGCTGGCGGCCCGCAAGGGGATGCTGCCGATCAACGCCGGGTTCCTCGGCGCTGACGACAGATGTTGCCTCAACCTCGTGCTGGCCGAGGCGCTGGCCGCCACCCCGGAGTTCGCGATGAGCCTCAACGCCGCATTCGGCGGCGCGAACACCGCGCTCGTTATCGGCTTGCCATGACACCGCTGGCACCCGTCGCATCCTCTGGCCTCGCCGCGCTGCACGCGGCGGCGGCCGCGGCCGGCCTGATGGTGTCGTCGTCCGCGTCCTGGCCCGAGACGGGCGCCGACGGCGAGGTCACCGCTCTCGCCGGATTCGTCGAGTCCAATTTCAGCCCGTTACTGGCCGAGGTCGCCGGACGAGCCCTGCGCCGCCGTGATCAGAGCCAGGCATCCGGCCAGGTCACCGCCGTCGTGATGGTGACGGCCCTCGGCGACGTCACCAGCGCGACCCGCGTCGCCGCCGCGGTGGACTCCGGCAAGCGGGTTTTCCCGCTGATGTTCTTCCAGTCCGTGCCGAACGCCGTCGCCGGCTACCTGGCCGCGCGGTGGCACCTGACCGGGCCGGTCGTGTGCGTCAGCGGGACAAGCGCAGGGCTGGACGTCGCCGCGCTGCTGATCGATGACGCGGACGCGGACGAGGCGCTGGTGGTGCGCGTCGACCTGGCCGTGACCGGCGGCGACGGGGACCGTGCCGCCGCCATTCTCGTGACCGGCCCGGCCAACCGGGAACGACTATCAACCGCATGAACCTGAAGGGGAAGCAAGCGATGAACATCCTCGACATCGACCACATCGAGCTCTATGTGGGTGATGCGATTGCGGCAGCGCAGTCCCTGTGCACCGCCTACGGCTTCCGCGTCTACGGCCATGGCGGCCCGGACACGGGGCTGCCGGGGCAGCGCAGCATCCTGCTCGGCCAGGGTGACATCCGGGTACTGCTGACCTCGGGATTGCACAAAGACCATCCCGCCAGCCAGTTCGTGGCCAAGCACGGCGACGGCGTGGCCGTGACCGCGTTTCGCACCGACAGCGCCGCCGCCACCTACACCGACGCGGTCGCGGCCGGCGGGTCGGGCATCCACCAGCCCCGCACCTGGGAGAACGACGAGGCCGGCGTCGTCACCGCGGAGGTCGCGGGCTTCGGCGACGTGGTCTACCGCCTGGTCGAACGCCATGGCTCCGACGCCCAGTTCCAGCCCGGCGCGATCGAGATGGAGCCGGGCGCTGCCGCCGGAGCGGACGACGACCTGCTGCGCGTGATCGACCACGCGGCGGTGTGCGTGCCGGCCGGCGAGCTCGACTCCACCATTGCCTTCCACGAGCAGGTGTTCGGCTTCACGGTCACGTTCCAGGAGTACATCGAGG
>Ga0080026_10000038_pt1 | contig 25709 bp, 24 predicted proteins | sample OrgsoiDNA2013045_FD_70941 | JGI IMG/M metagenome (GOLD analysis project Ga0080026, IMG submission 70941) | Permafrost soil microbial communities from the Arctic, to analyse light accelerated degradation of dissolved organic matter (DOM) -... | ecosystem: Environmental > Terrestrial > Soil >... | reverse complement strand
GGTAGCCATGTTGGCCCTTACCCCTCCATCTTCATGACCTCGTCGCGCGGATGTAACGCTCGGGAAGCCTCAGTTGTGCCCGATTCCGGCGGGGAATTCTGTCACGTCCCGACGCTGGTTACACGCAGAACGCCTTACCGCCGGTTCGTGTCGCGACCCAAATCTCGCCTGCACCCCCCGTCACACGAACAAGAGCCCCGTCCGGCACACCCGCCCCCGTGCCGGCCTGCGCCTGGACCTTTGAGGTTTCACCCGCAGGTAACTTACTCGATCAGCACCACCAGCAAGTACAGGGTGCGTATGGTACGAACCGCACGATGTCACGCCGGTATGACCTCGCGGAGCCGATGCATGCCCAACGTCACGCCCCTGCGTGCCGCCGATCCACGGCGCGTCGGCCGTTACCCACTGGCCGGCCGCATCGCAGGTATGCCCGCTGACGGGCCCGTCTACCTCGCCAGGACGGTCGACGGCAGCGAGGTCACCGTCACGCTGCTGGGCAGCGACTGGGCCGGGGACAGCGCCGCGAGGGACCGGTTCGACGCGGAGGCCAGCGCTGCCCGGCGGGTGGCGCCGTTCTGCGCAGCGCGGATTCTGGATTCCGGCCTCGACGGCGGCCACGCCTTCCTGGTCAGCGAGTACGTGGCCGGCCCCTCGCTGCTGGAGGTCGTCTCCGCCGAAGGCGGCCGCCAGGGCGCGGGGCTCGAGGCGCTGGCCATCGGGGCCGCGACCGGCCTGGCGGCGATTCACCAGGCCGGGCTGGTGCACGGGAGCTTCGGGCCCGGGCACCTGGTCCTGTCCGCCACGGGCCCGCGGGTGGTCGAATTCGGCATCACCCCGCCGTACGGCAGTGCCACCCCGGCCGCGGACATGCTGGCCTGGGCTCAGACGATCATCTTCGCCGCCGCGGGCAGCCCGCCCGCCACCGCCGAGGACCTGAAGATCCTGCCGCAGCCGCTCCGGCGGATCGCGGCCGCCTGCCTGAGCACTGACCCGCAGGCCCGCCCGGCCGCCCGGTCCGTGGTGCTCGAACTCCTTGGCGAGGACAACCCGCCCGCCGGGCTGCTGGCCGAGGGATCGCGCCGCTCAGCCCAGGCATCGGCCCGCTCAGCCGCCCCGCCCGGCATGACACCGCCCGGCATGACACCGCCCGCGCCCGGACCGCAGGACCAGCCTCCCGCCCGGCGCGGCCGGGCCGCCGCGTTCCTGTGGGCGGCAGGTGCCGTCGTCGTTGTCCTGGTTGCCGCCGCGCTCCTTCACCACGCGCTGGGCACAGGCAGGCGGCCGGGCACGGTCGGGCCAGGGTCAGACGGCGGCAGGGTGAGTTCCCCGGCTCGCTCAGCCACGCCATCGGGCCGCCCGCGGCACCAGCCGTCCCCGGCACCGCCCGCGATCCCGGGGGCACTGGCCGGGTCCTGGTCCGGCCAGGCGAAGCAGAACAACCCGACCGACGTCTTCAGCGTCCGGGTCGATCTCCAGGCGGCTGGCCACTCGGGCACCATCTCCTACTCGGGCGCTACGTTCGCGTGCTCGGGCGACCTCAGCCTGGTGTCCGCATCGGCGGGCACGCTCACCATGGACCAGGGAATCGTCACCGGCCAGACCACCTGCGCGAACGGCGTCGTCACGCTGCGCCAGGGGGCATTCGGGACGCTGCTGTTCCGGTTCCGGGGAAAGGCCGGCCCGGCGGCCCGCGGAACCCTGGCCAAGCAGTTACGCCTGATACGCCGTTTGCTCCGGCTACGCCGAGGCCGCCGGTCACGCTAGGAGCGCGCTCACTCATCGCGCTCCGGGTCCAGGCTCGTCAGCAGCTCCTGCAGCTCGGCGAAAAGCTCCGGGCTGGCGGCCACGGCCATCGACGGGCCCGCGGGCCTGCCCGACAGCCCGGCCACCCGCGCCCCGGCCTCGCGAGCGATCAGGCTGCCTGCGGCGATATCCCAGTAGTGGACGCCGCGCTCGTAGTAGGCGTCGACCTGCGCGGCGGCCACGGAGCACAGGTCCACCGAGCAGGTCCCGCGGCGCCTGATGTCCCGGACCCTGGGCAGCACGGCGCCGACCACCTGGCCCTGCACCCGGCGGCGGCCCGGCTCATACCCGAAGCCGGTCGCCACCAGCGCCCTGTCCAGCGGCACGTCAGTAGTACAGGCCAGCCGCCGCGGCGGCCCGGTGCCGGCGGCGGACCGCAGCCAGGCACCGCCGCCCAGCACCGCGCTGAACAGGCTGTCGGCGCTCGGCACGCAGACCACGCCAGCGACCACGCTGCCGGCCACCTCCGCCGCGATGCTGACCGCCCAGTCCGGCAGGCCGTACAGGTAGTTGACTGTCCCGTCCAGCGGGTCGACGATCCAGCGGACCCCGGCGTCCGGGCCATCCTGGCTGATCTCGCCCACCTGGCCGCCTTCCTCGCCGAGGATCACGTCACCGGGCCGCTGCGCCAGGATCCGCGCGCGGATCAGCTCCTCCGCTGCCCGGTCCATCTGCGTCACCACGTCGGTCGGGCTCGACTTGGTCGCCACCACCTCGACTTGCCCGCTGCGCGAGACCAGCAGCTCGGCAGCCGCCATCGCGGCGCAGACCGCGAGCTCGAGCAGATCCGCGCGGGCTGGCTCGGTCACGCTGACACCGCGGGGCGGCCGGCCGGAGGGAGCGCACTGGCGCCGCAGCATCCGTTTGGGCAAATATCGTGCCCTGGCCCCATGCTGCCCAGCGCCCTGCGGGGCGCGCCCCGCAGCCGCTCGGCGGCCAGCTCAGTGACCATGGCCACGAAACGCGGATCCGTGCCGGGGGTCGCCGCGCGGGCCATCGGCAGGCCGAGCCGCTGCGCCGTCTGCGCCGCCTCCACGTCCAGGTCGAAGATGACTTCCATGTGATCGGAGGTGAAGCCGACAGGAACGACGACGACGGCGCGCGAGCCTGCCCGCGCGAGCTCGGCGAGGCAGTCGCCGATGTCCGGGCCCAGCCACGGCTGGGCGGGCGGTCCGCTGCGGCTCTGGTACGCCAGCCGCCAGGACCGTGCCCGCGGCACCCGCTCGGCGACGAGCCGCGCGGCCTCCGCCAGCTGCGCCGGATACGCGCCGCCGGCCGGCCCGCTGGCCGCGGCCATCGCCGCCGGGATGCTGTGCGCGGTAAAAACAAGATCAACATCATTCTGAACGGCCCGCGGAAGCGACTCGACGGCCCTCGCCGCGGCTGCCGCGAACGACTCGACAAAGCCCGGATGGTTGAAGTACTGCCGGATCTTGTCGACGCGCGGCGCGGCCGTTCCGGCCTGGACGGCAGCCCGGTCGATGTCACCCAGGTACTGCCGGCAGCTGGAAGACGAGCTGTAGGCGGAGGTCACGAACGCGAGCGCGCGCCGCACGCCGCGCTGCGCCATGGCACCCAGCGTGTCGGCCAGGTAGGGCTGCCAGTTCCGGTTGCCCCAGTACACCGGCAGGTCGATCCCGCTGGAGGCGAAGTCCTTCTCGATCGCGGCAGCCAGGTCCCGGCACTGCTGGTTGATCGGGCTGACCCCGCCGAAGAGGTAGTAATGCTCGGCCACCTGCTCAAGCCGCTCGCGCGGCACGGCGCGCCCGGCCGTCACGTTCCGCAGGAACGGCAGGACATCGCCGCGGCCCTCGGGCCCCCCGAAGGAGACAAGCAGGAATGCGTCGTAAGGCGGCATGCCACCTATCCAATCAGGCAGCGCCGGGCGGGGGTCAGCGGCTGCCTGCCAGGGCTGCGGGTCAGCGCTGCCGGCTGCCGGTCAGCGGCCGGGCGGTCAGCGGCCGGCGGCCGGGCGGTCAGGCGGTCAGCGGCTGTCGGCCGCGTACTCGGCGGCCAGCGCCAGGACCTCGTTCACGTACCAGTCGGCGTGGTTGTAGGCGAAGATCGCGTTGTAGAGGGAGTGACCGCCGCCCGCCGCGCCGTCCGCGCACAGCATCCTGGCGGCCGAGGGGACCGCGTCGTACGGATTCATCACGTCGGGAGTGCCCGTCAGGCCGAATCCGTCGATGCCCCACTCGGCCCAGGTGGACGGCTCGAATTGCATCGGGCCGAGTGCTCCCGCGCTGGACGGGCCCATGTTGGTCCCGTCGGCGCTCTCGATCTGCCCGATCGCGGCCAGTACCGTCCAGGACAGGCCACGGCAGTACTGCGCCGCGGACGCCTTGAACAGCGCCAGGTACGTGGCCGGGAGCTGACCTGGCCGGACGGGCGTTGTCGGCAGCTGCTCGGCACGCAGGCTGACGATCTTGCCCGCGGGCCCGAGAATCTTGCTGACCTCGCTGGTCAGTCTGGGCAGGCTCACGCCGGGGGCGCTGATCAGGCCGGCCACCTGGTGCACCAGGCCAAGCGCGCGGGAGGTGCCAGAGTTCACCAGCAGGTCCACTCCGGCGACGCCCAGCTGTGCCGCCGCGCCGAATTCAGCCGACCGGATCGTCCCGCCGCTCAGCTGATAGTTCTGGCCGGCGCGCAGGCCGAGCCGCGCCTTCGCCGACGCCGATGCCACGAATCCGCCGCGGGACAGGGCGGTCCAGAAGGCCTGGTCCGAGGCTGTCTGCAGGGGGACCCAGGACCTGAACTGCGCCGGGTTGACGCCGATGATGCTGGCAGGCTGGCCGTCCGCCGTGATCTCGGCGCCGTCAAACGTGATCATGTTCCGGACACCGGTGATCTTGCTGAGCCGGGTCCGCTGGCCGGCCGTGAGCCCCTTCGGCACCACGATCAGCAGGTCCGGCAGGATGATCCGCCGGAAAGCCGAGGCGGCCCCCGCGGACCTGGCATTGTGCGCCGCAGCCGTCGTCCCGCCGGCTGACACCGAATACGGCACCATGGCAGGCACGCTGCCGTGCGGCGGTACTGCCACGTGAGCACCCGTGGCGGCCAGGGCAATCGCGCCGACGGCCGCGAAGCGTCCCGCGGGCGTGCTTGAGCCGGGCGCGGCGGTGGCGCGTGCTGCAGTGCGCCGGAAGAGGCGTCCCATACGGCCCCCACCCTATCCGGCTCCGGTGTCGCGCTGAAGACCCGGCGGCCACCGCCTGGAAAAGACTTGCGTGGCGTGGATACGGTCTGAGGGGAGGTCAGCGCATATATGACGCAGGTTGGCTCCTCGCGCGAGGAGCGGGATGAGCAGCAGGAGACAAGCAGCGGGAACCCCTATCTCGAGCTCCTCAGGAACCCTGGTGCGCTGGGTTTCTCCGCCGCGGGAGCCCTCGGGCGAATGCCGATGTCGATGTTCGGCCTCGGCACGATATTGCTGATCGCGTCGGTTACCGGCAAGTACGGGCTGGCCGGAGTCGTCTCCGCGGCGGGCTCGGTGGGCTATGCGATCTGTGCCCCGCAGATGGCCAGGCTCAGTGACCGGCTGGGCCAGCATCGGGTCCTGCGACCGCAGGCGGCCGTGTTCGCGGTGGCCACGATCGCGTTCATCGTCGGCGCGCAGGCGCACGCGCCGCTCTGGGCGCTGCTGGCCGGCGGCGGCCTCGCGGGCGCCTCCATGCCCTCCCTCGGGTCCATGGTCCGCTCGCGATGGAGCGCCCTGGTCGGCACCTCCCAGCAGCTGCATACGGCGTTCGCGCTGGAATCGGTGGCCGATGAGCTGATCTTCGTGATCGGTCCCGCGGTAGTGACCGTGCTGGCCACCGAGGTCTATCCGGCCGCTGGCGTGGCTGTCGCGGCGGCGCTGTGCGTCACCGGCACGCTGCTGTTCGCCGCCCAGCGCCGGACCCAGCCGGCGCCGCGGCCGCGGCCGCCGCGGCGGCCGCGGCAACCGGGCGCATCGCGAGGGATGCGCGCCCGGCGGCGGGCCTCGGGACCGAGCCTGATCGCGCTGGTGCCGAGCCTGATCGCGCTGGCACCGGTGTACCTGTTCGTGGGGTCGATGTTCGCCACCATCGACCTGAGCACGGTGGCTTTCGCCCAGGAGCACGGCCACAAGCCTCTGGCGGGCTTCATCCTGGGGACCTACGCGCTGGGCAGCGCGGCCGGCGGCCTCTGGTACGGGTCGCGCACCTGGCGAGCCCCGCTGGAGCGCCGGTTCGTGGTCACCCTGTGCTGCACGGTGACGGGAGTGGCAACGTTCTGGGCGATGCCGGGGCTGCTGTGGCTTGCCGCGGTCATTTTCTTCTGCGGGCTGACGATCTCGCCGACCCTCATCGCCGGGATTGGCCTGGTCGAGCGCCAGGCGCCGGCCGAGCGGCGGACTGAGGGCATGAGCTGGCTCACCTCGACCATCTCGGTCGGCGTGGCAGCCGGGGCGGCTATCGCCGGGCAGATCGTCGACGTCGCCGGCGCGCGCTGGGGATATGCGTACGCGGCGGCCTGCGGAACGATCGCCGTCGCGGTCTGCCTGCTGGGGCGGCGCAGACTCCGCGCGACGGACACCGCGCAGGCGGCACAATGGGCCGATGCGGAGTCACAGCCGGTGAACGGTCACAGCCGGTGAACGGTCACAGCCGACGGCACAGCAGCCGATGACCAGTCCTCGCCGCCCGGCCCCCGCCGGGCAGTGGCGCAACTGGGCGGGCAATGTGGCTGCCCAGCCGCGGCGAGTGTCCGCACCGGAGTCCGCCGAGCAGGTGGCGGATGAGGTCAGGCGCGCGGCTTGCGACGGGATGGCGGTCCGGATGACTGGCAGCGGCCACTCGTTCACGCCGGTCGCCGTCACCGACGGCGTGCTGCTGCGTCCTGGCGGGCTCACCGCGATCAGATCCGTGGACGGGCGCGCAGGCCTGGTGACCGTGGAGGCGGGGTGCCCGCTGTACAAGCTGAACGCCGAACTGCTGGCGCGCGGCCTCGCGCTGGCCAATATGGGCGATATCCAGGTGCAGACGGTGGCGGGCGCCGTTCAGACCGGCACCCATGGCACCGGCCGTGACCTGGGCGGCATGGCGGCCCAGGTGGCCGGCCTGGAGATGGTGCTAGCCGACGGCACGATCACCTCGTGCTCGGCAGACTCCCCCGGCGGCCTCTTTGACGCGGCCAGAGTCGCCATGGGAGCGCTCGGCGTGCTCACCGCCGTGACGTTCCGGGTGGTGCCCGCTTTCCTGCTGGAGGCCCGCGAGGAGCCGATGCGCTGGTCCGAGGTCATCAGCAGGCTAGATGAGCTGACCAGCGAGAACGAGCATTTCGAGTTCTACTGGTTCCCGCACAGCGAGGGCTGTCTCACCAAGCGCAACAACACTTCCGCAGGACCGCCGCAGCCGCTCAGCCGGTGGCGGCACTGGCTGGATGACGAGTTCCTGTCCAATACGGTCTTCGGGGCCACCTGCAGTCTGGGGCACCGCGTCCCCGGCGTCATCAGGACGGTCAACGCGGCGGCCGGGAGGGCGATCGGCTCCCGGGCCTATGTCGATGCCGCCTACCGGGTATTCACCAGCCCCAGGCGGGTGCGATTCAAGGAGCAGGAGTACGCCATCCCGCGCGCGGAACTGGCTGGCGTGCTCCGCGAGATCCGGGCCCTGTTCGACGCCAGGGACTGGCGGATCAGCTTCCCGATCGAGGTCAGGGTGGCACCCGGCGACGATCTGTGGCTGTCCACCGCTTACGGCCGGGACAGTGCGTACATCGCCATCCACATCTTCCGCGCCTCGGCGCACGAGGAGTACTTCCACGCGGTGGAGGACGTGATGACCGCGGCGGGCGGCCGGCCGCACTGGGGCAAGATGCACACCAGGGACGCCGGGTACCTGCGCGACGCCTATCCGCGGTTCGCCGACTTTGTCGCCCTGCGGGACACGCTGGACCCCGAGCGCAGATTCGGCAACGCCTACCTGGAGCAGGTACTCGGCTCGTAACAGGCTGGCGTTTCCGCAGGCCATGAGCGCATTCACGACGAGATGGGCCGACGGGCTGGCCGGCTCGGCGATACGCGCCGGGCCAGCCACGGCGAAAATTCCGGCATTGCGACCGCCGGGCGGACTAGTGTCGCCACCATGAATCGGGAAGCTCGCCGGGGCCCGCTGCCGGGCGGCACGTCACCCGCGGCCACCACGCCGGGCAGCCTCGCCCCCGCTGCCCCTCCTGCCGCAGGTTCCTCCGCCGTCGGCCCGTCACGGCCGGGCCCCGCAGCCGCCGACCCGCCCGCCGCGGGCGCCGTGCCCAGGAAGGGCGGCACTCCCCGGACCCGCAGGGGTAGCGGAGCGCATCCCCGGCGGCCGTCCCTGGGCGGCGGTACTCCCGCGCAGGGCCGCGAACTGGGTGCCCAGGGACGGCAGACCGTGCGCAAGCTGCTCGAGGCTGGCCTGGTCGAGTTCGACGAGCGCGGATTCCAGGCCGTGCGCGTCGATGACGTCGTCCGGCGGGCTAAGACCTCGCATGGCACCTTCTACCTGTATTTCGCCAACAAGGATGACCTGTTCAAGGCGCTGCTGCGGGATGCGCTGCACGACATGGAGAGCATCACCGACGAGTTCCCCGTGGTGACCAGCAACGACGCCGGCCGGGATGCGCTGCGCGCCTGGGTACGTAGCTTCTGCGACACCTACGCCGCTCACGCCACCGTGCTGCGGGCCCTCAGCCAGGCAGAACTCGTCGGCGAGGCGGTATGGGGGGACGGGCTGCAGCTGTTCTTCCGGCTGGCCGAGGCGATCACTCAGGGGATGACGGCCGCGGCGGGCACCGGCACGGCGCAGGCGGCAGGCAACGGCGGCCTGGCCGAGCATGCCGAGCTCACTGCGGTCGCCTGCCTGATGATGCTCGAACGGGTCAACTACCTGCTCAGCGTCGAGGTGCGGCTGCCCATGGAAGAGATGGTGGACCGGCTCAGCGCTATCATCTACGCTGCTTTCCGCTCGCCTTAAGACGGCCCCGCTGGCAGTATTTCCAGATCACTGAGCACCAGTTCCCGTTCGCTGTCCTCGGCGGCTGGACGGCGAGGGGCAGCCGGGTCATCGGCTGCGTGCCCAGGCAACGGCATCGAGTGCGCGGCGCGCGGCGGGCACGTCATGCACCCGGAACACCCGAGCCCCCTGCCACGCGGAAATCGCCAGGGCTGCCATCGTTCCCTCTCCCCGCTGACGAGGCGGCAGGCCCAGAGTCTCCCCGACAAAATCCTTGTTCGACACGGCGACCAGGACGGGCCAGCCCGTGTCGGTCAGCTCCCCTAGCCGGCGGGTGACCTCCAGCGAGTGCCAGGTATTCTTCCCGAAGTCGTGCGCGGGATCGATCATGATCGCCTCCGGGCGCACTCCAGCGGCGACCGCGCGCTGCGCTTCGGCGGTGACGTGGCTGATCACATCCTGCACGACATCGGCGTACGCCGGGCGATGCGGTCCAGCGCGCGGCGTGAGCCCGCCCGCGTGCGAGCAGACCAGCCCGATCCCGTGGGCCGCCGCCACCTCGGCCAGCCGGGGATCGACACCGCCCCAGGCGTCATTCAGCAGGTCCGCCCCGGCTGCGGCGACCGCCTCGCCGACCTCGGCGCGCCAGGTATCGACGCTGATCACCACCTCGGGATGGTGCTCCCGTACCGCCGCCACCAGGCCCGCTACCCGGCCGATCTCCTGCGCGGCATCCACCTCCTCACCCGGGCCAGCCTTCACTCCCCCGATATCCACCATGTCCGCGCCCGCGGCCACCGCCCGGCCGGCCGAGTCCAGCGCCGCACCGAACTCATACGTCGCGCCCCGGTCAAAAAACGAATCCGGGGTCCTGTTGACCACCGCCATAATCGCGAACGAGCCCGGCCGCCACGCCCGGCCGCGCAACCGCAACGTCCCGGGCGTGCTCACCAGCGCCACGATAGGCCCTCATGAGCCTCAGCTCCGGCCAGACCCATCCGACCTGATCATCCGGGCCAGGGCCCTGATCCCGGTCAGCAGTTCCTGGTGGTCGCTTATCCCGTCCAGGGTGTCCTCGATCCGGCGTACCATCTGGTCGATCCTTCGCCCCAGCTGGTCCGCAACCGAACGCGCCGCCGCCCGGTCTGCCGCCTGCGCGTCCTGCAGCCGGGCCAGATCGGTGCTGAGCAACTGCCTGGCGTGCGTTATGTCACCGGCCAGGGCGGACTCCACGCGGCGCAGGTCATCTGTCGCGCCGCGCTGCGCCTGGCGGAGTTCTGCCTGCAGTTCCTTGAGGGTGCGGGCCGCCAGATCCACCGTGCGCTTCAGCGATACGACATCTTCGCGAGGGTGCGTGGCCTGTCGCGTCAGCACCGTAATCCGCTCGCGCAGGTGAGCGAAGTAGGCCACGGCCGGCCGGATCGCGGTTGACAGGAGGTAGAAGCCCGCGAAGTAGTAACCCACCGTGGCACGGGCGAAGTAAGTGATCACCGCGGTCGCCACGGCGGTGCCGATGTGCCCGCCGAGCGCGAACCACAGCATCCGCCTCGCGATCCGCCTGGCTTCGGTGTCCTGAGCCGCCGGCACGATGATGCCTCGCTCGCGCGAGACGGCCATCTCGGCAACCACCCGGCGGGCCGCGAAGTACAGGTTCCAGGGGACGGCCACCAGCACGACCAGCCAGGCCAGGGCGGCCGCGCCCGCCCCGATGGACAGCAGCGTCGCCAGCGGCACGCCCGCCAGGCGCCCAAGCCATGCGAACAGCAAGCCGGCCGCGGCCGCGGCCACGACGACGACCCACAATCTGATCGTGCTGCTGAGATGCGAATCGCCCATGCGGCCATCGTGCTCGGCGGGCCACCGATCCGGATCCGCCAAAGTACTCAGTGGGTCGCCGCCGCCCCTGCGTGAGCGTGCACGCGGACCGGCGAGTCCCCGGCCCGCTGCGCCTGGGTCAGCGCGCTAGGGTGCACGATCGGCCGGTAGCCGGCCGCGATCGCGGCGACGATAGACGGCGGCGTCAGCACCTCGACCGCGCCCGGCAGGCGGCCGGCTGCCGGAGCGCCGTATCCGTTGAATGACCACAACCGCAGCTGCCCGGAGATAAGCAGGCCGACGTCGCCGCCGACCCTGATCATGACGCCGTCGGGCAGCTCGCCCGCGGGTACGCAGTGCGTGACCTGACGCCGGGCCCGGTCGACGCGCTCGCGGTGCAGTATCGAGTCCATCTCCCTCGCCAGCGGACGGCGGCCCAGGCGCCGTGCCGCGCGCCACGTCTCGGCGAAGTCGAGGTAGTCGGAGCGCCGGCAGTGCGCGCACGGCCGGTGCCCGGCGGCCAGCGCGGTCGCCTCATCGACGAAGAACAGCGCCGTCCACCGGCCGGATGGCATCGGATCCCGCCGGACGCCCTTCCAGTCCAGAACGCAGCAGATCCACATCTTCGATCGCCAGCGGCTGACGCCCAGCTCGCGGCCCGGCCCGTGCAGGCAGCCGCGATTGCCCATCATCAGGCCACGACCCGGATCCGCGACGATCTGGCCGTCGGGCGTCACGCGATTTTGCAATGGCATGGTCGTTATCCTCCGAGCGTCTCCCCTGATAATTCCATGTGCGCGGGAACGGTCACCGTCATGATGGGCAGATGGCCAGCTGCACGCACGTCAAGGCCCTCGGCCCGGTCGAACCGCGCACGCCCGGCGGCTGCGAGGAATGCCTCGGCGCCGGAACCCGCTGGGTTCACCTCAGGCTCTGCCTCAGCTGCGGCCACGTGGGCTGCTGCGACTCCTCACCCGGCCGGCATGCCACCGCTCACCATCAGCAGACCTGGCACCCGGTGATCTCCTCATTCCAGCCCGGCGAGACGTGGCGGTGGTGCTACGTCGACGAGGCGCTCGCCTGACCGACAGCGAGCCGGGCGGGGCCACCACTGAACCTGCGGCAGAATCGGTAGGTGCGATTCCTTACCGAGCCCGCTCATGACCTTGCCTACAGTGACGTGTTCCTGGTGCCGAGCCGGTCGGCGGTGACCTCCAGGCTCGACGTCGACCTCGCGACGCGCGACGGCAGCGGCACCACGATCCCGGTGGTCGTCGCCAACATGACCGCGGTGGCGGGACGCCGGATGGCGGAGACCGTGGCTCGCAGGGGCGGCATCGCCGTGCTCCCGCAGGACATCCCGGCGGACGTCGTCAGTGAGGTCATCTCCTTCGTGAAGGCCCGCGACCTCGTGCATGACACCCCGCTGACGCTCGGCCCGGAGGCGACCACCGGGCACGCGCTCAGCCTGCTGCCTAAGCGCGCGCACGGGGCCGTGGTCGTGGTGGAGGGAGGCCGGCCCGTCGGCGTGGTGACCGAGGCGGACTGCCACGGGGTCGACCGCTTCACCCAGCTGCGCCAGGTCATGTCCGCGGAATTGCTGACCCTGCCCGCCGAGACGGACCCGGAGCATGCGTTTGGCCTCCTTCATGACGGGCGGCACAGGCTGGCTCCCGTGGTCGACGCCACTGGCCGCTGCGTCGGCATCCTGACCCGGACCGGAGCCTTGCGGGCAACGGTGTACCTGCCCGCGGTCGACGACGGCGGGCGGCTGCGGATCGCCGCCGCGATGGGCATCAACGGCGATGTGGGCGGCAAGGCCAAGCTCTTGCTCGACGCGGGCGCGGACATGCTCGTGGTCGACACCGCACACGGGCATCAGGACAAGATGCTCCAGGCCCTCCGGGCGGTACGGGGGGCTGAGCCGTCGGTCCCCGTGGTGGCCGGCAATGTCGTGACCGCCGCCGGGGTGGCCGACCTGGTCGAGGCGGGCGCCGACATCGTCAAGGTGGGCGTCGGCCCCGGCGCGATGTGCACGACCCGGATGATGACCGGAGTCGGCCGCCCGCAGTTCAGCGCGGTACTGGACTGCGCCGCTGAGGCACGGCGGCTCGGCGCGCACGTCTGGGCCGACGGCGGCGTCCGTCATCCGAGGGACGTCGCGCTGGCGCTGGCGGCCGGCGCGTCGAATGTCATGATCGGCTCGTGGTTCGCCGGCACCTACGAATCGCCGGGGGATGTGTTCCGCGATGCGGACGGGCGGCGGTACAAGGAGAGCTTCGGGATGGCGTCCGCCAGGGCGGTGCGGATGCGCGCGGCTGCCGATTCCCCGTTCGACCGCGCACGCAAGGAACTCTTCGAGGAGGGGATCTCCACCTCCCGGATGTACCTGGACCCGCAGCGGCCGGGGGTCGAGGACCTGATCGACGCGATCACCGCCGGGCTGCGCAGCGCGTGCACCTACGCCGGCGCGCGCGACCTGGACGAGCTGCATGAGCGCGCCGTCGTCGGGGTGCAGGGCGCCGCCGGATACACCGAGGGCATGCCGTTGCCCGCAGGCTGGTGACACGGCAACGGCCGGCGCCCGGGTGACACGGCTGGCGGGCTGACGGCACGGCGGCCGCCTCGATCGGCGGCAGGTGGTTGCCGGTTGCGCATCGATCTGAAAGGCTCTGCCCGGTCCCCTCCCCCCGGTCCGCGCACGACGCGAATGTGCGCAATCCCCCGCTGGAGTCATGCACGTGAGCCGTCGGCCGATCGCCACGACGATCGTCCTCGGCGCCTTTCTCGCATCTGCCGGCGTGTCCCCGGCGGCCGCCGGGGCGGCCGCGGCAACAGCGCCCGCGGCAGCGGTCGCGGCCGACCCGGCCGGGGTGCGCGCCAGGGGCGCCGAGCTGGCCAATGCGACGACGGGAGAGCGGCTGTGGAGCCGCGGCCCGAACGTCCGGCGGCCGATGGCCAGCATCACCAAGGTGATGACGGCACTCGTGGTCATCCGCGCCGGCCACCTGGGGCGGAAGATCAGGATCTCGGGAGCCGATGCCGCTTATGCGCGGGCCAACGATGCGGGCAGCGCTGGCCTGCGCGCGGGTGACGTCCTGACCGCCCGGCAGCTGCTCGAGGGCATGCTGCTGCCATCCGGAGCCGACGCCGCGTTCGCCCTCGCCAAGGCCTACGGCCCTGGCTGGAGAGCGTTCGTGAAGCAGATGAACGCCACGGCGAGGCGGCTGGGAATGACGCGCACGCACTACGCGAACTTCGACGGCCTGCCGTGGCCGACCGAGCACTCGACCTACTCCACTCCGCGCGACCTCATGATCCTGGGCGAGACGGCCATGAAGCTGGCTACCTTCCGCACTATCGTGGGGCAGCGCTCGCATCGGATCGGCGCGACAGCGCAGCATCATCGCTACCACTGGCAGACGACCAACCTCCTGCTCGGCTCCTATCCGGGCGTGATCGGCATCAAGACCGGCTCGACGAATGCCGCGGGGTACTGCCTGCTGTTCGAGGCGCAGCACGGCGGCACGCTGATCGGCGTGGTGCTGGATAGCTCGGCCACCAACCCCCGGGCCCGCTTCACCGATGCGGCCCGGCTGCTCAACTGGGGCTTCGGAATGGCCAGCCGTCTGCGGGTCCGCGCCAGGCCGGCGGGAACCTCGACCAACTAAGCCGTCCGCCCCAACCTGGCCGTGCAGTCACCTTCGGCGGTGCTCTCGCCTACGGTGGACGCCATGACAGCGCCGAGTCCCACGCCCGGACCGGGTTCCCCGGCACACGAAGCAGGCCCGAGCGTCCTGGTAGTGGAGGACGATCCGGGCATCGCCACCCAGCTGGTCCGCGGGCTGGCCAGAGACGGCTACCGCGTGGATCACGTCATGACCGGCAGCGAGGCGCTCTCGTGGGGAGAGGCGGATGTCGTGCTGCTCGATCTCGGGCTGCCCGACGCCGATGGCGTGCACGTCTGCCGGCTGCTCCGCGAGCGCTCGAATGCGGCGATCATCGTCGTCACTGCCCACGGCGAGGAGGCTGACCGGGTACATGCTCTGGACGCCGGGGCCGATGACTACCTGGTCAAGCCATTTGGCCTGGCCGAGCTGAAGGCGCGCATCCGGGCCGTCCTGCGCAGGGTCCGGCCGCAGGGAGAAGTCATCAGGCACGGGTCGCTGGTCGTGGACATCCGCACCCGCAAGGTCAGCGTAGCCGGGGAGGAAGTGGCGCTGACCGCGAAGGAGTTCGACATTCTCGAATGCCTGGCGATCGATCCGGGGCGGGTGGTGAGCCGCCTGGAGATCCTGGAGACGGCCTGGGACTCGCACTGGTACGGGCCGACCAAGGTGCTGGACGTGCACGTCGGCGCGCTACGGCGAAAGCTAGGACTCCCCGGCCTGATTGAGACCGTCTACAGCCGCGGATTCCGGCTCGGCGAGGTCTGATGGCCCGCCGGATCATGCTGGCCGTCCTGGCCCTGGTAGTCGCACTGCTCGGGATCATCGCCGTCCCGCTCGGCCTGATCACCGCCGGGCAGGACCGGCGGGATTTTCAGGGCCAGACCTCCGCCGCCGCGGCCACGCTCGCCAGCGTCGCCGAGGAACGGCTGGGTGACCACGCCACGGATCCGGCGCTGATCAGATCGATGGCCGACCTGGAACGCGGCGGCGACCGGATAGCCGTCTATGACCACTCGGGCACCAGGCAGGCCGGCTCGGCAGTCCTGCCCGCGCTGCCGATCCGCCTGGTGCATCGGGTCGTGGCGGACACGGTTCCGGTGCTGTACCCGGTGCACGACCGGCTTCTCGTCGTCGCGCCCGTGTTTCAGGACGAGGGCCGCGGGGCGGTCGGCGCCGTCGTGCTCTCCCGCTCCAGCGAGGAGCTTGATCACCGCGTGGCCGTGCTGTGGGCCTGGCTGGCCGCCGTCTCGGCCGCGGGCCTGCTGGCCGCGGTCCTGGTCTCCACCGCGCTGGCCCGCTGGGTGGGCCGTCCGCTGGCCGCGCTGGAGGCGGCGGCACACGACCTCGGCGGCGGGGTGCTCGAGACGCGCGCGGCTGTGACCGACGGCCCCAGCGAGGTGCGCAGGCTCGCGGCCAACTTCAACACGATGGCCGCGCGCCTCCAGGCGCTCATCCACGGACATCAGGCCATGATGGCCGACGTCTCCCATCAGCTCAGGACCCCGCTCGCCGCCCTGCGGCTGCGCCTTGACGTGCTGGCGCAGGACGTCGAAAGGCCGGTCGCCGACGAGCTCGCCGGGGCCCAGGAGGAGATCGCCCGGCTGGCCCGAATGGTCAACGGCCTGCTGGCCGTCGCACGGGCCGAGAACGTGACGACCGCGCCGGTTCAGGTGGCGGCCGACGCGGTCATCCGGGACCGGGTCGCTGCGTGGCGGCCGGCCGCGGAGGAGCGGCGCATCACCCTGATCACGGCCTGCCCCGAGCCGGTGAGCGCGCGCATGGCCGAAGGCGACCTCGAGCAGATCATGGACAATGTGCTGGCCAACACGCTGGACGCGGTCCCGCCGGGGGGGACAGTCCGGGTGGCGGCGACGGCAGCCGGATGCAGGGCATGCATCGTCATCGCCGACGACGGCCCCGGCATGAGCCCGCATCAGCAGCAGACGGCCTTCCGGCGGTTCGCGACCACGACACCGGGCGGTACCGGCCTCGGCCTGGCCATCGTGGACCGGCTGGTCGCCTCCAACGGCGGCTCCGCGGCGCTGTCCGACACCCCGGGCGGCGGCCTGACGGTCACCCTTGAGCTGCCCGGTGCCCCGCGCGAGCGCGCATCGCCGCGGGACCGCGCATCGCCGCGCGACCGCGCATCGCCGCGCGACCGCGCATCGCCGCGCGACCGCGCATCGCCGCGCGACCGCGCATCGCCGCGCGACCGCGCATCGCGCCGGCCGGGCACACTTTCATCCTGAAGTCGTAGCCACATTTACCGCTTCTGAACGCTTCCTGAACTAGTCCCATGAACCTCGCACGGCAAGCTGGGGACCCGAACGGCCCGTCAGCGGGCACCGCCGGGTACCACGGACAGGAGCTCAGGCATGCCGATGCCAGCAAGCAGCGCCGCAGCACGCCGTGACCAGCGGCTCGCGCGCACTCGCCGCGTCTCGCTGTGGATCGCGGGCGGTGCCGCTGGCGCTGCACTGGCTCTTGGCACGGCCTTCGCGCACGCGCTGCCTGGACACGCCGCCCCGGCCGCCGGCCGGGGCCCAGCGGCTACCCAGCCCGCGCCGGCGGCCTCGGCGGCGCAGCCGCGACCCCAGCCCGCCGCATCCGCGCCGCATCGGGCTGCTGGCGCCCGCCCGCGGCATCACCTGCACCCGCCGCAGCAGCCGCCCGCCAGCACGCCCGCCAGCACGCCCGCGCCGCCGGTCGTCGTGTCGGGAGGGTCGTGACCCGCACGGCCCGGTGTGCCGGGGAGAGAATGCGGCACGCCCGATGACGGGCCGCCTGCTGAGTTCCGCCGCCGTAGGGCCGAGCCCGCTGTGGTATGCCACCCGCGCCACCGGCGTCATCGCGCTCGTGCTGCTGACGGCCACTGTGGTGCTCGGGGTAGCCGGAACCGCCAGGTTCACCGTGCCGCGCTGGCCACGGGTGGTGACTGCTGGCCTGCACCGGGATCTGTCGTTGCTGGTGGTCGGATTCGTCGGCGCGCACGTCCTGACGACGGTTCTGGACAGCTATGCGCCGATCGGCTGGATCTCGGTAGTCCTGCCGTTCACGTCGTCCTACCGGCCGCTGTGGCTCAGTCTCGGGGCGATCGCCTGTGACCTGCTGCTCGCAGTGATGCTCACGAGCCTGCTGCGGGTGCGCCTGGGATACCGCTCCTGGCGCGCGGTCCACTGGCTCGCCTATGCCTGCTGGCCGATTGCCCTCTGGCACGGACTCGGCACGGGCACCGACAGCCGCCTGACCTGGCTCCTCGGGCTTGACGCAGTGTGCGTCGCCGCAGTGGCCTGCGCCGTGTGGTGGCGGATTTCACTGCCGGAGTACACCCGCAGCCGGATCCCCGCGCTGCTGGCTCTGGCGGCGGTGCCGCTGATCACGATCATCTTCGTCCTGGTCGGCCCGCTGCGGCCCGGCTGGGCGCGCCGTGCGGGCACGCCCGTCACGCTGCTCGGCGCAGCGGCGCCTGCGGTGAGCGGCCTGGGTGCCGGACTCCAGCCGAGTAGCCGCTTCACCGGGCTGGTCACCCGCACGCGTGGCCCGGCAGCGGGCCAGGCCACCATCTCGGTCACGGGCCAGACCGCGGGCTCCCCGCCGGAGTACCTGCGGATCGTGCTGCACGGCAGGCCCGACGGTGCGGGCGTCGCGCTGTCCAGGGGCAGCGTGCGGGTCCGGCCGGGCAGCTCGCAATCGAGCTTCAGCGGCCCGGTCGTGCTGCTCCGCGGACAGCATCTAGCCGCGGTCCTGCGCGGGCCGGCCGGATCGGCGGTGCGGGCCACGCTCACGCTCGTCATTCACGGCAGGACGGCAACCGGCCGGCTGAGCCTGCGGACGGCGGGTCCGGCATGAACGCGCATCCCGCTCAAGCGCAGCGGCCCGGCCGCCCCAGCGCGGAACGCCGCGCATCGGCCCCCCGGCTGACCGCGGGGTGGCAGGCAACCGGCCGCGCCGCGGTGCTTCGCGAGCACGTTGACCGTTACGGACCGCTGCCGCGGCGGGGCGCCGGCGGCCGGGGGCGCGGCGGGCTCACCGAGGCTGTGTTCAAGGCAGGCCTGACCGGCAGGGGCGGCGCGGGCTTCCCGACCGGCACCAAGATGCGCGCCGTGACCTCGCGCCGCGGCCCGGCTGTCGTCGTCGCCAATGGCGTGGAGAGCGAGCCCGCGAGCGAGAAGGATCAGGCGCTGCTGTCCAGGGCGCCGCACCTGGTACTCGACGGCGCCGTGCTGGCGGCGGAGGCCGTCCGGGCTGACGTGGTGCACCTCTGCCTGCCGCGGGCCAGCGGGTGGCTGACCGAGCTCATGCTCGGCGCTGTCGAGGAGCGCCGGCAGGCGCAGCTGGACAGCGTGCCGATACATGTGCACGGCCTGCCGCGCCATTATGTCTCCAGCGAGGAGACCTCGCTTGTGCGCTGGCTCAACGGTGGCGAGGCCAAGCCGGTGGCCACGCCTCCGCGCCCGTCCGAGCGGGGTGTCGGCAAGCGGCCGACCCTCGTCGACAACGTCGAGACGCTGGCCCACGTGGCGCTGATCGCGCGCTATGGCCCGGCCTGGTTCCGCCGGGCCGGGCTGCCGGAGGCCCCTGGCACGATGCTGATCACGGTATCGGGAGCCGTCGAGGGTCCTGGCGTCTACGAGGTTGACCTCGGCACCCTGATCGGCGACGCGCTGATCATGAGCGGGATCAGCGGGCAGGCCAGCTCCGTGCTCATCGGCGGGTACTTCGGCACCTGGCACGACCTGCGCGCCGTGGCCGGGCTGCCGTTGACGGCGGCCGGGCTGCTGCATGTCGGCGCCTCACCCGGCGCCGGAGTGCTGTTCGCCTTGCCGCCCGGCGCGTGCGGCCTGGCCGAGACGGCCAGGGTCCTGGCCTACCTGGCCGACGAGGGCGCCGGACAGTGCGGCCCGTGCGCCTTCGGCCTGCCTGCCATCGCCGACGACTTCGCGCAGCTCGCCGCCGGCCGGCCGCAGGGCCCGGTGCTCGGCCGGCTGGAGCGCAGATTCGGCACGGTCGCCGGACGCGGCGCGTGCCGGCATCCGGACGGCGCGATCCGGATGGCGGCCTCCGCCCTGGCCGCGTTCGCCGCCGACGTCCACGCCCACGTATCGCATCGGCCGTGCGTGTCGACGCGCCGCGGTCATCCGCCGCCAGCGGTGCTGCCGATTCCCCGGCCATGGTCGGAGGGGGAATGGTACTGACCGTGAGCCTGTCCGTAGACCCGACTGCCTGCACCGGGCACGGGCTGTGCGCCGACCTGCTGCCCGAACTGGTGGAACTCGACGAGTGGGGGTACCCGATCGTGCTGAGCCCCGACGTGCCGCCGGAGCTGGCGGCCCATGCCCGGCGCGCGGTCCGCCTGTGCCCGACCCTGGCACTGCGCCTGCGGAGCATCTCCGGCAGCGCCGCGGCGAGGCATCGTTGGGCGTGACGACTCAGTCCAGGCACCGCCATCACCGCGACACCACGGGCGGCGCGCAGGGCAATGAGCGGCTCACGGCCATGACCGGGGCGGTGCTGCTCATCCTGTTCGCCGTGGAGGGCGCGACCATCCTGTCGCTGCGGCGATTGCTGACGCTGCATTTCTTCGTCGGCATGCTGCTGCTGGGACCGGTAGTGCTGAAGATCGCATCGACGACCTTCCGGTTCGCCCGCTACTACGCCGGCGGCGCCGAGTACGTCAGGAAAGGGCCGCCGGCGCCCCTGCTCCGGCTGCTGGGGCCGCTGGTGATCGCCACGTCGCTCGCGGTGCTCGGCACCGGGGTCGAGCTGGCCTTCGCCGGGCGGCGCGAGGGCCAGTGGCTCTTCCTGCACAAGGCATCGTTCGTGCTGTGGTTCGCCGTCATGACGGTCCACGTGATCGCCTACGCCCCGCGCCTGCCTGGCCTGCTCGCCCGCCGGCAGCCTGCGCGTGGCCGCGGCGCGATCGCGGGCCGCGGCACGCTCGCCGGCTCGGGAAGGCGCTGGCTCCTGCTGGCCGCCTCGCTGGCCGGCGGCCTGATCGTGGCCGCGCTCACCGTGCACCTGTCGGCGCGATGGTGAACGGTGCTGAATCAGCCCGCGGGGCGTCCCGCCAGCGTGCGGCAGGCACGGGTGAAGCCAGCGGCGGAGCCGTACCGCAGCGTCGTCGTCGCCGCGCCGTGATCGGCGGTTGAGGTAGTCGTCCTGATGGCGCCCTGCGGCGTGAACACCTCGGTGAAGGAGTTGTCCTTGTCGGTGATCCTCAGGGCCGCGCCCTGCCAGGCGCCGGAGAATGCGACTACCCAGCCGCCGGGCAGCGCCTTCGGCGAGCCGCCGGTCAGGTCGACGGACGTCCTGGCACCGTCGGTGCTCCACCAGGTATGCACCTGGCCGGTCAGCGGGAAGCTGTAGGTCACGCCGCCTGCCGTGCACAGCATGGCGCTGCCCGTCAGGTTGTCGCACCCGCTGAACTCGTCGCATCCGCCTTGGAACCTGTTCTCCACCGAGAAGGCGACCAGGTGCGTGTAGAGGACATAGTGACCGCCGTTGGTGGCCTGGACGTTCCCGTAGCCATCCCAGATCGTCGTCGGAGTGAACCTGTTGCCGATGTGGAAGATCCACGGCCCCAGCGCGACGTCCAGCACGAGGACCGCGAGGACCAGGGCGATGAGTACCCGGAGAAGCCTGAACCTGCGCCTTCTGCGCGGCGCGCGCCTCGGTGCCGTCCGCGGGGGCAGGCTGGATGGCACAGTTCGCCTCCTGATACGCGAATTAGGCGCAATCTAACTCACGCGGGCGAGGCGGTCCAGGTGCCAGAGGTCAGGGCATCAGCGAAATCGTGCGCGACTCGGTGTAGAAGGCCCGCGCGGCCAGGCCCTGCTCGCGCGGGCCGTAGCTGGATTCCTTCGATCCGCCGAACGGCGCGTGGAAGTCGACGCCCGACGTCGGCGCGTTGACTTTGATCATCCCGGCCTCAAGCCGGTGAGTCAGCCGCAGGGCGCTGCCGAGGTCACGCGTGAACAGGGCCGCGACCAGGCCGAATCGCACCGCGTTGGCGATCGTGATCGCCTCGTCCGCCGATCCGGCCCGCAGGACGGCAGCCACCGGCGCGAAGACCTCCTCGCCGGCCAGCGGCCCGGTCGGCCCGTCCAGCTCCACCAGGGTCGGCGCGAGATAGAACCCCGCCGCCTCCAGCGCCTTGCCGCCGGTCAGGACCCGGCCGCCGGAGCCTGCCACGGCCGCCAGGGCGGCCGACCTCGCGCCGTCATCGATCACCGGGCCGACGAGGGTCCTGGCGTCGGCCGGATCGACGACCTGCAGGGCCTCGACCGCCGCGACCAGGCGGTCGCGGAACTCGCCGTAGACGCCGTCCTGCACGATCACCCGGCTGGTCGCCGTGCACTTCTGGCCCGCGTAGCCCATCGCCGCGTACGCGATGGCCGTCGCGGCCCGGCCGAGGTCGGCGTCGGCCAGCACGACGGAAGGGTTCTGCCCGCCCATCTCGGCCTGCACCCGGCAGCCGCGCTCGGCCGCCCGCCGGGAGACGTCCCGGCCGACCGGGACCGAGCCGGTGAACGACACGGCCGCGACTCCCGGATGCGCGATCAGGGAGCGCGCGGCCTGCGCGCCGCCGAGCACTACCTGGAAGACGTCCTCGGGCAGGCACGGCGCGATGATCTCGTGCAGCAGCAGGGCCGTCGCCGCCGCCGCGCTTGATGGCTTCAGCACCGTGGCGTTGCCGTAGGCGATGCTCGGCGCGGCCTTCCAGAGCGGGATCGCGACCGGGAAGTTCCACGGGGTCAGCAAGGCGGTGACGCCGACCGGGAGATGACGCGCCATCAGCAGCGACTCAGCATCCCCGGCGGGCAGCGTCTCGCCGTCGGGCAGCAGGGCGAGCTGGGCGTAGTACCGCAGGATCGCCACGCCGCGGGCCACCTCGCCGCGCGCCTCGGACAGGGGCTTGCCGACCTCCCGGACAACCAGGCCGGTGACCTGCGCCGCCCGCTGCTCGAGCGCGCTGGCGGCTTCGCCCAGCGCCGTTGCCCTGGCCGGGCCGGGAGTATCCCGCCACACCCGCGCGGCCCGCAGCGCCCGGCCGACCACCGCATCCGCCTCGGGCTCGCCGGCCGCCTCCCACTCGCCGATCGCGTCGGCCGGGTCATGCGGGTTCACGCTGGTGAAGGTCATCTTTTCCTGCCTCTTCCTGGACTATTGCGGGCTGCCTCGCGCCGCGGTCAGCATTCGGAGATGCTCAGCAGCACCTTGCCACGCGGGCTCTGCGTGCCGCGCAGCGTCCCGATCGCCTGCTCCCAGTCAGCCAGGGCGAAGCGATGGGTGACGAGGAATCCTGGCCGGAGCCGGCCGGCGTTCAGCAGCGTCACCACATCCCGCCAGGCCGATGCGGTATACCCGAAACTTCCCATGATCGTCAGGTCGCCATTGACCGTGTCATCGACCGCCAGGCCGGTCGTTTCGCCGTGCGGCGGGAGCCCGATCAGCACGACGGTCCCGCCGCGGCGCGGTGCTTGCAGGGCCGTGGCCGCCGCGTCCGTGGCGCCGGCCGCCTCCACGACCAGGTCGAAGCCGGTGCCGGCGGCCGCGGGGTCGGTCTCGAATCGTGTCGCGCCTGCGGCGGACGCCAGCGCCGCCTGCCCGGCCCGGCGGCCGAGCAGCACTATCTGCGCGGGCGACCACAGACCCAGCAGCACAACGGCCAGCAGCGCGACGGTCCCGTCACCGATGACCAGGGCCCGGCAGCCTGATACTACCCGCGCCCTGGCCAGGGCGCGGTAGACGACGGCCGACGGCTCGGCGAGCATCGCGTCTTCGGCGCAAACCGCCGCTGCCAGCGGATGCACCAGCTCGCTGGGCACGGCCACCTGGCTGGCGGCGGCCCCGTCCCTGGTGAACCCGATCTCGTCATAGGTCTCGCACAGATTAGTCAGGCCGCGGCCGCAGCCTGCACAGTGCCCGCAGCCGATGATGCCCTGCACCACGACCCGGCTCCCCGAAAGCGGGGAGCGGCCCGCGGCTATCCCGGTCCACTCGTGCCCGAGCACGATCGGATAGCGGATGTAGGCGGGATCGATGAGGCCATCGATGATCTCCAGGTCGGTGCCGCAGAGGCCGACGAGCTCGGGCCGGATCAGCATCTCGCCGCGGGCCGGGACCGGCGCGGCGCGGTCGGCCAGGATCACCTCGCCTGGCTTCACTACGACCAGTGCCCTGCTGCGCGATGTCGCCATGGCTCAGTCCTCGCTCGCCCAGGCCAGGTCCGCATGCCGGATGCCGCCGAGGATCTGCGAGACCTTGTCGGCGGACCTGCGTACCGCCCGGCCCAGCTCATCGATCCGCCAGGCGGGAAGGTCGCCCTTGATGCCGGTCACGCTCACCGCGCCCGCGCACGACCGGTCGTGGCCGAAGAAGGCCGCCCCGACGCAGAAGATCCCCTCGGCGTCCTCCTCGTCGTCCACGGCGAAGCCCTGGCCGCGGGCGAGGGTGAGGTTGTCCAGCAGCGAGTCAATGTCGGTGATGGTGTGCCCGGTACGGGGCCGCAGGCCGGTCTGCTCGCACATCGCCCGGACCTCCTGCTTGCTCATGGTCGACAGGATGGCCTTGCCCGCGGCCGAGGCATACGGGATCTCCCGCTGGCCGAGCGGCGCGTGGAACCGGACGCTGCCAGGGCCGTCGACCCGCTCGATGAACACCGGGTATCCCTCCTCGCAGATAGCGACCCTGGAGGTCATCTTCGTGGCGTCCGCCAGCTCTTCGAGCAGCGGGCGGCACAGGTCGCCCAGCGGCAGCTGCTGGCGGGCAATGTCGCCCATCCTGATCAGGGCGGTGCCCAGGGTATAGCGGGGTCCGGGCCGGGTATCGCGCAGATAGCCGAACCCGGCCAGCGTGCGCGCGAGCGCCAGCGTGGTGCTCTTCGAGGTGCCCAGCGCCCTGGCCATGTCGCTCAGGGACTGCCCCTCCGGCGGCCCGCCCGCCACGATGTCGACCAGCCGCAGTGCGCGGGCGACGCTGCGGACGGTATACCGGCCAGCGATCAGCTCATCTGCTGGCTCCGATTGCACGTTCACCTCCTGATCTGGATGTTCGGCATTGCAGAACGATGTGGTGGAAGTTCCAGCCATCCTTGACAGCCCGGTCAAATAGGTGTTTCGTTGCCTCCGTGATTCTATATCACACAACAGCGTTCGGCTCAACAGAACGCTCAGCTCGCAGCGTCGCCAGGGCGGACGCGGCTCGCGGCCGGCTCTGCGCCTGGCTGGCGGCCAAGGACGGCCCGGCCGCTCTGGTGCTGACGGGACCGCCAGCGGTCGCCTGGGCGACGGGCGGGGTCGCGCCGCCGGTCGATCGCACCGCCGGAGTCGACCTGGTCTGGGCGGTGATCTCACCGTCCGGCTGCGGCCTGGTCACCACGCAGGTCGAGGCCGATCGGGTCCGGGACGAGTACGGGCCGGCCCGGCATGGCTTCGGCGAGCTCGCCGAGGTGCCCTGGTATCACAGCGACGGGTTCATCCGGGCCGCCGAGTCGCTGGCAGGCGCGCCGGCCTCGCGGCTTGCCTCCGACGGGCATCCGGCGTTCGGGACCGACGCCACCGAGGATCTCGTGGCGCTGCGGCTGGCCCTGTCCGGTGCCGAGGCCGATGACCTCGCCGATCTCGGCGCCGATGCGGCCGCTGCCCTCGAGCAGTCGCTGTCGCTGTGGCGTCCCGGTGAGCGGGACCTGGACCTGCAGGCACGATGCGCCGCGATCCTGGAGGCAGCCGGTGCCGACGCTCCGGTGCTGATCGTGGGCGGGGACGAGCGGGTCGAGCGGTACCGGCATCCGATGGCCATCGGGGCGCCGGTGCGCCGCCTCGCGATGGCCGTGGTGGTCGCGCGGCGGGCCGGCCTGCATGCGGCCGCCACCCGCTTCGCGTCGGCGGGCCCGCTGGATGCCGGATATGCCGCCCTGCGCGAGCGAGTCCTGGCCATCGAGCTCGAGGTACTGACCGCCTGCACGCCCGCGGCCAGCTACGGGACAGTCCTGGCGGCGCTGGACGCCGCCTACGCGCGCGCGGGCGCGCCCGGCGGCTGGGCCGGGCACTATCAGGGCGGCCCGATCGGCTTCGGCCAGCGGGAGTTCGAGATCGCCCCGTGCCAGCAGGATTCCCGCTGGCGGGCCGAGCCCGTCCGGGCCGGTCATGCGGTCGCCTGGAATCCGAGCCTGCCGGGCGGGGCGAAAGCGGAGGACACCTACATCGTCACGGCCGACGGGCTGGAGCGAGTGACGGCCGGCCGGGACTGGCCGACGGAGCCCGCGGACGCGATGCGGCCCGCCCGCCCTGCAGTACTTGAGGTGGGCAGCTGACGCCGGGAGAAGGGCTGACGCCGGAGGGCCGCTGACGCCGGGAGAAGGGCTGACGCCGGAGGGCCGCTGACGCCGGAGGGCCGGCTGACGCCGCAGGACGACGGTTATCACCGGGAAACGGAGGGCGCATGACGGGATCGGAGATCCTGG
>Ga0080026_10000034_pt1 | contig 26469 bp, 25 predicted proteins | sample OrgsoiDNA2013045_FD_70941 | JGI IMG/M metagenome (GOLD analysis project Ga0080026, IMG submission 70941) | Permafrost soil microbial communities from the Arctic, to analyse light accelerated degradation of dissolved organic matter (DOM) -... | ecosystem: Environmental > Terrestrial > Soil >... | reverse complement strand
GCGGTTCGACGGCGAGCCGCCGCGGACCCATGCCGCCCCGCCGCTGCTCGGCCAGCATGACACGGCAGTACGGGAGTGGCTCGACAGCGCTGAGCAGACGCCCGGGTAGATCGTAGGCTTTGCTGTGGTCGGCGAGCCGGAGGAGACGACCGGCCCTGGCCGGGACTACTCTGCGCCGTCCGGCAGTGGTCGGCGAGCCGGAGGAGACGACCGGCCCTGGCCGGGACTACTCTGCGCCGTGCGCTGGCGGGTAGCCGGTCGGGACCAGGCTCCCGGTCCTGACGGCCTCGGCGGCCAGGACGCCGAAGAGGTAGAAGTAGGCCGACTCTTCATCCTCGAACAGTCGCACCTCGTGCCTGGCACCGGCAGCGGCGTTGAATACCTCGAAGCCTGTCGCCGTCTGCATCAGGCACATGGCCCCGTCGACCTCGGCGCCGACAGCGTAGGAGGCGGCCGGTATCGCGGCCAGATTCGCTAGCTCGGAGAAGATCAGCTCTGTTGCCTGCCGCCGCGGCGCGGCGCGGCGCCGGCGGGGCGCGGGGCGGGGTGCCAGCGCAGTCTGAACTGCCGTCGCGCTCGGCCCGTGCTGATCCTGCTCTGGCGGCTGCTGGCGGGCTGCGGCCGAGGTCGCGCGCAGCGCGGCCGCCTCCAGCGGCAACGGAGGCTCCTCGTACGGCGGCACGGCGACGCCAGGGCGAGTCTCGTGGCCGGGCGGCGGGGCCGCATAGGGCGACAGCGCAGGTCCTGGATCAGCGGGCGGGGCCGATCGGGGACCGGGCGAGGGGGCGCGGCCGGATGCCGGGGCGCGGGCCGGGGCCGGTGTCGCAGCGCTGCCGGCGGGAACTGCCGCAGGCGGCCTGAAGCCGGGTGCTGGCGGCGCTGGGCTCGGGACGGGAGCCGCCGCAGGCGGCCTGAAGCCGCGGGCCGGGGCGCCGGAGCCTATGCCAGCAGCCGGATCCGCGGCCAGCATGGGAGCCGGGAGAGCCGACGACGACGCCGCGCCCGAGCGATGCGGGTAGTCCGTGCGCTCCTCGACGATGTCGAGCACCTCATCGTGCGGAGTGATCAGCTCGAAAACGCCGCGGTCCACCTGCCAGTAGCCCAGCTTCTCCGCCTGGTAGGCATCGTGGCCGAGGAAGGCGATATGCAGCCGGTCACCCATGTCATCCAGGATGACGCACGGCTCGCCGCGGAACGTGCCCGTCGGCCGGGACTCCCACAGCGCCTGGACATCGTGGATGCGCAGCTGCTTGCGCCAGTGCCCGGTGGCCGGCTCAAATCCGAGTTCCTCGGGCGGCGGGCAGGCCGCGAACAGGACGACGTCGCCCTCGGACGGGCCGATGCCTGCCTCGTACGGCTGTCCCTGGTAGGTCGCCATCAGCCGGTAACGCATGTCTCAGATCCCCTCGGCAGGGCGCAGCCAGACCTGGCCGTCGTAACGGGCGACGAACTCAGCCTGGCCGGGGCTGATCCGGTATATCTCGGCCCCCACGGGCACCGGTATGGGATCAGTGTAGAACTCGGCGATCGCTCGGGCTGGCGATGAGGTGTAGCCGGTCCCGGTGAACGGCGGCTTGCCCGACCAGTCGCCGCCCAGCTCGGGGGAGTAGGGGACTAGGTAGGAGTCCGAGCCGACGGCATTCCAGCGCAGGATATAGACGTCCGGCATGTCAGCGCCGAATTCCGAGCCCTCGTAGCTGAGATCCAGGGCCTCATAGAACTCCGCGGGGTTGGTGAAGGAGCTCTCCTTGGCCAGGTACACGAATCCGGCAATGACTGAGCGGCGGCCCGTCAGGTACGGCTCAACCAGACGCGGCGGGATCACCTTCTGCATCAGCGTTCCCGGCTCGATGGCCGTTGGCGGCTTATCGACCTCCCGCACGGGCTCCCCTGTGGTCTGACTTGGCTGCAGTTTCCTGTGCTCAGACTTTGCTGCAGTGCCAAGAGACTCTCATATCGCGAAATACGTCCTCAACTGGTTCGGCAGTCCTGCTACTTCTGCTGACCTGCTCATATCGTGCGCAAGGCTACCCGCAGCGGGCGGCGACGCCCCTGGCGTGCGGCGACGGGCCGGTGCGCGACCCCGCCGTGGCGCCGGGCCAGCCGACGCGAAACCGCAGCCGGATCTACAGTTGGTCCGTGTCCGGGCTCAGCGGCGGCGACAGCCGGTTCCGCAACGATGACGGATCTGCCGACCCGCGGGCGGCCGCGGCGCTGGCGGCATTCGCCGCGGGGCGCGGCAGTGAGCACGCAGCGCTGATGGCACTGGCGGGCGCGCGCCTGCTGGTGCCGGTGATGGCCGCGCTGGCTGCGGCACCGGCGGGGACGGCGGGGACGGCGGGGACGGCGGGGACGGCGGGGACGGCGGAGACGGCCGGGACGGCGGGTCGGCCGGGCCCGGGAGCGGGCGCGGCCAGCGACAAGGGCAGCGACATGGCGCTTCCGACCCTGGTCGGCGCTGACGGCCGGCCTGCGATTCCCGCGTTCACCAGCCTGGATGCGCTCACGCGCTGGCAGCCCGGCGCACGGCCGGTGCCGACGCAGGCCTGCCTGGTCTGGCGCGCGGCCGTGGCGGAGTCCTGCGCCGTCGTGATCGACATCGCCGGGCCGGTCCCGCTGGCCGTCGAAGGCGCGCGGCTCACGGCCCTGGCGCGCGGCGAGGCGGCTCCGCTGCCGCACGAGGATCCGGACATCCTGATCGCGGTCGCGGCGGTCGTGGCGGAGCACCGACCCGCGGCGAGGATCAGCGTCGGCCCCGGCGATGACGCCGCTGACCTTCTGATCCAGCTCACGCCGGCGGCCGGCTGTGACACCGCCAGCGCGGGCCAGCTAGCCGGGCTGATCGGGGCAGCCGTGATGACCAGGCTGGGCGGCCGGCTGCGCCGCGGCGTCGCCATCGCCATCAGCCCGGCAGCAGCTGACCGGCCCGCCCGATGATCGCCGGCATGACAGGATCGGCCCGGCATGACAGATCGGCCCGGCATGACAGGATCGCCGGCATGACAGGATCGGCAGCATGCTGCGCTGGCTGACCGCCGGAGAGTCGCACGGGCGCGCGCTCGTGGCGATCTGCGAGGGCATGCCGGCCGGGGTCGAGATCACCACGGCCGATATCACCGCCGCGCTGACCCGCAGGCGGGCCGGATACGGCCGCGGCGCGCGGATGAAGTTTGAGCAGGACGAGGCGGAGATCACCGGCGGGGTCCGGCACGGGCGCACGCTCGGCGGACCGGTAGCCATCCGGGTGGCCAACACCGAATGGCCCAAGTGGGAGACCGTGATGTCCGCGGACCCGGTGGACCAGCAGATCCTGGCCGAGCAGGCCAGGAATGCTCCGCTGACCCGGCCGCGGCCCGGCCACGCGGACCTGGCCGGCATGCAGAAATACGGCCATGACGATGCGCGGGCCGTGCTGGAGCGGGCCAGCGCCAGGGAGACCGCCGCACGAGTGGCGCTCGGCGAGCTTGCCCGGCGCTTCCTGGAACAGGCGCTCGGCGCGCAGATCGTCAGCCACGTGGTCGCCATCGGCTCCGTCAGCGCCCCGGCGGGCGCCGTGCCCGGGCCGCAGGACGCCGGGCGGGTGGACGCTGACCCGGTCCGGTGCCTGGACCAGGCGGCGAGCGCGGCCATGCAGGCGGAAATAGACCAGGCCCGCAAGGACGGGGATACCCTCGGCGGCGTGATCGAGGTGGCCATCTACGGGCTGCCGCCCGGCCTGGGCAGCCATGTGCACTGGGACCGGCGGCTGGACGGCCGGCTAGCCGGGGCGATGATGAGCATCCAGGCGATCAAGGGAGTCGAGATCGGCGACGGGTTCACTACGGCGCGCCGCCGCGGTTCGGAGGCGCACGACGAGATGGACGGCACGCCGGACGGCATCCGCAGGCGAACTAACCGGGCCGGCGGGATCGAGGGCGGGATGAGCACCGGCGAGCCCGTCAGGGTACGGGCGGCGATGAAGCCGATCTCCACCGTGCCACGGGCGCTGGCGACGGTCGACGTGCGCACCGGCGAGCCGGCCAGGGCCATCAACCAGCGCAGCGACGTCACCGCGGTCCCCGCCGCTGGCGTGGTCGCCGAAGCGATGGCCGCCCTCGTGCTGGCCGATGCGGCCATCGAGAAGTTCGGCGGCGACTCGGTCACCGAGACCCGGCGTAACCTGCGCGGCTACCTGGACGCGCTGGTGATCACGTGAATCAGGGACTGACCGGCTGCGGCACGCGGCACAGCGCCCGGTGGGCGGGCCGGGGGGAACGCGGCGAGAAACGATGCGGCGAGAAACGATACTGTCCGGGGCATGGAGCTCGATTTCGCTACGGCGACTGAACTCACCCGGGCACTGCGGGACCGGACGGTCTCCAGCCGGGAACTGCTCGACCATCTGCTCGGCCTCCTCGAGCAGCGAAACCCCGGCCTGAACGCCATCGTGGCCCTGGACACCGACCGCGCCCTGGCCGCCGCCGGCGCCGCGGACGCGGCAACGGCCAGGGGCGACGCCGTCGGACCCCTGCACGGGCTGCCGATGACGGTGAAGGACGTGTGGGAGACCGAGGGACTGGTCACCACCTCCGGCGCACCCGAGCTAGCCGGCTACGTGCCCCGGGCCGATGCGCTGGCGGTCGGACGGCTGAAGGCGGCGGGCGCCATCATCTTCGGCAAGTCCAACACTCCGCTGTATGCGGGCGATATTCAGACGTTCAACGATGTCTACGGGGTCACGAACAACCCGTGGGACGCCACGCGCACCGCGGGCGGGTCATCGGGCGGCGCAGCGGCCGCGCTCGCCGCAGGTCTCACCCCGCTGGAGCTGGGCAGCGACATCGGCGGCTCGATCCGCAACCCCGCGCACTACAACGGCGTCTACGGGCTGAAGCCCTCGTGGGGGATCGTGCCTGTCCGGGGTCACATCCCGGGGCCGCCTGGGAGCCTGGTCGAGACCGACGTCGGCTGCGGCGGCCCGCTCGCCCGCAGCATCGAGGATCTGCGCACGGCGCTCGGCGTGATCGCGGGCCCGGGCCCGGAGGACGCCGCGGCGTGGCGGCTGGACCTCGATGCGGGACCCGAGATCGGCGACGTGACGGGACTGCGGGTGGCGACGGTGCTCGCCGAAGGCAGCGATCTGCTGCCGGTGGCAGGTGACGTCCGCGCCCGCCTCGACACCTTCGTCAGCCGGGTCGCCGACGCCGGCGCGCAGGTCGATGCCGTGCCGCTGCCCGTACCGCTGGCGCAGGGCATGCGGACCTGGCAGGAGCTCGTTCTGCCGATCATCGGGATGGGGCTGCCCGACGAGGCCTTCGCCGAGTTCGCGCAGCTCGAGACGGTCCCTGGCGATGACCTCCTGCTCGCTGCCGCCCGTGCGTTCGCCAGCCGGTACCGGTCGTGGGGGCGCGCCAACGGAGCCCGCCAGGCCCAGCGTGCCGCGTGGGCGGCGCTCTTCCAGCGCTTCGACGTCGTGCTCGCGCCGGTCATGCCGACCACGGCGTTCCCGCACGACACAGCCGGGACGATCGCCGACCGGACGCTCGACATCGACGGCAGCGCGGTCCCGCACCTGGTCACGATGGCCTGGTGCGGGGCGATCGGCTCCGTCCTGCTGCCCGTCGTGACCCTGCCGGCCGGCCTGACGCCAGCGGGGCTGCCGGTGGGCATCCAGGTGATCGGGCCATTCCTGTCCGACCTGCGCCTGCTCAGGATCGCGGAGCTGCTCCAGGCCGCGGCCGGCAGCAACTTCGCCCGCCCGCCGCTGCGGCGGCCAGGACCGGAGGCGCAGGGATGAGCGGGCCCGCGGTGATCCTGATCGGGCCGCCGGGAGCCGGCAAGTCCACGGTCGGCGCGCTGCTCGCGCAGCGCCTGTCCGTCGGCTTCCTCGACACCGACGCCAGCATCGAGGCAGTCGCCGGCAAGCCGGTCAGCGACATTTTCATCGAGGACGGCGAGCAGGCGTTCCGCGCGCTGGAGCGCCGCGCCGTGGCGGCGGCGATCGCCGGGCACGACGGGGTGCTCAGCGTGGGCGGCGGCGCCGTCCTCGACCCCGGCACCCAGGCCCTGCTGGCCGGCCAGAATGTGGTGTACCTGGAGACCGGCTTCGCCGCGGCGGCCAAGCGGGTCGGGCTGGACGTGGCGCGCCCGCTGCTGCTCGGCAATCCGCGTGCCCAGCTCAAGGCGCTGCTGGAGCAGCGGCTGCCCGTCTACGAGCAGCTCGCCTGGATCACTGTGGTCACTGACAGCAGGGCCCCTGGGGAGGTCGCCGACGAGATCGCTGCCCGGATCCCCGCCAGGACGGGCAACTCGGGCCAGGCCCAGTGACGCCTACCGCGAAACGGGATGCGTCCGCGCCGGCCACCCGTCCGCCGGGCCGCCCATCGCCTACCGCGAAACGGGATGCGTCCGCGCCGGCCGCCGGTCCGCAGGGCCGCCCATCGCCCGCCGGGATCGCGACCAGGATCGGCGTGGGCGGCGAGCGGCCGTATGAGGTGGTCGTGGGCACCGGCATTCTCGGTGAGCTGCCGGGCATGGTCGGCGCGCGCGCCGCGGCGGTGGTGGTCATCCATGCCAGCGGCCTGGGCCTTCTCGCCCGGCCCGCGTGCGAGGAACTGGCGGCCGCCGGGTACCTCGTGCACGCCGAGGAAATTCCCGACGGCGAGGCGGCGAAGGACATCGGCGTGGCCGCCGGGCTGTGGTCGCGGCTGGCAGTACACCGGGCTGGCCGTTTCGATGTGATCGTGGGAGTCGGCGGCGGGGCAGTGACCGATCTGGCCGGGTTCGTCGCCGCTACCTGGCTGCGCGGGGTGCGCCTGGTGCTGGTGCCGACCACGCTGCTGGCCGTCGTGGATGCCGCGATCGGCGGCAAGACGGCGGTCAACATCGCCGCCGGCAAGAACATGGTCGGCGCGTTCCACCCGCCGGCCGGCGTGCTGGCCGACCTGGCGACGCTGTCCTCGCTGCCGGCGGCGCAGTACGTCAGCGGCATGGCCGAGGTGATCAAGGCGGGCTTCATCGCCGATCCCGCCATCCTCGATCTGATCGAGGCGGATCCGGCCGCTGCCGCCCGGCCCGGCGGGCGGCACGAGCGGGAACTGATCGAGCGCGCGGTCCGGATGAAGGCGGCCGTGGTCGCCGCGGACCTGCGGGAGGCCGGGCAGCGGGAGATGCTCAACTACGGGCACACGCTCGGCCACGCGATCGAGCGGACGGAGGGTTACCGGATCCCGCACGGCCACGCGGTGGCGATCGGGATGACGTACGCGGCAGCCGTGGCGCGGCTCGCGGGCCGGCTGGACGAGGCCACGGCGCGGCGGCAGGGCGCGATCCTGGCCGCCGTGGGCCTGCCGACGCGGTACCGGGCCGGCGCCTGGCCGCAGCTGCGCGAGGCGATGGCCCTGGACAAGAAGTCCCGCGGGGCGCGGCTGCGCCTGGTGGTGCTCGACGGCCTCGCCCGGCCCTCGATCCTGGCCGACCCGCCCGAGGACCTGCTGGCCCGCGCGTACGCGGAGGTGTCGTAGCCAATGCGGACAGTACTGGTGCTCAACGGGCCGAACCTGCAGCGGCTCGGCTCCCGGCAGCCGGAGGTCTACGGCTCGGCGACGATGGCGGACCTGGCCAGCGCGTGCGCGGCGGCCGGGCGCGAGCTCGGGCTGGCCGTGGATGTCCGGCAGACCGACGACGAGGCGGAGCTGGTCGGCTGGGTGCATGAGGCGGTGGACGGGCAGCTGCCGATCGTCCTCAACCCGGCGGCCTTCACGCACTACTCCTACGCCTTGCGGGACGCGCTGGCGATGCGGACCGCCCCGCTGGTCGAGGTCCACCTGTCGAATCCGGCGGCGCGCGAGACGTTCCGGCACACTTCGGTGGTGGCCGGGGTCGCCGACGGGACGGTGGCCGGGTTCGGCCTGCTGTCCTACCAGCTCGCGCTGCGCGCGATCGCGGCACTGGCCGCGCCAGGCTGAAGGCGGGCTCGTGCCCCGTGCCCGGGCCGCCTCCTTCATGATCGTGGAGGATACGACCGGTCCCGGCACGTCGGATCCTCCACGATCATGGTTGGCTGCCGGGAACGCGGTGGCGGCTACGATTCATCCCATGCGCATCGGGATGTCACTGAACTACTCGGGCGGCTTTGCCGAGACCGCCGCCGAGCTGGCCGACTACGAGAAGGCCGGGCTCGACATCGTCTTCGTGCCGGAGGCCTACAGCTACGACGCGGTCAGCCAGCTCGGGTACCTCGCGGCGAAGACCGAGCGGGTGCAGCTCGCCTCCGGCATCCTGCAGCTGTACTCCCGGACCCCGACGCTGACCGCGATGACCGCCGCAGGCCTGGACTATGTCTCTGGCGGCCGGTTCGTGCTCGGGATCGGCGCGTCAGGGCCGCAGGTGATCGAGGGCTGGCACGGCGTTCCCTATGACGCGCCCGTCGGCCGGACCCGCGAGGTGATCGAGATCTGCCGCAAGGTATGGCGCCGCGAGCGGCTTGAGCATGCCGGGAAGTACTACACGATCCCGCTGCCGGCCGATCAGGGAACCGGCCTCGGCAAGGCCCTCAAGCTGGTCAATCACCCCGTCCGGGACCGGATCCCGATCTTCGTGGCGGCGATCGGCCCGAGGAACGTGGAGCTGGCGGCCGAGGTCGCCGAGGGCTGGGAGCCGATCTTCTACCTGGCCGAGAAGGCCGCCGACGTGTGGGGAGCGCCGCTCGCGGCCGGCGCGGCGAAGCGCGACCCTGCGCTCGGGCCGCTGGACGTGGTCGCCCAGGCGAACCTGGCCATCGGCGACGACGCGACCGGCCTGCTGGAGTTCGGCCGGCCGATGCTGGCCCTGTACATCGGCGGGATGGGCTCCAGGGACCAGAACTTCTACAATCGCCTCGCGGGCCGGTACGGCTATGAGAAGGAGGCCGCCGCGATCCAGGATGCCTACCTGGCCGGGCGGAAGGACGAGGCGGCAGCGCTGGTCCCGGCCTCGCTGCTGGCGGGGATCTCGCTGATCGGCCCGCGGTCGTATGTCGCCGAGCGGGTGGCCGCGATGCGGGAGTCCGGCGTCACCACCCTCAACGTGACGCCGCTGGCGGGGACGCATGCCGAGCGGGTAGCCCTGATCGAGCAGGTACGCGACCTCGCCGCCTGATCCTAACCTTTGCCTTTTTCGCACGTCGGGGGCCGAATGTGGGACAAGAGCGCTGGCCCGACCATGCCGGGTACAGAGTGGGTAGCGCACTTGGGACCAGCCGCAGCTCCGCCAGTCCGCCAATGGCAGGCCACATGCGGCACAAGCGATGGGAACGGAGGCGACGTGAACCGGAGGCGACGGGCACTGCGACATGCTGACGACGGGAACGCGGTGCGGGTGGTCGTTGTCGGCGCCGGCTTCGCTGGCCTTTCCGCACTGGAGGCCCTAGGGCGCCAGGGCGCCAGCGTGACGCTGGTGGACCGTAATCCCTACAGCACCTTCCAACCCCTGCTCTACCAGGTGGCGACGGCTGGCCTGACCTCGGCGGATGTTGCCTACCCGCTGGCTGCGGTGACGCGCAAGTACGGTGCGCGGTTCCGCCACGCCGCGCTCGCGGGCATCGACTCCGCTGCCCGACGCGTGCTGCTGGCTGACGGCAGGCATATCGAGTACGACTACCTCATCCTCGCGACCGGGGTTTCCGCTGCCTACTTCGGGATCACCGGCGCGGCAGAGCACAGCTTCAGCCTCTACACCCGCCGTGACGCCGTGGTGCTGCGCGACCACCTGATGGCTGAGCTTGAGCGTCGCAGCCAGCCCGGCGCCAGCAGCGACCTGAGCATCACGGTCGTCGGCGGCGGAGCCACCGGCGTGGAGCTCGCCGGCACTCTGGCGGAATTGCGGAACATCTCACTCCCGGCGTCGTTCCCCGACATCGATCCCGCGCTGATACACGTGCGGCTGGTCGAGCAAGGCCCGGCGCTGCTCGCGCCATTTCAGGCGACGCTGCGCGAGTATGCCCACCGACAGCTGGTGGACCGAGGCGTCGATGTCCGGCTCGACACCACCATCCGGGAGGTCACGGCGGACTGCGTCCTGCTCGCCGACGGGACGAAGGTGCCCAGCGACATCACGGTCTGGGCGGCGGGCGTGGCGGCACCAGAGTCAGCTGCCGACCTGGGCCTGCCGCACGGTCACGGCGGGCGCACTTTGGTCGGGCCTGATCTGCGGGTCAGCGGGCAGGACCGGATTTTTGCCGTGGGCGATATCGGGCTGATCGACGGGCAGCCTCTGCCGCAGCTTGCCCAGCCCGCTATCCAGCAGGGCAGGCACGCGGCTCGCCAGGTCCGCCGGCTGCTGGCAGGCCAGGCCACTGCCGCGTTCAGCTACCACGACAAGGGCATGATGGCCACGATCGGTCACCGCTCTGCGGTCGTGCAGATTCCGCATCACGTGCGGATCCGCGGCACGCTCGCCTGGCTGGCCTGGCTCGGCCTGCACCTTTTCACCCTGCTCGGCAACCGCAACAGGATCTCCGCGCTGGTCAACCTGTCCTGGCGGTACCTCACCTGGAGCCGGGGCGGGGGAGTCATCATGGGCGACGACCCGCCGCAGGATCGCTGAGCCCGGCTGCGAGCACGCAACGCTCAGGAGCCCGGAGTCTCCGCACGCGCTCGCCTGGTCAAGAGCCGTGCCGGGACCGCGCTGGGCGGCCCGGTGCTGAACGCCGAGGGCTGAGCCAGGAACGCTGACCAGGGCTAAGCCAGGAACAGGGGGAGGAATGCTCAGGCTCCTGGCGTTCGTCCTGCCTCTCGGCCTGGACTCCTTCGCTGTCTGTGCCGCTCTTGGTGCCTCCGGCACGCTGACTGCCCGTGACCGGCTCCGGGTCTGCGTGCTGTTCGCAGTCCTCGAAGCGGGCATGCCCCTGGTCGGCCTGGGACTGGGCGCGGCTCTCGTCCGCAATCTTGGCGAGGCCGCCGATTACCTGGCCGCCGCCGCCCTGGTCGGCGTCGGCGCGTGGATGCTGCTCTCCGCCGACGACGCGGACGAGGACAAGGCAGGCAGGCTGACCGGCGCGCACGGGTTGGCTCTGATCGGGCTCGGCGTCAGCATCAGCCTCGATGAACTGGCCATCGGCTTCAGCCTCGGCCTGGTCCGCCTGCCGACTGTCCCGGTCATCGCCGCCATCGCCGTCCAGGCATTCCTCGCTGCCCAGTTCGGGCTGCATCTAGGCGCCCGCATCAGCGAGCGCCTGCGTGAGCGAGCCGAGCAAGTTGCCGCCCTGGCGCTGATTGCGCTCGGTGCTGCCCTCATTATCGGAAGGCTGGCCAGCTGACCAAGCTCGCTGCTTCTCCCGACGCCGGGTGACGGATGCCCGGGACGGGCTGGCCAGGACCGTCGGCTCGGCTCTTCCGCTCGTCTGCGGAGGATCTGCTCCCTCCGTGGCGGCCCTGGCCTCCTGGCCGGAGACGGGTGCCCCTGGCCGGCTGGCTCCAGCAGGCCGCCCGGGACAGCGGCGGAATCTGGCGGCGGGCCTGGTTGGTGAGCACCCGTACAGTTCGTGGCATGCCCGAGATACATGCCGCCCGCCGGGCGCGCGTTCAGGAGAAAATCGCCGTGCTGGGTGCGGACGCCGCACTGATCACCAGCCTGGTCAATGTCCGGTACCTCACGGGCCTGGCAAGCTCGAACGCGGCCCTGCTGCTGCCCGCTGACGGGCACGCCATCCTCGCCACCGACTCCCGGTACGGGCTCGCCGCTGCCCGCGAGTGCCCTGACGTGGAGATGGTGATCGAGCGCTTCATCGAGCCTGCGCTGGCCGGGTTGGCGGCCACGCGACAGTTGGTCAGGGTTGCCTTTGAGGCGCACGAGATGACCGTGCAGCGTCACGCGGAGCTCGCCTCGGCCGAAGGCGCGCTGACATTCATCCCGCTGGGCCTCGCGGTGGAGGAGCTGCGCATGGTCAAGGATGAGTCGGAAATCGAGCTGCTCGCCCGTGCCTGCGCGATCACCAGCGAGGCGTTCGCCGATACGCTGCCGTCCCTGCGGCCCGGACTGACCGAGCGGGAATTCGCCGTCCTGCTGGAACGGGCCATGACCGGCCGGGGGGCCGAGAGGCCGGCCTTCGACACCATTGTCGCCAGCGGGCCGAACGGGGCCGTCCCGCATCATGTGCCCGCCGATCGCCCGTTCGCGGCCGGCGACCTGGTAACAGTCGACTGCGGCGCCAGGTTCGGCGGCTATCACGCGGACATGACCCGGACTATGGTCATCGGCGCGCCCGCCGCGTGGCAGCGGGAGATCTACGAGCTCGTCGCGGCCGCGCAGCGGGCCGGCGTGGCGGCAGCCAGGGCCGGGGCGAGCGTGGCGGCGGTGGACGCCGTCGCCCGCGACATGATCGCCGAGGCTGGCCACGGCGATCATTTCCAGCACGGGCTCGGGCACGGCGTCGGCCTGGAGATCCACGAAGCACCGATGATCGGGTACGGGAAGGCGGGTACACTAAGGGACCGGGTTCCCGTTACCGTCGAGCCCGGTGTGTACCTGCCCGGCAAGGGCGGCGTCAGGATCGAGGACACCCTGGTCGTGCGCGCAGGCGCCGGGGCGGCGGGATCAGCCGAGACGCTAACCACGACCACCAGGGAACTGCTCGTCCTGTGAACCGGGACGTGCCAGTCCCGCCCGCATGCAGGAGCGACAACTTACGTGGCCACCACGAATGATCTCAAGAACGGCATAACCCTCAGCATCGACGGCCAGCTCTGGAGCGTCGTGGACTTCCAGCACGTCAAGCCCGGCAAGGGCGGTGCCTTCGTGCGGACCAAGCTGAAGAACGTGCTCAGCGGGAAGGTCGTCGACCGGACCTTCAACGCCGGCGTCCGGGTCGACGTGGCCAACGTGGACAAGCGAGAGATGCAGTACCTGTACCGGGAAGGCGAGGACTTCGTCTTCATGGACACCCAGGACTACGACCAGCCGCACATCCCGGCGGAGACTGTCGGCGATGCGGCCAACTACCTGCTCGAGGAGCAGACGGCAGTGGTGGCCTTCAACGAGGGAGTGCCGCTGTACGTGGAGCTGCCCGCCGCCGTGGAGCTGACCGTCAGCCAGACCGACCCGGGACTGCAGGGGGACAGGTCGACCGGCGGGACCAAGCCGGCCACCCTGGAGACAGGGGCGCAGATTCAGGTCCCGCTGTTTATCACGACCGGCGAGAAGATCAGGGTAGATACCCGTACCGGCGACTACCTCAGCCGAGCGTGAGCCGCTGGCAGGTTCGGCCGTACCCGCACGCCCGCCATGTCAGCGCGCAGTAAGGCTCGCAAGCGGGCCCTGGACATCCTGTTCGAGGCCGAGATCCGGGGCGAGCCGGTCCTCGGCATGCTCGACGAGCGGGCCGCCCAGGCCAGCCCCCCGGTCTCAGCGTACGCATCGGAGCTGGTCAGGGGCGTGCAGGCGCATCGCGAGAGCATCGACGAGATGCTAGCCGCCAATGCGACGGGCTGGACGCTGCAGCGGATGCCTGCCGTGGACAGGAATATCCTCCGGATCGGCGCGTACGAGCTGCTCTGGAGCACCGGCGTCCCGGAGGGCGTCGTGATCAGTGAGGCGGTGCTGCTCGCCCGTGATCTGTCCACGGATGCCTCGCCCGCGTTCATCAACGGCCTGCTGGCACGATTGCTCGAGCTCAGGCCGACGCTGGCGGCTGCCGTCGGCCCGGAGGCAGCGCCGGAGCGAGAGCCAGCGGCCGTGCCTGGGTCAGCGGCCGTGCCTGGGTCAGCGGCCGTGCCTGGGTCAGCGGCCGTGCCCGAGCCGGGGGAGGAAGCAGCCGCCCCCGTCGCCGGAGCCGCAAGCCAGCAGGCTGATCCCCCTGCCGATCAGCCTGCGCGATAGCGCCGGAAGCAGGAGCCAGCCGGGTCAGCCAGCGGCCCTGCGTACCGGAACAGGGTCACGTGAGTCATCGCGCCAGCGCTCACCCCTGCCGATGGCGCGCGGGCAGCGCTGCATGCAGTGCTGCCCTGCGGGACCGTGAGCGGCGCGGGCTCAGCTCACAGCACGAGCCGCTGCAGGGCGCGGGCCGAGCGGGCGCAGTCCGATCGGGACCTGCAGCTAGCACGATCAAGTCGGGTGGTCACGGCCACAGACTGCGGCGAGCTTCCGGTCGGCGCGAGGCTCCCTCGTTCGCTCAGCCTAGGACGTGTATGCGCAGCTCGGAGGCTCCGTGGCGAGGGTTCCTTGTGACGGGGGCCTGGAGCTCGGTCAGGCGGCTGCCCGGGTGGTCCCGGTGATAGCTGAGGCTGACCTCGCGGTGGCGGCCGGCCGGGTGGTACCCGTTGTCGTGGATCCAGCCGGCCAGGGCCTGCAGGCTCTGGGTGATGCTGTCTGTCGGGCCGCGGTGCAGGATCGTGGCGGCACAGGCGATGGCGGGCAGGTCGACGACGGCGAAGTCGCCGCCGGGCTGGGGGTCAGCGGTCAGGGGGATCGCGGCGTGCACGATGACTGCATCGCTGGGCTCGGCCGGGTCCTGGTAGTAGGCGATCACTGGGCTCGCGGCGGCCAGGATGCCGGCCGCCTCGAGGCGACGCAGCAGTTCAGGGTAGAGGGACTGGATGGCCGGCCGGATGTCCTGGGCGCCGTAGCTGGCGGCGGTCGCGGTCAGCTCGGCAACGCGGACCGGGGCGACGTGCTTGAGCACGACATCCTCGGTCCTCATGCCGCCGGTGCTCTCGATCACCCGGCGCCCGGTTTCGACATGGGCCAGCCGGCTCAGGTCAGCCATCATCCGCGCTCCGGGTGCGCCCGGCCCGTCCTGCTGACGGCCGTGGCAAGGGAATCAGGTTTGCGCTCAGGGAGTCTGCCGCCTCGCGAACCCTGGCGCGCAGGTCGTCGGCGCTGGCCCGGCGATAGAGGGGCCCGCTCCCATCAACAAGCAGGACTCTGGCTTTGGCCACGCCCTGCGCCGGGACAGGGCCGGCGGCGAGCAGGCGACGGATCAGCTCCCCGAACTCCGCCGAGCAGTTCCTGACCCGGTCCCGGCAGACCGGAACCGGCAGGCGGCCACCGGCAGGCGTACGCATCGCCGTCGCCAGGACGCGCTGCGCGCTGTGGGCGAGATCGCGCCGAGTCGACACGCGCACCAGCATCTGGGAGCGCAGCGCCAGCGCAACGGTGGCGTCAGGCGAGATCCCGGCGGCCAGGTCACTGTCGAGGCGGAACGCATGCAGCCGCACCAGCAGCCGGTCCCAGGGACGGACAGCACTCGCGATAGGACATCCGGAGCCTTCATCCAGCAGTACAAGCATCGGGTACCTCCGGGTCAGCCCGGCTCGCTGTCTGCTGCCGGTGCGTGACCTCTAAAGAAACTATACAGGTCATGCATGACTAGTCAACGCCATTAACTGGTCACACCTAGGCTAGACTGACACGATGACGCCCCTGCCCGCCCTGGTCCCACATGACGAGCTGAAACCGGCACCAGCGCGGCTGCTGCTGGTGCAGTCGTTCGTCAACACCAGGGATCTCGACCTCGGAACGGATCTGCTGGCTGACGCCGACGTGGCCAACAGGTGGCTGCACCAGTCGGGGCTTCTAGAGCCAGAGGCCATCGCCGGAGCCAACGACCTGCGTGCCGCCCGTGAGGCCAGGGAGAGCATCCGGGCGCTGCTCGCCCGCAATAGCGGAGGCCCTGCGCTAACCGCCGACGACCTGGGCCCTCTCGAGGCGGTGACACGCGCATCCCAGCCGCGGCTGAGCATCAACCGGTCCGGTGAGGTCCAGCTGGATCCCGGCCCCTGCGGCCGGCTCGCGGAGGGGCTGCTCGCTCTCCTGCTCATCATCCGCGACGCGCAGCAAGACGGCACCTGGCATCGGCTGAAGGCCTGCGGTAACCGTGATTGCCTCTGGGCCTTCTACGACCGCTCCCACAGTCGCCGGGGGACCTGGTGCGACATGGCGTCGTGCGGCAATCTCATCAAGAACCGAAACCTAAGAGCCCGGCGCGGCAGCCGAGCCCAGCCGGCAGGCTAGCGTCGGCGCTACTGGCCGAGTCCCTGCAAAGGCGACGGCCGCCGGCGCGCGCATCCGTCAGGCGCCGGGACTGTCCGATGTCGGCGATACAGTCAGATTCGAGAGCGGTGCAGCCGGGCGCGGTGCCGGGCGGCTGCCGTGCCCGGGCGCGGTGCCGGGCGGCTGCGGTGCCCGGGCGGCTGCGATGTCGCGGGCGCGATATCGGCCGGGCGTGATGTCGCGGGCGTGATGGCGGCGGGCGCGATGCCGACTAGGAGGACTGTGTGGGCCAGACGGCGGGGGACGGCGGCTGGGGCGCCCCGCCTGACGACACGGGCTGTCACATCCTGCACGTCGACATGGACGCCTTTTACGCCAGCGTGGAGATCAGGGACCGTCCCGAGCTCGCACGCAGGCCGGTGATCGTGGGAGGCGCAGGCGGCCGCGGCGTGGTTCTCTCGGCGACCTACGAGGCCCGTGCGTTCGGCGTGCGCTCGGCGATGCCGGTGATGCGAGCCAGGCGGCTGTGCCCGCACGCGGTGTTCCTGCCGCCGCGGCACGGCCTGTATAGCGCGGTGTCAAAGGAGGTGATGGCGGTCTTCCGCTCAGTGACCCCGGAGGTGGAGCCGCTCGCGCTGGACGAGGCCTTCCTTGGTATCGCGGGCGCGCTGCGACGGCTCGGCGCCCCGTCCGGCATCGGGCAGCTGATCCGTCGCCAGATCAGCGAGCAGCAGGGCATCACCTGCTCGGTCGGCGTCGCGACCAGCAAGTTCATCGCCAAGCTCGCCTCGGTGCACTGTAAGCCCGACGGGCTCCTCGTTATCCCGGCTGATGGCGTCCTGCGCTTTCTGCACCCGCTGCCCGTGGCGGCGCTGTGGGGCGTGGGCGAGCGGACCGGGCAGGCGCTGGCCAGGCTCGGGCTGCGCACGGTCGCCGACATCGCGAACACCCCGGCGGACGCCCTGGAGCGGGAGCTCGGCCACGCCGCCGCCACCCACCTGCGCGCTCTGGCGTGGGGGCGTGACGACCGCAAGGTGGCGCCTGGCACGCACGAGAAGAGCATCGGCGCGGAGGAGACCTTCCCCGTTGACGTCGATGATCCCGAGCTCATCCGCCGCGAGCTGCTCCGGCTGTCCGGGAGGACCGCGCGCGGACTGCGCTCGGCAGGCTGCGCTGCCCGGACGATCGTGGTCAAGCTCCGGCTGGCCAACTTCACCACGATCACACGCTCCCGGACGCTGCCGGAGCCGACCGACGTGACGCATAAGATCTACGCCACCGCCTGCGCCCTCTACGCCGGAGCCGGGCTCGACGCCCGTGCCCGGCTGCGCCTGGTCGGGGTGCGGGCGAGCGGCCTGGTCCCGGCGGCCGGCGCGGCTACCCAGCTGGCCTTCGGGGAACGACCTTCCTCATGGCGGGAAGCCGACCGCGCTATCGACCGGATCGCCGGGAGGTTTGGCGCCGACGCCGTCCGGCCCGCGTCTCTCGTGGATGGCGACCGGCCGGGCTCGTGAGGTCCCCCGTCCGGCCCGCGTCTCTCGTGGATGGCGACCGGCCGGGCTCGTGAGGTCCCCCGTCCGGCCCGCGTCTCTCGTGGATGGCGACCGGCCGGGCTCGTGAGGTCCGCCGTCCGGCGCTGGCCCGCCCGCCGGGGGCCCGGGTCACGGGCCGCCGCTCGCAATCTTGCGGCTGCCGCGAGCGGCGAGCGGCTGGCCCTGTGCAGGGCTTTTCTTGAGGTGTTGGGGTGACCGGTGTGACGCCGGACAGCACTCCCGCGTGCAGCTTCCGGGCTCAGCTGCCGTGTACCCTTCCACATGACGCACTCGCGCTCGTATTCTGGGCATAAGCCTGGCCATGAGGCGAAGGTCAATGAGCTCGTCCCCGCGTGAGTTCTATGGGAGGCACCGTGCCGCTGTCTGAGCACGAGCAGCGCCAGCTCGAGCAGATCGAGCAGGCGCTCTATGCCGATTACCCGCGGTTCGCTAACGCCGTGCGCGCTACCGATCCCAGGGTGCACTACAAGCGCCGAGTCATCGAGGCGGCGCTCGGCTTCCTGATAGGCGTCGGCCTGCTGCTGGCCGGGGTGGTGATCAAGGTCATCCCGCTCGGTGTCGCGGGCTTCGTCGTCATGCTCGCGTGCAGCATGTGGGCAGTGACCAGCTATCGGCATATGGCAGGCACCACTACCGGACGGGTCCCGGCCAGGGACCGGCGCGCCGCCAAGGATGGGCGGGCTGGCAAGGAGCCCCGAGCCGGCAAGGAACGGCGGCCCGGCAAGCAGCCGCGGCCGGGCAAGCAGGCCGGATCCGGGATGATGGAACGGCTGGAAGAGCGCTGGCGCCGCCGCCAGGAGAGAGACGGCTAGCTCAGGCCTCGTGCCGCACAGCCGGCTCGCCGCCCACGTGGCTGCGTACCTTCTGGCCTGCCGCATCTAGCCAGCCGAACACATCCAGCGAGTGCTGCAGGCCTGCGCGCACCGGCCGGAGCGTTGAGGCTGGCCATAGCCGGGCCCGCCAGCGCGCCGAGCGGGTCACCTGCCGGGCCACTGCCCGCCGGACGGTCAGCACATCGGCGCTGAGCGCCGGCGCCGCCTCGGGTGCCGCCGCATAGCTCGCCCGCTCCTCGGCGCGGGCGATTCGATTCAGTGCCTGGCATGCCGACTCATCCACGCCGCTCGTTGTCCCGACTCGCCGGGCGACGGCACGCGGCGACTCGCTGGCCCGGCAGGAGAGCCCGTAGTCGTCCAGATCATCGCGGAGCTCACGCCAGGCAGCGTGGGCCTGCCCGGCAGCGCCCGCCGCCTTCAGCCAGCGCCTGCGGCGGGTCAGTGACCGGGCAGTCCACGGCGCGATAGCTGCCAGGGCGAGCGCGATGGCCAGGATCAGTGCCACCAGGGAGAAGGTGTTGCCGCCTGAGCCCGCCGGACCGCGGCCTGCCTGGGTGCCGCCCAGGTTGTTCGGGCGTCCCCTGAATGCGCCCGCGCCGCTCTTGCCGGCACCGGATTTGGGCGCCGAGCCGCTCGCCGGAGCGGTGGATCCCGGCAGGATCGGGGGGCCGTTCGAGCCGCCCGCGACGTAGGGCGGCGCGGTCGCGGTGCCCTGGCCGCCAGGCCCGCCCGGCGTGGGCTCAAAACGCAGCCAGCCGGCGTTCGGGAAATAGAGCTCTGGCCAGGCATGGGCGTCACTGGTGGTGACCTTCCACGTCCCGTTCCGCTGGCGCGCCCCGGCCGTGTAGCCGATGACGACCCGCGACGGGATGCCGAGCGTCCGGGCGAGGAGGGCCATCGAGTACGCGAACTGCTGGCAGAATCCCACCCGGCCAGTCTTGCTCAGGAAGTCGAGCAGCCCGGCCGGGCCCTTCGGCAGGTTGGGGGTGAGGCTGTAGGTGAAGCGGCCGGGCGTGGTGAACCAGGACTCCATCTTCAGCGCCATCTCGTACTCGCTGCTCGCTCCGCTGGTGATACGCCGGGCGATGCTGAGCAGCTTTTTCTTCGCGACGCTGGACGACGGGAGGCCCAGGTAGCCGTTCTTGATGCCCACGGGCAGCGCCTGGTTGCTGACCAGCTCGCTCGCCTGCGGGTCGGCCTCCGTGCTGGCGACCGTGTACTTCAGGCCAGCGAGCTTTTGCTGGCCCGAGTAGACCATCAGCGTCGCATCGTCCTCCTGCCAGTCGCCCTGAATCCTGAGCGACGCGGGCGCGTACGGCAGCGGGAGGAAGCTGATCTTCGATCCGAGACCTGAGGTGAGCGCGCCCAGCGTGATCGTGGTGGTGTACTTGGGTGCCGGCACGATCCTGGGATTCAGGCCAGGCACCGGCCGCAGCGGCCTGCGGCCCACAGTGACGCCTGCGCCGCCAGTGGGAGAAACGATGTTGAAGGTCCCGCTGACGTTGTCGTAGTCGAGCACGTACACGGGCAGGTACTGGTCCTGCGGCCTGGGATTGGTGGTCCGGTAGGTCAGGACGGTCCGATTCCCGGCCATCAGCAGCTCGCCCGTCATGCTGGCCAGCGGATTGGGCAGCGCCACCCCTCCTCGTCCGTCGCCAGGACCGGCGATCTCATGCTTGCCGAAGAGCCCGTGCGGTTTCACGCTGGGAACCACCAGCGGGACGACGATCGCCAGGCAGGCGGCAGCGAGCCCGAGGCGGCGGCCTGCGGCGGCAAGCGCCTTGGTGTCAGGGCCCCTGACGTGCTCGTCGTCGGCAGCCTTCCAGACGGTGACCAGGCGGCCCCAGATGCGCAGGCGCTCGCGCCCGTCGGCAGCCAGCAGCGCCAGGTAGCCGGTGATGCCCACGCAGAATGCCACCGGGGCGCCGACGCCGGCTTGCCGGGCATTGGTGGCGACCGGGACGCTGAACAGCACGAGAAGCGGCAGGCCGGCGATCGCCGGGCTGCGCAGCCGCACCGCCAGCAGGTCGGTGAGCACCGCCATCAGGCCGATGCCGCCCGCCGTCAGCAGCATGATCCCGTGAATGTCGGGCACCGGGGGCGAGAGCTGCTTCTCGGCCAGTCCCTGGCTGGCGAGCAGCCACAGGTGATGCACCGACGCGTTCGTGGGCAGCACCGCTGCCACCGACTGCGGGCCGGCGAATACGACGTTCAGGTAGATCAGCAGGGCGGCCAGGTAACTGATGAGCGTCGCGAGTGCCCGCAGGACGCGCGGCCGGGTCGCGCTGGCTGCGGCGATGGCCACGACCGCCAGCCCGGCCGCCTTCCAGTACCAGGACGGGCCGACGAGCAGCGGGGCGCACGCGATCAGCGCCAGAACTGCGGCCGCGCCCGCGGCCAGGAGCGCGGTCAGCCTGGTCAGGGTACCGGCCAGGGCGACGACGCAGACCGCACCGATACCCGCGTACAGCCAGCCGGCGCCCTGGATGACCGCGAACATCGATACTGAGGCGAGGATGACCGCGACGGCCGCTGTCACGGTGAGCCTGTGATTCATAGCGCTGCCTCCGGCATCCACCTGGATTCACTTCCCTGGCCGGGCGTCCCCGTCCTTGGCAGCCCCTGCCAGGCCATGCCCAGCGGTGTGGCCGCGTCGACTGACACCACCCGCCATCCGGCTGCCCGCAGCACTGCCGCCGCTGGAGCCGTTTCGTCCGGTTCTAGTGTGGGCTGGCTGCTGGCATGGTGGCCGTTGTCGGCGGCATTGCCGTTGTCGGCGGCGCTGCGGCCGGGGCGCTGGCTGTCGTCGCCCGGTCCGCTGCCGGCGGCCGGACCGGCTTCCGCGCGCGCCGGGGCGGCCCAGGTGGAGACGGCGAGCAGCAGGGCGATCGCCGAGGCGCCATCGCGGCGGCTGGCGGCGAGCTGCCGGGCTGCCGCCGCGGAGAGCTTTCCGGCCACCACGATGACCAGACCGCCATCGCCGCCGCGCAGCGCGCTCGCGCCGCGGGACAGGTCGCGATTTCTCGAGGGCTGAACGACCGACAGCGCGTCGAGCAGCACATCCTCGAACAGCCCCGTATTGGCAATCGGCCCCGAGTCGGTGACAAGCTGGCCGTCCAGTCCCTCGCGGGACAGGTGCACGCCGATCGATGCGGCGGCGCTGACGGCGAACTCAAAGGATGAGGTCACGCCGCTCCCGGCGTGCGCGCTGCGCCGGGTGTCGAGCAGCAGCAGCGTGCGGTTCTTCCATCGCTGCTCCTCGCGGCGGACCATGAGCTCCCCGTAGCGGGCGGTGGAGCGCCAGTGCACCCGGCGCAGCTCGTCGCCGTCCCGGTAGGCACGGGGAATCACGTCATCCTCCCCGGCGGCGGCGGCGGCGCGCGTCCTGCCGTCCCCCTCGCCGACCCAGCTCCCGTGGACCACGGCGCGATCCAGCGGCACGACCTTCGGCGTGACCATGAACGTCGTGTACGAGCTAAAGGACCTGCCGAGCTCGACCAGGCCGAACGCGTCGGCGATGCGGATCTCCAGTGGCCCGATGGCGAACTTGCCCCGCAGGTCAGACCGGAGCGGGTAGCTGAGCTCCCGGGTGCCGCCCCGCTCGATTCCGTCCAGCACGTATCTCGGCCGGGTGCCCAGCGCATAGGGGACAGTGTCCTCCGCGAGCATCAGCCCGGTCGGCAGCCGCGAGACGTTCTCCAAGCGCACCGTCACCCGCGCCGTGTGGCCGGCCGGGACCCGCGCCGGGTCGATGGAGCGCGCGCAGCCGAGCCGGTAGCGCGCGCGGCCGGCGGCCAGCGCCGACAGCAGCGGCAGGACCAGGAGCAGCGCCCCGACGCTGATCAGAGCGCTGTCGCCGAGCAGCAACCCGGTAACACCGGCGGCCACGCCCGCGGCCATGAACGATGTCCCGCGCGTAGTGAACCCAGCAAGCACTGACTTCATGTCCGGGCCTCTCTTCCGCCTGCCCAGGTCAAATCTATGACGTGCGGGTAAAGGTAGCCATTGCGGGCGGACGCCTGTCCGTATCCGTCCTGCCTGCTACCTGGAGGGCAGCGGCAGCCGCTCCACTATCTTCGCCAGGACCTGTTCCGGGAGTTCCCTTCCCACCAGCGCCTCCGCTGTCGGCAGCAGCCGGTGGGCGAGCACCGGGCCGGACAGCGACTGGATGTCATCGGGGATCACGAAGTTGCGGCCGTCGAGTGCCGCGTAGGCCCTGCTGGCCCGAAGCAGGTGCAGCGCGGCGCGCGGCGAGGCGCCGAGCCTGAGGGCGGGCGAGGACCGCGTCGCGTTGACCAGGCTGATCAGGTACTGCCGGATCTGCGGCGCGACATGGACGCCGCGCACAGCGGCGACCAGGGCTCGCACGTCGCTGGCGTGCGCGGCGGGCTGCAGGTGGTCCAGCGGCGAGGCCGACCCGTGCGCGTCGAGCATCGCCAGCTCAGCGGCGTTGTCCGGGTAGCCGATCGAGATCCGGGCGGTGAAGCGGTCCCGCTGGGCCTCGGGAAGCGGATAGGTCCCCTCCATCTCGATGGGGTTCTGCGTCGCGATGACCATGAAGGGCAGCTCCAGCGGGTAGGTCTCGCCGTCCACCGTGACCTGGCGCTCCTCCATGCACTCCAGCAGCGCCGACTGGGTCTTCGGCGACGCCCGGTTGATCTCGTCGCCGAGAACGAGGTTGGCGAAGATCGGTCCTGGCTTGAACTCGAACTCGCGGATCTCCTGGTTGAACGCGCTGACCCCGGTAATGTCGCTGGGCAGTAGATCCGGCGTGAACTGGACGCGCCGGACGGAGCAGTCGATCGACCGGGCCAGTGCCTTGGCGAGCAGCGTCTTGCCTACCCCGGGGACATCCTCGATGAGCGCGTGCCCCTCGGCGAGCAGGACTGTGAGGGCAAGCCGGACCGCTTGCGGCTTGCCGGAAATGACTGACTCCACCGCCGTGCTGACTCGGCGGGCCACCGCCACCAGATCCTCGAGCTTTGGCTCTGCGTGGGGTCCCGTCTCAACAACCACGTATCCTCCTCGCGTCTGGCGGCGCGAAAGTCGAGTCCGTCACCATAGGCGGCGCCTGTCGCCGCTGACATGGTCGTGCGTTCAGACAGTACGTCCTGCGATGGTCTGGTTGAAATGCCACTACGGTATCGGCGGGATAACGCTGTCCAGACGATAGTGCCCCCGGCGGAAGCCGGACGACAGCTTGAGCCGTGCCTGGGCCGGCCCTCAGCCCGCCGGTCATTCCGCCGCTGTGCACGTCGCCCTCCACTCCGCTCCACCCCTCTGACCTAAGAACTCCTCACGAGCGTGTCTGGTTCATTGCGGTTGCCGTCATTGACCGTGGTGGATTGTGGAGTACAGTGGAGCGCTGTGGGGCGAAGCCAGTCCCACAGCACCGCCGGTGGGGGACTGGGGAGGTGAGAGCCGGTGTTTCTCGGCACTCACACGCCGCGCCTGGACGAGAAAGGCCGCCTTTTCCTGCCCGCCAAATACCGCGAGGAGCTTGCATCGGGCCTGGTCCTGACCAAGGGCCAGGAGCGCTGCCTGTATGTGTTCCCCGAACCGGAATTCGGCCGCATCACCGAGGCCCTGCGGACGGCGCCGGTGACCGCCAAGGCGGTGCGGGACTACAGCCGGGTCTTCTTCGCCAGCGCCTTCGACGAGGTGCCAGACAAGCAAGGCCGGATCACGATTCCCGCCGGCCTGCGCGACTACGCGGCCCTGCAGCGCGACTGCGTCGTGATCGGCGCCAACACCCGGCTGGAGATCTGGGACGCCGCTGCCTGGGATGCCTACCTGGAGCAGCAGGAGGACGCGTTCTCCGATGCATCCGAGGAGGTGCTGCCAGGAGTTCTGTAAGCGAGTGCAGCACGCGAGCGCCGACGAGCGGCGCCCCCGTGCCCGGCGAGGTCTCCACCCGCGCTGGACGCCCGACCGGCTGACGCCACTTCCCCGGCGCCAGGCGGGACCGCGGCCGTCAGCGCATCGCGCGGATGGGGACCTGGCCGGGCACCGCCCCGGCAGGGGCATGAAGTGCCGGAGGAATCCACGGTGGCAGACGGCGAAACTGCAGGAGGAGGGGGCCCGATGAGCGCGGCAACACCCGGGCATCTGCCGGTGATGACAGACCGAGTCCTCGCCCTTCTGGCTCCCGCGCTCGCCCCCGCGGGCGCCGTGCTCGTCGACGCCACCCTCGGCCGGGCCGGTCACGCGGGCGCCCTGCTCAGCAAGCACCCCGGCCTCACGCTGATCGGCATCGACACCGACGGCGCGGCGATTGAGGAGTCCGGCCGCCTGCTCTCGGCGTACGCGGGGCGGGTCAGCCTGGTGCACGCGCTGTACGACCAGATCCCGGCGATCCTGGCCCGGCTCGGCCTGGTCAGCGTGCAGGGGATCCTCTTCGACCTTGGCGTCTCCTCACCGCAGCTCGATGATCCTTTCCGCGGGTTCGCCTACTCCCGCGACGCGCCACTGGACATGCGCATGGACCGGACGCGGCAGCTCACGGCCGCCGACATCGTCAACACCTATCCCGCGGCGCGGCTGGCCCTGGTGCTGCGTGAGTACGGCGAAGAGCGCTTCGCGCGGCGGATAGCCAATGCGCTGGTGCGCGAGCGTGCCCGTGAGCCCCTCACCTCGACGGCGCGGCTCAGCGAGATCGTCAGCGACTCGATCCCGGCCGCCGCCAGGCGCACCGGGGGGAACCCCGCCAAGCGGACCTTCCAGGCCCTGCGGATCGAGGTGAACGGCGAACTCGACACGCTGCACCGCGCGCTGCCGGCCGCCCTGGATGCCGTGGCGGTGGGCGGCCGGATCGTGGTGCTCGCCTACCACTCGCTGGAGGACCGAGCCGTCAAGAGGGCCCTCGCTGGCCAGGTGACCGACACCACGCCCCCAGGCCTGCCGGTATCGCTGCCCGCGAGCAGGCCGCGGTTCCGGCTGCTGACCAGGGGCGCGGAGCGGCCGTCGGCGGACGAGGTGACGGCCAACCCCCGCGCTGCCTCCGCCCGGCTCCGGGCGGCCGAGAGAGTGAGCGCCGCCGCATGACCGGCGGCAGCGGGCGCGTGCGGGGGTCACCGGGTGACCCGGACGGGGCAGGCAGGTGCAGGTGCGGTGGGGCGCAGCGGCGCAGTGCGCGGCGCGCGACAGGGAGGACGGGCTCAGGCTGATGAATACCGAGGTCAGGACACGCACGCGGGCGACGGTCCAGGGACGGGACAGCCGGCCGGCCGGCCGGGCGGATCTCGGTCTGGCCGCCGATTCGCGCGAGCCGGGCCGGGGATCGCAGGGGGCGCCTGCGGGCCGGCCGGGGGACGGTCGCGCGGCCGGGCGCGAGCGGACGCGCCCGGTGCAGCCTGAGCGGATGCGCCCTGGCCAGCCGGCCGACGCGCGCCTGGGCCGGCCGGCCCAGGCGCCCGCGGGCCAGCGTACGGCGGTGGCGCCGCGGCGAAGGCCCGCGCCGGGCCGTACCGGACCGGCGCGCAGGACCGGTCCGGCGAGGCCAGGAAGCCCCGGACGGGTAGCGGTTCCCGGCCGCCGGATAGATCCCGGCGGCCTGACAGACCCTGATCGCCTGGCCGGTCCTGATCGCCTGGCCGCTCCCGCGCCGCTGACGTCGGAGGGCCTGGCCGGCCGGGCCCGGCCGGCCGTGCGGACTCCCTTCGTCCTGCTGGTGCTCGGGCTGCTGGGCGGCGGGCTCATCTGCCTGCTGGTGATCAACACCACCCTGGGTACGGCTCAGTTCCAGATCAACCACCTGCGGCAGGACATCGTCACGCAGTCGCAGCAAGAGCAGGCGCTGCAGCAGCAGGTGGCCACCGAGGAGTCGCCGGTCAGCATCCAGAAGCAGGCGCTGCGGCTGGGCATGACGCAGCAGCCGCTGCTGAACTTCCTCAACGTCCGCACCGGGCGCATCTACAAGGAGAAGTCCACTGAGCCGGGAGTGGCTGCCGTGCCTGGATACACCCCGTGACAGGCGACGGGGGGCAGGGCCGCGACGACCCGTCACGGCCAAGAGCGCGCCGCGGCCCGGCGACGCCCGGCGGGCCGCGGAGCCCCGGCGGGGGCACCAGGCCCGGTGCGGACCGGCGTGACCGCGGCGGCCAGGGGCGGGCCCGCCGGGGGAGCGGAGGACCCGGCGA
>Ga0080026_10000031_pt1 | contig 26869 bp, 26 predicted proteins | sample OrgsoiDNA2013045_FD_70941 | JGI IMG/M metagenome (GOLD analysis project Ga0080026, IMG submission 70941) | Permafrost soil microbial communities from the Arctic, to analyse light accelerated degradation of dissolved organic matter (DOM) -... | ecosystem: Environmental > Terrestrial > Soil >... | reverse complement strand
GGCCTTCTGGAATGGGCGCAGTCACAGTCGCTTGGCTGAGGGGCGGTTAGTCCGGGTGAGCTGGGGACGCCTGAGCTGCTCGCTGGGCGCTCTTCGTCCCGCTACACCGCTGCCCGGTCGGGGAACGCGCGGGTGACCGCGGCCGTGCGGCTGGACACCTGAAGCCTGCCGTAGATGTTCTCCAGGTGCTTGCGCACGGTTCCCTCCGACAGGTCGAGCCGGCGGGCGATCTGCGCGTTGGTGTGCCCGGCGGCGACTAGGTGCAGCAGGTCCCAGTGCCTGGGGGTGAGCTGGGGTGCGCCGGCGCGGCGGCGTTCGGCGTCGAGGTAGGCCTCGCGCAGGTGGGGGCGCAGCAGCGCGAGCAGCGCGCGGTCGCGCTCGGAGAAGTCCGGGCCGCGCCCGCGGGTCAGCATCAGCCGCACGGTCCGCCCCGGCCCGTCGGTCTGCCCCGCATAGGGCAGGCACAGCAGCAGTTCATGCTCGATCCCCCGCGACCGGTCATGGTCGCTGTACATGCCGGTGGCGTGCCATTGCCGGGCCGAGTAGAAGTCCGAGATCTTCGTGACGCTGCGCACATCGCCGGTGCGGTCGGGATAGCTGCAGGGGTCGCTGTCCCGGTAGTGCTCCCAGAACACGTGCTCATCGTCGGCGTCATCGGCGGGCAGGTCCTGCCCGAACCATGACGCCCGCCGGTCGCTGTCCAGGCCGAAGAACGCTATTGCGTCGCAGCGGACCAGGTCCATCAGGTCAGCCAGCAGGGACCATGGCAGGCCGTCTGCCGGCGGGTCGCCGCGGTCGTCGGCGACGATCCCCAGCAAGGTGCACAGGTCCCGTTCGCTGGCCGTCACCGGAGCCCTCATCACGCCCGCCCTGCCTCGGATTGCTTCCCAGGCTACTCCCCGCGGCCGTGCCCGGGCATACGCAGAACGTCGGATGGCGGCGATGCCGCGAGCCCGCGCACACTGGCACCTGACCGGCCCCCACCCGCATCGAACGGGAATCGTCATGAGCCGCATCCATCGCATCCGCCATTCACTCCGCGGCCTGGCCGGGCTTGCCGCCACCCGCAGCGCCAGCGAGCAGCTTGCCGGCGACCGCCGCGCGGCCAGGCGCCGGGCGGGGGATCTGGCAATGGCCGGCAGGCGGCCCTTGGGCGTCGCCGGGGTGCTGGCTGCCCCGCTGCTGTTCGCCGGAACCGCGAACGCGATAGCGGCCGCCGGTCCCGCCGGGAATGCATCTGTGGTCTCAGCCTGGAACGCGGCCGCGCCGGACACGGCTTTGGCCGCGCCGCTCGCCGGGCTCCCCGACGGGGCAGCGAAAACGGACGGCGTGGCATTCGGTGAGCGGGCGGTCCGGGAACTGACCGGTCTGCGCGCCCACGGCCGTAACGCTCCCGTACAGGTCACCATGCCGACGTCGCCAGGCATGCGGCGACCGACTCCCCCCACGCTCGCGCCACCACCCGCCCTCGGCTCCAGGCGCTACCCGCGTGCCTTCATCGAATGGAAGCTGTCGGCCCGGCCACCTCAACAATGCGGACGGTCCGGTCTCAGGCCAGTTGCTCGGAGTGAATCTCCCGGCACAGGGTGAGGCACTCGGCGCAGATCCGCACAAGCGTTCGGCCACGATCGAGGTCATGACCAGTGACGGTCTGGTCACTGTCGGAGAAGTTCGCACCTACGCCCTGCCCCGGCTCGTGCCACAAGATCGTCCGCGTGCCCTGCTTCGCGGTGCTCTCGACTCTGATTGTTAGCTGCGCGTACTGCCAGGCCGACATGACAGCCAGTGTTCCATCCGCGCCCGGACTAGCGAGCCCGCAACGCCCGGTGAGGTTACGCCGTGAACGGCTGCCCGCAGACCTCGCACCTGGCGGTGACGTATTCCACGTTGGACTCAGCCACGCGATGGTCTTGGGCGGGGAGCACTGGCACTTGAGGGCGACGCCGTTGCGGTTGCTGCGCTGGCCCCTTGCGGCCGAGGCCACGGGCACGGGCGGCTGGTAGTCCTGGCGGGCCGCCTCCAGCTCGGCAGTCGTCTGGGCGTACTTGCCGGCCAGCTCCGCAGGGACGCTGGTCACGCTGAAGCCGAAGTGCTGGCTCTGGTCTGCCGTCAGGCCGAGGCCAAGAGCCGCGTCCCGGTAGGCCTGCAGGTGATATCTGCCCTCGCGGCCCGTCGATGATCTGCGCGAGCAGGCCACCCCGCTTGTGAACCATGGCAGTATTTTCGCGGCCCGAGCCCGTCTAGGCGAATCAGACTGAACGAGCCCCGCATCCTGCCAACGTCCCGCACATGCAACGACGCAAACTCCCTGGTCAGGACAAGGTTAACAGTCACGTCGGTCGGAAAACCGGACGCGACCGTGTTCTCCGACCGTGCGGCTCAGAAGGTCCGGGCCCAGGTCAAGGGCCACGAGTACGCCGAGCAGCTACTCGTAGGGCGCGGCGCGCGGCGCCGTCGCTCAGGCGAGCGTCCCGCCGCCTGGCTGGCCGAGGCCCTGGACGAGGCCGGCGCCCGGCGCGTCCGCCATCCGGGCTGTCACCGCTATGCCTTCCCGATCGGCACCGGCCGCTGGGCCCGCGCGGCCGTCCGGGTGGCTCTGGCCCCGAGGCCATACCCAAAGGCGCCCGAGGCGGTTGGCAGCACTTGAGGGCGACGCCGTTGCGGTTGCTGCGCTGGCCCCTGGCGGCCGAGGCCGGCTCGTTTCGTCAAGAACGTCAGAGTGGTTACCTTCAAGGACGTCAACGTCGAGGAACTCGCCAAGAGCGACCTTCAGGTGCCGGACGATAAGTAAACGCGGCCTTCCCGCGCCGGGCGCGGCCAGCAAGCTCGCGCCAGCGCGGCAGGGCATTCAACCAGGCCGTACCGACAGTTCCCGGCTCGTGTCCACAGGGCAGGGCGTGCCGCGGCACGTATTCCACAGCGACGGCACGCCCGCAGCGGCACGCCGCCCGCCTCCGCCATCGTCGTGAGCGGAGGTGGTGAGGTTGAATCCCAAGGATGCCCTGGGCAGGCAGGGAGAGCAGCTCGCCGCGGAGCATCTGCGGCGGGCCGGCTACCGGATACTCGACACGAACTGGCGGTGCGCCGACGGCGAGTTGGACATCGTGGCCGCCGAGCGCCGGGTCCTGGTGGTCTGCGAGGTGAAGACCAGGTCTGACACCCGCTACGGGACGCCGCTTGAGGCGATCAGCCGGCAGAAGCGCAACAGGCTGCGGCGGCTCGCGGTCCGCTGGGTGATCGCCCACGGGCTGCTGTTCGACGAGGTGCGGGTGGACGTCATCGGCGTGCTCGGGAGCGCCACGGGCGAGTTCACTCTCGAGCACGTCCGCGGGGTGGCCTAGATGACGCTCGCCCGTGCTCACGCCATCGCGCTGGTGGGCGTGCAGGGCCACCCGATCGAGATCGAGGCGGACATCGAGAACGGCCTGGTAGCACTGCTCCTGGTGGGCCTGCCGGACACGGCGCTGCGCGAGGCGCGGGACAGGATCCGCTCGGCCATCGTCAACAGCGGCGAGGGGTGGCCGCACCGCAGGATCACCGTCGGCCTCTCGCCCGCGAGCCTGCCCAAGCGCGGCAGCGGATTCGATCTCGGCATCGCCGCGGCAATCATGTGCGCGGCGCGCGACGTCCCGCCGGACCGGCTGTCTGGCCTGGTGCTGTTAGGCGAGCTGGGCCTCGACGGCAGGGTCCGTCCCGTTCCCGGCGTGCTGCCGGCGGTGGCGGCAGCCGCGGCGGCCGGGTTCCGCGCGGTGGCCGTCCCCGCGGAGAACGCGGCAGAGGCAGCCTTGGTCCCGCAGATGCGCGTCCTTGCCGTACCTAGCCTGGCGGCGCTGCTTGCGTGGCTGCGCGGTAAGTGCCCGGCTCGCGACGCTGCTGGCGTCGACGTCTTCGAGCCGGGCGAAGGTCCCAGGCCGGGCCTGGTCCCGCCAGCGGGTGACCTCGGGCCGGCGGACTCTCACGGCAAGGACATGGCGGATGTCGTCGGCCAGCCGACCGCCAGGCGGGCCGCCGAGATCTGCGCCGCTGGAGGTCACCACCTGATGCTGCTGGGGCCGCCTGGGGTGGGCAAGACCATGCTGGCCGAGCGCCTGCCGACCGTGCTGCCCCGGCTCGACTTTGCGGCCGCTCTGGAGGTAAGCGCGATCCACTCGGTCGCCGGGACCCTTTCGGCCGGCCGGCCGCTGGTCACTGACCCGCCTTTCTGCGCTCCGCACCACACCGCCACCAAGGCAGCGATCGTGGGCGGGGGCAGCGGAACCATCCAGCCGGGCGCGGCATCCCTCGCGCACCACGGCTGCCTGTTCCTGGACGAGGCGCCCGAGTTCTCCAGGGACGTGCTGGATGCGCTCCGTCAGCCGCTGGAGTCTGGTGAGGTGACCGTCGCCCGCTGCGGGCTGACGGCTCGGTTTCCGGCCCGGTTCACCCTGGTCCTTGCGGCGAACCCCTGCCCGTGTGCCCGGTCGGCGACCGCTAGATCTGCCTGCACCTGCACCCCGATGGCGCGCCGCAGGTATCTGGCCCGGCTGTCGGGGCCGCTGCTGGACAGGGTGGACGTGAAGGTCGAGTTCCTGCCGGTGGGACGCACCGAGCTGCTCAGCGACCGGCGGTTTGCCGAGCCGAGCTCGGTAGTGGCAGCGCGCGTCGAGCGCGCTCGCGAGCGGTCCGCGGCCAGGCTCGCGGAAACGCCATGGCGGCTCAACGCGGAGATCCCGGGCAGCGAGCTGCGCCGGAGCTACGCGCCAGCCGCTGGCGCGCTGGCGCCGCTCGAGCGCGCCATGGATCTCGGCGAGATCAGTGCTCGCGGTGCCGATCGCATCATCCGCCTGTCGTGGACACTCGCCGACCTCGGCGATGTTCCGCGGCCGGGCGCTGCCGAGATCAGCTACGCGCTCGGCCTGTGGCTGGGCGTCAGGCACTGAACCCAGCGCCTCAGCAGGAGCAAAGCGCCAGGGCCGCCGTGCCTGGTCCCGCAAACGCCTCGTCCGCCCGGTTGCCTGCTATCTAGTCTGGTCCGGTAATGACAATCGGAGCGCGGCGCTCACCAGCGGGCGCTATGGAGAGGCGGACCTGTGGGAAGCCGATGCGGAGTTCTCGAGCTGGACGGCCTGCGCCGCCGGTACGGCGACGTGGTAGCGCTGGACGGGCTGAGCTTCACCGTCCCGCCCGGCCGGGTCTTCGGATTCCTCGGGCCGAACGGCGCCGGCAAGACCACCGCGATGCGGGCCATCGTCGGGGTGGCGGCCATGGACGCCGGCGAGGTGCGCTGGAACGGCGAGGCGATCGGCACGCAAGCGCGCAGCCGGATCGGCTACATGCCAGAGGAACGCGGCCTGTACCCGGCCATGAGAGTGCTCGATCAGCTGGAGTACCTGGCTCGCCTGCACGGCCTGACATCAGCGAAGGCCCGCGCCAACGTGCTGCACTGGAGCGAGCGCCTGGGCCTGGCTGGCCAAGAGCAGGCCAAGGTCGAGGCGCTGTCGCTGGGCAATCAGCAGCGCGTGCAGCTTGCCGCCGCGCTGGTCCACGAACCGGAGCTGCTCGTGCTGGATGAGCCCTTCTCTGGCCTGGACCCGGCTGGCGTTGACGCGATGAGCGACGTGCTCGCCGAGCGCGCCGCTGCCGGCGTGACGATGCTCTTCTCGAGCCATCAGCTCGATCTTGTCGAGCACCTGTGCCAGTCGGTGGCGATCATCCACCGCGGCCGCCTGGTGGCCCAGGGCAGCGTCGAAGAGCTCGGCCAGGCCGGGAAGCTGCGGATCGCCGTCCGCGTGGCGGGGGACGACGCGGGCTGCTGGGCTCAGGATCTGGCCGGCACGGCGAAGGTTGAGAAGATCACCGCCGGCACGGTCGTGCTGGCACTGGACGCCCGCGCCGATGCGCAGGCCGTGCTGGACCGGGCCAGGGCTGCCGGGCCGGTGGAGCAGTTCGGCTTCGAGCGGAGAAGGCTGTCCGAAGTGTTCCGGGACGCGGTCGGATCCGGGGACAAGGACGAAGACCCCGTCGGGTCCATCGGGACCGCAGAACTCTCGTGACCGGGCACTGGTGGGAGCTGACGTGGCTGGTGGCCAGGCGCGAGATGAGGGCGCAGACGCGAGCCAGATCGTTCTGGATCGCCTCGATCCTGCTGCTGATCGCAGTGGCCGCGGGAGCGATCATCCCGGCGCTAGTCCATGGCGGGCACACGACTGCCCGGGTCGGCATCGTCGGCGGCCCGGCCGCCGCCCTCAGCCAGACAGCGCAAGAGGCCGGGCGCATCTCGGGAACCACCGTGACCGTCGTTCCACTGCCCGACGTGGCATCGGCGAAGGCCGGACTGCGCTCAGGCCGACTGAGCGCGGCCCTGGTCGGCGACAACGAGGTACTGGTCAAGCAGCAGCCGGTGGGCGGCACCTCGTCGCCAGGCGCTACGCTGGCGGGCGCCCTATCGCAGGTCGGCGGCCTGCAGAGGCTCTACGCCCAGCTGCCGCCCGCCGCTGCCGCCGACCTGGCCAGGCGCGGGATCGCGCTGCCGGTCCAGGGCCTCACCCCGCCGCCCCGCGGCCTGGCGAGCAGGCTGACCGGCCTGGCCGTGGCCATCCTGATCTACGTGATCATCCTCACCTACGGCGTGCGGATCACCATCGGCGTGGGCGAGGAGAAGGCCAGCCGGATCGTCGAGGTGCTGCTGACCACGCTGCGGCCGGCCCAGCTGCTGGTCGGCAAGGTCATCGGGACAGGCATCCTGGCCCTGACCCAGATCGCCGTGATGGTCGCCGCCTACCTTTTGCTCGGGAACGCGTTCGGCTCGGCCGCGGCGCATGGCGCCGCTGCCGGGGTGGTGCTCGCCGGAGGGCTCTGGCTCATGCTGGGCTATGCCTTCTACTGCACCGCTTATGCTGCCGCAGGCTCCCTCATCACCCGCCAGGCCGACGCCTACAACGCCAGTATCCCGCTGCAGCTGCCGCTGATCCTCGCCTACCTCCTCGCCTACACGGTCCTGTACGCCAGCGGGGTGAGCTGGTTCTATCACGTGCTGGCTTTCGTGCCCTTCACCGCTCCGGTGGCGATGCCGGTTCTCGTCGCCGTGGGGGCGGCACCGGCCTGGCAGATGGCACTGTCAGTCGCGATCAGCCTGGCCGCCACCGTCGGGATGGCGCGCCTGGCGGCCACGATCTACGAGCGGGCGATCCTGCGCACGGGCAGCAGGCTCAAGGTGCGGCAGGTGCTCGGGTCCGCCCGGTAGCCGCCGGGACCCGCCCGTCCTGCCTGCGCCGCCCGTATTGAAGCACACGGGGCTGACAGTCCGGCATCTGTGTCCACACCGTCGGCCGTCGCGGGCCTGCAGTCCACAGCGAAAGGCCGCGGCGAGCGGCCGGGCACCCAGGTTCGCCATTGTCGGAACCGGAGGTGGTGAAGATGTGGCAGGCAGGCAATGCGGTCGGCCGCGAGGTACCTGCGGCCAGCCAGTTCCCGGATACCCGGCCGGGGGCCAGGCAGTGAGCGGCGAGGTGTCCGGGAAGGAGCGGCTCGCCAGGGCCGCGCTCAGCTTCCTGGCCGAGCCTGGCGACCCCGTGCTTGGCGCGCTTCTGCGCTTCTGCGGCCCGGTGGAGATAGTCGCGGCGGTGTCGTCGCCGCATGATCCGCGAGCGGCGCTCCCGGCGGCGGATCACGACATCGCCGGGCTCGGCCGTGCCTTCGAGCGGTGGCGCGCACGGCTCGGCCAGATCCCGTCGTCAGCGAGGCTGGCTGCCTGGAATCGCGGCGGCCTCCGGCTGGTCTGCCCTGGCGAGCCGGAGTGGCCAACCCAGCTCGACAACCTCGGCGACGCCCGGCCCGTCGTGCTATGGCTGCGGGGGACCGGTGACCTGCGCTATGCCTGCCTGAACTCAGTCTCGGTGGTGGGCGCCCGGGCTGCCACGGCCTACGGGTCGCATGTCTGCACGGAGATGGCGGCCGCACTCGCCGAGCGGGGCTACACGGTGGTATCGGGCGGCGCCTACGGCATCGACAGCCGCGCTCATCAGGGCGCGCTGTCAGCCGAGGGGCTCACCATCGCAGTACTGGCCAGCGGCCTGAGCTACGGCTACCCCAAGGGGCACCACGAGCTGTTCGCCGCGATCGCCGCGCAAGGTGTGGTGATCAGCGAGTGCCCGCCGGAGCGAGCGCCGACCAGGCCGGGCTTCCTCATCCGCAACAGGCTGATCGCCGCCCTGAGCCGGGGGACCGTGGTCGTGGAGGCCGCCCTGCGCAGCGGTGCGCTGAGCACGGCAAGGCATGCGCGTGAGCTCTGCCGGCCGCTGATGGCCGTGCCGGGCCCGGTGACATCCGAGCAGTCAGCGGGCTGCCACGAGCTCATCAGGGAGTGGGGAGCGGTCTGCGTCACCTGCGCGCGCGACGTGATCGAGCACGTCTCGCCGGTTGGCGAGGAGGCACATCCGCCGCGCACCGGACCCGCCGTACCGCGCGACAGCCTGGACCCGGTGACGGCCGCGGTCCTGGAGGCCGTGCCGGCGCGCAGCGGACGCGGGCCGGCCAGCGTCGCGGTGCTGGCCGGCGTCGACCTGGATACCGCGCTGCGCTGCCTGGGAATGCTCGCCGCAGCCGGCTTCGTCCAGCGATGCGACCAGGGCTGGCGGGCCAGAAGGCCGGGGTGAGTCGCACGGCATTCCGCGGCCATGCCGCGTCGCGGCCGTCAGGTCGGCGATCACCACGATGGCCAGGCGATCACCACGAGGGAAGCCGTGCCACTGGACCCTGCGCCATGGCATGGACCGAGGAGCACCCGCCAGTGCACGTGCGCGGCCGGTACAGTCGTCTGACTCAGGGCAAAATGGGTGTCGGTTCAAGGGAAACTCCTGGCACCATGTGACCGTGCCCGAGATGTACTTCGACGAACGGATAGCGGCGAGGTACGAGGTCTACTGGCCGAACCTGTTCGAGCCAGCGGTTATTGACCCGGTGGTGAGCTTCCTCGCCGATCTGGCGGGCGAAGGCGGCGCGCTCGAACTGGGCATCGGCACCGGCCGCATCGCGTTGCCGCTCAGCCAGCGGGGTGTTCGCGTACACGGGATTGATCTGTCCCCGGCCATGGTCGCGCGGCTGCGCGCGAAGCCGGGCGCGGACGACACCCGCGTGACGATCGGCGACTTCGCGACCACCAGGGTGGGCGGGACGTTCCGGCTCGCCTACCTCGTGCGCAACACGATCATGAACCTGACCACACAGGACGAGCAGGCTAAGTGCTTCCGCAACGTCGCCGCGCATCTGGAACCCGGCGGCTGCTTCGTGATCGAGGTGGAGGTTCCTGCGCTCCAACGTCTCCCGCCCGGCGAGACCATCCGGGCGTTTACTGTGACCCCAACGCATCTCGGCTTTGACGAGTACGACATCGCAGCGCAGAGCCTGATCTCCCACCACTACTGGGTCATCGACGGCCAGCTCGAAGTCTTCTCCTCGCCGTTTCGCTACGTATGGCCCTCCGAGCTCGACCTGATGGCGCGGCTCGCTGGGATGACTCTGCGCGAGCGCTGGATCAGCTGGGAACGTGAGCCCTTCACCAGCGACAGCACCACACACGTCTCGGTCTGGGAGAAGACGGCGTAACGATCGAAGATCGGCAGCGTCCGATGGTCAGCTCATCGGCCGGGGCCTACTCGGCAGCTTCACGGCTGCCGGGGGTCCTCCGCCTCTCCTTCAGGCGCTGCGGCTCCTGCAGGGGGCTGCGGCGTGCGTGAACGGCTAGTGTCAGTGCCGCTTCGGGTCAAGGCCCGCCGGGAATTGCCGGGCCGCCTAGAGGCGCCGGCTGGGTCTGGCACTCACGCTGAACTCACACGCAATCCGCGCGGCCCTCGAAGCTCCGCCGCCGATGATAGTGCCGAGCATAGTCATCCACTTGACTGCGAGGACGATGACATGAGCAACGGCACCGGCGGCCGCGGTCGGCAGCGGCGGGCGGGCGTGCTGGCCGCGGCCGCAGCCGGGATCGCCCTCCTGGCAGCAGCGTGCGGCGGCGGTGGCTCGTCCACCGGCGCGTCAGCGGCCGGGTCGACGCCCTACCAGAAGGCGGTGGCCTACGCGCAATGCATACGCTCCCACGGCCAGCCGGGCTGGCCCGACCCCAATAGCCAGGGGAAACTTCCTCATTACCGGGGCAAACCACGTGGACCCGCACTCTCCCCCGTTTGCGTCGGCGAACAAGGCTGTGAGCACCTGCTCCCGAACGGCGGTCAGGAAACCGCGGCGCAGCAGCAGAAAGCTCTCAGCCAGGCACTGAAGTTCGTCGCGTGCATGCGCTCACGCGGGATACCGGACTTCCCGGATCCCACCGTGCAGGACGGCCAGGTGAGCCAGAGGCTGGACGCCAGTGGCTTCGCTCGCAACTCGCCGCAGCTCCAGTCCGCTCGGCAAGCCTGCCGGATTCCAGTTTGGCGCCGGATCGTGAGCGGCGTCGTCGCTGTCCTGGGCCAGGACCACCCCGGCACCCTCATCTCGGCGGCCAGCCGCGGTGAGTCACATCGAGCGGCGCGAGATTGGCTGGCGCGGCGGGAAGGACGGCTGAGGCGCGCAGGCATCAGCCGCCGGGCGGCGGCGTCCTGGCGTCCTTGAAGAGGAGCTCTCCCGGCGGTCGCCGGCGGATCGTCGCCCGCGGGCATCGCCGCCGGGCCATTCCCGGCGTTCACCACCTCGACAACGCACAGCCCGTCCGTGGCACTGGCCCGGGGGGCAGGAACAGCGCCATCTTGAGCCCCACCCACCCACCCACCTGCCCACCCACCTGCCGGCGACGGCACAGGCCCTCCGGCGCTCTGCCGTCGTCCATCCGCCGGCCTGGCGGTCCGGAGCGAGTGGATGGGAGCGCCTAAAATGTCGGGCCGCGGGCTGATGCGGCGGCCTCGGCCGCGCAGCCGTGCTTTATCGCCAGGCCGTCGCCCAGATCAGGCCGCCGCGACACGGGCTGGCCTGACGCCGGATGCGGACTGCCGGGCTGACACTGGAGGGATGGACGCGCGCGCTGGCTCGGCGGCTAGCAAGGCGGCAGAGCCGCTCCCGGAACGGCTCGGCCTGCAGCTGGCCGGATTCGAGCGGCATCTCGCCGCCGAGCGCGGCCTCTCACCGCATACGGTGCGCGCCTACGTCGGCGACGCCAGTTCCCTGCTGGAGCACGCCAGCCGGTGCGGCATCGGCGAGCTTGCGGAGCTGGACATCGCCGTCATCAGGGGCTGGCTGGCCGTCCAGCATGCCGCGGGGCACGCCCGCGCCACGATCGCCCGCCGGGCCGCGACGGCGCGAGCCCTCACGGCGTTCGCGCACTCGCGCGGATGGCTGGGCCATGATCCTGGGCCGCTGCTCGGCACGCCGAAGGCAGACCGTCCCCTGCCGCAGGTCCTGGCCAGGGAACAGATGCGCGCTGTCCTCGCCGCAGAGGTCATTCCGGCCGGAGACAGCGAGCAGGCCGCCGCCCTGGCGCTGCGCGATTCGGCGATCATGGAATTGCTCTATGCCTCGGGCATCCGGGTCAGCGAGCTATGCGGGCTCGATGTCGGCGACATCGACAGCGGGCGCAGGACGGCGCGCGTTCTTGGCAAGGGCGGCAAGGAGCGGGTGGTGCCGATAGGAATTCCCGCCGCGACGGCCGTGCACCGGTGGCGTCACGACGGGCGCCCGCAGCTTGCCCGCGACGCCGGCCGCGCGCTGTTCGTCGGCGCGCGCGGCGGCCGCATCGATCCGCGGATCGCCCGGCGGGTCGTCCACGCGCGGATCGCGGCAGCGGGATCGGTGCCCGATACCAGCCCGCACGGCCTGCGGCACACCGCGGCCACGCATCTGCTCGAGGGCGGAGCGGATCTGCGGAGCGTGCAGGAGATCCTCGGCCACGCCTCGCTGGCGACTACCCAGATCTACACTCACGTATCGATCGAGCGCCTTGTGTCGGCCTACCGCCAGGCGCACCCTAGGGCGTGAGGCGCGGCCGGCATGGCGCGGCCGCATCGCGCGGGCCGGCATGGGCGGGCCGCATGGCGCGGGCCGCATGGCGCGAGCTCACGCCGGCCCGGCCTGCATTGGCGGCAGCGCCAGGTCCGCACGGGGATGTAGACTACGCCGACGGCCGTCATAGCCCGTGCTGACCCTGGTGCGCGCTCCGGCGGCCAAATTCGCGCGTCCGCTAGCCGCCGCACGGGATGCCAGCTTAGGCTCCCGGCGGAACGCCGCTCACCGGTCCGCGGGATGCCATCCCGCGGCGAGCGCGTACGGGCGCCAGGGAGCAACCGACAGCGCCTGCGCCCGCGGGCCAGGCGCACGACAGGAAAGGGGACACCGGCATGGCCCCGGTCGTCACCATGCGGCAGCTGCTCGAGAGCGGCGTCCATTTCGGTCACCAGACACGGCGCTGGAACCCGAAGATGAAGCGCTTCATCTTCACTGAGCGCAACGGCATCTACATCATTGACCTCCAGCAGTCCCTGGACTTCATCGACCGTGCCTACGAGTTCATCAGGGAGACGGTCGCGCACGGCGGCTCGGTACTGTACGTCGGCACCAAGAAGCAGGCCCAGGAGGCGATTGCCGAGCAGGCCCGCCGGGTCGGCATGCCGTTCGTGAACCAGCGCTGGCTCGGCGGGATGCTGACCAACTTCACGACGGTCTACAAGCGGCTGCAGCGTCTCAAGGAGCTGGAGGAGATCGACTTCGATGATGTCGGAGGCTCCGCCCTGACCAAGAAGGAGCTCCTGCACCTGCGGCGCGAGAGGGACAAGCTCGAGCGCTCCCTGGGCGGCATCAGGGACATGGCCCGCGTGCCCAGCGCGCTCTGGGTCGTCGACACCAAGAAGGAGCACATCGCGGTCAGCGAGGCTCGCAAGCTCGGCATCCCGGTGATCGCCATCCTGGATACCAACTGCGACCCCGACGAGGTGACCTACCCGATTCCAGGCAACGACGATGCCATTCGCAGCGTCGCGCTGCTGACCCGGGTGATAGCCGATGCGGTCGCCGATGGCCTGATCGCCAGGGCCGGCGCAGCAGCAGGCGAGGAGAAGCCGTCAGTGCCGGGCGCGGACGGGGTGCTCGGTACCACCGAGCCGCTGGCCGAGTGGGAGCGGGCGCTGCTGCTCGAGGGCAGGGCCGAGAATGGCGGCGACACTGCGCACGCGGCCGGTGCCGCGGCCAATGGCGCCGGGCCCGGCGCGGCCGATGCCCCCGTCGCCCCCGTCGCGGCCGTTACCGCTGCAGCCGGCGCCCCGGCCGCGCAGGACGCCCCGGCCGCGCAGGACGCCCCGGCCGCGCAGGACGCCCCGGCCGCGCAGGACGCCCCGGCTCCGCAGGACGCCCCGGCTCCGCAGGACGCCCCGGCTCCGCAGGACGCCCCCGCCGCGGATGCTGCCGCACAGGCTCCCCAGGCCCAGCCCCCCGCGGCGCAGGATGCACCGGCGGCGGACGCACCAGTCCAGGACGCACCAGTGCAGGATGCATCAGCGGCGGACGCACCGGCGCAGGATGCACCGGCGGCGGACGCACCAGTCCAGGACGCACCAGTGCAGGATGCATCAGCGGCGGACGCACCAGTGCAGGACGCACCAGCACAGGAGGCTCCCCCGGCCGGGGATGCCCCGACGGCGTGATCTTCCTGCGGCCGGCCAGGCGGCCGGGCCCGGCCGGCCGCTGCACCCGATGAGATAGCGAGAGATGAGGACATGGCGAACTACAGCGCCGCTGACGTAAAGCGGCTTCGCGAGCAGACCGGCGCAGGCATGCTCGACTGCAAGAACGCCCTTGTGGAGGCGGGCGGCGATTATGAGGCCGCGGTTGAGGCTCTCCGGATCAAGGGCGCCAAGGACGTTAACAAGCGGGCCAAGCGGACAGCCGCCAATGGCCTGATCACCGCGGAGCTGGATGGCACCAGCGCCGGGGTGCTCGTCGAGCTCAACTGCGAGACCGACTTCGTCGCGAAGACGGACCTGTTCCAGCAGGTGGCAGCCGACATCGCCAGGGCCGCGCTGGCTGCGGGAGCCGCGGACAGGCTCGCCGTGCTCGGCCTTGAGGTCCGGCCGGGACGCAGCGCCCAGGAGCTCATCGAGGAGGCTGGTGCCACGCTCAAGGAGAAGCTGGATGTCGGCCGGTTCGCCAGGTTCCAGGGCGGCTACGTCACGAGCTACCTGCATAAGTCTGACCCGGGGCTGCCGCCGACCCTCGGCGTTCTTGTCCAGCTGGACGAGGCAGGTGCCGAGCTCGGGCTCGACCTCGCGCATCAGATCGCGGCCATGCGGCCGCAGTATGTCCGCCGGGATGAGGTTCCTGCGGATCTGGTGGCGAACGAGCGCAGGATCGCCGAGCAGCTGACCCGCGATGAGGGCAAGCCGGAGCAGGCGATCGGCAAGATCGTAGAGGGCCGCCTGAACGCCTTCTTCAAGGATGTCGTGCTGACCGAGCAGGAGTCCGTCAAGGTCCAGAAGAAGACGGTCAAGCAGCTGCTGGCCGAGCGCGGCGCGAGCATCCGCGCGTTCGCCCGTTTCCAGATAGGCCAGGCCGGTTGAGATCACGCCCGGCGGGCGGAGGATGCGCCCTGCGCCTCACGGCGGCACCCCGAGAAATGGTGTCGCCGTGAGCGACAGGACTGTCGAGGCTCGCGGGAGCTCTGCCGTGGCGGGAGAGGTTCATCCCAGCTGGCACCGGGTGGTGCTGAAGCTGTCTGGCGAGGCGTTCGCCGGCGGCGAGCCGCTCGGCATCTCCCCGGATGTGGTGATGCACATCGCGAGGGAGATCACGGCGGCGGCACGGGAGGGCATCCAGGTCGCGGCCGTGGTCGGCGGCGGGAACATGTTCCGCGGCGCCGTCTTGTCGGAGCGTGGCATCGACCGGGCGCGTGCCGACTATATGGGCATGCTGGGCACGGTCATCAACTGCCTGGCGCTGCAGGACGTGCTGGAGAAGCTCGGCGTGGAAACGCGGGTGCAGACCGCGATCACCATGGGGCAGGTGGCTGAGCCTTATATACCGCGCCGGGCCATCCGGCATCTCGAGAAGGGCCGGGTGGTGATCTTTGGCGCCGGGCTTGGCGCGCCGTTCTTCTCCACCGACACCTGCGCCGCCCAGCGGGCGCTGGAGATCGGCGCGGAGGCGGTGCTCAAGGGCACGAAGGTGGATGGCGTCTACGACGCCGATCCTCGCCAGATGCCGGATGCCGTCCGCTTCCACCGGCTGGACTACGGTGAGGTGCTGCGCCGTGAGCTGAGGTTCATGGACGCGACGGCGGTCAGCCTGTGCATGGACAATGACCTGCCGATCGTTGTCTTTGACCTGATGGGGGAGGGCAACGTGCTGCGCGCGGTCCGCGGTGAGAGGATCGGCACGCTGGTGGGCCGGTTCGGGCGCTGATGCCAACACATGGCATCTCCGCCCGGGCCTGGCGCACTATGGGAGCATGCGGGCGCGCCTGGAGGGCGCGTACCGGGACCTGTACCGACGCACGGGAGCCGCAGTGATTGACGAGACCCTCCTCGAAGCCGAGGAGAAGATGGAGAAGGCCGTAGTTGTCGCCAAGGAGGAATTCGGCGGCATCCGCACAGGCCGTGCTCATCCTGCGATGTTCAGCAAGATCACGGCCGAGTACTACGGGACGCAGACCCCGGTGAACCAGCTGGCCTCTTTTCACATGCCCGAGCCGCGGATGGTGATTGTCCAGCCGTTCGACAAGTCGTCGATGGCCGCGATCGAGAAGGCGATCAGGAGCAGCGATCTGGGCGTGAACCCGTCGAACGACGGAGCGATCATCAGGGTCATCTTTCCCGAGCTCTCCGAGGAGCGCCGGAGGGAATTCATCAAGATTGCCAAGCATAAGGCGGAGGACAGCAGGGTCTCCATCCGCAACATCCGCAGGCACGCAAAGGACTCGATCGACAAGCTGGTGAAGAACGGCGATGCCGGCGAGGACGACGGCCACCGGGCGGAGCGCGAGCTTGACGACCTCACCCACAGTTACGTGGCGCAGGTTGATGAGCTGCTCAAGCACAAGGAAGCTGAGCTTCTCGAGGTATAGCCGCGGCGATCCTGGCATCCAGCGCAGGGGAAGGCGGTCCGCGTGAGCGAGCACAAGCCGATCAGGGCGGGCCGCAACCTCCCTGTGGCGATCGCGGTGAGTCTCGTGCTGGGCGGCCTGGCGCTGCTCACCCTGTTCACGGTGAAGGCCACCTTCCTGCTATATGTGGGAGTGCTTCTCGGCGTGGCGCTGCTGGAGCTCAGCCGGGCGCTGGGCACCCGCGGCATCCACCTGCCGCTCGTCCCCATCGCCGTCGGCGGCGCGGTGATGTTCGCGCTGGCCTACTGGAGCGGCGAGCAGGCCACGCTGGCGGCCATGGCCGGAACTGTCGTGCTCCTGCTGGCCTGGCTGCTGCCCGGCGGCGCCTCGGGATACCTGCGGGACCTGACGGCCGGCGTGTTCACGCTGGCCTACCTGCCGCTGCTGGCCGTCTTCGTCTCCCTGATGCTGGCCAGGCCCGATGGTTCCCGGCGGGTCCTGCTGTTCATCGTCCTCACCGTGTGCAGCGATGTGGGAGGCTACTTCGCCGGAATCCTCATCGGGCGGCACCCGATGGCGCCGGTCATCAGCCCGAAGAAAACCTGGGAGGGGCTCGGCGGGTCCATCGCGGCCTGCCTCGCGGGCGGCGCGCTCCTGCTGCCCTGGCTGCTGCACGGGCGCCTGTGGCAGGGCCTCATCCTGGGGGCAGCGGCAGTCGGCGCGGCGACCCTGGGTGATCTGGCCGAGTCGATGATCAAACGGGATCTCCAGGTCAAGGACATGGGCTCGGTGCTGCCCGGGCATGGCGGGGTCTTGGAGCGGCTCGACTCGCTCCTGGTGATGGCGCCTGTCGTCTGGCTGCTGCTCACGATCTTCATTCCGAACGGCCACGCGGGGGCGTGAGCCGTTGCTGGCCGCGCGACTGCTGGCCGCGCGACTGCTGGCCGCGCGACTGCTGGCCGCGCGACTGCTGGCCGCGCGACTGCTAGCCCGCGACCCAGCTGCGGCGCTGTGCGGCAAGCTGGGTGATGAGGCTGGCCGATCCCCGGTCCCTGGCGATCAGGCGCTCCCGCTCAGTGATCGGGACGACCCAGAGCCACCGGGCGGCCTCGCCGCTGAAGGAGAATCCGGACAGGTCGGGGACGTCCGGGCCCAGCAGCACGCCTGGCTTATCGAGGAGCAGCACAGCGTCGTTGCCGCTTCCGAGCGGGAAGGTGGCGGGCTCGTGATACCAGGGCACGGTGCGCCCAGCCGACAGCCAGGTCACCTCGCGCCACGGATACTGAGCGAGCCACAGGAAGATCCGGGCCGCGTTGGTACTCGGCAGGGTGGTCGCGATCGCGAGCTCGATCCTGGCCCTGGTGCCCGCGTCGTCGCCCGTCTGCTCGATCCCCGGCATCCGCTGGCAGCACATTCCCGCGGTCGACAGCACCGTGTAGGGGCGCTGAGCGGTGGGCGGTCGCTCGGAGACACCGACAGCGGGCTGCTTGCCGCCGCCGACATCCCAGTACCTCGCGCCGGGCCCGAGCCTGCTGAGGAGATGGCCGAGCACCGCCTGCCGGAAACCCGCCCATGCATCGGAGTCGGCACGCCACCGCCAGAAGTCTTCGGCTGCCGCCACTCGCGGTCCCAGGCCCTCCATCGCGTCGTCGAGTGACCAGCCAAACGGGGTCTGCCCGATCACGTCCCTGCTGTAGCCGGGCATGCCCTTGGACATATCGGACCAGCCAGGGATCACCGCGAGGAGCTCATCCTCCTCGAGGATCGCGACGCCATCGCCCTCCTCGAGCCACAGTGCCCGCAGCGAGTCCGGTTCCAGCAGCGGCCGGCCCTGCGGATGCTTGGTGTGCTCAGCGGGCATCTCGGGTGCCTGCCCGGAGCCGAGGCTGGCCAGGTCGGTCGTGGCCGGGGCCTTGTGGTGGTTGGCGATCCAGGTGGCAGCGATAGCCGTAGTCGTGTCATGCAGGTAGGCGGCCGTGGTGGATCCGTCGCACTCGACGACCACGCGCCTGCTGGCGTAGGGACTCTCGCTGTCCAGCAGGATTCTCGGCCGCCTGGGCTCGGCGGCTATCCTGGTCTGGCTGGCTCCTCTGCGCAGCGATGGCATAGTACCGAAATCTACCGACTTATCGCAGGTCAGACGTCTCTTGCGCGGATTTTGTTTCCGGTTTGCAATGGCTTGTGCCCGGGTGTCGGGAACTGAGTCGGGCATCCGGGGGGGCCGGACAGGAAAACGCACGTAACAGGCAGGGAAGGGAGCACAAGTGCCGGGCGCAAGATCCTCGGTGCCAGGCGCCGCCGCGGCCGTGCCGGTGGAGATCCCGGCCGCCGTGGCCGTGCCGGTGGAGATCACGGCCAGGCCGGGCGGCGGCCGGGCAGGCCGCTCCCGGCCGCCTCGGCACCTGGCGGACCTGAGTCCCGCGGACCGGCGCACGGCGGCCGAGGAGCTCGGGCACCGCGGCTTTCGCGCCGACCAGCTCTCACGGCACTACTTCGGCAGGCTGACCGATGATCCCGGCGAGATGACCGACCTGCCCGCGCCGGTGCGCGTCGGGCTCGCGCGGGCGCTGCTGCCCCGGCTGCTGACCGCCGAGCGCGAGCTGACCTGCGATCAGGGCATGACGCGCAAGACGCTGTGGAGCGGCTTCGATGGTGCCTACGTCGAGTCCGTGCTCATGCGCTATCCGGAGCGCGTGACTATGTGCGTCTCATCGCAGGCGGGCTGCGGGATGGGCTGCCCGTTCTGCGCGACCGGCCAGGCCGGCCTGACCCGTAACCTGTCGGCCGCCGAGATCGTGGCTCAGGTCGTCTCCGGCGCCAGGGCCCTGGCGAAAGGCGAGGTGCCGGGCGGGCCGGGCAGGATCTCCAACATCGTGTTCATGGGCATGGGCGAGCCGCTGGCGAACTACGCCAACGTCCTGGCCGCCGTGCGCCGCATGACAGACCAGGTCCCCGGCGGGCTCGGCATCTCGCAGCGGGCAGTGACAGTCTCCACAGTCGGCATGGTCCCGGCCATCGGCAGGCTGGCCGCAGAGCAGCTGTCGGTGCGGCTCGCGGTGTCACTGCACGCGCCGGATGACGACCTGCGTGACGAGCTGGTGCCGGTGAACCGGCGCTGGAAGGTAGCCGAGGTCCTCGCCGCTGCGTGGAAGTACGCGGCCGCTACCGGGCGCCGGGTGTCCATCGAGTACGCCATGATCCGGGACGTGAACGACCAGGCCTGGCGCGCCGAGGCCCTGGCTGACCTGCTTTCCGGGCACCTGGCTCACGTGAACCTCATTCCGCTGAACCCGACCCCCGGCTCGAGGTGGACCGCATCGGATCCTCAGGTGGCCAGGGAATTCGAGCACCGGCTGGCCGCGCGGGGAATTCCCGTCACTGTCCGTGATACCCGCGGGACGCAGATCGAAGGCGCGTGCGGTCAGCTCGCGGCCGGCCCCCGCCCGGCCGCCGGGTCGGCCGCCCGGCCCGCTAGCCCGCCGGTGCTCGGCCGCGCGGGGTAGGGCAGGCACCGGCGAGCGGCCGCCCGGTACCGTGTCCGCCATGTCGTGGAAGCGCGCGCTGGGCCGCCGCCGCCGGGCGGCTGTGGCCGCCCTGATTCACGCGGCCTGGCGTACCGCCCAGCAGGCCGGGACGATTACCGCCGAATCAGCCGCCGGCCGCCGGTTCGCCTCGTTCGGCCCCGGCTCGCTGATGGCCTTCCCGACCGGGACGGTATTCGGCGAAGCCTGGATCCACATCGGCGACGAGACGATGATCGCGGCACAGGTCACACTGTCGGCGGGAATGATGCCCGGTCATGACCTCGGACCGGGCCCGGTGGTGCGGGTGGGGGATCGCTGCGTGATCGGGCGCGGCAGCCACATAGTCGGGCACCACTCGATCCTGATCGGGGACGACGTGTTCACCGGGCCATATGTCTACATCACCGACCAGAACCACAGCTACGAGGACATCCACGTCCCGATCGGACGGCAGTGGCCGGTGAATGCGGCAGTGTCGATCGGGGCCGGAACCTGGCTCGGCACCGGCGCCGTCATCCTCCCCGGATCGGTTATCGGCAGGAACGTGGTCGTGGCGGCCGGCTCGGTGGTGCGCGGAAAGGTCCCGGATCTGTGCGTTGTGGCCGGAGCCCCGGCCAGGGTCGTGCGGGAGTACGTGCCCGGCGCGGGCTGGTCGCGGCCGGCTGCCAGGACCGACTGAAGCACTTTTGGTAGTGCGAGCGTGACGAGTCTGTCACGATGGGTAATCGCATCTCTTCCCGAGGGCGGGTGGCCCGGTGGCATGTCGCTGCCTGAAGGCTGAGGTTCGAGCCGGGCCGCAATGATCGACAGGCAGTCAAGGGGGCACCTGGTGGGACTGGACAGCCTCGTCGCGACCTCGGCGTACCAGCCTGAACCCCAGGCCGTGGCCGCGGCACGCCACTTCGTCCGGCAGACCCTGCAATCCTGGCAGGGCAGCGGCTACTGCCCCGCGCAGGACGGCATGGTCGACGACGCGGTCTTGCTGACCAGCGAGCTGGTGACCAACGCCGTGGTGCATGCCCAGACGTGGGTGCAGGTCACCTGCCGGGTTGCGGGCGAGGCGGTCGAGATCGCCGTGGTGGACCACCGTCCGGTTCAGCTGATTCCTGACGCGCCGCAGGAAACGGCACTGTCCGCGGAGAGCACGAACGGGCGCGGGCTGCAGCTGCCATCCGAGCTCGCATCCTCGTGGGGCGTCACCTACGCGCGGACGTCCAAGTCGGTGTGGTTCAGGATGGGCCTGGGCGCCGGCGAGAGCGAGATGGGCGCCAGGCACGGCGCTCTCGGGCTCCCGGCCGCGGCCAGCAGCCGAGGCGGTGAGCCGCCGGCCCGCGCGCGCCGGAACCTGGCCAGGGTCGGATACGAGGAGCTGCTCAGGAGCATCGTCCAGACGGCCCGCGCCGCCTCGGGAGCAGATGCCGCCTACCTGATGGTGGCCGGCGATGACGGTGAGATCCGGGTCCGCGCCACGTCGGGCGTTCGCCTGCCTCCGGCCGCCGCGGGCTTACTGCCTGCTGGCGTAGCCACGGCGTTGTCCCTGATCACTGTGCCGCTCCTGGCCGGCGGCCGGGTGACCGGGATCCTCGTCATCGCGGGCACCGAGCCCGACCGCTTCCGCGAGCGCGACGCCGACCGCTTGCAGCGGCTGGCCGACACATCGGCTCCCGCACTGGAGCGGGCCCGCCTGGACGAGCTCGGGCGGGGCAGGCGGGACAGAGTGCGCTTCCTCGCCGAGGCCGGGGATCTGCTGGCGGTGAGCCTGGACCGCGAGAGGATCCTCGCGCTCGGCGCGCAGCTCGTGATCGCCAACCTCGCTGCCTGGTGCGCGGTCCTCCTGGCCGACGACGAAGCGGCACCGCGGCTAGCGCATGCTGCGCACGCCAACTGCTCGCGCACCGCTGCGCTGGACTGGCTGCTGCGCCGCATCGCGGCCTCAGCTCGGCAGGCTCCCGGCCACCGCCAGGAGGATCACCGGCCAGGCTGGCGCTGGCAGCTGGCGGGGCCGGCCGGATCCGAGACCGGGCCGCCGGGCGTCACGGAACTTCTCGCCGACCAGGCGTGGTGCTTCCCGCTGGTCACGGCCCACCGCGAGCTCGGGCTCCTGGTCATCGGCGGTCCCGGCACCGGCCGGCTACCCGCCGAGGTGGCCGAGCTCGCCGAGGGCCTGGCCAGCAGGGTCGCGCTGGCCCTGGCCCATTGCCGTGACGGGTACGTCGGCGGCTCAGGGCTGGCGCGGGGCGACATCCCCCTGCCCGCCCGTGACATGTCGGCGTCCATCCTGCGATCCGGCTAGCTGCGGCACGAAAACCTCGCCGCGCAGGGCGCGCCCGACAAGCTCGACCGAGCGCGCGGCCTGAGCGAGCCGAAGGCCCTCGCTCCGGTAGACGGCGAGGATGGCCTCGACGCCGCCGGGCGGCAGATCGCGGCCCAGCTCGGCGCGGGCGGAGCGGTATCCCTGCCGCGCCCCTTCCACGCAGGCAGTGACGTGATGCCTGGCCATCGCCGCGAGTGCTACCGGGTGGCGGACCAGCACGCCGTGCAGCCGGTAGTCGGGCGGCACGACGTCGAGCAGCCATGCCACCGCAGTCTGCTCGAACCGCTCGCTGCCCGGCGGGTGCACTCCGGCCGGCCAGCCAGGCGGAAGATAGGCTGCCATCATCCCAGCATATGTCTCGCCGAACAGATATTCTAGAACACCCTACCGTGCTGGTTATCTCTGGTCAGATCTCTACTGCCTGGCTGGCCGGGGCAAAGCGGCCACGGGTCAGGTCGCGCAGGGCTGCGGCTGGCCGCCACCATGCTCGGCCGGGGCCGAGGTCCCGGCCCGGCTGCGTCGGGTGCGGCGTGCCAGCCGGACCCGCCGCGCCGCGTCTGCCTGCGCCCGAAGGTCGCTGACGTGTGAGGCGGCCAGCTGCGACATGAAGTACGGATTCATTGCTACCTCCATGAAACTCCCGGGCCACGAATGTCGCCCGGCATGATTCAGACTCGCCGTAAGGCACCTTGCGCCGCATCGGGCGGATGCCTTATCTCTGGCCGGCACTATGGTCTTAGGCGCGCTGCGGCGTCCCGGGGACGTTCCGGCGCCGGCGCGGATGGCGGGGCACTCTAGGACGGTGAGTACGGGCCGCCGCCCGTTTGGTATCTGCGAGGCAATAAACTGGAGGATGCGCCGTCGTCATGGCGCGTCCCTTCGCTACCGGAGAGCCTTCCTGCATGCCTGCAAGCACCGTCCAGCTCGCTACCCGTGACGACCTGCGCAATGTCGCGATCGTCGCGCACGTCGACCATGGCAAGACGACGCTCGTGGACGCGATGCTGTGGCAGTCCGGGGCGTTCCGCGCCAACGCCCAGGTAGCCGACCGGGTGATGGACTCCGGCGACCTGGAGCGGGAGAAGGGCATCACGATCCTGGCCAAGAACACCGCCGTCCAGCACGGCGGGCTGACCATCAACATCGTGGACACCCCCGGTCACGCGGACTTCGGCGGCGAGGTCGAGCGCGGACTGTCCATGGTCGATGGCGTGCTGCTGCTGGTGGACGCCAGCGAGGGGCCGCTGCCGCAGACCAGGTTCGTGCTCCGCAAGACGCTCGAGGCCAAGCTGCCGGTGATCCTGGTGATCAACAAGGTGGACCGGCCGGACGCGCGGATCGCCGAGGTCGTTGACGCCTGCTACGAGCTGTTCATGGACCTGGACGCGACCGAGGAGCAGATCGAGTTCCCGATCGTGTACGCATCCGCTCGCGCCGGGCGGGCGTCGCTGAACCGCCCCGCGGACGGCTCCATGCCCGACTCGGGCGACCTCGAGCCGCTGTTCGCCGCGCTCCGCGAGACGGTCCCCGCGCCGTCCTTTGACCCGCACGCGCCGCTGCGGGCTCATGTCACTAACCTCGATGCCTCGTCGTATCTGGGCCGGATCGCGCTGTGCCGGGTGTACAGCGGGCAGATCTTCAAGGGCCAGCAGGCGGCCTGGTGCCGCAGGGACGGCTCGATCGAGCGGGTGAAGATCACCGAGCTGTTCCGGACCGAGGCGCTGGACCGGGTCCCGGCTGCCTCGGCGTCGGCCGGTGACATCATCGCCGTGGCGGGCATCGGCCAGATCATGATCGGCGAGACGCTGGCCGACCCCGAGGATCCGCGGCCGCTTCCGCTGATCACCGTCGACGAGCCGGCGATCTCGATGACCATCGGGGTCAATACCTCGCCGCTGGTCGGCCGGGAGAAGGGCTCGAGGGTCACCTCGCGGATGGTGCGCGACCGGCTCGACCGCGAGCTGGTCGGCAACGTATCGCTGCTGGTCCTGCTCACCGAGCGCCCCGACACCTGGGAAGTCCAGGGCCGCGGTGAGCTTGCGCTCGCCGTGCTGGTGGAGACCATGCGGCGGGAGGGCTACGAGCTTACCGTCGGCCGGCCGACCGTGGTGACCCGCGAGGTGGACGGCAAGCTGCACGAGCCGGTGGAGCGCCTGACCGTGGACGTGCCCGAGGAGTACCTCGGCGCGGTCTCCTCCCTGCTGGCCGTGCGCAAGGGCCGGATGGAGAACATGACCAACCACGGGACCGGCTGGGTCCGGCTGGACTACGCGGTCCCCGCCCGCGGGCTGATCGGCTTCCGCACCCAGTTCCTCACCGACACCAGGGGAACGGGCATCGCCCACCACGTGTTCGAGGGATATGAGCCATGGTCGGGCCCGCTGCGGATGCGGCCGACCGGGTCGCTGGTGTCCGACCGGTCGGGCACGGCGACGCCGTATGCCATGTTCGCCCTGCAGGAGCGCGGCACGCTGTTCATCGAGCCGGGCACCGAGGTCTACGAGGGGATGATCGTCGGCGAGAACTCCCGGTCCGACGATATGGACGTCAACATCGCCAAGGAGCGCAAGCTCACGAACGTCCGCCAGTCCTCGGGCGAGGAGCTCGAGCGGCTGATCCCGCCGCGGGCGCTGAGCCTTGAGCAGGCACTGGAATTCTGCGGCGACGACGAGTGCGCCGAGGTAACCCGGTCCACCGTCCGGCTCCGCAAGACCGTGCTCGACGCCAAGGAGCGCGGCCGGACCCGGGCCCGGCGCGCCCGCGGCGCCAACTGACCCCGGCGCGCTCGCGAGTAGCCCGCCGCTTGCGGGCAGCCCGCCTGGCTACTTCACCGACAGGTAGATGATGCTGCCCAGGCCTGCCAGCACGCAGTAGATCGCGAACGGGGTCAGCGTCCTGGTCTGGAAGTACTTCACCAGGAACCGGACCGACACATAAGCGCCAAGGCCGGACAGGATGCTGCCGACCAGGATCGGCCCGTAGATGCCGCGGCCCTTGTCGATCAGGTCGTTGTACTTCAGCACTCCGGCGGCCAGGATGACGGGGGTCGCCAGCAGGAAGGCGAACCTGGCGGCGTCCTCGCGGGACAGCCCGCGGGCCATCCCGGCCACCATCGTGACGCCGTCCCTGCTGATCCCGGCGAGCAGCGCGAGTATCTGCGCGCAGCCGATCACCACAGCCTGCAGGTAGCCGGCCATGGCCAGCCGTTCGTCCGCCCTGAGGGCGTGCGAGTGCTCCAGCTGCCGCACCGCCCGCTGGCCGGAAGCGTGCGACGCCGCGATGCGCTCGGCCTGGCCGTACCCGGTGCCGCGCTCGCCAGGGCCGCCTGGGCCGTGCTCGGCGCTGCCGCTCGCGCGCTCGCCGGGGCGGCTCGCGCGCTCGCGGCTCTCGGCCAGTTCCGCGTCCGCCTTCAGCGACGCGCGGCTGCGGAATTTCTCCCCCGCGTACATGATCACCCCGTTGACCAGCAGGAAGATCGCCGCCCTGATCGGCTTGCCGAACAGCACCCTGAACTCATGCTCAAAGGCCAGGCCGACCAGGCCGACCGGGATGGTCGCTAGGATGATCATCCACGCCAGCTTCTGGTCGGCCGTTTCCACCCGCCGGTCCCTGATCGAGGTGAAGAAGCCCTTGATGATACGGATCCAGTCCTGCCAGAAATAGACCAGCAGCGCGATGGCCGTGGCCACGTGCAGTCCGACGATGTACGCCAGGTAGGGCGACTCGGCCTTGGCCACGCTCAGGTCGCTGGCCCAGCTGCCGCCGATCAGGGCGGGGATGAGCACGTTGTGACCGAGGCTGGAGATGGGGAAGAGCTCGGTCACTCCCTGGATCAGGCCGACGACGGAGGCCTCCAGGTAAGTCAGGTGAGACATGTCAGCCTTTCAGGCGGTGAGTCCTGGCCCTGCGCGCTGTCGCCTCGCGGGTCCGGACCTGCGCGCAGGACACATCGTATTGACTGGGCTAGCTGACTGCGTCCCGGCCCGGGAATGTCCAGGCCGCCGGATACGGCGAAACCGGACGAGTTGTGACTTTGCGGCGACATCGTAAGACTGCAGGGCCGGCTGGCCGCACTCAGCGGAGTTAGCGAATTCTTTACCCCCGACCCGCACAGTCGCCCGGCCCGGCTGGCCGATTCGGGCCGGCTGGCCGATCCGGTCGCGCGGGCCGGTCGCGCAGGCCGGCTGGATCTTGCCGCCGCAGCAGGCTCGCGGTGAAACCAGGTTCCTGATGCCCGATGGCACCAAGATCAACTTGCTCGGATTTCTCGTGGACCCCTGGCACCTGGTCGGTGTGGGCCGTGGGCCGCATCAATACTGGGCCGGGCAACACCGTCAAAGGGCTGATCGCCAAGTACGGCCGCTGACGCCGGAGCCGTGCCGGAATGCGAGGAGCCGGGGATTGGTTGCCAGCCGGGCAGCACCATATCCTCGTCAGAGGGTCGTCCTTGATGACCGCTGACCGACGGGAGCGGTGATGGTCTTATTCGCCGACATCCTGACCTGGGTAGTCATTGTCGTGGGGAGCCTAAATGCGGCTGCGCTTCTGGCACCGCTGGCTATCGCCCGCCTGCGGGGTCGCCGACCGGCTTCCGGCGCTCACGCCAGGAGCAAGCTGGCGGAGCCCGGTGAGCGGAGCGAGGCGTGGCATGAGCTTCGCAAGAACCTGCTGATCACATCGACCCTGGTGGCAGGGCTTGCGGTCGAGGCGAAGGATCACGCTGCCATGTGGCTGGTCGGCATCGCCATCTCCCTGGCCGTGATCTGGGAGGTCGGCTCCTGCCTCGGCCTGGCAGAGCCCGGTGCGCGGAGCAAGGCGTGGCGGGAGCTTCGCCGGAACCTGATACTAGCTTCAGGCGCGGCGTTCGCGCTGGTGAGCGGCTGGAAGCATGACCTCGCCTGGTGGCCGCTAGCCGTCGTGATGTTCCTGCTCGCGGCCCCGGATGTTGACTCCTGGCTCCGCGCTCATCTCAGCCGCGGATCAGATGGCCCCACGACCGATTTCAAGCCCTACGGGGACGATTCTCAGTCGTATTGACTG
>Ga0080026_10000030_pt1 | contig 27056 bp, 24 predicted proteins | sample OrgsoiDNA2013045_FD_70941 | JGI IMG/M metagenome (GOLD analysis project Ga0080026, IMG submission 70941) | Permafrost soil microbial communities from the Arctic, to analyse light accelerated degradation of dissolved organic matter (DOM) -... | ecosystem: Environmental > Terrestrial > Soil >... | reverse complement strand
TGGAAGGGAAGAACGGCTCGACCAAGACCACGTTCATGCCTTGCATGCTAGCCCGGCGAGGGCGAGTCCCCGCCGCGGCGGCCGGTCGGCGGGTGACCTCAACGCTGGAGGAGTACCTTTCAGGCATGGTGGTCGCAGCTTTTGTCGCCCCTTATCTGCTCGACGCCACGACGCGGTTCGTCGATGCCGCGGCCCGGCTGCCGGACACGGAGCTGGCGATCATCACCTGCGATCCGGCAGATCGCATGCCGGCGGCGCTGCGGGACAGCGTGGCCGCGCACTGGCAGATCAGTGACCCGCTCGATGCCGGGCAGATCGCCGGTGCGGTGGCTGGCCTTGGCACGCAGATCGGCCCGGTGCGGCGGATCCTGGCGGTGCTGGAGCAGCTTCAGGTGCCGCTGGCGCAGGTCCGCGAGCACCTGAGCATCCCCGGGATCGACGTGGAGACGGCCGGCAACTTCCGCGACAAGGCGCAGATGAAGTCGGTGCTGCGGGCCGCGGGCGTGCCGTGCGCGCGGCACGCCCTGGTGGATTCCGCGGCCGGGGCGGCCGGCTTCGCCCGCGAGGTCGGCTTCCCGCTGGTGGTCAAGCCGCCCGCAGGAGCCGGAGCAAAGAGCACGTTCCGGCTCGACGACGCCGATGACCTGAGGACATGGCTGGACGCGGCCCCGCCCGCACCGGACCGGCTCGCGCTGATCGAGGAGTTCCTCACCGGCGATGAGGGCTCCTACGACAGCGTGATGGTCGACGGGCAGATCGTCTGGGATTCGGTCTCGAGCTACCGGCCCACGCCGCTGGAGGTGCTGCGCAACCCGTGGATCCAGTGGGTAGTGCTGATGCCGCATGACATCGGCGGCCCCGAGTATGCCGGCATCCGGGCGATCGCGCCGACGGCTCTGCGCGCTCTCGGGCTGCACACCGGGCTTACCCACCTGGAGTGGTTCCGGCGTCCCGACGGCACCGTCGCCGTCTCCGAGGTCGCGGTGCGGCCGCCCGGCGGCCAGATCACCTCGATGCTCTGCTATGCCCACGACTTCGACCTCTACAGCGCATGGGCGCAGCTCATGGTGCACGGCACCTTCGCGCCCCCGCGGCGCAGCTGGTCCGTCGGGACCGTGTTCCTGCGCGGCCAGGGAACCGGCCAGGTCACCGCGGTGCGCGGTCTGGACGAGCTGCCGTCCGAGGTGAGCTCGCTGGTGGTGGAATCGCGGCTGCCGAAGCCGGGCCAGCTGTCCTCCAGCAGTTATGAGGGCGACGGCTACATCATCGTCCGGCATCCCGATACGGCCGTCGTGACCGAGGCGCTGCGACGGCTGGTCACCGGCGTGCGCGTCGAGCTCGGCTGACCACGATGAATGTCCTGATGATCTCCCCCGGCTACCCGGCCGAGATGGCGTTCTTCACCCGCGGCCTCGCGGTCGCGGGCGCGTCCGTCATCGGCGTGGGCGACCAGTCAGTCTCCGCTCTCCCGGTCATCGCGCGGGAAGCGCTCGCGCACTACATCCCCGTCGGCTCCCTGGCTGCCGAGGACGCGGTCGCGGCCACCGTCCGCGACCTGGCCCGGCAGGTGCGCATCGACCGGGTGGAGTGCCTGTGGGAGCCCTACATGATCCTGGCCGCACGCCTGCGCGAGGAGCTTGACCTGCCCGGGCTGACGGTGGCGCAGACGATCCCGTTCCGCGACAAGGAGCGGATGAAGCAGCTGCTCGATGCGGCCGGCCTGCGAACGCCGCGGCACCACGCGACCGAGACCGTAGCGGGCATATGGGCCGCCGCGGAGCGCATCGGCTTCCCGGTCATCGTCAAGCCCATCGCCGGCGCTGGCTCGGCCGACACCTACCGGGCCGACTCAACCGCCGAGCTCGACGCCATCCTGCCGATGCTCCGGCATGTGTCGCAGGTCAGCGTCGAGGAATTCGTCGAGGCTGAGGAGTTCACCTACGACACCATCTGCGCCGACGGGCGGGTGCTGTTCGAGAACATCTGCTGGTACCGCCCGCGCCCGCTGCTCACCAGAATGCACGAGTGGATCAGCCCCACCACCATGGCACTGCGAGACCTGGACGTGCCCGACCTCCAGGGCGGCCGGGCGATGGGCGCCGCGGTGCTGGAGGTGCTCGGATTCCGCGACGGGTTCACCCACATGGAGTGGTACCGCAAGGCCGACGGCGAGGTCGTTTTCGGCGAGATCGGCGCCCGCCCGCCCGGCGCGCGCACGGTGGACGTCATGAACTATGCGACCGACGCCGACCTTTTCACCGCCTGGGCGGATGCTGTCACCCACGGGCGGATATCGCAGCCGATCGAGCGGCGCTATAACGCCGCGAGCATCTTCAAGCGGGCCAAGGGCAGCGGCCGCATCATCCGCTATGAGGGCCTGGATCACCTGATGTCGCAGTACGGGGACCACGTGGCCGCGCTCGAGCTGCTTCCGGTCGGTGCGCCCAGACGCGACTGGCGAGCCACGACCATCTCCGACGGCCTGGTGGTCATCCGGCACCGGGAGCTGTCCAAGGCCATCGAGATAGCGGAGCGCTTCGCCGCGGATCTCCACCTGTACGCCGGCTGACGCCACACAGGGCGCAGCCGCCCGGCCGCCCGGCCGTCCGGCCCTCCAGCCGTCCGGCCCTTCAGCCGCCCGGCCGTGCAAGCCGCCGGATCCATGATCACGGAGGATTCAGCGGGTCAGGGGGCGTCGGATCTTCCGTGATCATGTTGTCGAACGGCCGGCCCGGCGCTGCCGGACGTCCAGGCGTCGGCGACCATGTCCCGCAGGGTTTTCTCGGCCCGCCAGCCGAGATCGGCACGGATTCGCTCGGACGAGGCGACCAGCACCGCGGGGTCACCCGGCCGCCGGGGGGCGATCCGCGCCGGGATGTCCCGCCCGGTGACCTCCCGGCACGCGGCCAGCACCTCCCGGTTCGAGAAGCCCGTCCCGCTGCCCAGGTTGTAGATCTTGTGCTCGCCGCCTGCGCAGGCCGCCAGCGCCAGAAGATGTGCGCGGGCCAGATCCGACACGTGAATGTAGTCCCTTACGCAGGTCCCGTCGGGGGTCGGGTAGTCGCTGCCGAAGACACTGACCTTCCCGGTCTGGGTCAGCGCGACCGCCAGGATGCTGGGAATGAGATGGGTCTCCGGCCGATGCCGCTCGCCCAGCCAGCCTCCTGCGGTCTGCTGGTACGCGCCCGCCACGTTGAAGTACCGCAGGCTGACCGCGCCGATTCCGTGCATGCGGGCATGCTCGGCCAGCGCGGTGTCCACTGCGATCTTCGATCCGCCGTACGGGCTGGAGGGCCTGGCCGGGGCTGTCTCCTCGATGGGGACGCTCTCTGGCTCGCCATAGACCGCCGCGGTCGAGGAGAACACGATGCTCGGGATGTGCGCCTGACGCATCGCCTCGAGCAGCGCCAGCGTCCCGCCGAGGTTCTGCCCCCAGTACAGTGCGGGCCTGGCGACGGACTCGGCAACCAGCGACCTGGCGGCGAAATGCAGGACCGCGTCGAAGCCGGTCGCGAGCACCCGGCCTGCCTCAGTCCGCAGATCGCCGCGGACGAACTGGGCACCAGCGGGCACCGCGTCAGAGTGCCCGGTCGACAGGTCATCCAGCACCACTACTTCGTGGCCGCCCGCGATGAGCTGGGCGGCGACAACGCTGCCGATGTATCCGGCGCCTCCGGTCACGAGCAGCCGCATGCGATCTGGTGACGACACCGTGTCAGAGTACGCACTAGAGCGCGACGTGGTGCACAAGTGCGGGCAGACGCGGGAGAGACGCAGAGAGCCGCTGGGGAGCAACGGGCACGGCCGGCCGCTAGGCTCGGCCGCATGCTGCCGGCTGCGACGTGCTGACCGTGCCCGCACGCCGCGCGGCGATCGTGGTCAACCCGACGAAATTCGATGACCTCGCCGCATTCAGGGACTCGGTCTGCGGAGCCATGTCGAAGTACGGCTGGGACGAGCCGCTGTGGCTGGAGACGACGGCCGATGATCCGGGCGAGGGACCGGCAACGGCCGCGGTGCAGGCGGCCGTGGACCTGGTGCTGGTCAGCGGCGGCGATGGCACCATCACCGCATGCGCGGCAGGCGTGGCGGGCAGCGGCATTCCGCTGGCCGTGCTGCCCGCCGGGACGGGGAACCTGCTGGCCCGCAACCTCGGGCTGCCGCTTGAGCTCGGGGACGCGCTGGTCGTGGCTCTGACCGGCACCGACCGGTCGCTGGATATGGGGACGGTGAACGGCAGCCAGTTCATCGTTATGGCCGGAATTGGGTTTGACGCGAAAATGCTGGATGGTGCCAGCGAGGCGACCAAGAAGCGCATGGGATGGGCTGCCTACGTCGTTTCCGCGCTGCGGCATCTGCGGGACCGCCAGATGCGGGTGCGGCTGCGGGCTGACGGCCAGCAGCCGATGCGCCGCCGGGCCAGCGCGGTGGTGATCGGGAACGTGGGCACGCTGCAGGGCGGCGTCCCGCTGCTGCCGGACGCGGAGCCGGACGATGGAATGCTCGATGTCGTGGTGCTGACCGCGCGGGGATGGGCGGGCTGGCTGGCGCTCGCCGTGCACGTGCTGCTCCGGCGCCGGGCGACCGGCCGTGTCACCCACCTCACCTTTCGGCAGCTGCGCGTTGACCTCGATCGCCCGCAGCCCTGGCAGCTCGACGGCGAGGTCATGGGCAGCGCGCGTCAGCTATCGATTGCCGTTCAGCCCGCCAGGCTGCTGGTTCGCGTGCCTGCCCCGGCGGCCCGGTAACCACTGCCGCCAGGCGCCAGGATGCCTGCCCCCTGGCGTCACACCTTGCGCCACCGAGCCTCGCACAGGCCGTAGACGCCGAAGATGAGCAAGCCAAGCGCCACGGCCAGGAGGATGAACTCGCCGAACGGCTGCTTGCGCAGCGTGCTCAGCGCCGTGCCGAGACCGCCGGCCTTGGCTGGCTGGTAGGTCACGGCCGCATCCACGATGAGGGCGCCGACGACCATGAACACCACGCCGCGGGCAATCGTCCCGATCATGCCGAGCCGTATCACGATGCTTCGTGTCTTGGGGCTCATCTGCCCGGTGTTGAGGTATTTCACGAACTTGCGGCGCCATCCCTCGAGAGCAAGGACCAGGCCGACGATCACGACAATCACCCCGACGATGCCCACGACCCACTGCCCCAGCGAGTGCCGCATGACCGTGGCCGACAAGTCGCTTTCCTGACTGGACTGGCTCTTGCGCCCGCCCTGGATCACCGAGAACGTCGTGACGGCGAAGAGAGCGTAGACGATGGCCCTGGCGAGCGACTTCAGCCGCGGGCCAGCGCCCTTCCCGTCGACCGTGACGCCGAAGACGGCCTCACTGAGCCGCCAGAGCGCGTAAGCCGCGAATCCGATGCCGAGCAGCCAGAGCAAGAACAGGCCAAACGGCTGCTTGGCGACCAGCTGCAGGGCGCCGCGCTGGTCTGCCTCCCGCGTTGACTTCCCCACGGCCAGCGTGATCGCGAGCCAGCCGATCAGGATGTAGATCACTCCGCGTGCGACCAGGCCGCCTCTGGCCAGCCAGTGCGCCGCCTTGCTGTCGGATGCTGACCTGGCTCTTCTGGTTGTCCTAGCTGTTCTGGCGGACGCAGACATGCGCGCTCCTCCGGCTTGTGTTCGGGACGGTCGCATGGCCAACTTCCCCGCTACGGCGCTCTCATGCATCGATCTGGGACTCGCCGCTCGCTCGTGACCGCCGGGCTGTGGTCAGCCGGGCGGGTCGTCGGCCGCGCCACGGAGCCGCGCGAACTCGGCTGCGAGTCCCTCGGCGTTCCAGTGCGCGTTGAGGCCGCTGGGATTGGGCAGTACCCACAGACGGGTGCCCCCGAGGACGTCATCGGCCGGACCCACGGCTGCGCCGGGACGGCCGAACGCTGTCCGGTAGGCGGTGACACCGACGACCGCCAGCCACCGCGGCCGCAGCTGCCCGACCTTGGCTCGCAGCTCCCGGCCGCCCAGGCGCAGCTCGTCCGCGGTGAGCTCATCCGCTCGTGCGGTGGCGCGGGCGACGATGTTGGTCATGCCCAGCCCGAGGTCGAGAAGCTGCTCCTGCTCGTCCGGCCGGAGCTGGCGCGCAGTGAACCCGGAGTGATGCAGCGCCGGCCAGAACCGGTTGCCCGGCCGGGCGAAGTGCCGGCCGGTGGCGGCGGAGTACAGGCCAGGATTGATGCCCGAGAACAAGACCCGCAGGCCCGCCCCGACCACATCCGGGATCGTCCGGTCGACGGCAGCCGCCAGGTCGGCCGGGGTAGGGCGCGAGGAAGGCGAGGAAGGCGAGGAAGGCGAGGAAGGCGAGGAAGGCGAGGAAGGCAATGGCCCGGTCAGGGCCCGAAGTCGGGAACGGCGCCGCGAACGGCGCTCGCGCGGCCCTTGGGCTCCTCCCAGTCCTCCTGCCTGCCGAGCGCGGTCAGGTCGAGGAAGTAGTAGGAGCCACCGAGCATCTCGGCCCCGCGCGCGAACATCGAGTAGGTGTGGAAGACGTTGCCGCCGTCGCGCAGGAAGAAGCTATGGCCCGGCCCCTCGATCGGCTGATCGCCTTCGACGTAGCCGGACGTGCCCGCCTGGGCATGCTCGGCCGCGGTCCGGTAGTTGTACTCGACCGGGGCGACGGACGCATCCAGCGTGACGTGGAAGTCGTAGTTGAAGTCACTGCCGAAGGAGGAATACCAGGGGAAATCCCAGCCCTTGCGCGCCTTGTACGCCTCGATCTTGGCCAGCGGCGCGCGGGAGACCGCGGCGAACGAGGTATCACGGGCATTCAGGTGCGCCAGGAGGCCAGCGGAGATCTCGTCGGATGCGGCCGAGCAACTCGGGCAGCCTTCGTCCCAGTCCGGGCCGAACATGAAGTGGCGGACTACCAGCTGGCGCCGACCGCCGAATAGGTCGGGCAGGGTGGCGTTGCCGTCCGGGCCGTCGAAGAGGTACTCCTTGGTGATCTGGACCATCGGCAGCCTGCGGCGGTCGGCGTTCAGCGCGTCGCGCTGACGGGTGAGCTCTTTCTCCCTGGCCAGTAGTTCCTTGCGGGCAACCAGCCATTCGTCGCGCGAGACAACCTGCGGGTAACTCACCAGTGGCCTCCTGTCGTCTGATTCGGTCTCGGGTCGTCCACGTTGAGACTGCCCGGGCCGGCCGGGCTCATCGGTCCGGGCGTCCGGGGTTGCGGCTCGAGGTGCTCGGGCAGGCCGAAGGCAGCGAAAAGGCCGGCCTGGACGAAGTGGTGATTCCCGGCGATCCGGTCGTCTTCGATCTCGATGACCTGGATGGCAAACGGCAAGTGGCCGCCCCGCCCGTCGGGACGGTAGGCGCCGAACGCGGGGGAGCCGTTGGCCGTGGTTGCCACCAGGCGCGAGCCCTGGCACGCGATGCCGGGGCCGAGGGACCACCGGCCGATCTCGGCCGACCCGCGCAGCCAGAAGTTGTAGGGCGGCATCGACATGACCGCATCCTCGTGCAGCAGCGATACGAGCGAGGTGATGTCATAGCGCTCGAAGGCGTCCACGTAGCGGGCGAGGAGCGCCTTCTGATCGGCGCCCACGGCACGCGGGCGGGACGCGTCAGGGCCACGGGCCGCGAGGGTGGCCCGCGCTCGCTGCAGCGCGCTGTTGACGGACGCCACGGTGGTATCGAGCAGGTCGGCGACCTCGGCGGGGCGCCAGGCCAGGACCTCGCGCAGGATCAGGATCACTCGCTGCCGGGGCGGCAGGTGCTGGAGCGCGGTCACGAACGCCAGTCGGACGGTTTCCCTGGCGGCAGCCAGCTCGGCCGGGTCGCCGTCAGCCGGCAGGACGCGGGCATCGGGCATCGGCTCTACCCAGGCGTGCTCGGGCAGCATCTCGCCGACGAACGCGTCCGTCGTCGACGACGGCCCGAGATCCATCGGCTGGGCCCGGCGCTGGCGGCTCCGCAGCATGTCCAGGCACACGTTCGTGGCGATGCGGTACAGCCACGTGCGTACTGCCGACCGGCCCGCGAAGCGGTCCATGCCCCGCCAGGCCCGCACCATCGTCTCCTGCACGGCGTCGTCGGCGTCGAAAACGGAGCCGAGCATCCGATAGCAGTAGCCGCTAAGCTCGCGGCGGTACTGCTCCAGTTCCTCAGGCCCGGCCTCGCCGGCGCCTTCGCGGTGCCCGGTCACGCGAGCCAATCTAACAGCGGCCCACGACAATCAGGGCAGGTCCGGCATGTGCCAGTGTGCTCGGCAAGCCGGGAGCCGGCGACTAGGTTGACGGCACACGCACCAACCTGGGGGTGAAGCAGGCACAGTGAAGAAGACATCGGTATACCTGGCCGACGGCCGCGAGCTGATCTACTTCGGCGCCGTCCCCGAGCGGCCGCAGGACTACCCGGACCGCCGTCGGCTGGCCAGTGTCCACGTCTCGTCACAGCGGCGCTACGACCAGCTGCTCGGCGAGTGGGTGGTGATCGCCAGCCACCGCCAGGACCGGACCTTCCAGCCCGCCGACGACCAGTGCCCGCTCGACCCGTCGGCACCGGGCAGTCTCACCGAGATTCCCGCGCCCGCCTACGACGTGGTGGTCTTCGAGAACCGCTTTCCCACGCTGGCCGCCCCGGTCCCCGGCCCGGACGCCGCGGGCTCGCCGGGCGCCGCGGGCTCGCCGGCCGCGGCCAATAGTGTTGACGGCACGTTGCTGCTGAAACAGCGACAGCAGAGCGCCATCGACACTATTGCCGACAGCCCGCTGCTGGAGCGGCCCGGCACCGGGCGGTGCGAGGTGGTCTGCTTCAGCCAGGATCACAATGCCTCGTTCGCCGACCTGACTCCCGGCCAGGCGGCGACCGTGCTCGAGGCCTGGATAGACCGCACTGCCGAGCTGTCCCTGCTGCCCGGCGTCGAGCAGGTCTTCTGCTTCGAGAACCGGGGCCGGGAGATCGGGGTGACCCTGCCCCACCCGCACGGGCAGATCTACGCCTACCCGTTCGTCACGCCCCGCACCTCGCGCATGCTCTCGACCAGCACCGCCTACCGCGGGCGGACCGGGCGCAACCTCTCCGAGGCGATACTGGCGGCCGAGTTGTCGGACGGATCGAGAATCGTCAGGGCTACGCGGCACTGGACCGCGTTCGTCCCGCACGCCGCGCACTGGCCGTACGAGGTCCACCTCTACCCGAGCCGGCGGGTGGCGGACCTGCTGGCGCTGCCGGCGGACGCGAAGACAGAGTTCTGCGATCTCTACCTTGACCTGCTGCGCCGGTTCGACCGGCTCTTCGACTCCCCAGCGCCCTATATCTCGGCCTGGCACCAGGCCCCGGTCCGCCAGGGCCGGGAGGAATTCGCCCTGCACCTGGAGCTCTTCACCATCCGGCGCGCGTCGGGCAAGCTGAAGTACCTGGCTGGATCGGAGTCGGGGATGGGCGCGTTCGCCAACGACATCGCGCCGGAAACGGCCGCCGAAAGGCTCCGCGAGCTCGCCTGAGGCGGTCAGACGCCCGGGCTGCGCTTCGCCCCGGCCTCGAACACGCGGCAGGGGAAATGCCCGAGCACTTCATGATCGTGGTTAATTGTTCCGGCTAGCCCGGCAAAAACCCCCACGATCATGAAGAAACTGGTTCTCGGCCGCCGGCTCCCGGAGCGGGGAATGGCCCCCGGTCGCGAACCTGGTTACATTCGTGTGCATGTTCGAATCGGCTGCCGTGCTCGAACCGGCTAACGTGCTCGGCCAGCTGAACGACGAGCAGCGCCAGGCGGCGACGCATCCGGGCGGCCCGCTGCTCGTGCTGGCCGGCGCGGGGACCGGCAAGACGGGGACGCTGGTCGCCCGCGCGGCCTGGCTGCGGGCCCAGGGCGTCCAGGCCGACCGGATCCTGCTGCTGACCTTCACCCGCCGCGCCGCGCAGGAGATGCTGTCGCGGGCCGCACCGGACATGGCGACGGCCGCCGAGCGGATCTGCGGCGGCACCTTTCACTCCATCGCCCACCGGATCATCCGCGCGCACGCCGAGTCGTTCTCGCTGCCGCCGGAGTTCAGCGTGATCGACCCGTCCGACGCGGCCGACGTCCTGGACGTCATGCGCGCGGACCACGACCTGGTCGGGACGCAGCGGCGCGCACCCAGGGCAGCGGTGTGCGCCGCCATCTACAGCCGCTGCGTGAACACTCAGACGACCATCGCCGACGTGGTCAAGGAGAGCTACCCGTGGTGCAGTGACTTCACCGCCCAGCTGGCCGGGCTGTTCCGCGCGTATGTGGCCCACAAGCGCGGTCACGGGCTCGTCGACTTCGATGACCTGCTCCTGCTGTGGCGGGCGGCGCTGGCTGACTCATCGGCCGGGCCGGTGCTGCGCGGCCTGTTCGATGCAGTCCTGGTGGATGAGTACCAGGACGTGAACGCGGTGCAGGCCGACATCGTCCGGCTGCTCCAGCCCGACGGCCGCGGCCTGACCTGCGTCGGTGACGACGCGCAGGCGGTGTACGGCTTCCGCGGCGCCGACCCGGCGCACCTGCGGGCGCTGGCCGACACCTATCGCGACCTGGCCGTTATCCGCCTGGTAAAGAACTACCGCTCGAAACGGGCCGTCCTCCAACTCGCCAACGCAGTGCGACCCCAGTCGCAGGGACTGGAGCTTGAGCTGACCGGCAATCGCGGCACCGGACAGCCGCCGCTGCTGGTGCGCTGTTACGACGAGGCAACGCAAGCGCGCGAGATCTGCGCGCGGGTGCTCGCCGCGCATGAGTCCGGCCTCCAGCTGCACGAGCAGGCGGTCCTGGTGCGGGCCGCGCACCACAGCGATGTCCTGGAGCTCGAGCTGTCGGCCCGCGGCATCCCGTTCGTGAAATACGGCGGCCTGCGGTTCACCGAGGCCGCGCACGTCAAGGACTTCATAGCAGCGGCCAGGGTGGTCGCCAACCCGGCCGACGACATCGCCTGGTTCCGGCTGCTCCGGCTGCACGAGGGGGTCGGGCCGGCGCACGCCCGGCGCATCATCGATGGCCTGCGCCTGGCCGACCCCTCGCCCCTGGAACGCTGGCCCGCCGCGATCCAGGCGGTGCCGGCCCGGTCCAGGGCGGCCGTGTCGGCCACCGTCGCCGCTCTGATCGGAGCCGTCGCGCTCGAAGGGACCGCGGAGCGGGCCACCGCGATCCTCGCCGCGCTGCTGGATCCGCTGCGGGCCAGGTACACCGACGCCGAGGCCCGCATCGCCGATCTCGAGCGACTCGCCGACGCGGCGGCCAGCCGGCCGTCACTGCACGAGGCGCTGGTCGATCTTGCGCTCGACCCGCCCGTCTCCGCCTCCGATCTCGCCGGACCGCCGCGGCTCGATGATGACTTCCTGGTTATCTCGACCGTTCATTCCGCCAAGGGCCTGGAATGGCCGGTCGTGCACCTGCCGCACCTGGTGGACGGCGCGGTTCCCAGCGACATGGCGCTGAGGACGCCGACCGGGCTGGCCGAGGAGAGCCGGCTGTTCTACGTGGCGGTTACCAGAGCACGCGACCAGCTGTACCTGTACGCGCCGCTGCGCATGCACCACCACCGGCTGGCTCGTGACGACCGGCACAGCTACGGGCAGCTGACCCGTTTTCTCGACGCGGGCGCGCTGGCCCAGTGCGAGATCGTGGAAGCAGCCCCGCCCGAGCCCCTGGTGCCTCGCATCGCGCCGCTCGCCGTGACCGTCGACAAGGCGCTGGAGTCGCTCTGGGGAGGAAACTGAGGGGAACTGACAGGCGCGAGGTCACGTCGGCGGTGTCGGCGGCGTGTCGGCCCTGCGCGAGACCTACCCGCGCTCGATGACGCCATGAAGATAAGCGGCCTGCCCGGCGTGCTGGAGATCGTCAGAGATCACGCTCACCAGCCGCACGCCGAGTGAGACCGGCGGATCCCATCGCTCGTCCACCACGGCGTCCAGATCCTTGTCGGACAAATGCCGCACATAGTCGAGCGTCTGCTGGTAGACGGCGTCGTGGTACCCGGTGAGCAGCTCGCCGGACGTGACCTGAACCTCGGAGACCTCGGCGGGATCGTGGCCGTAGCCGGTTTCCGACAGCTCGAACGGCAGCCCGAACCGCTCAGCCCAGCCGGCCGACGTCCATACCTGCTCGATTCCCGCCACCTCGGCGACGTGATCGTCCTGGACGCGGGTCAGGTGCCACACCAGCCACGCGATCGAGTTGGCCTGATCATCGGTCCGGAATGCAAGCTGGCCGGGCTTCAGTCCGTCCACCGCCTCGTGCGTCACCTCCCGGATCCTGCCGAAGGCGTCGGCGAGCAGCTCGGCGATGGTCATTCAGAACCCCTTTCAGGTGCCCGAGAACCTCAGTATCTCGCTCGGCCCCGTCAGGAGGGATGCGGGGTGGCCGTCTGGGCCTTGCCGAGGGCATGCCGCTCGGCCATTTGCTCGCTGTTAACGACGTGCATGACGGCGTTGATGAGCGCCAGGTGCGTGAACGCCTGCGGGAAGTTGCCCAGGTGCCGCCCGGATCGCGGGTCGATCTCCTCCGCGTACAGCAGGAGCGGGCTGGCGTAGGACAGGACCTTCCCGCACAGATCCCGTGCCCGGCGGTGCTCGCCGATCTCCGCCAGGGCCGAGACCAGCCAGAACGAGCAGATGGTGAACGTGCCTTCCTCGCCGGAGCACCCGTCGTCGGTCTGGTCCACCGCGTAGCGCAGCACGAGCCCGTCGCTGGTCAGTTCGTCGGCGATCGTGAGCACCGTCGCTCGGATGCGCGGGTCATCGGGCGGCAGGAACCGGAGCAGCGGCATCAGCAGCAGCGAGGCGTCCAGCGCGGTGGTGTCGTAGTGCTGGCAGAACACGCCGCGCTCATCGAGCGCGTTCGCGCAGATGTCAGCATGGATCTCGTCGGCTGCCTTCCGCCAGCTGCGGGCCGCGTCCAGGTCCTCGCGGATCACGGCCAGCCGCGCTCCTCGGTCGGCCGCCACCCAGCACATCAGCTTCGACGAGGTGAAGTGCTTCGGCTCGCCGCGGACCTCCCAGATACCGCGGTCGGGCTGCCGCCAGTGCGCCAGTGCATTCTCGACCTGCTGGCGGGCCAGCCGCCAGACCCGCTCGTCGAGCCGGTCGCGTGACTTGGTATGCAGGTAGAGCGAGTCGAGCACCACGCCCCACACGTCGTGCTGCTCTTGCTGGTAGGCGGCATTGCCGATGCGGACAGGCCGGGCGCCCTGGTAGCCGTTCAGGTGGTCGAGCAGTTGCTCGTCGAGATCGCACCTGCCGTCGATGCCGTAAACGATCTGCAGGTTGCCGCCGTCGCGCTCGACGAGGTCGGTGATGAAGGCGAAGTAGTCGTTGGCCTCCCACTCGAAGCCCAGCGTGCCCAGGCCCCAGAGCGCGAATGTAGCGTCGCGGATCCAGCTGTAGCGGTAGTCCCAGTTCCTGCCGCCATGCGGGGTTTCCGGCAGTGACGTGGTGGCCGCGGCCGCGATGGCGCCGGTCGGGGCGAAGGAGAGGCCCTTGAGGGTCAGGGCGCTGCGCGCGAGATAGCTGCGCCAGCGATGGTCGGGGAATCGGCCCCTGGCCAGCCAGTGCTGCCAGTGATGCGCGGTCCACACCATCCGGTCACAGGCATCCTGGTAGCTGGTCGGCGCGCGGCTGCCCCATGACAGCGCGCAGAACCGGGTGTCGCCTTCCTTGAGCAGCGTGCGAGCCCGCGCGCTGGGCCCCTCCAGGCCTATGCGCATGTCCGACGTGAGGGTCAGCGCCAGGTCAGCCCCCTCTGGCTGGATGACAACCTGGTAGTAGCCGGCGTCGGTGTGCTGCCACCGCCCGCGCTGGCGGCCATAGTCGAACGCGGGCACGCAGTCCATCGAGATCTGGGCTGAGCCGTCCACGCAGCGGACCGTCCGCAGCAGCATGTGCTCGGCGTCGTAGTCGGTCGGGGGCCGGACATGCGTGCTGCCTTCCGGGTGCTCGTGCAGCCACGGGCCCATCACCAGGCAGTCGCGCACCACGATCCAGCCCTGGCCGCAGTCCCAGCTGGTCTCCAGGACCAGGGTGCCGGGCAGGTAGCGGCGGTCGGCCGGCACCATCACATCGGCCGGGCCGAGCCGGAACCAGCCGGCGTCACGATCCAGCAGCGCGCCAAACACGCTCGGGCTGTCCATCCTGGGCAGGCACATCCACTCGACCGCCCCGCTCGGCGCCACCAGCGCCGTGACCTCGCAGTCCGAGAGGAACCCGTAGTCAGCGATCGGCGGGTACGGCGAGAACTCATCGAAGCTGCCAGCCGGCCGCTGGCGGAAGCCGTCGGCAGATGCCTCGAGCGGTAGCGCGTTCTCGGCTGTCATCCCGTCATCCCCGTCATCCCGTCATCCCGTCATCCCCGCCTGATCCAACATCTCCCGCCTGATCCAGGCTCTGCTCTCAGGTTAGGCGGGTCAGTGCTCGGCGTCACGCGCCGGCAGCGCGACCCGGACATCGAGGCCGCCTTCCGGCTGGCTTCGTGCCACCACGGTCGCGCCATGAGCGGCGACGATCGACCGGGCAATGGACAGGCCAAGGCCGGCGCCGTCGCGGGTGCCGGCTCGTCCTGCCATCCGCTGGAACGGCTCGAAGAGCCCGGGCACGGCGTCCGGCGGAATGTGCGGGCCACTGTTGGCGATCCGCAGAAACACGGTCCCGTAGCCCCTGTCGCTCCCATCGGTCCTGTCGCTCCTGTCGCTCTCATCGCCCCTGTCGGTGCTGTCGGCCCCGTCGCTCACGCCGGTCCGCAGCCGGATCCATCCGCCGGGCTCGTTGTGGCGCACCGCATTGTCGACCAGGTTCCCGATCATCCGCTCCAGCAGCAGCGGATCTCCCGACATCGGCGCGGGGGCAAGCGCGCTGTCGACCGTCAGTCCGTGCTCGGCGATGCAGCCCGCGGCCGCATCAAGGGCATCCTCGGCCCCTGTCGCCAGGTCGAAGGGCTCGCTGCTGGCCGGGCCCTGATCACTGATCGCGAGGGTGAGCAGCGCGTCGATCATAGCCTCGGCCCGGTCTATGGAGCGCCGGACGCGCACGGCCATCGCTTCCAGCTGCTGCGGGGTACGGGCTGGCTTGGCCAGGGTGACGTCGATCGCGGTGCGCATGACGGTCAGCGGGGTGCGCAGCTCGTGCGAGGCGTTGGCGATGAACCGCCGCTGCGCGCCGAATGCCTGATCCAGGCGCTCCAGCATGTCGTCGAAGGTGTCCGCGAGCTCCCTCAGCTCGTCTCTGGCGCCGGTCAGCCCGATCCGCTCGCCCGGGTGCTGCTCCGATGCCCGCCGCGCCGTCTCGGTGATCACGGCGACCGGGCGCAGCACCCGGCCGGACACCACCCATCCGGCGCCGCCCGAGGCCAGGGTCATGACGCCCAGGCCGACAAGCGAGTAGAACAGCAGGCTGTGCAGCGCCCGGTCGCGCTGGCTCTGTGACCCGGCGCTGGCTCCCGCCGCGGGGCGGGGCGCGCCGACCAGCGTGGCGCAGACCGCGTCGCCGTGCACCCGGGGCAGATCCCGGTCAAGTATGACGACGTCATAGGCGTTCATCAGCGCCTTCTCGATCGCGGCGGTCCCGTCGTAGCTCACGTCGGCCGCGATTCCCTGGTCGCGCAGGCCCTCGGCGATGTCGTCGGCCAGCTCGGCCTGATCTTCGACAACGAGGACTCGCATGGCACCATCCTGCCGGACGCCCGATCACAGGGACATCACAAGCCGCGGTCACCGCGCCGCCCGCCGCGCCCGGACGCGCTGACCTGGGCTTCCGGCCGGGAGCAGGGCCGGAGTGCGCAGTGCATGCGCAGCCATGACATCGACATGCTCGACCCCGCTCCCGGTGGCGCGCTGAGCCTGCGCACCGTGCCGGGCATCACCAGTGACTTCGGCCGTTACTCGCCGCAGTTCCGGGCGGCCGACTCCGCCTGCCGGCACCTGCTTCCGGCCGGGATCCACGACAACGGGACAGGCCCGTGAGACGCCGCGCCGCGCTCCCAGCGGCGCTGATCGCAGCCGCCATCGCCGGGGCCGTGGTGACCGTCGCTGTCGGCGGCGGCTCAGCCGCCCCGGCCGCCGCGCCGCCGCCGCGGGCCGGCACCGCAACCGTGCTGCGCACCGACCTTTCCACCACGGTGCTGACTGGCGGGACGCTCGGCTATGCGCCCGCCCGCCCGGTCCTGAACCAGCTGACCGGGACCTACACCTGGCTGCCGCCGGCCGGGGCGACGATCAGGCCCGGCCATGCCCTGTACCGGGTGGATAACCAGAGCGTCGTCCTGATGACCGGCAGGACGCCCGCCTGGCGGACGTTCGCGCTCGGCATGACCGACGGCCCGGACGTCGCCGAACTGCAGGCCACCCTGATCGCGCTGGGGGACGCCGGCGGGCTGCTGACCGTCCCCACCGGCCATTTCGACCTGCTCACGGGCGACGCCGTGCAGCGCTGGCAGGCCGCGATGGGCTCCCCGGTGACCGGGCAGGTCGTCCTCGGCCGGATCGTCTTCCTTCCGGCGGCGGTCCGGGTGGGCGCGCTGTCCGCGGCCCCTGGCCAGGGTGCTGCGCCGGGCGATGCGCCCTACCAGGTGACCACCGCCAGGCGCGCGGTCAGCGTTCCGCTCAGCCCGGACCTGCCGCCAGTGGAGGTCGGGGAAAAGGTATCGATCATCCTGCCGTCGAACGCCGCTACGCCGGGGACGGTCACCGCGATCGGTCCCGCGCCGCTGACGGCGGGCTCCGGCTCAGCCGGCTCCGGTGCTGGCCCCGGATCGCCGGTCCCCGGCACGTCGCAGGCCGGGGCGTCGACGCTGATGACCGTGACGCCCGGCCGGCCGGGCGTGACGGGTCTGGCGCGGATGTTCCCGTTCAGGTGAATATCCCGGTTCAGTCGGTCCGGCATGTCCTTGCGGTGCCGGTATCGGCCCTGCTCGCGCTGGCTGGTGGCGGCTACGGGCTGGAGGTGGTGACGCCGTCCGGGGCGCATCGCATCGTCGGCGTGACCGCCGGGATCTTCGCCGTCGGCCGGGTCCAGGTCAGCGGGCCGGGGATCGTGGCCGGCACGAAGGTGGTCGTCGCCCAGCGACCGCGCTCGTGCTCACGAACGTGACAAAGCAGTACCGGGGCTCTCCCGCAGTGGTCGCGCTCAGGTCGGTCAGCCTGACCGTCGGCGTCGGCGAGTTCGTCGCCGTGATCGGGCCATCAGGATCCGGCAAGTCGACGCTGCTGGCCGTCGCGGGAACACTGGAGCGGCCGACGTCCGGGACGGTCAGGGTCGCGGGCGTGCCGCTGCGGCACCTGCCCGACCGCGGCGTATCCGGGATCCGGGGCGGCCGGATCGGCTTTGTGTTCCAGCAGTTCTTCCTGCTGGTGCCGGTGCTGCTTGCCGCTGTGGCTATCGCGCTGGCGCTCGGGACGGTGGCCGGGCTGTACCCGGCCCTGCGGGCCGCGAGGCTCGCGCCCGCCGAGGCGCTCCGGATCATCTAAGTGCGCCTGTGGGGCCCGTGGCCCGTGGCGGTGGCCCGTGGGCATGTGGGCATGTGGGCCCGTGGCCCGTGGTCGTGGCCCGTGGCCCGTGGCCCGTGGCCCGTGGCCCGTGGCCCGCGGGCCTGTCAGGTCAGGAGACTGCCGCCGGCAACAAGCGCGGCTACCGTCCCCACCATCCAGAGGGACGACCAGAACCCGGACGGCAGGTAGGTCAGTGTCCTGAGGATGCCTGCGTCACCCGCTCCCGGGTCCTCCTCGAGCAGGCGGCGAAGCTCGAGTGCGTCGCGAATACCGGACAGCAGGAGGAACCATGCGATGCCGTAGGCGAGCGCGATCTGCGCGCCGATCGTGGCATAGCGCGCGACGAGGTAGAGCAGCCCGCCGGTGAGGATGACCGAGATGACGCTAAACGAGTTGCGCAGCACCGGAAGGAGGATGGCGAGTGCCAGCAGCGCCAGCCACAGCACAGCGACGGCGTGGCCGACCGCAATGAGCTTGGCCGCGCCCAGCCCGAACAGGCTCGGGCCTAGATAGCCGATGACGCCAACGGCGATACTGGAGCCACGGCCCCCGGTTGACCGCACCTTCGTAAGGCCGCTGCCGTCCCGCTTCATTGTCACGCTCGTGATCTTGCCGCCCATGCCGGATCCCATCACGGCGTGGGCGCTCTCGTGCGCGATCACGCTGACGTGGCGCACCATCACCCAGGCAACCGACAGCGTGACGACGCCGAGAGCCCCAACTCCGATGAAGATCGAGGTCGCAGTCGGCAAGGGCGCCTGCAGCTCACCTATCTGGTGCATAACGGTGTTCAGCGGCAGTGCGGTCATCGGAGGATCTCTCCGCTCACGGGCGCCATATCCCAGCATAAGCAGCTCTGGCGGCCGCGTCACGATGCTGACGCCGGCCTGTTCCGCCGCCCCCTGGCCCTGGCCTGCACCCGGCTTGCGGGCGTCACCAGGGCATGGATGTGCTGGTGAAGTGCGTGAGAGTGTCGAGGTCGCTCATCTGGCCGACATTGCGCGGCGGGGTCTCGAACGTCGCGTAGGGCCTGAACCGGATGACCACGCGCTGCTCGTCGCGGGCCATCTGCTCGATCTGCGGACGGCGGCTCGCTGGTACCTCCTGGCCGGACATCAGGCCGACCACCCTGGTGAGCACGTCTGTGGCCAGCTCGGCATCGTGCTCGACGGCGGCGGTCCCGTAGACCTGCAGGTAGGTGGGCGGCCACAGCTCGTCGAGGACGCAGAGGCTGACCCGGCCATCGCGGGCCACGGCCTTCGCCTTGCCGCGCGCAGCCATGGTGGAGATCAGCAGGTCGTCTCCGTCCATGACGTAATAGACCACCGTCATGGCCGGTCCGTGGGCCTTGCGGCCGTAGCCGAAGATGCAGGTGCGGTGATCGCGGACGAACTGCCGCCGTTCTTCCTGGTTCACGATCACCCACCCTAGTTTCGGGAGTCACGATCCCGCGCGATTAAATCGTCAGTTGCGGACATGATCAGCCGCCACCGGCACCACACCATGGAGTGACCTCGTGAGCAACCCCATCCTGCAGATCATCATCGCCAGCACCCGGCCGGGGAGAGTCGGCTCGTCGGTCGCGGCGTGGATCCAGGAGCGCGCCATCGCCCACGGCGGTTTCGACGTCGAGCTGATTGACCTGGCCGAGGTCAACCTGCCGATGATGGACGAGCCGAATCACCCTCGCCTGCGCACGTACGTCCACCAGCACACCAAGGACTGGAGTGCCACCATCGAGCGAGGGGACGCGTTCATCTTCGTCGTTCCCGAGTACAACTACGGCTACAACGCGCCGATCAAGAACGCGATCGACTACCTGCATTTCGAGTGGCAGCACAAGGCGCTCGGGTTCGCCAGCTACGGCGGTGTCGCGGCTGGCACCCGAGCCGTCCAGATGCTGAAGCAGGTGATGACCACCCTGAAGGTCGTGCCGATGTTCGAGGCGGTCAACATCCCGTTCGTCCAGCAGTTCCTCGACGAGGACCGGCGCCTGGCGCCCAACGAGATCATGGAGACCGCCGCGACCACGATGCTCGACGAGCTCGTCCGGTGGACCGCGTCCCTGCGGACGCTTCGCGATCCCGCTGGCCCGCCCAGCTGACGGCGCACACACGGCGGGCCAGGCTAGGAACGCTCGCGGCGGGCCAGGCTAGGAACGCTCGCGGCGGGCCAGGCTAGGAACGCTCGCGGCCGTCCGGCCCGGCGTGAGCTGCCGCGTTGCCGTTCGCCAGCGCTGCGGCCAGCTGGTAGCCCGCCTCGCCGTGCTCAGCGAAATCGAGGCCGGCTTCCTCGTCTTGCGGATCGACCTGCAGCCCAACTGTCTTGTCGGTGACCCACAGGATGATCCAGGTCATCACAAACGGATAGACGACGGCGGCGACGGCCAGGACCGCCTGGCGGCCGAGCTGCGTCCAGCCGCCCGCCGCGCCCGCCGCGTTTACCGCAAGGCTGGCGAAGACGCCGGTCAGCACGACCCCGACCATGCCCCCGACCATGTGCACGCCGACCACGTCGAGCGAGTCGTCGTAGTGGAAGACGTCCTTCAGGTGCACCGCGCCGTAGCAGAGCAGCCCGGCAGCGACGCCGATGATGATCGCCGCCCACGGCGGGACGTATCCGGACGCCGGGGTGATCGCGGCGAGGCCGGCCACCGCGCCGGAGGCGATCCCCACGCCCGACGGCTTGCGGCGGCGCCACCACTCAAGGCCCATCCAGACCAGCATCGCGGCGCTGGCTCCGAGCTGCGTGTTCACTAGGGCGTACGCGGCGACAGGCCCGGCCGACAGGGCGCTTCCCGCGTTGAAGCCAAACCAGCCGAACCACAGGATGCCGGCCCCGAGCAGCACGAGCGGCACGCTGTGCGGGCGCTCGAGCTGGTGCCGCCGCCGCAGGAAGAGCGCAGTGGCCAGGGCCGCCGCCCCGGCCAGCTCGTGCACCACCGAGCCGCCGGCGAAATCGATCGCGTGCAGCCCCCCAGCGCCGAGGATCCCGCCGCCCCACTCCGCATGCGCGAACGGGCAGTAGACGATGAGGGACCAGAGGCCGATGAAGACCAGGTAGCCGCGGAAGCGCATCCGCTCGCAGAACGCCCCGGCGATCAGCGCCGGGGTGATCACGGCGAACTTCATCTGGAACGCCATGTAGACCAGCGCCGGGATGGTCGGGGCGTAGCTGTTCGGCTTGCCGCCCACCCCGACCAGCAGGGAGTTCTCCAGGCCGCCGATGATGCCCCAGTGATTGGTGCCGAAGGTCAGCGTGTACCCGACAATCACCCACAGCAGGCTGATCACGCCGATGGCCACGAACGACTGGACCATCGTCGCGATGACGTTCTTCGCGCCGACCAGCCCGCCGTAGAACAGCGCGAGCCCGGGCATCATGAACAAGACCAGCGCGGTCGAGGTCAGCATCCAGGCGGTATCACCAGCGCTAATGTGCATGCCCAACTCCCCAACGCGAAACGGCCCGCCCGTCCTCAGGCCGCCTGGTATGTGACAGCCATCCAGCGTGCCACCGCCCCGAGCGGCGGTGGCCAACTGTAGAGGAACCTGATCGCACGCCGAAAGCCCAGCGAGGGCTCAATTTGGCCTCAAGCTGCCGGCCGCGATCCCCGCCCGGTCACTCCATGACCGGCGCGCCCGCGCGGTGGCCGGGTTACTCCTTGACCGGCGCCCGCGCCGTGGCCGGGCCGACGGGAAAGCGCCGCTCCGAGTCGGTCAGCTTGGCCTGCGCCGCTGCCCCGAGATCGATCCCGAGTCCGTCCGCCAGCAGGACCAGGTAGAGCAGCACGTCCGCCATCTCCTCGCCCGCCCTGGTCCGCAGCGGCTCGCTGTGCGCCATGTCGCTGGCCTGCTCGGCCGGGAGCCACTGGAACAGCTCGGCAAGCTCGCCGACCTCCCCGACCAGGGCGAGCAGCACGGACTTGGGATCGTGGAACCTGCCCCAGTCCCGGTCGCGCGCGAACCGCCGCATGCGGTCCCGGAGAAGCTCAAGGTCAGACACGCCAGCAGCATCCCACGCCAGCGCGCAGCCAGCTGTGAGGGAATGGCCGCGGTGGCGGAGGGGCCGAGTAACAGCCTGTATGCGTACTGGCAGACCGGCAGCGGGCAGTGGTCGGGGCCGCTGGGCGTCGACGGCGGCAAGGCAGGCATCGCCTACTAGCGCGCGAGCCCGCTACGGTCGATTTTGGCAGGTCGCTCCATACTGTCCCCGCGTCCTCAGAGCCGGGGGTCGACCGGCTCGCTTTCCAGGGCCAGTACGCCGAACACGCACTCGTGCACCCGGTACAGCGGCTCCCCGGCGACGAGCCGCTCAAGCGCCTCGATCCCGAGGGAGAATTCCCGCAGCGCCAGCGACCTCTTATGGCCCAGGCCGCGGCTGCGCAGCCGGGACAGATTGCGCTCGGCGGTGTACTCCGGCCCGTAGATGATGCGCAGGTACTCGCGTCCGCGGCACTTGATGCCGGGCTGCGCCAGTCCCTTGGGCCCCTGGTGAACGACCGCGGCGGGCTTGACCACCATCCCCTCGCCGCCGGCGGCTGTCAGCTCCAGCCACCAGTCGGTGCCGGCCTGCTCGCTGGCGTTATCGCCGAGGCTGACCGTGACCGATCGTGTCCGGCGCAACGTGCCAGGGGCGACGTCACACAGCCGGCTCGCCGCCTCCAGGTGCCAGTGGTGGTCCCGCAGGGCGTGCACCGAGCCTTCCCCGGCCAGGATCTGGAATGGCGCGAGCTTCAGGTCGTCGACCGAGCTGACCGGCCAGCAGTAGGGCCGGTAGGCGTCGACGAACTGTCGGGCCATGACGCTGCGTTCGGCGGCCTGCCCGAGCAGGTCGCTGACGTCGATCCCGCGGGCGGCGGCCTGCCCGAGCGCGCGGGCCTGCGCGGCGGTCGCGGCGGTGGCCGCCGCTCCGACTGCCGCGTACTGGCTGCGCAGCAGCCCCTCGGCCTTGGCCGACCAGGGCAGCAGCTCGCAGTCAAGGGCGAGCCAGTCCGTCGTGAGCTCCTCCCACAGCCCGGCCGCGGTGATGGCGGCATTGACCCGGCGCAGCAATTCCTGCTCGATGGCCGCGTCGGCGAAGAACGCGCGCCCGGTCCGGGTGTAGATCACTCCCTGCGCCGGGCCGCGGATGCCGAACCTGCGCCGCGGCACGGACTCATCCCGGCAGGCCAGCACGACCGCGCGCGAGCCCATGTGCTTCTCCTCGCACACGACCTCGGTGACGTTCGCCGCCCGGTAGGCGCCGAATGCCTCCTGCGGATGCTCCAGCAGCCCCTCCCGGCCGGACGTCGCGGTCGGGGCCATCGTCGGCGGCAGGTAGATCAGCCACCGCGGGTCGATGGCGAAGCGGCTCATGACCTCCAGGGCCGCCGTCGCGTTCTCCTCGCGGATGGTCACGGCCCGCCCGGCCAGCCGGGTCTGGATGATCCGCTTGCCGGTGACATCGGCAAGATCCAGATCCGCGGGCTCCCTGCCCGGGCTGGCCACCGCGCCCGGCCCGCCTGCGTCGCCCGGCCCGCTTGCCCCGCCTGCGCCGGCTGCCCCGCCTGCGCCGCCCGGCCCGCCTGCGCCGGCTGCCCCGCCTGCGCCGGCTGCCCCGCCTGCGCCGCCCGGCCCGCCTGCCCCGCTCACCCCGCTGCCGGCGGCCAGCACCGCGCCCGCGGCGGCCAGCGGCTTGGCCGGCTCGTAGTACACGGCCCTGGCCGGAACGGACAGCAGCTCGCGCTCGGGATACCGCAGGGCGGTCAGCTTGCCCCCGAACACGCAGCCGGTGTCGATGCAGATGGTCCCGTTGATCCATCCGGCGTCGGGCACGGGCGTGTGCCCGTAGACGACCATGGCCTTTCCGCGATAGTCCTCAGCCCACGGATACCTGACTGGCAGCCCGTACTCATCGGTCTCGCCGGTGGTGTCGCCGTACAGCGCGAAGGCCCGGACCGCCGCGGAGGCCCGGCCGTGCATCTGCTGCGGCAGCCCGGCGTGCGCGACCACCAGCTTGCCGTCGTCCAGGACGACGTGGCCGAGCAGCGAGTCGATGAATTTCGCGGCCTGGTCCCGGAATCCGTCCGGCTCGGCGGCCAGCTGCGCCAGGCTCTGGGCCAGGCCGTGGCTGGTGGTGACGTCGCGCCCGCGCAGTGCCCGCAGCAGCTTGGCCTCGTGGTTGCCGGCCACCGACAGGCCGGCTCCCTCGGCCGTCATGCCCATCACGAGCCGGAGCACGGCAGGCGTGGCCGGACCGCGGTCGACCAGGTCGCCGACGAAGATGGCCTTGCGCCCGGCCGGATGCCGGGCGCTGCTGCCGTCCGGCTCGACAACGTAGCCCAGGGCAGACAGCAGCTCGGCGAGCTCGTCGAAGCAGCCGTGCACGTCGCCGATGACATCGAACGGCCCGTGCTCGGCCCGCCGGTCGTTCCAGAGCGGCTCCCGCTCGATCACCGCGGCGCTGATCTCTTCGGGCCCCGCCAGGACGTGCACCCGGTGGAATCCCTCTTTGCGAAGGCCCCGCAGCGAGCGGCGCAGCTGCACGTGCTGCTGGCGCAGCACGTGCCGGCCGAAGGTCCGGTCCGGGCGCGCCGCATTACGCTCGGCGCAGACCTGCTCGGGGACGTCAAGGACGATCGCGACGGCGAGCACGTGATGCTGCCGGGCCAGCGCGATCAGGGGCTTGCGCGCGTCCGGCTGGACGCTGGTGGCGTCGATCACGGTCAGCCGTCCCGCGGCCAGCCGCTTGCCGGCGATGAAGCTGAGCACGTCGAACGCATCGCCGGTCGCCGTCTGGTCGTTCTCGTCGTCGCTGACCAGGGCGCGGCAGAAGTCCGACGAGATGACCTCGGTGGGCCGGAATTGCCGCGCGGCGAAGCCGGACTTGCCCGACCCGGAAATGCCGATCAGGACGACCAGGGACAGCTCGGGGATCTTGATGACGCTCATCGGCGGAACACCGCCAGCTGGGAAGGGCAGCCAAGATCCGGATCCGACGGCCCGATACCGGACAGCTCTGCCTGGTAGCCGTGGCGGTCAGCGACGCCGGCCGCCCACTGCGCGAACTGCTGCCTGGTCCACTCGAAGCGATGATCGGCGTGCCGCAGCGCGCCGGCCGCCAGCCCCTCGAACAGCACGTTGTACTCGGCATTCGGAGTCGTCAAGACGACCAGGCCAGGGCGGGCGTACCCGAACAGCGCGCGCTCGAACGCGCTGAGGCGCGCCGCGTCCAGGTGCTCGACGACCTCGACGACCGCGGCGGCGTCAAAGCCCCGCAGCCGGCCGTCCCGGTAGGTCAGCGAGCCATGCAGCAGCTCGACCCGGCTGCGCGCGCGGGGCGTCATCTGCTCCAGATGGAGACGCCGCGCCGCGATCTGGAGGGCACGGTGCGAGACGTCCATGCCCACGACCCGGTCCAGGCCTCGCTCCTTCAGCAGCGCGGCCATCAGCTTCCCGCCGCCGCAGCCGAGATCGAGCACCGTGCGCGCTCCGCTGCCGCAGATCAGGCCGGTGACGGCCTCCAGCCGCTGCTCGTGCAGGCCGACCCGGCGCTCTGCGGCCTCCTCCCGCGCGTCCTGCTCCTGCGATGCCTCGTCCGGATCGCAGGCCTCGTCCTCGAGCAGCCGGGCGAGGGCGTCGGAGGTGAGCCGCCGGTCGTGCCGCAGGTAGCGGTGCGCGATGAGCTCGGCGTCCGGGTGGGCCGCCAGCCACTGGCCGCCACGGCGCAGCAGCTTGTCGACCTCGTCCTGCCCCACCCAGTAGTGCTTGTCGTCGTCCAGCACGGGAAGCAGGACGAACAGCTGCTCCAGCACCTCGCGCAGCCGCGAGGTGACCGACATCGTGACCGACAGGTACCGGCTGTCGCCCCACTGCGGGAAGTGCGGATCCAGCGCGATCGGCGTCGCGTCCACCACGTAGCGCAGCGGCTCGAAGAGCCGGCGCAGCACCGCCTCCCCGCCTCGCGCCGGCACGACCGGCAGGCCCACCTGCAGCGGAATGGCCAGATCAGCCAGTTCCGGCCGGTCCTTGGAGCGGCCGGTCAGCGCCGTCCCGAACAGCTTCCCGATGGCGACCGACAGGAAGGATGACGCGGCGTAGGGCCGGTCGTTCACGTACTGGGCCAGGGCAAACTGGTTGCCCGCCGGCCCGCGCCGGTCCCGGACCAGGCCGACCGGGTCGATGTCTACCTGGACGGCCGCGCAGCACCGGTCATCGGCCGCCTCCGGGTAGTACACGTGCGCGGTGCCGAAGCTGAGCTCGGCCACATGGTGCCGGCCGGGATTCTTGTGCAGCAGGTATCCCAGGTCGGTCGCGGGCTGGTGGGTCGTGGAAATCGTCAGGAGCACCTGAGCGTCACTCCCTCCGGGCCGGCGGCCCACAGGTTACCAGCGAGCCCGGCCGGTCAACCATCGCGTTTGCGGGCACAGTGAGGGCATGACAACGACAATGCCCGACCTGGCCGGGCCGATTGCCCGCTACGCACGCCGGCTGCACGACGTTATCGGCGACGGTCATCACGTAGCGTCGCCGCTCGGCGCCTGGCTGCTGCTGGCGCTCGCCTGCCCGGCCAGCACGGGCGACGACCGGGCGATGCTGACCGAGGTACTGGGATGCGACGCCGACCAGGCCGCGCGGACGGCGGCGGACCTGCTAACCAGCCCGCACCCGCTGGTCGCGGCAGCGGCAGCGGTCTGGAGCGAGTCTGGGATGGTCAATGCCGAATGGCTCGCCGGGCTCCCGGCGGCGGTCGAGACTGGCGCTCTGCCTGATCAGGCGGGCATGGATAGATGGGCACGCGAGCATACGTTTGGGCTGATTGAAAGATTCCCCATCCAGGCGGACCCGGATATCTACGTGATCCTCGCGAGCGCGCTGGCGACGCGCGTCTCGTGGGAATGCCCGTTCGAGGTGGCGCCGGCGAGCGCGCTCGGCCCGGCAAGCCCCTGGGCGAAACGGCTCACCCGCGTGCTCAGAGCACCCCGGCACCCTAGCCACGCCCAGTTCATCGCCGCTACGCCGGACGCGGGCGCCGTCGCCGTCCACACTGCCAGTGCTCGTGGCGGACTGCTCGTCGCGACCGTCGCCGCCGCGGCGCAGGTGCCTGCGGCCGATGTCCTGGCCGCCGCGCACGCTCTGGCCACCGCCCGCGCGACGGGCGGCCAGGTCGAGCAGCGCTCGCTGTTCGACCTGCCGCTGGGCGACGGGCCGGCGTGGTCGGTGCGCGAGGAGACCTCGGGCCGTGGCGGCGGGGAGCGGTGCACGGCGGTGCTACCCGCCTGGTCGGCGGACAGCAAGCACGATCTAAGTGATCCCAGCCTCGGTTTCGGCGCCGCCGCCAGGGCGATCGCCCGTCCCGATCCGTGGGAGGCGAAGCAGGCGGCGATGGCCCGCTACGGCCGGGTCGGATTCGAGGCGGCGGCGGTGACGGCGCTGGCGGTGGCCCTGAGCATGCGCGCGCCCAGCCGGGGCCGGCTGCGCATTGCCGACCTGCGGTTCGCGCATCCGTTCGCGGTGGTCGCCGTCACCGTCGACGAGCACCATGACCGGCCAGGCGGCGTCCGCACCGGCCCGTGGCACGGGATTCCGGTCTTCTCGGCATGGGTGACCGAGCCGCAGGATGCCGGCGACGGC
>Ga0080026_10000029_pt1 | contig 27171 bp, 19 predicted proteins | sample OrgsoiDNA2013045_FD_70941 | JGI IMG/M metagenome (GOLD analysis project Ga0080026, IMG submission 70941) | Permafrost soil microbial communities from the Arctic, to analyse light accelerated degradation of dissolved organic matter (DOM) -... | ecosystem: Environmental > Terrestrial > Soil >... | reverse complement strand
GCGACCGCGTTCCCCGATGCCGGTACTGCGACCGCGTTCCCCGATGCCGGTACTGCGACCGCGTTCCCCGATGCCGGTACTGCGACCGCGTTCCCCGAAGCCGGCACTGCGACCGCGTTCCCCGAAGCCGACAGTGCGACCGCGTTCCCCGAAGCCGACAGCGCGACGTCGTTCCCGGAGTCCGACTCCACCGGAGGCTGACGCCGGAGCGGGTCCCGCGAGCAGCAGAAGCCGGGCGGGACCCGCCGGGCCAGCCTTAACTCGGCGAGGGCCGAGGGCGTGCAGGCGGTTCTACCGGCAGGCAGCTTGCGCCGCGGTCTTCGCCGCGCCAGTCACGGAGCCGGTGCCGGAGGCGCCGGGGATCGGCGCGGTGATCTGGTAGCCGCTGCGGCCGAGCACGATCCGAAGCCTCGACAGGCTGCGCACCCGGTGCAGGACCGCACCGGGCATGACATGCAGTATCAGCCGAGCCGCTGCTTTCTCTCCCGCCGGATAGGCAATGACGGTCTGGGGGATGCCCTGGTTCTTCCAGGTCAGCCCGGACGCGTGAACGTGAAAGTGGAGCGAGGCAAGCTCGCTTCCGGTCAGGGCGGACAGGCCGCCCATCAGGGTCCCGTTGTAGACGTCGACAGACACCTGCCGCCGGCGCAGGGCCGCATGGCGCGGCGCCGCCTTCGCCAATGGCTGATCATTCTTCAGCTGGGCGAAGAGGCTGCTGGCCGCGCTGCTATTCCAGAGAACCGCGGACTGGCCGGTCGGCGTCTGGTAGTTGAGGTTCGCCAGCGGCACCGTCGTGAAGGCGACGCCGCCGGGCCGGATGCCGCGTAGCTGATTGGCCAGCCTGTCCACATTCAGGCCACTGTCAACTGTGATCGCCGCGGTCGCCGACGACAGGAATCGCGCGAGCTTGACCGGGTTAGCCAGCGTCCCCGAGCTCACCGCCTTGCTGAGCAATGAGGACAGCAACTGCTGCTGGTCACTGATCCTGGCCAGGTCGGACAGGGCGAAAGAATGACGGTCCCGGGCGAACTCTAGGGCGGTAATTCCCCCCACATGGTGCATTCCGGCGGACATGTGCAGGCCGCTGTCCAGGTCGTCGACCGCGAAAGGCAGGCAGATGTTGACGCCTCCCAGCGCATCGATCACCTTCACGAAGCCGAGGAAGTTCACCTCGATGTAGTCGTTGATAGTCAGGCCGGTGTCCTGCTCAACGGTTCGCACCATCAGCTTGGGGCCGCCAATGCCGAATGCCGCGTTAATCTTGTTCATGCCATGTGCGGGAATGGCCACCCACGAGTCCCGTGGCAGGCTGACTATTCGCACAGAACGGTGATTTGCGGCTATGTGCACCACCATGAGGGTGTCAGAATTGGTGCTGACGGCATGGCCCACGTGCAACTCGGCCTCCTGGTGCGGCGTCAGCCCAGCTCTGACGTCGATGCCCGCGACCAGGATGTTGACCGGCCCGGCGGACGGCGTTCCCGCCGTGCCCGCATCGAGCCGTCCCAGGCCGCCGCTCACGTAGCTGGTCAGCACCCAGGCGCTGCCGGACACCAGGAGAACCAGCGCCGATATCGCGCCGAAGACCATCATGACCGCCCGCTGCTGGCGTGCTTTCCTGCCCGCGGCGATCTGTGCCATGAGCTGCCTCTGAACAGAGGTGTGGCCAGCCCGGCGTGCGCCGACGTGCGCGGGCTGGACGGGAGGCCGATCCGCAGACCGCTGTTCATCCGCCGACGACGGCCGGCCGGGACGCGCTGACGGATACAGGCCTGGCCTCGGTCCCGGAAGATAGGGACTCACTGAGGAATCAGAGAACGGCTCACCTCTTCCCGAATGTGCGTCGGCATGCTCGCCGGACTCCGATTCCTCGCCCGGCGTGCCGTTGTAGCTGTCGGTCATCAGGCCCCCCTGGATGCCGCCCTGAACAGGCTAGCGCGGCTTGGGGTGATAGCAGCGGTTCCGCTCCGCCGACGGCGGGTCTTGATTTCCGGCATTCAAATGAATACGCGGCACTGATAGTGCAGTGTAGCTATGAGTGCACGGTATAGGCGGGTTTGACACGCGGCGGCGTCCTGCGGCGAGATCACGTGGCGGCGTCCCGCGGCGAGTTCACGTGGCGGCGTCCTGCGGCGAGATCACGTGGCGGCGTCCCGGCGCGAGATCACGTGGCGGGCGGCTCCGGGTCACGCGGCAGGCCCAGTATCCGCTCGCCGATGATGTTCAGCTGGATGTCGGTCGTGCCGCCGCCTATGGTCAGCGCCCTGGTGAGCAGCACCTGCCTGGCCCATTGCGCGCCGTTCGGCTCCCCGGCCTCGTTGACCGACGGCCCGCCGCGCCCGCCGAGCGCGCCCGGCGCGCCGGACATCTCCCAGCACAGCTCGGACACCTCCTGAGCATGGCGCATGCCGAGCAGCTTGCGGACGCTGCCGGTCGCGCCAGGCTCGGTGCCCGACAGCTGCTTCAGCGTCACCCGCAGGCCGAGCAGGTCGATCGCGTGCCCTTGCGCTACCAGCTGGCCCACATCGGCCCTGGGCCCGCTGCCTGCGGCCTTGGCCACCTGGATCAGCTCAGGCACCCCGGAGCCGAACGTCCACGACTGCGACAGTGACACGCGCTCGTTGGCCAGCGTCGTCCTGGCGATCCGCCAGCCGCCGTTGATCTCGCCGACGACGCAGTCGTCGGGCACGAAGACCTCATCGAGGAACACCTGGTTGAACATCGAGTCCCCAGTGATCTCGCGCAGCGGCCGCACCTCGACACCGGGGGAGTGCATGTCGAGCAGGAAGTACGAGATCCCGTCATGCCGCGCCGCCGTCGGGTCAGTCCGGGCAATGCAGATCGCCCAGGCCGCCTGGCGGGCCAGCGAGGTCCAGATCTTCTGGCCGGTGATCTTCCAGCCGCCCTCGGCCCGTTCTGCGCGGGTGGTGAGCCCGGCCAGGTCGGAGCCGGCTCCCGGCTCGCTGAACAGCTGGCACCAGAGGAACTCGGCGCGCAGTGTCGGCGGCAGGAACCGTTCCTGCTGCTCTTTCGTGCCGTACTGGATCAGCGCCGGCACTACCCATGCGCCGATTGCCAGGCCAGGTGCCCGAACACCGGCCGCGCGCATCTCCTGGTCGATCACGACCTGCTCGAGCGGGGGCGCGTCACGTCCCCACGGACGGGGAAGATGTGGCGTGACCCAGCCGCCGGCTGCGATCCGTTCTGCCCGTTCTTTGCCGGTCAGCGGGGCAATCTCGGCCAGCTCGGCCCTGATCTGCTCCCGCACCTGCGCGTCGCCGTCCGGGAGTTCCATCCGGACGGGCCTGCTGACCCCCGCCAGGGCCAGCGCGGCGAGGTGTTCCTTCCAGCCGGCCGAGGAGCCGAGCAGCGAGCGCATCGACATCGCGCGCCGGTAGTAGAGGTGGGCCTCGTGCTCCCAGGTGTAGCCGATGCCGCCGAGGACCTGGATGCACTCGTGCGCGCAGGAGACCGCGGCGTCGAGCGCCACCACGGCGGCGACGCTCGCGGCGAACTCATGCTCGCGCGCGGCCGGCTCGCCGCGGGCTCCGCGCTCGGCGCGCGCGGCGTCCCAGACCGCGGCGGCCGCCTGCTCTGCGGCGGTCAGCATCCGCGCGCAGCGGTGCTTGACCGCCTGGAACTGGCCGATCGGGCGGCCGAACTGATGGCGGATCTTGGCGTACTCCGACGCAGTGTGCACCGCCCAGTCGGCGATGCCGCACGCCTCCGCTCCGAACAGGATCGCGGCCAGGCTGGTGATGGCCTCGCGACGCAGACCAGGCAGGAGCCGGTCGGCAGGCACCACGGCGCTCTCGGCGCGGACCTGCGCCACGGGGCGGGTCAGGTCGAGGCTGTCCAGCGGCGTGATCTGCAGGCTGGCGGCGTCCACTGCGGCCCAGACCTCGCCGTCGGCGGTCAGCACACCGACGATCACCACGTCGGCGATGGAGGCGCCGAGCACGGGGGCCGACTGGCCGCTGATGGTCAGGGCACCGTCGGCGGCCAGGCTGCCGGTCAGGCCGGCCGCCAGCGATACCGCGCCTGTGCTCGACCCGTCGGCCAGGCTGACGACCAGCTTGCCGGTCACTCCCGCCGCCACCAGGGCCGCGCTGGCCAGCACCGTTGGCAGGAATGCGCCAGGAACGAGGGCTCGCCCGAGCTCTTCCAGCGCCACCGCGAGCTCGGGCAGGCCGTACCCCTGGCCGCCGTCCTCGTCGGGCAGATGCAAGCTCAGCACTCCCTGCTCCCCCAGGCTGGGCGCCAGCGACTCCAGGTAGCGCGCGGAGCCGCCGTCAGGCCCGTCGGCCGCGGCCCGCACGAGCTCGGGTGGACTGTTGCGATGCGCCCAGCCGCGGATCGCTTCCGCGAGCTCCAGGTGTTCTTCGGTCAGGCCGAGCGCCATCGTCCACCTCGTTAGCCGGGGTTCGTCAGTGCCGATCGCCAACGCCCTCGGCACGGACCGCAGGTCATCTCGCCACATTCTAGAACGAGATTCGGTTTGGCGGAACAGGCTCCCCGCCCGGTGCTGGCGTGCTCGGTATTCGTGAGTACTATGGAGTAAGTTACTGGTCAGTAGATTTCTCGCGCAGACCCTGGGGAGGCCGCGATGGGCCACTACAAGAGCAACCTTCGTGACATCGAGTTCAACCTCTTCGAGGTGCTCAAGCGGCAGGAACTGCTCGGCTCCGACATCTACCCCGAGGTCGACGAGCAGACAGCGCGCGGAATCCTCGATGAGGTCAACAGGCTGGCCACCGGCCCCATCGCCGAGTCTTTTGCCGAGGCGGACCGGCACCCGCCGGTGTTCGACCCGGCGACGCATTCGGTGACGATGCCGGCGGCCTTCCGCGCGTCGTTCCGGGCCTTCATGGACGCGGAGTGGTTCCGTCTCGAGCTGCCCGCTGAGCTCGGCGGCACCGTCGCTCCGCGGTCGCTGCACTGGGCCATCGCCGAGCTGATCCTGGGGGCGAACCCGGCGGTCTGGATGTACGCGAGCGGCGCCTCCATGGCCCACGCGCTGTGGCAGCTCGGCACCCCGGAGCAGAAGGAGTTCGCCCAGATCGCGATCGACCGCAAGTGGACCGCCACGATGGCGCTCACCGAGCCGGACGCTGGGTCGGACGTCGGCGCCGGGCGCGCCAGGGCGGTCCAGCAGGGCGACGGGACCTGGCACATCGAGGGCGTCAAGCGATTCATCACAAGCGCCGAGCACGACATGGCGGAGAACATCTTCCACCTGGTGCTCGCCCGCCCCGAGGGAGCCGGGCCTGGCACCAAGGGCCTGTCCATGTTCCTGGTGCCCAAGTACCTGGTCGGGGCGGACGGGTCGCTGGGGGAGCGCAACGGCGTGTATGTCACCGGGGTGGAGCACAAGATGGGCCTGAAGGCCTCCACCACCTGCGAGCTCACCTTCGGCGGCGAGAAGCCAGCGATGGGCACCCTGGTCGGGGACGTGCGCGACGGCATCAGGCAGATGTTCGTGATCATCGAGTTCGCCCGGATGATGGTCGGCACGAAGGCGATAGCGACCCTGTCCACCGGCTACCTGAACGCGCTGGACTACGCCAGGATCCGGGTGCAGGGCGGTGACCTGGCGCAGCTGGCGGACAAGAGCGCGCCGCGGGTCACGATCCTGCACCATCCGGACGTGCGCCGGATCCTGATGCAGCAGAAGTCCTACGCCGAGGGCATGCGCGCGCTGGTCCTCTACACGGCCACGGCCCAGGACGCGCTCCAGGTCGCTGCCGCGCGCGGCGAGACCGACGATCTGGCGTCCTCCCTAAACGAGCTGCTGCTGCCGCTGGTCAAGGGCGTCGGGTCAGAGCGCGCCTACGAGATGCTGGCCCTGTCCCTGCAGACTCTCGGCGGGTCCGGCTACCTGCAGGACTACCCGATCGAGCAGTACATCAGGGACGCCAAGATCGACAGCCTGTATGAGGGCACCACGGCGATCCAGGGCGCTGACCTGTACTTCCGCAAGATCGTCCGGAACCAGGGCCAGGCGCTGGCCTACCTGCTCGGGCAGGTCAGGGACTTCGCGGCCGCCGAGGCCGGGAACGGGCGGCTCAAGGCCGAGCGCGCGGCCCTGGCCCGAGCCGCCGATGACATCGAGGCGATGACCACGGCCATGCACGGATTCCTGGCCGGGAGCGCCGCGCAGCCGGCCGATATCTACCGTGCGGGCCTGAACACTACCCGGCTGCTGCTGGCGCTTGGCGATCTGGTGATCGGCTGGCTGCTGGCCCGGCAGGCCGAGGTGGCCCAGGCCCGGCTCGATGAGGGCGGCCAGGCGGCTGACGACGGGGCGTTCTACGCGGGAAAGATCGCGGCCGCGCGCTTCTTCGCCGCGACCGTCCTGCCCAGGCTCGCCGCGGAGCGCGAGATCGCCGAGGCGACCACGCTTGAGCTGATGGAGCTGCCGGAAGAAGCGTTCTGACCCCTGCTGGGGCTGCTTGCCGCTGCTGGTGGGGCAGCGCGACGCGGTCAGGACCAGACCAGCATGCGCAGCGGGTCCTCCAGCATCGCGCCCAGATCGCGCAGAACGGCCGAGCCCAGGTCGCCGTCGACGATCCGGTGATCGAACGACAGCGCGAGCGTTGTGACCTTGCGCACGGCAAGCTGCCCCTCATGCACCCACGGCGCGTCCTTGACCTGGCCGAACGCAAGGATCGCTGTCTCGCCGGGAGTGAGGATGGGCGTGCCGGTGTCAATGCCGAATACGCCGACGTTGGTAATCGTGATCGTTCCGCCGCGCATGTCGCCGGGGGTTGTCTTGCCTGCGCGGGCTGTCCCGGCAAGCTCGGCAATGGCGCGGGCGAGCTCCGGCAGCGAGAGCGCGTGCGCGTCCTTGATATTCGGCACGACCAGGCCCCGGCCCGTGGCGGCCGCGATGCCGAGGTTCACGTAGTGCTTGACCACGATCTCCTGCGCAGCCTCGTCCCAGGCTGAGTTGATCATCGGGTGCCGGGCAACCGCCAGCATCAGTGCCCTGGCTACGAACAGCAGCGGCGACACCCGCAGGTCGGCGAACTCCGGCAGCGCCTTCACGCGTGCCGTAGCGGTCATCGTCTCGGTGATGTCGATCTGCAGGAACTCGGTGACATGCGGAGCGGTAAACGCGCTGGCGGACACGGCGGCCGCCGTGTGCTTGCGCACGCCGCGAATCGCGATCCGCTCCTCGCGTGGCAGCGGTGCCACCGGCGCAAGCCGGCCACGAGCGGCAGCTGCGCCCGGCTCAGACTGTGCGCCCGGCGCGGACTGTGCGCCCGGCTCGGACGGTGCGCTCAGCTTGGCCGCTGCGGCTTGCACGTCATCTCGTGTGACGGAGCCGCTTGGCCCGGTCCCGGTCAGTTCTGCGAGGTCGATGCCTAGGTCCTTGGCCATCTTGCGAACCGGCGGCTTGGCCAGGACGTCGGCCCGCGGGCGGGCCGACGGCGGGCTGACCGCCTGCTCGGCCACGTCGAACCGCTCGCCCTGGCCGGCTCGCTCGGCCGGGGCCGCGCGCTCGTTCTGGGCCGCTCGCTCGGCCGGGGCCGCGCGCTCGGCCGGGGACTTCCTGGTGCGCCTGGTCGTGGCGCCGAGCTTGACCCCGTAGCCGACGAGCACCGCCTGGCGTTCCGGTTTGGGAGCGAGCCTGCCGTGCATCCCCGGCTCAACTCCCGCCTCGGCGGGCGGGGGCGGGACGAGGTCATCGGCCAGCGCCGCCTGCCGCGCTGTCGGCAGCTCCGCGGCACTGGCCCGCGGCTTCCCGGCACTGGCGCCAGCGTCAGCGGTACCAGCGTCAGCGTCAGTGGTACCAGCGTCAGTAGTACCAGCGTCGTCGGCACTCGCGACATCGACCGAGATGATCGGAGTTCCGACGTCGGCAGTCGTGCCCTCGGCGACCAGCAGGGCCGCCACGACGCCCTCGAACGGGCAGGGCAGCTCGACGACGGCCTTGGCGGTCTCGATCTCTACGATGATCTGGTTGACCGACACCTTGTCGCCCGGCTGCACGAGCCATTTCACGATGTCCGCTTCGGTAAGGCCCTCTCCGACATCAGGGAGCTTGAATTGCTTGAGCTCTGACATGCGGCCCTCTCAGTACGCGAACGTGCGGTCGACGGCGTCCAGCACCCGGTCCAGGTCGGGCAGGAAATGCTCCTCCAGCTTGGACGGCGGGTACGGGGTCGAGTACCCGCCGACCCGCAGCACCGGCGCCTCCAGAGCGTAGAAGCATTCCTCGGTCACCCGCGCGGCGACCTCGGCGCCGAGCCCGCCGGTGACCGACGCCTCGTGCACCACTACGCATCGCCCGGTCCGCCGGACCGACTCGAAGATCGTGTCGGTATCCAGCGGCGACAGCGTCCGCAGATCGATCACTTCCAGGGACTTCCCCTCGGCGGAGGCGGCGATAGCCGCCTCCGCGCACGTCTTGACCATCGGGCCGTAGGCGATCACCGTGACATCGGTGCCGCTGACTAGCGTCCTGGCCTTGCTGAGCGAGAGCGCTCCGGCCACGCCGTCGGCCGTGTCGACCTCGGACTTATCCCAGTAGCGCCGCTTGGGCTCGAAGAAGATCACCGGGTCATCGCAGGTGACGGACTGCTGGATCATCGTGTAGGCGTCGGCCGGGTCGCCGCAGGCGACGACCCGCAGGCCTGGCGTGTGGACGAACAGCACCTCAGGTGACTCGCTGTGGTGCTCGACCGCGCCGATGCCGCCGCCGCAAGGGATCCTGATGACGACGGGCAGGCTGAGCTTGCCTAGCGAGCGGTACCGCATCTTGGCGAGCTGGCACACTATCTGGTTAAAGGCGGGGAACACGAAGCCGTCGAACTGTATCTCGCAGACCGGGCGGTAGCCGCGCAGCGCCAGCCCGATCGCTGTGCCGACGATGCCGGACTCAGCCAGCGGCGTGTCCACCACGCGATCTTCGCCGAAGTCCTTCTGCAGGCCGTCGGTGACGCGGAACACGCCGCCCAGCTTCCCGACATCCTCGCCCATGATCAAGACCTTGGGGTCGTCCTCCAGGGCCTTGCGCAAGCCCGCGTTCAGCGCCTTGGACAAGCTCAGCGTGGTCATTGCGCGGCCTCCTCGTCGGCAAAGGAGTCCAGGTAAGCGGCGAACTGCTCACGCTCGTGATCGATCAGCGCATTCGGCTCGGAATAGACGTTCTCGAAGATCGACAGCGGCTGCGGGTCGGGCATTTCCAGGCATGCCTTCCTGACCCTGGTGCCGATCACGTCAGCCTCCGCGCTGAGGGCCTCGAAGAAGCTCTTGTCCGCCAGCTCGGAGCGGATCAGGTACTGCTTCACCCGTTCGATCGGATCCTTCAGCTTCCACGACTCCAGCTCGGCCGATAGCCGGTACCTGGTCGGGTCGTCTGTGGTGGTGTGCGCACCCATCCGGTAGGTAAAGGCCTCGATCAGCGTCGGGCCCTGGCCCTCCCGCGCCGCCTGCATGGCCTTTCTGGTCACGGCGAGGCAGGCGAGCACGTCGTTGCCGTCGACCCGGACGCCGGGGAAGCCAAAACCAAGCGCGCGCTGATAGAGCGGCACCCGGCTCTGTCGCTCCAGCGGCTCGGAGATCGCCCACTGGTTGTTCTGGCAGAAGAACACGACCGGGGCGTTGGTTACTGACGCCCAGATGAAAGCTTCGTTGACATCCCCCTGGCTCGTCGCGCCGTCCCCGAAATAGGCGATGACCGCCTCGCCATCCTCGCCCACCGCACCGTCCCGCTGGATTCCCATCGCGTAGCCGGTAGCGTGCAGCGTCTGGCTGCCGATCACGATCGTGTACAGGTGAAAATTGTGCTCCTTGGGATCCCAGCCGCCATGGCTGACCCCGCGGTAGAGCTCCAGCAGCTTCGCCGGGTCCAGGCCGCGGCACCAGGCCACCCCGTGCTCCCGGTAGGTGGGAAACGCCATGTCCCTGGGACCGAGCGCCCGGCCCGATCCCACCTGCGCGGCCTCCTGGCCGAGCAGCGAGGCCCAGATCCCGAGCTCACCCTGGCGCTGCAGGGCTATCGCCTCGAAGTCGATCCGGCGGACCAGCACCAGGTCGCGGTACAGGCCCTTGATTTCCTCGGCCGACAACTCAAGCGGGAATTCGGGATGCTCAGTCCGCTCGCCCTCAGGGGTGAGCAGTTGGATGAGCTCAGCCGAATCCGCCAGCCTGTCGAGGTCGCGGGAGGCAGCTCGCCCGGCAGCTTTGACGGCCACGTGCCACTCCTTGCATGCTCAGGACCGGTCGCGGGCCCGCCCTTGACCGGCCGGTCGTCCGTTCGCGTTCCGCTGTGACAGTACCCGGCGCTGCTTGGGCGCGGTCAAGCGGAGCACTGCGCGCTCTTACTATCGTGACAGAAGTCACGAATAGGGGTAATGGGCAAGGGCCGGCCCGCTGGCCGCGCCCAGCGGGGCAGAAGCGTCCGGGGGCGCCGGCAGGCATCGCGTACGCTGCCTCACGTGGCCACAATCGTCGTCGACGTGATGCTCAAGCCGGAAATTCATGACCCGCAGGGCGAGGCGATCGCCAGCGCCTGCCGTCGGCTCGGATTCGGCCAGGTTCTCGGCGTCCGGCAGGGCAAGAGGTTCGAGGTAGAACTCGGCGAGCCTGCCGACGAGGCCGCCGTGGCCCGGATCGCCGAGCTAGCCGCAGATCTCCTGGCCAATCCGGTGATCGAGGAATTCTCGGTCCGGCCCGCCTGATCCGCACGCACGCTGCTAGCAGGCTCGGCCGTGCCATGCAGGCGTGCCACGCAGCCGTGCCATGCAGCGCAGGTGAGCGACGCCGCAACAGCCGGCGATGTCGGCCTGACAGCTTCTCGAACCGCACTGTTCGTCCAGAGATCGCCCTAGTTCATGATTACCACGGCCTGTCACGGGAAACGCTCACAATGTATCCAGCGTGACCGGCCTAATCGGGGGACTGAGGAGCGGATTGCGAACTCGGGAGATGCAGTCAGGGGAGCCGAGCCTCGACGTTCGGTTCTGCCTGGTATTCCCTCGTGAGTCGCTGAGCGTGCCCGTGATGCGCCGGGTCCTTGGCGACACCCTGAGACGGCTTGGCGTGGATGAGGCCTGCATCTGCGACCTGCTACTGGCCGTCACCGAGGCGTGCACGAACGTGCTGCGGCACTCGGGCCCAGGGAACCGCTACGAAGTGGTCGCCCAGGTCGGAAGGAATCGCTGCCTGCTGGAGGTGCTCGACAGCGGGCGGGGGTTCGACCCGGCGAGTCTTCCTGGCCGGCGCCCCTCGTCCCGCCCGTCGGTGCGGCCTTCCGTCCGGCTGCCAGCCCGGTCGCCTGCCCGGCCGCGCCGACGCCTGGCCGCTCCGTTGTCAGATTCGGCGCCGCACGCAGCTGTCCCGCTGCTCGGCCGGTTCTCGCGCGCCCGGCGCACCGCGCAGGAGCATGCCATTGCCCAGCTGCCCGAGTCCGGCCGCGGGCTCGCGATCATGCGCGCGTGCGTGGACGACGTGACACTGCGCAGCGGGCCAGGCAACGGCACAGTGGTGTCCCTGCGCAAGCGGATCGAGGTCCGCCCCGGCGCGCCGCTGGCCCAGCTCCCGCAGTCCCGGCTCAGAGACGCGGGCTGAGCCGGTAACCTGCCTGCATGCGCCGGCCGCGAGGACGCTCATGACCGTCAGGGTGGGTGTCATCACCTTCCCCGGCTCGCTTGATGACCATGACGCGCGGCGCGCCGTCAGCCGGGCGGGCGGCATCGCCGTCCCGCTGTGGCACGGCGATCGTGACCTGAAAGGCGTCGACGCTGTCATCCTGCCGGGCGGCTTTTCCTACGGTGACTACCTGCGCTGCGGCGCCATCGCCCGGTTCGCCCCGGTCATGGCCGAGCTGGTGCCGGCCGCCATGGCCGGCCTGCCGGTCCTGGGTATCTGCAATGGCTTCCAGATCCTGTGTGAGGCGCACCTGCTGCCCGGCGCGCTGACGCGCAACAAGGGCCGGCGGTTCGTGAACCGGGACGTCGTGCTGCGGATCGACAACGACCGCACCCCCTGGACCGGCGACTTCGGGGCCGGGCAGGAGATCACCGTGGTGCTGAAGAGCGGCGAGGGCGCCTATGTGGCCGACTCCGCGACGCTCGCGCAGCTGGCAGCGCGCGGGCAGATCCTCGCCCGGTATGCCAGCGGCAACCCGAACGGGTCGGCGGCCGCTATCGCCGGCGTTGCCAGCGAGGCGGGCAACGTCGTCGGCCTGATGCCGCACCCGGAGCACGCGATCGACCCGCTCACCGGCCCCGGCGCCGATGGCCTCGGCTTCTTCGCCTCCATCCTGCACGCATCGGCTGCCGCGTGAGCGCCGGTCACCACTCCAGCCCGGGCACCGGCGCCAGCCCGGCCGCCGCGCACCCCGCCAGCCCGCGCGCCGGCACCAGCCCGCAGGACACGGTGGCGCGGGCCGCCGCCACGCCGGCCCAGCCGCAGCCGCATGCCGAGCTCGGGCTGACCGGACCCGAATACGCCCGGATCACCGACGTGCTCGGCCGCAGGCCCACCGACTCCGAGCTGGCCATCTACTCGGTGATGTGGAGCGAGCACTGCTCCTACAAGTCCTCGCGGCTGCACCTGCGCCAGTTCGCGGACAAGGCCCCGCCGACGGGCGTGCTGCTGGCCGGGATGGGCCAGAATGCCGGCGTCGTCGACATCGGACAGGGCTACGCGGTTACATTCAAGATCGAATCGCATAACCACCCGTCCTACGTAGAGCCGTTCCAGGGCGCGGCGACGGGCGTGGGCGGTATCGTCCGCGACATCCTGGCCATGGGCGCGCGGCCGGTGGCGGTCATGGATGCGCTGCGGTTCGGGCCGGCGGAAGCGCCGGACACTCGCCGGGTGCTGCCGGGGGTCGTGGGCGGCATCTCCTTCTACGGCAACTGCCTTGGCCTCCCGAACATCGGCGGCGAGCTGGCCTTCGACCCCTGCTACTCCGGCAACCCGCTGGTCAATGCCCTGTGCATCGGCGTGATGCGGCACGAGGACCTGAAGGTCGCCAGCGCCACCGGCACCGGCAACAAGGTGGTCCTGCTGGGGTCAACGACCGGCCCCGATGGCATCGGCGGCGCGTCGGTGCTGGCCAGCGCGTCCTTCGGCGGCGGCGGCGAGAGCGCCAAGCGGCCCAGCGTGCAGGTCGGCGACCCGTTCATGGAGAAACTGCTCGTCGAGTGCTGCCTGGAGCTGTACGCGGCCGGCCTGGTCGTGGGAGTTCAGGATCTCGGTGCGGCCGGCGTCGCCTGCGCCACCACCGAGCTGGCCGCCGCGGGCGCCGTCGGCATGCGGGTCGCTCTGGACGCGGTCCCGCTGCGTGACGCTGGCCTCGGGCCGGCCGAGATCCTGATGAGCGAGTCCCAGGAACGCATGATGGCGATCGTCGCGCCGGCGCAGGTCGAGCGGTTCATGTCGATCTGCGCGCGATGGGATGTTCGGGCGACCGTGATCGGCGAGGTTACCGATACCGGCCGGCTCGAGATGACCTGGCACGGCGAGCAGGTGGTCGACATCCCGCCGGGCAGCGCGGCCGACGAGGGGCCGCAGTATGACCGCCCGGCGCACCGTCCGGCCAGCCAGGATGCGCTGCGCGCCGACGACGCTGCGGCGCTGGGAAGGCCCCGTACCGCCGCTCGGCTGCGCGCGGCGCTGCTGTCCGTGCTGGCCTCGCCCGATGCGGCGGACAAGACGTGGGTCACCGAGCAGTATGACCGCTATGTGCGGGGGGACACCGTCCTGGCGATGCCGCAGGATGCCGGGGTCATCCGCGTCGATGAGAGGACTGGGCTCGGCGTGGCGCTGGCGACCGACGGCAACGGCCGGTTCTGCCGCCTCGACCCCTATGCCGGGACGCAGCTGGCTCTGGCCGAGGCGTACCGCAACGTGGCGGCGACCGGTGCCCGGCCGCTGGCCGTGACCAACTGCCTCAACTTCGGGTCGCCGGAGGACCCGGCCGTCATGTGGCAGTTCACCGAGGCGGTCCGGGGCCTGGCCGACGGATGCCTAGCTCTCGGCGTGCCCGTGACCGGCGGGAACGTCAGCTTCTATAACCAGACGGGCAGCGCCGCCATCCATCCGACTCCCGTGGTCGGGGTACTGGGCGTCCACGACGACGTGCGGCGGCGGGTGCCGATCGGCTTCGGCCAGGCCGGCGCCGTCATCGTGCTGCTCGGCACCACTGCGCCAGAGCTCGGCGGCTCGCTGTGGGCACAGGTGGCGCACGGCCATCTGGGCGGCTGCCCGCCGGCAGTGCGCCTGGGCGCCGAGCACGACCTCGCCGCGGTGCTGATCGCGGCCGCCGCCCGCGGGCTGCTCGCCGCGGCGCACGATCTGTCCGACGGCGGCCTGGCCGTCGCGCTCGCCGAAAGCTGCCTGGCCGGCCGGACGGGCTGCCGCGTGACGCTGCCAGGAGATGCGTTCACGTTCCTGTTCAGCGAGTCGGCGGCCCGCGCCGTGACGGCGGTGCTGCCGGGAGCCGAGACCGAGTTCGCCGTGCTGTGCGGTGAGCATGGCGTGCCCGCCACCGTGCTCGGGGCGACCGGCGGCAGCGTGCTCGAGGTCACCGGCAGCTTTGCCATTGCGCTGGACGAACTGGCCGCCGTGCACCAGGGCACGCTGCCCGGCCTGTTCGGCTGAGGGCCGCCAGGGGCCACGCTGCCCGGCCTGTTCGGCTGAGGGCCGCCAGGGGCACGCTGCCCGGCAGATGGCCCCAAGGGTCAGGGCAGGCCGGCTACGTGTCCGGCAGCGGCACGTGCTGCTGCGCGGTCATCCCTGGCACCCATCGCATCTGGTACTGCGGGCTCGCGAACCCGGCAGCGAAGGCCGCCGCCGCTGCCGGGTCATCGGTGACTTTCCAGTCGACCACGTTGTAGCCCTCGTACCAGATGACGCCGATGATGTCGGTATGAGCTGGCAGCTCATGGAACATCTGGGTAATCCACCGTGACATGAGCCCGCTCACGTCGGTCGCTGCTGTCTCGGTGATGACCAGCGGCTTGTCGGTAAACGTCCTCAGCTCGGCGATGGTGCGATTGAAGATCCGGTTAAAGCTCTGGTAGTCCTCCTTGCCGGGCGTGCCGTAATAGCCCGACAGGCCGATCCAGTTGACATACGCGTTACCCGGATACATCTTGGCCAGATCGGTGAAGCTGCTCCAGATGATGTTCGGGGACCACACCCAGATCACATTGGTGGCGCCGACCTGGGCAAAGATAGTGTGCACGTGGCGCCAGGCCCGGACGTACTGGCCCATCGTGTTCCCGTTCGCGAACACGGCCCACGGATACCAGAATCCGTTCATCTCGTGCGCAAAGCGGAGGGCGATGGGGAAGCCGAGGCTCTTCACTCCCTCGGCCCATGACCGGATGTAGGCGTCGTAGCTGCCGTCGATAATGCGCGAGAGCTTGTAGGGCGGCTGATCGCCGCGAAGCACGGGCACCTTCGACTCGAGGCGGTAGTCCCAGGGCTCCCAGGAGATCATGGGCAGCATGCCGCGCTTGGCCACGGCCTCGATCACCCCGCGATTGAACTGGTTCACCGCCCAGCCCTGGGAGAACTCGTATACCTCAGGCCGGTGCCCTACTGCTCTGATGAACGTCCGGAGGGCGGTGAACTTATAAGGTCCGGTGGGGGTCGTTATGCCGAGGAATTTCTTACCCGCGGGCGGGAACGCGGCGGTCGTGCGCGGGCGTGCCGGGGCGGCCGGCGACGCCGTGGACGCGCTGGGACCGCCGGCCACCCCCGAGGCAAGAGACCCGGGGAGATGCGGTGCGATCACGAATACGTAGCTGGCCAGCGCGGCAGCGAGCGTCACGGCGATGATCTTGGGGATCGTGACCCTCAAGGAGAATCCGCGCTTCGGGCTCGGCGGGCGGTCTCAGCCGGGACGGCGGCGACGGGGGAGCGCGAGTGCCTCGAGGGCCGTACTCGGCCGTCACCGGAGTACCTGGCTGCCCTGCTCTGGCCGGCGGCCGGAAGCGCAGGTGCGGGCCGGCTGGCCCGCACCTGCTCCGGCAGTATCTCCCCGCCGGGCGCCAGCGCGACGTCGTGGGGCACCCAGCGGTGCCTGACCTGACTGTCCTGACGGCCCGGCCGCGCCCGGCGGCGCTTGCCCGCGGCGAGGCGGCTCGCGACCGCGATCAGCGGCGGCCCCGCGCCGGCGACGGCCGCGAGCGACGCCCACGCCCGCAGCGCGACGAAGGTGTGATGGAGATCGAAGCTCACGGCCAGCAGCGTCAGCGCGACCGCTGCCCAGAGCAGGTGCAGCCGGAAGGTGCGGAGCGAGTCGGCGCTGCGCATGTTGCCCTTGGCTGTCACGGCGTAGGCCAGCGGCCTGCGGAGCAGAGCCATGGCCGCCGCCGCCACATAGATGGGGCCGGCGAACAGGGCGAGCGCCATGCCGGGCAGGCCTAGCTCCCGGCGCTCGTGCTCAGCCAGGTTGAAGCGGCGCAGCCACAGCCAGAGCACGAGCCAGCTCGTCATGCTCGCTGACCACAGTCCGAGCCACATGGCCCCGTTCAGGCGGATAGCGGTAATGCCGAGCAGCAGGCAGATCCCGGTCGCGACGGTGCCCAGCAGCGTGGTCGCGCCGACGCTCGGATAGTAGAACTGAACCAGCCCGTAGAGCAGCCGCTGTCGCCTGCGCAGCCGGATCCCGGCCCTCAGCTCCCGATGGAGCAGGATTTCCCAGATGCCGTACGCCCAGCGTTTCTGCTGGTTGAAGTAGTCCGTCCAGGATGTCGGGCCCTCGCCGATGGCCAGGACGTCGGGGGTGTACACACCTCGCCAGTAGTTCCCGGTGCCGGGATTGAGCGTGCCCTGCACGCGCATGCTGGTCAGGTGATCCTCGATGATCGAATCCTGGTAGCCGCCGATCTCGTGCCAGGCTGACGAGCGGTACAGGTGGTTGGTGCCGATCAGCAGCGGCGCGTCGAGGCCATTGCCGCCCCGCTCGACCACGCCGCTGAACAGGTACTGCTGGATAGAGGCTCCGTGACTCACCCAGTTCTCGTACATGTTGCCGTACACCTGCGGCGCGACGACGAAGGCGACGTCGGGGTCCCGGAAGTAGCCGACCGTCCGCTCCAGGAAACAGGGCAGCGGCACGTGATCGGGATCCATCTGGGCCACAACGTCGTAATAGCGCTCGAACTGGTGCCGCCAGGCGTTGTGATTACCCGCCTTGGTCTTAGCCCTGAACCGCCCGCTCGCCTGGTTGTACCCGGCAATGCCCTTGCGGGAGAAATGCAGCACGCCGAGCCGCTCGGCCATCTGCTTGACTCTGGGATCGTCGCCTTCGTCGAGAATCCATACATCCACATGGCCGCGGTACCGCACCTGCCGCATGGCTCGCAGCGTTCGGTCCACCACGTGAAGCGGTTCCTTGACCGGAACGATCGTGGTGAGCATCGCGATCCGCAGGCCGCCGTACGGAGCCTTGGGGACAGGATCGGCGGCGTTGAATGCGAAGACCCAGACGGCGAAGTTCTGCACCAGGCGGAGCAGTTCGACGGCGACCACCACGCAGAAGCTGATCCGCGCGACGATCAGCTGCCATCCGCCCGGGCCGGCCACGCTGGGTCCGGGGACGTGCGCAGGCAGCAGCAGCCAGCCGATGAAGACCAGGCCGGTCAGGGCGTTGAGGGCGACAAGCAGGGTGAGCGCGAGCCGCTGCCCGGTAGATGTCACCCGCCGGAAGCTGACCTCCGGATCGGGGGAGAAATCGAGCTCGCCCGCGGCGTCGGCGCACGCCGCATAGGAACGGCGCGCAGCCTCATTGCGATGGTTACGGCTGGCCTGGCGGGCCGGACTCGGAGTGCTCGGCAGCCGATGACGAGATCCTTCCCCCGTGTGTCTCCGGCCACCTTGTCGCTGCTCAGGTGACTCAGTAACCACGAAACGTTCGCTCCCAGAGTCTTGCCGAGACGCCCGAGCGCAAAGGGCGGCCTCTGACGTTATCGGATAGGTAGCAGGACAACTGCTGAAACCAGGATGTGCGGGTCTAAATACATTAATGAACTGCTACTCGTGACATCAGCTGATCAGTGCACCTCCCGGGAACTTCTCAGCTTGAGCCGCTACGGTGACAGAGCGCTCGAAGGTCCGTTTGCGTTACTTTGCTCCCGCCGCCGCCAGATCCACCTCTGCGGCGGCAGGAAGCGGAAGGGTCCGTGACCGTGCCGCAGGCGACGCCGCGGGTCTGAGTGCCCGGACCAGGGCCGTCCAGGCCGGGAGCCGGACGCCGCCCGGCGCCGCAGCGACGCGGGCGGACAGCGGGCCAGGTACTGGCATCCAGCGGCGCGGCGTCTGGACGGCGCTGGCCACGCGCCGGTGGCCGCTGCTCGTCGTCCTGACGGTCCAGGCCGCTAGGGCCAGCGGACGAGCTCGGTCAGTATGTCGGCGAGAACGTGATCCGCTGGTGCCAGTCCTGCTGCGTGCCGCATCGCTCGAGCCTGGCATGCAGATCGTCGTGCCCGCCGGCCGGGATCGCGGTCGCGACGGTGAGGCACCGGCCGGTGCCCGCGTTGCGAAGCTGCCAGTAGCCGCGCGTGTCGGCATCCTGGCGCCGCCAGCGCTGCGCGTAGCCCAGGTTGCAGCGCTGCAGGACAGCCGCGCCGCCGGCCGCCGAGGCGAGGCACATGCCGGTCGAGATGTCGATGAAGATGTAGGTGCCGCCGGCCATCTGGTCGGCGTTCCAGCCGGGCTCAGCCTGCCGCACCGGGGTGAAGGAAGGGCCGGCGGCCGAGGCCAGGAGCGTCTCTGGAGAGGTCGCCGCCGCGCCGCCGGGGCCCGGCGGGCCGAGATCGACGAGGCCGACGGCCTGGACACTGTCCACCTTGGCCGGCAGCGCGGCACGGTGCACGGCGACGTGCGGTGTGCCGGGGAGCAGGGCGGCGATGACCCCGGCGGCGGCCAGCAGCAGGACAACGCAGAGGCCGGCGATCCTGGGCATCGTGGATCCGCGTGCCCTGCGGGCCGAGCGGCTGCGCTGACCGGGCATAGGGAACGATTACCGGTACCGCGACGGCAGTGCAGGCAGATGCCATGAAATGCAACAAAAACCTGCGCATAACGGCCCGTGCCCGCCGGTCCCGGCTCCCCGGCCAGCGACGTGCCCGCCCATCAAGCGTCCCGGCCGGCTAGCGTTCGCAGGCGATGCCGGCCAGACGACCCGATCCCGCCCGGCTGCTCGCCGCAGTCAACGCGCAGCGGGCAGCCCTCGGCATCCCGCCATGGGCCGGGGCCCAGAGCCTCACCGCGCTGGGCGGCGCGAGCATCGAGGCGGTGCTGGCGGCGCTGGACACCGGCGCGCAGCCGCAGCCGCAGGCGCTGCGAACCGCCGTCGTGCACCTGCTTGACCTGCTGGCCGCCCGGGCCCCTGGCCGCGCCGTGGAGGTCCGCATCCCCCCGTATGCAGCGATCCAGTGCGTCGCGGGCACCAGGCACACCCGCGGCACGCCGCCCAACGTCGTGGAGACCGACGCGGTGACCTGGATCATGCTGGCGACCGGACGGCTCACCTGGTCGCAGGCCGCGGCCGGGGGGCAGTTGCGGGCCAGCGGCTCTCGCGCGAATCTCGCCGAGTACCTTCCCCTGGCCGCGTCGGTCCCTGACGCGGGCGGGCATCACTAGACTGACCTGGTGATCAAGCCCGATGGCCGCCTGACGGATGATCTGGATCCCGCTGACCGGCCGCCCCGCGACGCGTGCGGGGTGTTCGGAGCGTGGTCGCCTGGCGAGGACGTGGCCAAGCTGGCCTACTTCGGCCTCTATGCTCTGCAGCACCGCGGCCAGGAATCGGCCGGGATCGCCGTCAGCGACGGCACCCGGATTGTCGTGTTCAAGGACATGGGCCTGGTTCCCCAGGTCTTCGATGAGTCCGTGCTCAGTACCCTGCGCGGGCACATCACGGTCGGGCACTGCCGGTATTCCACCAGCGGATCATCGGTGTGGGAGAACGCGCAGCCCACGTTCCGGGCGACCCCGACGGCGAGCCTGGCGCTTGGCCACAATGGCAACCTGATCAACACGCTGGAGCTCGCCGCCCTGGTGGGAGCGCCTGCCGGCGGCCGGGCGAGCCGCGCCACGTCGGACACCGACGTCCTGACCGCGCTGTTCGCGGCCCCCGCGGCGCCCGCGGCGCCCGCGGCGGCCCAGCCGGGCGGCGCCCCGGTGGCGGATGGCGAGCCGTTGCCAGGCCCGGCGCCGGTTCCGGCCGTTGTCGGCCGGCGCGCGGGCACGTTCCTGCCGGAGGGCACGCTGCGGCCGGACGTCCTGTCCGTGCCGGGCGTCACGTCGCTGCCCGCCCCCGCGGCCGGCAGCGGCATCGAGGCGGGAGCTCTGGCGGCGCTGCCGCTGGTGCGGGGCGCCTACTCGCTGGTCTTCATGGACGAGCGGACCCTGTACGCGGCCCGCGACCCGCAGGGCTTCCGCCCGCTCGTGCTCGGCCGGCTCGCGGGCGGCTGGGTGGTCGCGAGCGAGACCGCCGCGCTGGACATCGTCGGCGCCGCATTCGTCCGCGAGGTGGAGCCCGGCGAGATGATCGCGATCGACGAGCGGGGCGTGCGCTCGCATACCTTCGCCCGTCCCGAGCCCAGGGGCTGCCTGTTCGAGTACGTCTATCTGGCCCGGCCCGATACCGCCATCGCGGGCCGGAGCGTCCAGGCCACCAGGGTCGAGGTCGGCAGGACGCTGGCCGCCGAGCACCCGGCCGACGCCGACCTGGTCATCCCCGTGCCCGAGTCCGGCACCCCGGCGGCGATCGGCTATGCGCAGGCCAGCGGCATCCCCTACGGCCAGGGCCTGGTCAAGAACTCCTACGTCGGCCGGACCTTTATCCAGCCGAGCCAGACCATCCGGCAGCGCGGCATCCGGCTCAAGCTGAACCCGCTGCGCGACGTGATCGCCGGCCAGCGGGTGGTGGTGGTGGACGACTCGATCGTCCGCGGCAACACGCAGCAGGCCATCGTCGCGATGCTGCGGGAGGCCGGTGCCGCGGAGGTCCATGTGCGGATCTCGAGTCCGCCCGTGGCGTGGCCCTGCTTCTTCGGCATCGACTTCGCGAGCCGGACCGAGCTGATGGCGGGCAACCTGTCCGCGGAGGAGATCCGCCAGGCGATCGGCGCTGACTCGCTGGGATTCGTTTCCCTTGAGGGCCTGATCACCGCGACGACCCTGCCGGCCGGGCGGCTGTGCCGGGCATGCTTCGACGGGGACTACCCGATCGCCGTCACGGAGGCAGAGCAGGGGAAGCACATGCTGGAGGGGGTCGGCACGAGCGGGCGCGAGGCCCGGGCGTGATGGCGGCCGCGCGATGGCGGCTGGGCGTGACAGGCGGCAGCGCGATGGCGGGCCGGGCGTGACGGGCGGCCGCCCGGCGCCGGCCAGCGTGGGCTACGCCGGCGCTGGGGTCGACGTCGCGGCGGGCGAGCGCGCGGTTGACCTGATGCGGGCAGCGGTCTCCCGCGCCGCCCGATCCGAGGTGGTGGGGGGCATCGGCGGGTTCGCCGGGCTGTTCGACGCGTCCGGGCTCCGCGGCTTCCGCCGGCCGTTGCTGGCCACCTCGACCGACGGCGTGGGCACCAAGGTCGTGATGGCCCAGCGGCTCGGCAGGTACGACACCATCGGCATCGACCTGGTGGGCATGGTCGTCGATGATCTGGTGGCGTGCGGGGCGGAGCCGCTCTTCATGACCGATTACGTGGTCTGCGGCAAGCTGGTGCCGGAGCGAGTGGCAGCCATCGTCGGCGGGATCGCCACGGGCTGCGTTCGTGCTGGCTGCGCTCTGGTGGGCGGCGAGACTGCCGAGCATCCCGGCCACCTGAGTCCCGACGACTTCGACCTGGCCGGCGCGGCCACGGGCGTGGTCGAGGCCGACGATCTACTCGGGCCTGACCGCGTCCAGCCCGGAGACGTTGTCATCGCGATGGCCTCATCGGGCGTGCATTCCAACGGGTACTCGCTGGTCAGGCGAATAGTAGACACGCCCGAGGCCGGGCTTGACCTCGACGCCGAGCCGGCCGAGCTCGGCCAGCCGCTCGGGGCAGAGCTGCTGACGCCGACGCGCATCTACGCGCGCGACTGCCTGGCGCTGGCCGCGTCCTGCGACGTGCACGCGCTCGCGCACGTCACCGGCGGCGGGTTCGCCGCGAACCTGTCGCGGGTCCTGCCGCCGCACGCCGCCGCCACGATCGATCGCGCCAGCTGGGATCCGCCGCCGGTGTTCGGCATGCTCGCGGCGCGGGGCCAGGTGGACAGCGCGGAGATGGAGCGCGTCTTCAACATGGGCGTGGGGATGGCCGCGATCGTCAGCGCGGCTGACGCGGACCGGGCGCTCAGCCTGCTGGCGTCGAGAGACCTGCCTGCCTGGATCGCCGGCGAGATAACCGCCGGAACGGGTGCCGCCGTTCTGTCCGGGCGCCATCGCGGCTGAACTCGGCAGCTGTCCCCGCGCGACTATCCTGGCTGCCCGTGTCCCGCGCGACCATCCTGGCTGCGCGTGTCCCGCGCGACCGCTGTCCCGCGCGACCATCCTGGCTTGCGCGCCCAGTGATCCACCCGGCCAGCGGCTCAGGCGCCGGTCGTCCTGCTCATCCTGGGCCCCGGGCTGCTGCCGTCCCCGGAGTACTCGTCCGCCGGATCGTCGCCGAGTCCCTCGATGTCGTAGCCAGCTGCGTCGAGATCCTCGCCATCGAGATCCTCGTCGTCATCCAGCGCGTGATCATCAGAATCCTCGTCATCCACGGAGTAGCGGTCGCCGAAGTCCGCGTATGCGGCCTGCCTGTCCGCTTCCTGCTCGTCCGTGCCGACGCCCAGCTCAGCCCGCAGCCGGTCAAGGTCCGTGCCGCCACCGCTGTACTTGAGCTGGCGGGCTACCTTTACCTGCTTGGCCTTGGCTCGGCCGCGCCCCATTGGCTCGACCCCCTTGAAACGTACTCCGGCCCCGTCGGGCCCCTAGGTCACCGCACTGAATGTCTGATCTTGCTGCGCCGATGCTGCGGGCTTCCTTGCACGGCAGACCAACCCGCCGCCTCTCTACTGATGGGAGTACAGCGCGCTTCCTGCCTTCGTACATAGACAACCGTACCTGCTTTGCGCGCCTTGCGCTTCCGACCAGCGCCACCGGGCAGCGATCAGGCGCTGAGCCAGATCCTCCGCAGGCGGCCTACCTCGGAGATCCTCCGCTCGGCGAGCCGGTCGGCAGCCACCCCAGGCGGCACACCCTCTTTGTCGGCGATCGACAGAATGTTCTTCGTTGTGCCGAAAATCTGTTCTGCCCGTGCCCTGGCGCGCTCGAAGCTGAACCCAGCCAGCTCGTCAGCGACCTGGATCACTCCGCCCGAGTTCACCACGTAGTCGGGGGCATAGATGACGCCGTGATCAGCCAGGAGTTTCTCGACGCCGGGAGTCGCGAGCTGGTTGTTGGCGGCGCCGCAGACAATACGCGCCGTCAGCGCCGTCGCGACGGTGTCATCGACCGCGCCGCCGAGGGCGCAGGGCGCGTAGATGTCCAGCTTGCCGGCGATCAGCTGGTCGCGCCCGGCGGCCACGGTCACGGCCGGCTGCCGGGCGCTGACCTCCGCGGCAGCTTCGGCATACACGTCATAGATCACTACCTGCGCGCCGTCCTCGACCAGATGGCCAACCAGGCGGCGGCCGACCTTGCCCACGCCCTCGACGCCGACCGTCCGGCCCGCCAGGCTGGTGCTGCCCCAGACGTGCTCCGCGGCGGCGCGCATGCCCTGAAAGACGCCGAATGCGGTCAGCACGGAGGAGTCCCCGGCGCCGCCGTTCGGCACTGTCCGGCCGGTCACGTGGGCGCATTCCCTGGCGACGATGTCCATGTCATCGCTGGTGGTGCCGACGTCGCAGGCCGTGATGTAGCGGCCGTTCAGCGACTGCACGAACCGGCCGTAAGCTCGCAGCAGCGCCTCGGACTTCAGCCGCGCCGGATCTCCGATGATGACGGCCTTCCCGCCGCCATGATCGAGGCCGGCCAGGGCATTCTTGTAGGTCATCGCGCGGGAGAGGTTCAGCGCGTCGGCCAGCGCGGCGTCCTCGCTCGGATAGGGATAGAACCGCGTCCCGCCCAGCGCGGGACCCAGGGCAGTGGAATAGATGGCGATGATCGCCCGGAGGCCTGTCGGCGCATCCTGGCAGAACACCACCTGCTCATGTCCGGTATGGCCGCTCGCGCTGGCGCCCTGGAGGGGAGCCGCGCCGATGTCGTCATCGGCTGTGGCCTTGGCGGAGTTCCCGAAGACAGTCGTCACGGCAGGGGCTCCTGGCGTCAGTCCCGCGTCCCCGTTGACGCAAGATCACGGCACAAGCGTAAGCCGGGCGGCAGGTCGCGGGAGCCCGCCGTGGCGATCTGGTGGTCCCGGGGCCCTTCTGCTGGGGGCCGCAGCGTGTCACGATTGGTCATGCTGCCGTGCGCTGCCTATCTGCGCGTTTATGAGCCGCTTTCGGCCTTCAGCGAGGGAGAGCGGTCATACTGGGCTGCCTACGCGGCGCGGGAGGACCGGCCACGCCGGGCAAATGCACTCGAAGCAGAGCATCTTGCGGCACTTTACAGGATTATTGCACTTCCCCCGATCGTTGCACCGGTACAAGAGAGCGGTGATGCATACGTTCGGTGGGCGAGCGGGCATACCTACGTATGTCCGTGGCAGACAAGGCTCCGGTCGTGGCTGGCTCTGAGCCAGCTCAGTGCCGCTGCCGGACTGCTGCTGGCGAGCGCGGTCGGGTCCGGCCATGCAGAACTCGCCGCCGCGGACTTCGCCCGGCTGGGGGGGAAGGAGAGAGCGCCGCGGGTACACATCCGGAGTTGCACGTGGGCTGTGCCGCTGGCCTGGTTCGTGCCGTTCGCGCCGACCGAGCGATGGCTGGTCATTGGCGCGGCCAGGGACGCTGGCAGCCAGGGCCAGGCTACCGCCGCGGCGACCCGGACACTGATCTACGCAACAGCCATGGCCCAGGCGCGGCGCAGGATAGCCCGCGCGCTGGCCACTATACGGAGGACTCCCGACAACCCCGAGTCAGACCGCCGTGCACCGGCCACAGCGGCGATGATCCGGGCCAGTGCCGATTTGGAGGAGATCGGCCGCTGGCTAGAGGAGTTCCATCCGCACTCGCTCGTCGAGCTCGATTACGGCGGGCTGGTGCAACTGCTCGATGACGACGCGCTGCGTGCTGACCAGTCGGTGGCGGAGGTCTCCGCTGCGGTCATTGCACTGGCGAGTAAGGAGTTTGAGCTGGCAGCGGCTATGTACCAGCGGCTGCGTACCAGGTGGCGGGGCATGGAAGCGGCCGAGCATAGTAGCTGAAGGGAGGCGGGCATGACTTTTCCGAATCCGCCCGTTGCGACGGTGCGTATCGGTATGATCACGCAACGTGATCCAAGTCACCAGAGCAACTGGATAAATCTCAACAGAAACTTTGCTCCTGGTGGTCGACTTGTCACCGCTGGTGATGGCAATATGGTCTGAGTAGACCATATGGGACATCCACGGCAGGCTCCCCAATGGAGCCAGGAACAGAACAAACGCAGGATCGCAGTACCGGTCCAGGAGGAGAGGCCGTAAACATGTCTGCACGCACGCCAGAGGCCGAGCCGCTACTAACACCGGCAGAGGTCGCGACGATGTTCCGGGTTGACCCAAAGACAGTTACCAGATGGGCCAAGGCCGGGAAGCTGACTTCCATCCGTACCCTCGGCGGGCACCGCCGATACCGGGAGACAGAAGTTCGTGCCCTGCTAGCGGGTATTCCGCAGCAGCGCTCGGAGTGAGGCCTGGCCGCTGCCTGGCGCTAGCAGCGCCAGGGATGCGGGTATGCAGCGGTGCGTGCCCGACCGCGGCCAGGAGCAGCCAGCAAGGGGGGGTCGGCCCCGGCGGCCAGCGCGCCGCTTGGAGGGCGTAGTTCGCGGAGGATGCCCGCAGGGCACCGCATCAGCGGACGATTGCCGGGGTCGATCCGGCCTCTTAAGTCAATATGGGCGGTTTCAGGCGCCATGAATGTGATATTGAACTCTGAAACAGGTGCCCTAGGTAGCATTCACACTGATTTAATCGAGTTCATTACGTTATGAAGCTGCTTACGCGGTTCAGGGGCAGCACCGCTGTCAGGCCGGGTCTCGCCCGGGCTCTTTATGTCCAGCCCGGTCGGCCTGCACTGCAGCGAGACGGACATTTGATACCTCTTCGCATTCGCCTGACGACTTTCCGTAATCCTGCTTGCCAGGACACGGGCTCAGACATACTTGTCGCCATGCCGCCGCCGGCAGGCCTGGGCAGCGGCAGACAGGCGTCCGTGCGTCACCATCTTTGTCTGCGAACGTGTGATGAGTCACCGGTGACATGCGCCATGCCGAGGGGGATCCGCCAGCTGGCGGAAGCGTGCCGTCGCTTTGAGGGGAGGATCGCACGATGCGTGATCCAGATTTGGTCGTACGAGCGCAGCGGGCCGCAGCGTCGCTGGAGCGGGCCTGGTACCGCTGGCGCCTGACGCACGGCCTTGGAGCAGATCCGCTGCCGCCGGTATCGAGCTACGTGGGTTACTCGCTCGAGGAGCCCTGGGGCCAGCCTCGCGTCGTGTTCGGCGTCGACGCCGAGGAGGCCGAGCAGCTAGCGGCCCTCCTGGACAGCAACGACTTCGCCAGGCAGGAGCACGCGACGGCGCCAGGGCGGCCGACAGGGCGGCCGAACGGGCGCGAGCCCGCGGCGCCGTCTGGCGCGGGCTCTCCGCCGGTCAGCAACGGGCACGTCCACGTCCCGGCTCAGGGGGCGCAGTCGAGGCCGGAGACACCGTCGACGCTGCCCGGCGCGGCCTTCCAGGACCCGGCGGCTCTGCGGCATGCGCCCGAGGCACGGGAGGCGCAGTTAGCTCGGGAGGCGCGCCCGTTCCGGGAGGTGCAGCCAGCCCGGGAGCTGCGACGAGCTCGGGAGGCGCGGTCGGCCAGGGAGGCACGGGCGGTCCGGGACGCGGCGAGCATCCGGGACGCGGCGAGCGTCCGGGAGGCGGCGAGCGTCCGGGACGCGGCGGGCGTCCGGGACGCGGCGGGCGTCCGGGAGGCAGCGGGCGTCCGGGACGCGGCGGGCGTCCGGGAGGCAGCGAGCGTCCGGGACGCGGCGGGCGTCCGGGAGGCAGCGCGCCGGCAGGCCGCGGCAGCTACAGACGCGGAGCAGACCC